>Ga0307513_10002781_pt1 | contig 24027 bp, 15 predicted proteins | sample 15_EM_MG_FD_202174 | JGI IMG/M metagenome (GOLD analysis project Ga0307513, IMG submission 202174) | Populus trichocarpa ectomycorrhiza microbial communities from riparian zone in the Pacific Northwest, United States - 15_EM | ecosystem: Host-associated > Plants > Roots > Unclassified | place...
AATGAAGTGGGATGACCCATCCTACTAAATTTAATAAATTCATTGAATCCTACTAAATTTAATAAATTCAAACACCCATCCTACTAAATTTAATAAATTCTCTGTAATTTCTCTGTGCTCGGATTTAATGATGGTTGGATTAAATTAAATTTGCTTTCGTTTCCTCAATTGATTTCATCTGTAAGGAAGGATTATTCCCGCACCTCTACTGTCCTCTCCATCTGCTGCGTTTTCTTCCTCTGTTTCAACTTCTGTGCCCACAAAGCTATGAATGACAAAAATTACCACCAACAATAATCCAACCAGGACAGACCCAACACTTTATCCACCCGTTTAGAATTGGGAGAGCAGAAAGCCAATCCTTCCAATTCCTCAACCTGAACTATAATTAAAATATAGTGATAATTTAAATTTTTTAATTGATATTTTTTTGTGATGACATAAAATGTAACTTTAAAAATTGTGTTTGATTTTGTATGTAAAATATGATTCCTGAAAAAATAACTAAACGATAGAAAATTCACAATAATTTCTTCCAATATTAAAGTTAAACCGTAGAAAATTCACAATAACTCAGTGGTTAAGCGCGAGTATATTATATAGAATTCACGGTTTTGAGATTGGAAGGCATGGATTATTAATTCTGAGAATACATATGAGTCTATGACCTATTGCCTGCCTTTATTTTTCTAAAAAAAAAAAAACAACACGCGTGTGTATAATGTAGAGTTCGTGGGTTCGAAACTGGGAGGTGTGGATTATTTATTTTGAGAAGACAAATGACTTGTTGCTTGTTTATCTTTTTATTAAAAAACAGAAAAAAAAACTCTTGCGAGCCTTCCTCGGTCCACTAACTTGGAGCATGTTTGGAAATGTGGTTGTGATTATTTTTTAAAATATTTTTTGTGTTGAAATGCATCAAAATGATATTTTTTTTATTTTTTAAAAATTATTTTTGAGATCGACGCATCAAAACGATTCAAAACACACAAAAAAATTAAATTTTTAAAAAACATAATTTCCACCGCATTCCCAAACATTCTTTTTGTAGTGACAAACCCTTTGGATTTTTGTATTGGTCATTTATTTTTTGGCCTCCTTTTTTATCTTTATTTTTTAATTTTTTAATTTAATTTTTTAATATGATATTTTTATTTTCTTTGGATTTATAACCTCTTTTTATTTTTTTTATTTTATTATTTGATATAAATTTATATATATGGAAGTTATGAATGCTCGATTTTCATTAAAAGATCAAAGTTTCGATCATTTTCTGTTTTTCTCCGACCAACTGCCTCAAGTCTTTTTCAGAAATTGACCATTTTATTAAGAGGACCGAAGGTGAGAGTTTCAAATAAAAGCACCGAAGTGAAACTTTGGTTTGCAAGCCTCTATCCGCCCACTTACTTGGGCATGCTTGAAAGTGTGGTTGCGATTGCTTTTCAGAATGTTTTTTGTGTTGAAATGCTTCAAAATAATGTTTTTTTTTATTTTTTAAAAATTATTTTTAAAATCAGCGCATCAAAACGATTCAAATCACAAAAAAAATTAAATTATTAAAAAACACAATTTGCACCGCGTTCCCATACGGTTTTTTTTTTTTTTTGGCAGTGACAAACCCTTTGGATTTTTGTATTTGTCATTTGAATTTTTTGGCCTCCTTTTTTATCTTTATTTTTTAATTTTTCAATTTAATTTTTTAATATGATATTTTTATTTTCTTTGGATTTATAACCTCTTTTTATTTTATTTTATTTTATTATTTGATATAAATTTATATATATATGGAAGTTATGAATGCTCGATTTTCATTAAAAGATCAAAGTTTCGATCATTTTCTGTCTTTCTCCAACCAACTGCCTCAAGTTTTTTTCAGAAATTGACCATTTTATTAAGAGGACCGAAGGTGAGAGTTTCAAATAAGAGCACCGAAGTGAAACACTGAAACTTGATAAAAACAACGTCGTTTCATCAAACACACACAAGGCAGGGGTTTTTTTTTTGGGAATGTTCACTATTCATTTTAAATAGAGTCACTCTCTTTTCTCTTTCTTTTTTTTCTTTCATATTCTCCAAACAAATTTATTCACAAAAGGAAAAGAATTTCCTTTTGTCAACATATCATAATTTTTTATTTATTTTGTAATTATGAAATACTTAAACTGACGAGGACTTCTCTCAAATTGTCAACACCTTAACGTGCCAGGACCGGATTTATTAATTATTTATATAATTTCTTGTTTTATTAATTAGGACAAACTACAGATATATCCTCCACCTATTTGTTAGGTTTTGATTCGGTTGTTCTCTTCCTTATAGCACCAAAGAAGTCCAATCCCTTCCCTCCACGTTACTCTTCCCGACAGGGGCGGAACAGGGGAGTTGAGCAGGGGTCCGGTCCTATAAAATATTTTAAATTTTTATATTTTTAGTGTTTAAATATAGAATAATATAATATATTTTTATTTTAAATAGATAAGTTTTCTAATAATAAATTATATCTTGAGTTTTGTTCCTTTCTATTATATAATTTCAGCTCCGCCCCTGCTTTCGGACATTACTTATGAAACTCATGTATGTGATCTCAGTGCTAACTTCATTATCTCATAACCTCTGGTGGTTGGTTTAGTGATCAAGAAGGAAGGTTAGTGTTTTTTTTTCCTTACTTTAATTTTGAATTCAAATCTTGCATGAAACTTAGTTTTGTTTGACATGAAAATTGGTATAAAATATCATTTATCGTGGAATAAAAGAACGAATTATTATGATAAAAGATATGAATACAATTATTTCTTTATTTTTCTCCATAATCGTGAGTTTTTTTTGAAGTTTTTTCTCTTTAACTAGATCCTCGTGATAAGAGATATGAACTTCAAGACAATTGTTGTGTGATAATAAAGTTGGTGTTAAAGATGAATTAGAATTATTAAAATCGACAAGGTTAAAGGGAGAAAACCGAAGAAAAGTCGAGATACGACAACTTTCTTGTGAAATTTCACAGTGTGTGTGCGTGTGTGTTTTGGGGAAGAAGGAGATGAGCACAATCTGGACAGGTTGAGGGTAGAATTGGCTGAATTAAGAGAAAAAGGACCAAATCAAAAGCTATCAGATAGATGAAGGGCATATTTATAGTTTCCGTTTGATTTAAAAAAGAGAGCCCAACCACACAAAACAAAGAAGTTTCTCACGTCTCCTTTTCCATGCTCTTCCTCTCCGTAGTCAAACATTTTCCCAGGTCGAGGTACGTCATTGAGATATTTGATCTTTAAATGATTAAACTATGTTTTGCTACCTGATTCATCTTTTCTGGTTATTAAATAGATGCTTTAGGGTTATTTTTATTAGGCTGGATCCCTGGAAGTCAAGGCGGCCTTGTATACCGGGAAGCATGGCGGCAGCAGCGGAGATTACAAGTGGCAATAACATTAATGCAGCTACAGATAGTGTCCGGCCAGGACAACATCACCGTAATATCGAGATCGTAGTAGCCCCTCAACAACCACTTCCTACTGGTGATGGAGGTAAATAATTAAGTTGGATGTTTATTGTTCTTGTTAACTTTATATTGTGAGGGTTTGCTTTTTGCCATGGCCAGTAGAGAGAAAAAAAATATCCAGTAACTTTTTCAATGATTAAACACACTGTTATACTTATTAGTTATAGTCAGCTTTCTATGTAATTCATGTTCGTGTTATGTCACTGCAACAAAAATGACTTGTGCGTGATTTTAGAAATTCTACAGAAATTACGTAAGGTTTTGAAGAGGAGAAATTGACCAAAATCAGAACTATTCTAACTTGTCCACCACTATTTCTTCTCGACAGTGGAAAGAAGAAGACACTTGCAGTTGTATCATGCCGCTCTGAGTGGTGATTGGGAAACAGCTGAAGGCATTTATGAGTCATTTCGAGGAGAAGTTAATGCTAGAATAACTAAGCGAGGGGAGACTGCTCTCCATATTGCAGCCGCAGCGGAGCACACTCATTTTGTGAAACAGCTTGTTGGAAAGATGAGCATAGAGGCTTTAACTTATAAAAACGAGGCGGGCAATACAGCATTTTGCTTTGCTGCTATATCTGGAGTTGAGGCACTTGCCAAAGTCATGATGGAGACAGGACGTGATTTGGCAATGACTCGAGGTAGAGAAAACCTGTTACCAATTTATATGGCAGCTCTGTTGGGGCATAGAGGGATGGTGTCATATCTTTATGATGAAACGAACGAGCAGTTAACAGATAGCGATCGCATAACGTTACTTGTTGCTTTGATCAACAGTGACATATATGGTGAGAATTAAATCTTTTCTACGTTTTAAATGTATGGATGAACATGCAATGTTTGATAGCTTGATACCATTTAGATATTGAATTTATCTTTCAAATGAAATCAAACTGTTCGAGTTTGTGATTGCTACTATCTGGAAGAGAAATTTAACATTCGACTCTGAAACATCTTATTCGTAAGCCTTTCAAGATCTAACTTGTTTTCATATTTTTTAATGCTTTATTGCCAGATGTTGCGTTGAGAATTCTAAAAGCACATCCCGGGTTGGCCTATGCTCGTGATGAACATCAGCTGACGGCATTGCATGCACTTGCCCAAAAGTCTTGTATGCCTTCAAACGTTGTCGATCAAAGTCCTCCAGGATTTTGGAACAAATGCCTCGACCCATGTTAGTTCTCTGATGCTCCAAATCTCTATTTCTTGAGAAAGAAACCAATCCAAAAATCTCAGCCGGCTAGAGAATGCCAAAGATCAACTTTATATCTTTATCATATTCATGATCACTTTATACCTCTTTTTCATGGATGCATATATTCAAGCTTGCAAACTTGTGTATTACAAGGAATTAGCATTGATCATTCTATCATCACAATATAAAATTAATTGTATCCAAATAAACAATGCACAAAGAAAGTTTATCACATTTTTAACTTAACCCCGTTGGTGAACTACATTTATATTTTACATCTTCGATTTAGAACTTAACCCCGTTTCCCACAATTCAATTTCTCAGTTTCAGGTTTCAAATTGGCACAGATGAAGAAACTTATGCACAAACAAGCACTTGACCTAATCCAGTACCTTTGGGAACAAGTTGTCTTGTTGGATGATTCAACAATCTCTAGCCAGATTGGAAAACCCTGGCCATTGATTTTCACTGCTGCAGAAAGAGGGAACCTTGACTTACTAACAATACTTATTCGCTTGTATCCGGAGTTGATCTTCAAAGTTGATCAAAATACGTATAGCATATTTCATATTGCTATCTTGAATCGTCACGAGGACATCTTAAAGATGATATACCAGATTGGTTCTATTAAGAATGTGATGACAATATACAAAGATAGAGAAGGAAATAATATGTTGCATTTGGCCGCAAAAGTACTGGAATCACCAAGTCGACTTAATGTTATACCAGGAGCAGCTTTACAACTGCAACGCGAATTGCTGTGGTTCGAGGTGACTATTCTCTCTCTTTCCATCAAAAAAATACATTTGATTGTAGGTCATATGCGTTAAGCCAACCTTATTCGTCCATCATATGATAGGCGGATAAGATCGATGTTCATATGCACGTGTGATTAAATATTGCTATAATATTCTCCTTCTATATATGAATATCTCGCAGTCTGATCTCTACATGATCATGATTTATAGGAAGTGAAAAAAGTCGTTCAACCACGGCACATTGAAGAAAAAAATATTCATGGGAAAACTCCAGGAGCTTTATTTATAGAACAGCACAAGGACTTGATGAAAGAAGGGGAGCAATGGATGAGAGATACTGCCGATTCATGCATGCTTGTAGCAACACTTATTGCCACTGTGGTTTTTGCAGCAGCTTTTACCTTGCCAGGAGGTAATATACAAGATAAAGGGACTCCTGTTTTCCTTGAGAAACCTGCATTCAAATTCTTTGTCATATCAGATGCAATATCTCTAGTAACCTCTGCTTCATCCTTGATAACCTTCTTGTCAATTCGCACTTCTCGGTACGCAGAACAAAATTTTCTTTGGTCATTGCCTAACAGGTTGATTATCGGACTCACAACACTTTTTATATCAATCGGGGCAATGATGGGAGCCTTTGTTGCAGCATTTTTCCTCGTTTTCAAAGATAAATTACAACAATTCTCTATCCCTATTGTTGTCGTTGCTTCTTTGCCAGTCATTTTCTTCATTTGGCAGCATTACCGTTTATTCCTTGACATGATTCATTCAACTTATACGTCTCGGTCACTTTTCAAGCCAAATAAGTCTCCTCTCTTTTCTAAACGAGTCAAGCCAAAGGTTTCTTAGCATACTTCAAATATTCAAGTTGAATTGATTGTGTGCCTTGCATGTTCTACTGTTCATTATGTAAAGAAAAGGTGGTGTAATTTACTGCGCTCACAAAATAGTTGATGAGTTTATTGTATGATATATATACTACACTAAAGTCTTCAAATGGTATTAGTACAAAAATGGAAAGTAAATCTCATTATTATAATTTTCCAAGATTGCTAAGAGATCACTTTTCAAATCCTCCAAATCTGTGCTCAAGTTGCAATCTATTATACTGAAGAGGGATAGCGGATTGGCATCAGAATAGGCATTAGAAGATTAGCAGTTGGCTAGAATGATACCTCAATTGAAGGAAAAGTTGTCAACTCATGAACGTCACAGCTTGTTACACCTGTTGAAAAGGCACCGGGGAAAAGGAAATGTATAGCCAAAGAATTATTTTCTTTTTTCTTTTTATTAATGAAAATATCAGAAGGAAATGGAGACAAAATCTGTCAAAAGAGCTCCTCCGATGACCAAAAATGGAGATCCATAACAGTTATTAAAATTAATCAAACAATAAAACTCTGTAGATTTTTTTGACAGAAATAAAGTGCAAGGCTGGCAAAACAAACTTAATTTTGAAACTTCTCTTTATGAATATTTTTTATTGTTTATCAAAGTACTTATTTATATAACTTATCAAAATAGAAAGAGCATTAAAGAATACAGCGAAATCAGCTGCTACTTGTTACATAACAGAAAAAATAGTAGAAGATTAGGTCAAGCTTAACAAACTTTGATAACTTCAGTTCAGCATGTGTTTTATTAAACCTCAACACTTCTCAAACATCAGTAGCCCACTCATCTCCACGTCAGCAGCTCTTGGGACATCATTCAACACTATTCTTTGGCTTTGGCGCTGCAGACTCAAGGCCTTTGCCTCAAGAACTCATACCTAGCTTTGGAAAGTGTCTTGGTCAAGATATCAACATTTTGATTCTCTGTTTTGTAATAAATCAGTTATATTTCTCCTTCTCTTTGTACCTCTCCTAGAAAATAGAGTTTCAGCTTGAAATGTTTTGTTTTGCCATGAAACACAATTAAAATTGTACCTTGGCCCGGCAGTCTACAAGTATCTACGTGCTTTCCTTTTCCTCCATGTGCAGGTCTGCCATTAATTTCCTAATCTAGAGAGCTTGGTTCATAGCAGCAACAACATCCTTTTCCTCCATGTGCAGGTCTGCCATTAATTTCCTAATCTAGAGAGCTTGGTTCATAGCAGCAACAACATCCTTTTCCTCCATGTGCAGGTCTGCCATTAATTTCCTAATCTAGAGAGCTTGGTTCATAGCAGCAACAGCATCTACATATTCTTTCTGTTCTGAATTTAGCTATGACTTCTTGCTTTTTAGAACATCATGAAAAAAACCAAAGCTAAAACAATAACATGAAGTATTTATCGTGTTATCAACATAATCATCCTAATCATTATCAGAATAAACATGAAGTGTAAAATTTTTAACCTGACAGAACCTCATACCATAATCAATCATACCCTTGATATATCTGATAATTCTTTTTGCTACTTGAAAATGAATTTGACTAGCACAATACATGTATCTTCAGAGTAGACTAATAGCATTCATAATATATGGTCTTGTTGCAATTGGGTACATCAAGCAGCCTATTAAGGCTCTGTAAAGCCTTTCATCAATATTTGCAACTCCATATTCTTTGCAAAACTTCTCCTTGATTCATTAGGGTTTTGAATCACGCATGTTCCTTGTTCCAAGTAATTTTTTGAAAAAAATCAACAAATAATTAAAATCTTGATCCATCATATTCAAATACAAAATCCAACCTCTCTAGCTAGCCCATTGCATTGTTCATGAACAGATCGTAATAAAAATAAAAAATGTCCCTAGTTGTATTTTAGATCATATTTTGTTGGAGAGTAAAATAAAATTATTTTAACTAAATGATCACGAATTCAAATCTCATCACTTCTATTATAATTAATAATAAAAATTAAGCACGAAGAATCTAAACTTGTACACGTTTCAAGTTCAAACCATTTCACTTGAAGAAGCATGTTAAAAAGTAATATAAAATTATTATTGGGATCTCATCTAATATCTCACCTAATATTTTAAGTTGAGTATTTGAGTTATTTGGAGTTGATTTCATTCTTAACTTCTCCAAAATCCATCTCATGGTGAATGTGATGAACTGTGAACCTACAGCATGCCAATCATGTTCAGCACGGGACCTTTCAACTATTCTGCATCCTTCTACATAAAAAAACATCAAGAAACATATTACATAGTGATACTTTTGAACCATCAATTCCAATCCTGACCTTATAAAAAACAAAGGTCGGTTGATTCCACCCATTTTTACCACTTTCTGGCCCAAACATGGACGAGTACAAAGAATATCAAAATATAATGGCAAATGTTAAAGAAATAGATTCCTTGGGAAACTCTTTCACTGAAAGTACATCAACCCTTCTTTTTATATTAAAAAACTTTGTTGAAAACATTAACTCATTAATTTTTAATTTAATCTCCATAGGTGTTATACTTGACCCACTACCTCTCTTCAGACATCAAGTGGCCTCTCACCCCCATCTGCAGAAGCAAACATTACAGGGACTGCTCCAAGGAATCATGCAAATGGAGTAACAAACCAAGATGGAAAAACCCCTCCATGGGTTTCCAATCCTTTTATTAGTCTCATTCTCTCCTGCCGAAGGGAACATTGCACGAGCAGCAGCTTTAAGCAGCCTTGGGACTGGAACATCAAACCAAAATTGTTTAGGGCTGGAAAATGGAATACCATATCAAGATGGTAAACCATGCACCCCACCTTCTCGCCTCTACCCTGTAATTATGGTCGACCTGCTCCCTCTTTTCTAGCACTTAAAAGCTGTTTACAGCACCCTCATGACCGCCCATTTTGCTTGGAGCCCGCTCAGACGTGCTGCCTAGAATAAACGAAGGGCATCGCAATCAGGCAGAGGGTTTGGGAGCATAAAACCAGACACGAGGGAGAGTGTACATAACAGAAAACTTTCTTTAAAGGGGTCTATGATACATTCAAAATAAAACCGAACTATGCAAACATGTTATGATACATTCACATTTTGGACAAAAACCAGGCCAAGGGATTGAGTTTGTTCAGGGTCACAAGGAACATGTCCTTGAAACCTACAGTATGTTCCCCCCATTAAACTTCATAACATTGAGGGAGGAAAAAATACATACAAACCAGACAACATTCATATGAATAATCGACATTTGGATTTTTACAGGAAAACCACTTGACGATTCATGATTTCAAGGAAGAAAGCCAATTATCGTGCAGTAACCCGAGCAACACCTGCAGAGAAAGATATCCAAAATAGAATTAGTATGATGCCCATACATAATATGAGGTGCAGGAGCAAATGCATACTGAAACTTGACCAGCCGGTAGTTAAAACTGGTTCTTGTTGTTATTGTTATTCTTTGCAACATTAACATCGTATTTGGTTAGTGTCCCGGGTTGAAAGAAACAGAAACTGAAACAGAAACAACGCAGAAAGGAAGACAAAAAGAAAATTGTATTTAGTAGTGATATACGATAAAATTACTATCTTTGTATCCTTTGTAGTTGATGGTGCGTGCGTGCGTGTATTACCCTTAATATATATATATATATATATATATATTGTCAAAGTTACAAACATGTAAAAAAATAATTATATTTTTTTTTTAGTTTATATTGAGTATTGAAATTAATAATAGTATAATAACCTAGTTATAAACCCGGACTTGCCTATAGGTCGACCTAGAACCCGGCCAGCCTAGGGCCTGTGCTAGTCCGGGTTTATGAAAATATAAGGGATTGACCAAGCCCAACCCATTCAAAAACCAGGACGACCCACAACCTGATCAGCCCAGGATAAAACCCAGTAAGAACCCATTGATTAAAAAAAATGGTCAAAACAATGTTGTTGCGATCCTTTTTTATGAAAAAAAAATTAGGTTAACTCAAGTTGACCCTTATATGCCTCTTGTTTTATAAATACAGAAATTTACTCCAAAATTATCTCAAGAACAGATTTATTTTTGTCTATATCTTGGTCTCCTCAACCTATCCTGAAACATTAACCAATCGCTACCTAAAACCCAAATGCTAAAATAAATGGACAATAATTTCCTACTTCCATTTCATTGCACCCATCTAAATTCTAACTGCAATAACTTTCATATACTTCTCTCATACACATACCATCAGCCTAAAACATCTAATGTCATTTCCCCTCTACTTTTTATTTAATTACACTTTTTTCTTCAAAATAATTTCTTACTTCTCATTATAACACTCCACGGGTAATAAATACTAACCATTTGTCGCTGCCTCTTCTTCCTCTTCTTCATCAATCGTTTTCCATACGATGTCTTTCAGCCCAGTTGAAAGGTTCTTGTAAAACTGTCATTCAAGCCAGATGATTTCAAAATTACACCTTACAACAATTAAAGATTAAAGAAAGAATTAACTGATAACATAGTTTTGGGACAACAATGCCAGTGGAGGGAGCTACATATTTTATGGCCTGTTGGGTCCACCCAACAAGACCAGACACAAATCTAGCCTTCCGCTCACTCCATGAGATTATAAGACCCAGAAAGCAAGCAAACCAATTTATCTTCACCTTATTCTTGAGCTAACAATGCTATATTTAACTTTTTTAACTTTGCCTTGTGCCTGGGAAAAATTTTAAATTCAACTTGGCCTGGAATGTTTAATATCATAAGCATTTTTTTTCAGTAATAATAATAATAACAGCAATTGGAGGATTAAATGGGTGGAGCTGAATCATATGTTGTAGTTATTGACTAGTTCTTGGCATCAATGTGTATACCATCAACCATGGTTGGGTATCTCACATACCCCTCCCAGTCCATGGAAAAAGCTGAATCACACATGATATACTTATTGGCTACGCCATCAACTGTGGTTGGGCATCTCACAAAGCCCTCCCAGTCCACCCTCCCTATTTACCCAAAGAATCACTTGTCATGATTGTTTTTGCATGAAAAATGAAATACGCACACCAGCTGACTATATACTTTTCAAGAACAGATCCATTCAATTTGCAGCCAAACCGAGGGTCACACAAAAGACCTAACTACACAGGCATCAACCTGATAGACAAAAAAGAATACGAAGACCAGAAACTTTTTTGAGGGAGGAGAAATTCTTCATTACTGTTTTAATTGCCACAAGAGCACCAATATTTAAATTACCTTATGAAATTCCAGGGTATCACCATCAGACTTGCGAACCTCAACCATATAAAGAGAAGGGGCCACTTCAAAGACCTGAAAGAAAGAGAATTATGTTAGGACCCAGTTCAAACCACTACAGACAAGTCTATCAGTACAGATTTCCTAGAGACATACCTCTGTTGAAACAGATAAACGACCCTTGCGTCCATCCTTCTCCCCTTGAAGCTTCATCTGTGATTTGAAATAGAAGAGTTGTTTCAGTAGAAACAATAATTTAACAGTTGACTGATAACAAAATCAAATTTCTGAAGGAATCATGTTTCCTCACACACAAAATCAGGAGTCCACTATATAGAAAAAGTTCAATAATGATAAATCAATTTACTTACGAAGGTGAAAGGACAAGGAAAAAAAAAAGAAGGCATATTTCATTCAGGTATATTAAGGATTCCAGTTTGGAGGTAGCTCTTGAAAGCCATACAGACATCACAACAAGTTGGATGCCGGAAAACCACAGGAATCTTGCTAAACATGAACTAAACATTCCACCAAAAACTCTCATTTATAAAAAAGGAGAAAATTATCGGACCTTAAAGTTATTTTTCTTTACATCAAAACCCAGAGGCGCTGCTGCTGCTTCAATTTTCGAGATTATCTCGCTAGCAGAATGTTTGGAAGTGAATCTCGTTTCCCGTTTAACAAGCCCCTGGTTGCCAAAGGAAAAGAAAGTCTCTTAGGTTTATGGTTGTGAAACTCAAAGATAACTACACATCCAAGGAGGTGGTCGCGGCTCGTTAAACTCTGATATTTCAAAGAACACACACTGGGAGACAACAGTTATCTGATTTTTGCTTGGCAATTATTTCACAAAATTGATAATGCTAAATATCAGAACAAAGTTGGAATATCAACTAAAACATGCTTTAAAATGATAGAAAATCAAAGTGTATAATGCTACAGTTGGAGTATTCAACCATTAATCTTTAGTATAATTATAATTTGATAAGATTTCAGCATAAACAAATGTACCACATTGTCAGGCTCTCTCAAGTTCCAACATTTTCCAGATTTTGGTTTCATTTACATAGAACAACAACGAGTTTAAAACTTACCATTTGTTTCTCAAAAAGACTACTAAGGTTGAGACCCTGAGAGGTAGAGATAAGTTCAAACGCATTCATGGTTACAGGGGCCATAGGCCCTATAAACCCTTCTTCTCGCCTCTCCACAACAAGGTTTTGAGAATCCTGTTAACCATGAGAAACATCAATTACAAACCCACAGGTGGTGTACTAAGTTTGAAAGCAGGATGCACAAATGAAACACAAGAATTACCATTGATTCATTGAAGATAGAGTCCACATCGTCGAGACTAACATTAGCCTTTTCAAAAGTAGGTGGCTTATATCCTTTCTTAAACCATTCATTTTCAATAAGCTCGGAAATGGTAATACGCTGTTTCATACCATTAGCATGTACAGTAAGACAAATACCCAATATTATATGGCATCCTTTCTAAAGAAGGAAAGGCGTACAATAAATTTATACAAAGAGAAGAGGGGGAACAAACTGTTGAAGGATTAGGGTCCAGAATTCTTTTGATTAGTTTCTTTGCACTTGAGGAGAACCATGGAGGACATGTGAAGTCAGCCTTGAATATCTGCAGTCACACAAAAACCACATTTAGCCTAGGTAAAATACAATAAAGCACCTTCCATTCAGGCAATGCACTATGACCACATTTCGCTTATTTTACACAGCAACTGAACAGGTTTACCTAAGCAGATATGCACAAAGGCTCTGATTTCAAACCTTGGGTCCATGATTTTACAAACCAGAATAAGATATCAAGCTGCCACTTGATTCCCTATTTAATTTTTTAGCACATGCTCTCAGATGTAGCAAATAGCTTGTAAGAAGATGTCAATGACATAAACAGCACTGTTGATCATGACATTTTGCAAAACAATCAAAGCCTGCTCATGACCGGGTTTTCTGAAAGCTCCCTCAAGCTCATGTGTACATTGAAAGAGCCAAACTCGAGCAGAACTTTGGGTCATTTTCCAATCATACTTTCCATGGAGCAGCTCCACCCAGTACAAAATTGATTAATGAACTTGTGAAATTATGGTCAACTTTCCAATCATAATAGTTGATAATTGTTAAATGTTAAATGTTTTCATAGATTAGTTTCTGAGAGGGCTTTAGAGATATAGAAGATCATTTCTACTCAGCTGTTTTCAGGTAAACATGATAGAATTAATAGGCAAAAAATATGAAACTTGATGCGGTCTTTCTCTATAGAGGGAGCTTCATTTCCCCAACTCTAGCATTTTATACAATTATAACCAACAAACATGACGATGGGTGACTACAACAATGCAATAAGAAAGAATGAAAGCAATCACCTTTTTGTATAGTGCCATAAGGTTGGATTCTTCAAAAGGCAAGTACCCAGCCATCAAGACAAAAAGAATCACACCACATGACCACAAATCTGCCTTGGCGCCATCATAGCCTTTATTGTTGATCACCTAGAAAAGTGAAACACCAAGCAATGAATAAAATAACATATATGGTTGGAGCATTAAGAAATATTGATGGCACGAAAAGTTACCACACCTCTGGAGCAACATAATTTGGTGTTCCACACGTTGTGTGAAGTAACCCATCTTCCTGAAAAGAGAAATAAAAGATAAACAGTCAGGAAATCTTCTGGAATGAAGTGAAAATAATCAATGTTTGGGCAGAGTTCTCGGGTCAGAGGTTAACATACTCTAACTTGCTGAGGTAGTGCACTCAGTCCAAAATCCGAAACTTTAAGAAACCCACTAGCATCCAATAGCAGATTCTCAGGCTGTAGTTTTAAAACCAGATGTAAAAAGCTTAGTTCATTACCGATACTAATAAGAGATTGATCAGTCAGCTCAACTAAAGAGATTAGTGAGGCTCATTGTCATTTTAACATTAAAATAAGAATAAAAGCAACAAACTCGCACCTTTAGATCTCTGTGGTATACACCTCTGCTATGGCAGTAGTCCACGGCATTGATAAGTTGCTGAAAATACTTTCTCGCTTCATCCTCCTTCAACCTCCCTTTACTTGCCTAACTCAAGAAAAATAGCAAAAAAAACAGAGAAAAAATTAGACTTGTCATTAACCTTAACATGCAGAATAATCCAACACATCAATTTCAGACATATTCATCTTACAATCTTGTCGAAAAGTTCACCACCCGTCACAAATTCTAAAACAATGTATATTTTGGTCTTGCTCGCCATCACCTACAACACCAATACTGCTGCAAGTTATTAAAACAATCCCGACAAGAACATAAAAAGAATAATAACAACTTGCTAATTAAAAAAAAACTTCCAACCTCATACATGCGGACGACATTCGGGTGTCTAATTAATTTCATTGTTGAAATCTCCCGTTTAATCTGCAATGAAAAAAAAACAAAAATATAGCATAGCAAACGACTAGTCTCCCTATTCAAATTGACTTTTCTTTCTTCTTTTATTGTCTACAACTAACAGCTCTAAATTTTCAATTCGATTTTCTCGGTGACCAGACATAACAACTAACAACGAGAAAAATCATGAGCTAAAATTAACACAAAAATAAGTTGAATTTGATAAAATAAAACTTGAGAATTCACAGAATTTTATGAAATAAAAAAAATCAGAAAGAAATACCTGACCGATCATTTTGTGTTTAAGAACTTTCTCTTTATCGAGAATCTTAATAGCAACATTCTCTCCCGTCTCAACGTTCCTAGCAAATTTCACCTTCGCAAAAGTTCCTTCTCCGAGAGTCCTTCCGAGCTCATACCTCCCCACGCGTGTCCTGCTTCCGCTTCCACCACTTCTAGAAGACGACATTCTCTGGAATCAATCAAAACTCCTTTCCTTTCCCTCTCTTTCTCTCTCTAAAACTGAAGTTCCTGTTCTTATTTTCTATCTATCAAGATCTCTTCTTCTTGCATGGTTGCCATACCTGAGACTTGGCTACACTCATATTTGCTTCTTTTTTTTTAATTCTACTTTTTTAAAAAAAGAAAAAAAAACTAAAAAAGGAAACAAATCAATTTATGATGGAATCGAAAAGGAGAAAATAGAGAGACAAAAAGAAAAGTCATGAATACTGACGGTCGGATCAGAAATCAACCCCATAAAGTCAGATAAATCGACGGAGAAAATACTGTAGAAGATAAACAAAAAATTCTTTTTTTTCAATGAAGAAGAGATTCTACATGCAATCAGAGATCTCCAAAAAGACTGGAAACAAAACTAATCGAGAAAAGACTGAAATAAATAAGAAGACTTTCGGTTCTTTTTTACAGAACGAAAAACAAATCTTCTAATTAAGGCTTAGGCTTGAAGAGAGTTAGCGAGAGAGGTGATCGAAATCGAATAGTAGTGGAAATAATTAAGGCTTAGGCTATGACGATAAAATCAAAGTCACTTCATTCTAAAACCTGTCCCGAAACAGAACAATTTATTAGTATTATCCCTAATGTTTTACACATTTCTCAATTCGATCCTTCTATCAATATTTGTTACAATACGTTTGTTATGTGAGGAAATTAGTCTTATATTTCGCTTCTCTTACTTTCTTGAATTTTATTACCAATTTCTTTCCTCTTTTCCTTTCTGGAAAATTAAAAAAAATCTCTTAAAAATAAAGTAAATCTCTTTACAATTATATTGGTTCAATCATGTGTTGTATATGTGTTATGTGAAAAAGCAGTCTCTATTTAAACAAGATCTTTAGACATATCCTCAACTCAACTTGGACATAGAAAATAAAGCTAACAAGAAATTGGTTATAATTTGCAACTTTAGACTGTGTACAAAATTCTATTTTTAAAATTTATATATAAATAAAATAAAATGTTATAAATAATATATATATATATATGTATTAATAAAGAGCTAATATAATTGTTAAATACCAATGATGTGACATGTATAATATTTAGCTGTAAAGATGATGTAGTTGTGATTTAAAAAAAAAAGTGAACATTCAATTAACATTCCACAATTTTTCATTGAAAAAGTATATATACATACATATAAAAAAAACATTTTATTATTTGATTTTTACTCTCTTAACATTTTTTTTTTCAAATATTCTATATGCAGGTCAAATGTGGTTTTAATAGCCGACCCGGTGCGAGCGTGGATTAGTCTGGACTAGCGTCCAGGACACCGTGTGTGATTTATACCAAAAAAAAATATGGTCTTAATATTTCTGATTCTACGCAATAAAATGATGTCTTTAATTTGAAGAAAAACCGACCAGTAAATTAACAGGCTCGGAAAGAAGCACCTAATGAGAAACTTCTTAAGCACGGAGGACTTAATTGATAAATTATTTTTAATAGGACTCCATTAGTAGCAGAATAATATATTAGGGTCTGATTTGAGGGTTTCCCTAAAATCTAAGCGTGTGTTAATTTCTAGTTTCCAAAGTACGAAACCAACCTTGTTGATGGCAACAATCCCCGTATGATTTGGGACCTTTTTGGACATTTAAGCAAGTCTTGTGGGCCCCTTTGTCAGTTTAAGGTTTCAACTGGACAGGGCCTATTTCACGACATCATCACATAACCTGCCCTGGGCATTAACTTCCGTCCGAATCGGAGGCCACGCCACGACAGTTGTGGGTGACGTTTCTGTAAATATATAGTCACGATAACTTTAGGCCGTTGGATTAAGATCAGGTGCCAATGTACGATTGGATGAAATATAGGTTGTTTGGATCAATATCTTTTTTCTTTCTTATTGATTGAGTCAGACACCTTTTATTATATGTTTGGTATGCTGGTACAATTTGATTTTTAAGAGTAAATTTTTTTAATTTTTTTTAATTACGTCTTCATTTGAAAAGGAAGTAACTTTTATTTTTTAAAATGTATTTTAAAAGCATATTTTACTATAAAAAATATCAAATTATTTATTTTTTTAGTTTTTTTTATGATTTTGATGTTTTGATATAAAAAATTTAAAAAAATATAGAAAAAAATTATTTAATATATTTTAAATAAAAAATATTTTTAAAAACATCATGTACTACCATACTAAACAGATTATATTTTAATTGCAATATGTTGATTAATAAAATAGATTAATAGATGAGTAGAATTCATGAGAAATAATGTTGAAGAATCAACCATTATCCTGTGATATTAAAGAAGAAGTTGTCCATGGAGTAGCTATCATCAACATATAAATTGAGGATGAACAGTCATGTGGGCAATCAACATTTTCATGCTTTCTTTTTTGCAATTCATTCGCCAGTTTTTTTCTATGTTGAAAAATATAGAACATGGAAGGCATGCATTTGCATATCTTTTACAATCATGTACTTTCAAAAATCAATTTAATTCTTTATTAAATAAATTTAATTTAGTGCCACTTGAAATCGAGAAATCCTTCAAATATCGATCTAAGCAAGCTTTTATTTTTATTCTTTTGTTTTAGCAAAAGTAAACTTCCATTAATTACAATTCTAGATCTATGTATATTTATCAATAATATTAATTTTATGAAGTAATAATTACTTGGTGGTAAAATAAATCACTAGAATTAAATGACATTTTTATTAAATTAAAAACATGTTGTAATGATTAAGTCACGAGTTGATAAAATTAACTTAGATCAACTCAAAAATTTCAAATAATAAATCATAAGTTCCAACTCGAAAAATAAAATCCTAAAGTGAATCTACTGGTACACCAATTTTTCCTTATCATCAAACGTTTATGCATCAAGAAAATAAAAAAGAGATTGGAATTTTCATGTGCATCATGAGAGGAAACATTATGGATTCGCTCAATGTTTTTTCTCTCTTTTTAGTTTTTTTTTTTCATTACTTGAATTTTTTTATTTGATTTTTTTATATTAGATTAATTTGGGATTGAGTTTTGTTATTTGTTTCGTTTTGCTTGGGTTAGTATTGGCTACTTGTGGTGTCGAGAAACAAAATCGACTCTCGATTGATGCTTTGATTTGGAAAGATTAAATGAAAATAAATTGAATTAAAAAAATTAAAGCTAAGAAACCAAATTTGAGCACTAAACAAGTATTAAGCTCTTTTTTCTTACAAACATCACGGACTGAATTGCACGAGCAAAGGAGAAATTCAACCCCTTTGTTTTTGTCTCTTTTTTTTTTTTATTTGATCATTTTAAATTAAATTTACTTGTGATTGGACTTGATTTTTTTTTATTGCCTAGATGCTGGGATTCCATGGTGTTGAGGAAAATTTTTGATATGTATTTGATTCTCGGTTTTGCAAAATAAATTTTAATTTATTGATCTAAAATAATTAAGGCTTGAAGGATCAAATTTCAAATAAAAAAATACTTTTAGGAACTGAAAAGGACGAGCAACATAATTTGGTTGGCGTGTGAAATGCCCATGATAACGTGTGGGGTGAAGCCTCCATGCTCTAGCAACGTGTGCATCTTCTTCGGGTGTTGGAACATTGTCGTCCACGGTTCTATTTAAAGCAGCGTAGTGAGCTCTTGCCAATGGTGTGGTGTGTGTCGAGAGAGAGGCTTTAGCAACCTTTTATTTATTCTCTTTCCTTTTTTCTTTCTCATATCCTCGGGGTTCGAGTTGGTCTACCAAAATTACAAGGTGTCCTATCATTTTTATTTTTATGTCAATTTGATCTTTATTTTTTTAATTGTAATTTTTTATTTTGTGTTTTTTTTTTAAAAATTCAATTTCATCCTTAAACATTGGATTTGTTGTAAGTTGGGCTTCATAATTTTTTGGATGGGGTGGTCCTCATATCATGATCCAGGTCATAAATTTGAAATGTTAACCTAATTTGACATCGGTTATTTTTAGCTCTTTTTTTACATGAATTTTCCTTTTTAATTTTATCTTTCAATTATATATTTGTTGAAAGCTGAGCTTCATGATTTCTTCACTTTTTTTTTCTATAGGGTTTGGACTTAAAAACAAATTAGGACGAGTCAAATGAGCTTGCTAAAAAAACATATATAATTTTTAATTCAATAATTGAATCTAGTTGAAATTTTGCAAGCGCATTTTATAGGTCAAGTTCTATTAGGTAATGTTTAGTATGTTGGACATTATTAATTGGACTAGAGTGGATAGGACATGACTAAACAAACAATTATCTTATCTTGTGTTTAGCATGCTTTGAACTAAACTGAACAATTTATCTTATTATGTGTTTGAAAGATAATAGATGGGATCTGACCAACTCAATGCTTTGACCAGTTTGAGTTAAAAAAGAAGAAGAAGGATTGATCTGACCTAACACAATCAAAAACTCGGGTTAACCTTGCGACCTGGTCGACCCGTGACAAAACACGAGTTAAAAATTCATTGATTTTTTTTGAATTGTTTTTGGTCAAAACAATGACACTTTGAATTTTATTTTTATTTTTTCAATTTAGGTTAACTTGGATTTACTTTCCTAACTCGTGATCTAGGCCTTTTTTAAGGTTGATTCCGAGTCGGGTTTTAAAAAAATTATTGTAATTTATCACCAAGAAAATGAAATTACTTAACACGCGGAGCTTTAGGCTTAAACATGATTAATTGAAAAATGAAAGAAGAAAACAGTAAAAATAGAAGGAATGACCGAATACCTGCACTAGCAGCAGAAGTTCTACTTTTTCAGGGCAGGTTCATTGATAGCATGCATAAAGGATATTACAGGTTAAACAATGGAAAAGGCAATGCCTTTCTATGTTTGGCAAAGCACCAAGTACAAGTAGCTTCAAATCAAGTACATTTATAGCGATTCATTCGAATCAAGCCTGGCTTACATGCCTTCCAGTCTTAGCACCAGACTACAGGATGACTTTTATAACATGAACGCAAGCATTTTCTTACAGATGTGAAAGCATTCTGTAGAATTATAATACATGGATGTTAAGCAACCTTTGTCTTGAGTTTCTTGGAAAAGAGAGGAGATTTATTTGGCTTGAAAAGTGACCGAGACGTATAAGTTGAATGAATCATGTCAACGAATAAACGGAAATGCTGCCAAATGAAGAAAATGACTGGCAAAGAAGCAACGACAGCAATAGGGATAGAATATGGTAGTAATTTATTGCCGAAAACAAGGAAAAATGTTGCCATAAAGGCTACCATCATTGCCCCAATTGATATGAAAAGTGTTGTGAGTCCGATAATCAACCTGTTAGGCAATGACCAAAGGAAATTTTGTTCGGCGTACCGAGAAGTACGAATTGACAAGAAGGTTAGCAAGGATGAGGCAGAGGTTACTAGCGATATTGCATCTGATATGGCAAAGAATTTGAATGCAATTTCCTTAAGGAAAACAGGAGTCCCTTTATCTTGTAAATTACCTCCTGGTACGGTAAAAGCTGCTGCAAAAACCACAGTGGCAATAAGTGTTGCTACAAGCATGCATGAATCGGCAGTATCTCTCATCCATTGCTCCCCTTCTTTCATCAAGTCCTTGTGCTGTTCTATAAATAAAGCTCCTGGAGTTTTCCCACGAATATTTTTTTCTTCAATGTGCCGTGGTTGAACGACTTTTTTCACTTCCTAGAAATCATGATCATGTAGAGAGACTGTGAGATTCATATATAGAAGGAGAACATAGCATTAGTTAATCGCATGTGCATATGAACATCTTATCCGCCTATCATAACGTGATCCACATTTGATGGACGAATTAGGTTGGCTTAACGCATATGACCTACAATCAAATGTATTTTGTTGATGGAAAGAGTGAGAATAGTCACCTCGAACCACAGCAATTCGCGTTGCAGTTGTAAAGCTGCTCCTGGTATAACATTAAGTCGACTTGGTGATTCCAGTACTTTTGCAGCCAAATGCAACATATTATTTCCTTCTCTATCTTTGTATGTTGTTATCAAATTCTTGATAGAACCAATCTGGTATATAATCTTGAAGATGTCCTCATGACGATTCAAGATAGAAATATGAAATATGCTATACATATTGTGCTCAACTTTGAAGATCAACTCAGGATACATGCGAATGAGTATTGTTAGAAAGTCAAGATTCCCTCTTTCTGCAGCAGTGAATATCAATGGCCAGGGTTCTCCAATCTGACGAGAAATTGCTGCATCATCCAACAATACAACTTGTTCCCAAAGGTACTGGATTATGTCAAGTGCTTCTTTGTGCATAAGTTTCTTCATCCGAGCCAATTTGAAACCTGAAACTGAGGATTAAATATAACAAAATTGAATTGTGGGAAATGGGGTTAAGTTCTAAATCAAAGATGTAAAACATAAACGTAGTTAGCCAACGAGTGAACAGATCTGATAAATCAGTAACATTTCGAAATATTTTGTGTATTGAGGTATACAATATATCAATTCTGCAAGAAGGTTGGTGTTTTTAAATGTTAAATTGCTATAAATTTCTTTGTGCATTGTACATAGGATTGTTGGATATTTTTTAAAAAAATATTGAAGATAAAATGATAAGTGCTAATTCCTTGTAACACACAAGTTTGCAATCCATGAAAAAGATGTGTGAAGTGCTCATGAATATGATAAAGATATAAAGTTAATCTTTTGCATTCTCTAACTGGCTGAAATTTTTGGATTGGTTTTCTTTCTAAGGAAACAGAGATTTGGAGCATCAGAGAACTAACAGGGGTCGAGGCATTTGTTCCAAAATCCTTGAGGACTTTGATCGACAACGTTTGAAGGCATACAAGACTTTTGGGCAAATGCATGCAATGCCGTCAGCTGATGTTCATCACGAGCATAGGCCAACCCGCGACGTTCTTTTAGCATTTTCCATGCTACATCTGGGAACAAAAGGATTCAAAAATATGAAAAACAAGTTGGATTTTCAAAGGCTTACGAATAAGATGTTTCAGGGTTGAATGTTGAATTTCTCTTCTGGGTAGTAGCAATCACAAACTAAAACAGATTGATTTCATTTATGAAAATAAATTTAATATCTAAATGATAGCAAACTATCAAACATAGAAAAGATTGCTCACCATATATGTCACTGTTGATCAAAGCAACAAGTAACTTTATGCGATCACCATCGGTTAACAGCTCGTTTGTTTCATCATAAAGATATGAAACCATCCCTCTATGCCCCAGTAGAGTTGCCATGTTAATTGGTAACAGGTTTCCTCTACCTCGAGTCATTGCCAAATCACGTTTTTTGTCCATCATGACTTTGGCAAGTGCCTCAACTCCAGATATAGCAGCAAAGCAAAATGCTGTATTGCCCGCCTCATTTTTATAAGTTAAAGCCTCTATGCTCATCTTTCCAACAAGCTGTTTCACAAAATGAGTGTGCTCCGCGGCAGCTGCAATATGGAGAGCAGTCTCCCTTCGCTTAGTTATTCTAGCATTAACTTCTCCTGGAAATGACTCATAAATGCCTTCAGCTGTGTCCCAATCACCACTCAGAGCGGCTTGATACAATTGCAAATGCCTTTTTCTTTCCACTGTCAGGAAGAAATAATTAAAAAAGTAATGATTTTATAGAAGACTAATGCTTTACATTAAACATCATTAACTTCAATTATTGACTAGAACTTCTAGATTTCATACAGTCAGATGCAGGAAATCAAACAATAGAAATGGAGAAATGAAATTTTCATTGCATCATACCCTTTTACGTCACTATTATTACAATTCTTGTTTTTTTCCCTTCTTGTGTTAAAATCACATGAAATTTCCACTAATGTTTTCAATCATTGAAAAAGTTACAGGAGAAACTTTTTTTTTCCCTCTACTGGGCCATTGCAAAATGCGAACTCCCAAAACATAAAGTTAACAAGAACTGTAATAAAACATCCAGCTAAATAAATTACCTCCATCACCAGTAGGAGGTAGTTGTTGAGGGACTACTCCGAGCTCGATATCATGGTGATGCCGTCCATTCTGGACACTATCTATAGCTGCATTAATGTTAATGCCATCTGTAATCTCCGCTGCTGCCATGTTTCCCAATTACAAGGTCTTGATCAGCCTAAGAAAAACAACCCAAAAGCATGTATTTTGTAATCAGAAAAGATGACCCGGGTAGCAATATAGCTTAATGATCAACATATCTCAAGGACTTACCTCGAGCTGGGAAAATGTTTGGCTACAGAGAGGAAGCTACGAAGAAATGGCTCTGAAACAGCATGGAAAAGGAGACGAAAGGAACTCTGTTTTCTACAGCTGAACTTCTTTTTAGTCAAACGGCAAACTACAAATGTGCCCTTCATTTATCTGACGGGTTTTGATTTGATTCTTCTTCTTCTAATTCAGCCAATGCTACCCTCAACCAGTCCGCATTGTGCTCATCGTTTCTTCCCTTAAATCAATATTTATCCCATAACCACACACACACACACACACACACACACACACACCAACTTCCTCATCACACAATAATCTTCTCAAAATTCATATTTGTTTTTGTCATCATTATCTAAAATTAAAACTCACAAAATTTATGATTATGGAAC
>Ga0307513_10002782_pt1 | contig 24022 bp, 17 predicted proteins | sample 15_EM_MG_FD_202174 | JGI IMG/M metagenome (GOLD analysis project Ga0307513, IMG submission 202174) | Populus trichocarpa ectomycorrhiza microbial communities from riparian zone in the Pacific Northwest, United States - 15_EM | ecosystem: Host-associated > Plants > Roots > Unclassified | place...
CGCAGAGAAGGGATGGCAGGAAGCCGGCCCTATTCTCATGGTTGACATCATGAATGGTCACAAGTGGTGACAAAGGAGTAGTGAGGTCAGGCTCATGGTCACAATCCATGACAAAGGAAGTGACAACGTCAGGCTCAGGTCAGGCTCATGTCACGTGATGACAAAGAAAACATCGATATGGGTACCGATGTGTAAGGAAAAAAGGATGAAAAATAGTGGTGAAAGTAACTTTCGTTACATGGGTACTGATGTGTAAGGAAAAAAGAGAGAAAAATGGTGGCACAAGTGACTTTCGTCACAACACTCCCTCTGTCCACACTTGCTAATGCACTCAGAAATATAGAAATAGTGATTATGGGCCAATGGTGGAGCTGCAATGATTTCCTTGAGTGTAATTCTGACCTGCTTCCTATTCCTATGGCTCCTTCCCATTTACTGGTGTGGCTCAACAATGAAATTGTTAAGTTGATTCACAATAGGCTCCTGTGATTCCTGATGTTCCTGATGTTGGGCTGGAGGTAAGGGTAGGGGTGCGGGTTCTGATGGGGTGGCTTCATCTCTGGGGTCTGCTTGGGTCAATCTAAGGCGTCTCCTTCTGTTTCTGAGTGTAACTGGGTTGAATTCAACAATTTTGATGTATTCGGCTTGTGGTAATGTTCCTGTGATTGCAAGTGCTGCAATTACAAAGAGTCCAGTGATGAGGGAAGTGAATGTAGCTAAATTTGCAAGGATATTGACTACTAATCCAAGCACAATTTCAAACATCTACAAGTTCCGAAGGGTTCTCCTGGCTCTTGCATTCTCTTTGTTGTACAGGGCCCTGGTACTGTTTCTTTTGACTGCTCTTTCTTTTCTTTCTCTGGTATCTCTTTTTTCTTTCACTTGGTTGAAATACCCATGGCTCAAAGGGTTCCAGGTCTCACTAAAGTGCCAGTTGAAAGCACTGACTTTTGTATCCCACTCCCAAACTCTGAACCTTTTGACTCCTTCAGTGAAGTCAAAGCAGGTGTCACAGAGCTCCTGCTTATGCCCACTGCACATCCAAGTTTTGTATGCTACTGGGCCTTCAGGCAATGGGTAGTAATCCCTCTTGCCTTCTCTGGTGGTGGTGAGATATCCTCTGAGGGCAAGGATGCAGTACTGGCACATTGGTTTGATGCAGTCTCCTCCCAAGGTGTTGGGGCAAGTATAGTGGAAGACAGGGAGATTGGTGTCTTCAATGAATCTGATGATATGATCACTGCTGTAGGCATAAGCTGCAGTGATGTTGCTGAGAATGGGGAGTGCGGTGTCCTGTCCTGAGGTTGTCACTGGTGGATCACTCATCAGTTAACAATTCCCCAGCTAGTCATGTTAGTCAAGTCCTTGGGAACTGAGAGGAAGTGTCATAGGAGTAACCCCCTTACTCTACTGTGCAGCGGCCCCTACAACCCAATAACAATGCCCTAGATGGTCAAAAGACCCTTGGCACACTGTCTGGGGAGGGATCTATGGCTTAATGCACAGCAGGACAGGTTGGGGGAGGTTCCAATAGTCTCTCTATTACTCCTGGGGTGCTGAGGTCGATGCAGGAGTAGCCCTGTCCACTGCTGATGCTGAAGGGCGGCAAACCCTTATCTAGCAATTGTTCTGACTCACTGGTGACTCTGTCTTGTGTAAGAAATATTGCAGGTTGAGTTGGTGATGTTGCTCAAGGTGTGAGTTAAAAGGTCAGAAAGACAGAGTGAGGATCTACCCTCATTCTGGCCGGTCTTATATACCAGTCTTCAGGTGTTTGTATGTACAAACAGATGACTGATCATGACCAAGAAATGATTAGTCATCAAGACCAAACATGGTACAAACATTAGTTATCCAGACCAAGCATGAAACCAAATAAATGTCAGTCACAAAGCAAGCACAAAGCAAGGTGATGTCATGGTTGGAGTGCCAAGCTATTGCCTTGGTAATCCAGTATGAAGTCATTCATGAAGTCATCATGATATCATGGTGGTGCTTGTGGGTCTGGTTCCAGTATCTTCTAGAAGGTTCTAGAAGGTTCTAGTGTTCTTGGTGCCAATCCCAAGGTGCCTGAGGTTGGGGGTCTAGGATAGTGATATCAAATCACTGATTGGTTGGGTCCTCCTCCTTCTGTAGGAATTCAAGGAGAATTCACAGAATTCTCCAAATATAACTGAAAAGTTGGGAAAAAAGAGGAGAAAATACTGGAATCATCACATGTGCGTCTTTCTCTACAATAGGCATTAGCTTCTCTATACACTACTGTGGTTCTTCCATTACAATAGTCATTCTCTGTAGGCGCCTTTGGTGCTGTGCTTGTTCATTAGCATTACTACTTTACCTCATGTAGTGCTTCTTTATAGTGTTACTTCACTACAATATATAGGGCCGGCAAGTGGGGAGTTTGTTCCCCATCTTGTCTCCATCAGCTCCTTTTCTACTCCCCACTCACCTGCAGGTTGCACCACCCCAACTAGAAGGGCTCTGGGCACCTATGCAGTTCCCCTACTTGACAAGTCTTGCTGTGTCTCACACCTTCCCCATTACGGCTGGGTTGGTGGAACATGGGAACTCTGGGACATACAATACCATGACACTACTGTGGTGGGAGCATGAGCAGTTGTCACTACATGGGTGTGGACTTGATCATTTCTTTACTTTACTTTCACTACATGACAGGCATGGTTGTTAACCCTTCACTATTCCTTCATTACACAAGTGCATGATGTGGGCAGTACCTTTTGTGGGCTTCACCTTCTGGACCTTTACCATGTAGTGTGTTGCTGAGTAGCACAATGTGTGTGGCTTTACTTTATGTTGGGCACAGTCTTTTATTGCATGTACCTCATTAGTGTTTGGTCCATGTAATTACATCAGCTCCTTACCATTATACATGCACTACCACTAAGAGCCCTCTGCTGCCGCTATGGCAGTATGGTTTCCTCCCTTACTCACCTTATTTCACCACCATTACCTTTACTCTTTACACTACCATTAAGTCAAGTTGTTCCGCCTGCTGTACACCATAAAGCACCTGGTTCTCACACTAAAGCCCTATATGTATAGGCAAATTCAAAATTTATGGACCCCCTATTGGAATAGGCAAAGTATTGAAAACGAGTTATGGCCATAATATGGCCATATTCCAGGGCCTTAGAGAAAAAAAATAGTGGCTTGATGGGCAGAGGGCACATCTGCTGTCAGCAGGTGTCCAGCACCTTTCCCATCGTTCACCCAGCAATATGTTAAATATTCCCAACACTGCTGCTGCCAGCCTCCTCATGCCATGCTGTCAACCACCCATTGTCGCCATCATGTGTCAACTGCCATCCATGCTGCACACCCAGCTGTGCACCTGTGCACCAATGCTGCCCACCAGGATGCCCTCCCCAGCAATATCTCCAATATTCCTGACACCACCACAGTGCACCCCACTGCATTCTGGTGCCTAAAATTCAGAGTAAAATGTATATTAGTCAACTTAATTATATACATGTTTTAATGCAGTTGAAACATGTGTAAACACATCCCAGAAATATATCAGTTATTCCTGACAAAGCTGCCACCCACGTCACCAATCTATTGCATTTAAAATTAAGAATAAAATGTATGTTAGTCGCTTTACCTATGTACACACAGGAATGCAGTTGGCATGCATATTGACCCATGTTTTATACACATGATTAATAGGGGGCCACTTATTATTGCAAGCAAATTGGACCACACACTCCTGGAGCCTCAAGTACTATGTAAATAGTATTAAAATATTTTTTTTGCCGGCGTTTGTAGCCCAACCCATGGCCCATGTGTGGCTGGTGTTGTCTTTGTTGGATCTTGGACCTCACTGCCTCTCACCACCTTCCTCACCACCCCCACACCTCCATGGATGCATTCTTGAGGTACCAGCACACTATAAGGTGAGTGTGCTTTCATTGCAAAAGTGTGCCTTTCTCTATCAGCTCAATTAACTGGTAGTGAGTAAAATGGCCCTTCTTCACTACAACACAGCATAATACATCTCTCACCTTAATTTGCAAGCACCTGTGATGTAGTTGTGATAGTGTAGGCTATTGCTACTTGTTTCCTAATTAGGTAATTGCACCTTGACCCCCACCTCAACTGCCCACTCACCACTACCATGTCAGGCTGTGGTCACTTTGCATCAAGATTGTTGTCAAGACCTTGTATCAGATCAGCATCCTGCAATATCGGCATGTTGAGCAGAGTCATTTGCCACAGGACGGCACATGACCATGTGCAAGGCAATAAGAAGTGATGTCTTGCAGAGATTGAAGGTGAGTTGTTTATCATCTATGATCGTTTATCCTGCTAACACTCAATCGCAAGCAAGCATGCCTGGTGCCCTGCACCAAGTACAACTCATGCAAGATGAGGTTACTTGGGATATGCTTCATTTCCCATCACAACCCAACAATGCATCAATGGATGTTGATGATGAAGACACAGCTGGTCTTTTTCTGCAAGGCGATGAACCAGGATGGGATGCTGCTGTGAGTGATGATGAAGAGGGCAGGAAAAGGGATGCCATTCAGATTATTCTACTGTAAGTTTATCTCATCTACATTATTTGCACCTTGTTCATGCAGCACACCAGTGCCAAAGCAGCCAATGATTGAACATGGGGACAACAACATGAACACGAGAATATGAACTGGAGAGTCCAACTGTCATCTCTCGTTCAGGTGTATTTGGAGTGGAAAGGGTCAAACAAACTACCACTGGACGTTGCTGGTGGTTGTAATTACACCTATGGCACTGTGTCTTTTGAATGTAAGTGCCATTTTTTTGTATGTGCAATACTTATATAATGCTAATGAGCACCTTTTTCTTCTTCAACAGTTTGTGGTGTTCTGGAATTGGCGTACCCTGATGTCTGGCTAAATGCTGGTCTCATGCGACAAGGGTATATGGGAAACTTGCTGATGGCTCCTAATCAGGCCATAGGTCTCAAGGTGCTCGAGTTTTTTCATAGACTTTGTGGCCATTCACTGCGGATGAGCATGGAAGCCTTTGTCAAAGGACTTTGCTCATACCATAAGGTATGGTAGTTTTCTGATATACAACTGCCCAGTATGCTAATGGTCTTTAACCTAGGTTGCATATACTCAAACATTTCGGGTTGACTTCAGCAATGCCTATGATGCTTATGTTTGGGTTGTAAGAGCTGTCGAAAGAAAAGTTGAAGACACTTTGGGTTATGTTGGGAGTGATTGGCACATGAAGCATACCTGTCCAGCTTGTCTCAACAAGGTAGGCAGGTGCTTCTATGCCATATCGCTTTGTCTGACTTGCACCTTGGCAGCAACCCAATGAACCTGAGCTTGCATTTGACATGCAGGCTTCAATCGATGGCAACAGCTCTCTGAAGCACACTAGTCAGTCTGCAAAGAATACTGCTGATTTCCAAAGCACATATTGGCTTGAAACAGCCATGGTGGAACAGTTTGCTTCTCTGCTGGTAAGCTTTGACACCCACTCTATTGCATTTGCCTTACATTTGTCAGACCAAAGGAAAGGGTCAAGAATCAAAACACAAGAAAGACAATGACAACAACAACAACAATGACAACAACAACAACAATGACAACAACAACAACAATGACAACAACAACAACAATGACAACAACAACAACAATGACAACAACAACAACAATGACAACAACAACAACCCCAATCCATTTGGCCTAAGCAAGGATGCATTGATAAGCAAGTGCACAGAAAACTGGACAGCAGTGCAGGTGGACAGGGTTAGGGACAGTTGGACTGTGTGGGATCAGCAAGGTATTTTCCCAGCAATGTGTCAGCATGGCTTCATTCTTGCGGTCATAGACATTGTACAATCTGGTAAACAGTATGTACATCATGTCATTCATTTGGCAACCTTACTTATGATACTTTGATCTTGCAGCTCAAAGTATCCCCTCACCATTGTCAACAAATTGATAGACACTTATGGCAAGAACCTCCTCATTGCATATGACATCAGTTGCTCATTCAATAAAACACTTCAAAAGAGCGTCATTGCCAACAAAGTGGCCAATGCCAATGTTTGCTGCACAATCCCATCATTTCATGGATGGGCCCATAATCGCTTCTGCCAAATAAACTATCATCCCCTATATATTCAAGGCACCAGGATTGAAGACTATGAAATTTGTGAGAAGATGTTCTCATTTACCAATGGGGCAGCTTCGGTTACATGGCACACCACTGGGTACCACCAACGGCAAACACTCAAGGTTGTTTTTGGTCAGTGGGACCTGTATAAGTTCATGAATCTATGTAGGTACCTTTCATCAAATGATCTCCTCATTTGACAATCAGCTTGCTGACTGCTTTTCAGTGACCTTTATTACTGGCAATTATGTCCAGGTGTACAGGTTAATCAAAACTAATGAACCAGTGCTTGTGGGCTTCGAAACATCAACTGGGATTTCACAAGACAATTTTCTGGCATACCTGGAGGAGGAACGAGCCTTTTTACTAACAGTAAAATCAACACCTGCGAAGGAAGTAAATGAAATGGGGTATTTCAAATCATTGGTGAAGTTGTGGGAATGCAAGTGAGTACAAAGTCCACATTCAAGAATTTGCTGTCGAAATGACCCTGCAGGAAGCAAATTGAGGAAGGGGTAGCCAAAAAAATAACAAAAAAGGAGCTCTCAAATCTACAAGAGTTGAAAGCCTCTTATCTGGTCTTGGTACATCAAGCAGAAGATGCATTGAAAATTGGCAAGGGCAAACAATGGCAAAAAGGAGATGCAAACTACATGTGTGTCCTTGCATTGATTGAGGACACCAAGTTTCAGAGGGTGGTGGACCAAGTCATGGAGTTAGTTACTCAGTGTTTGATGGAGTTGGCCAAAATGGGACATTCAGGAACTGGTGAGTTTGGTATTAGTATTATGTGTACATATTTTGTGTTTATATTATATCACCTTTTAACCATAAAGGTTATAAATTGAGGTGGCAAATTGCCCAGGCATTACAGCATCAATCAACTGCACTCACGTGAGCCTTGGCAAAATATAACCAACTTGCAGCAATATGTGAACCTCCTGCAAAAAAACTTGATTTGGCTGAGGTTCTCAATCTTGCCTTCCTGTCTGACTTTGAGCTTCTCAAGAGCTCACATGCTAGGCAAGACATCCTTGAAAGGCCATGGTCACGCCCATTGGTTAGGGAGGCAATGCTACTGTGGCTTTGATTACTTTGTGCACAAGAAGAAATCACCCAGCTGAATGTTGAAGTTCATCAAGTTGATGCATACATCATTTCTATGCAAGCACATGTCCAGCAAACTGCAGCAAATATTACTGCTACTGAGCCTTTATTGGCTAAAGAAGTGATCCAAAGTCAAAAGGAATGACTCCAAATTGGCATTCAGCTGCAAGCACAACTTGTGAATCTGGTCAAACACAGGTTATACCAAGACACTATGCCCCTTGGCTGTATTAATCACACAGTGACAGAGCTAGTACAGGAGGTTGAACCAAATAGTGAGGATGATGATGCCACCAGTGACCATGAAGAGGGTACAGATGCACAACATTCCAGAGCTGAAGTTGTTGAGAGTGTTCTCACTGTACTAGATGGGGGCAATTAACTGATCAAGAATGACTTGGAAGATGTGATATGTACTTGTCATCTCACCATGGGTGATTGCCATCACTAACCCTCCTGAATGCAGTCCACTCCATTGGGCAGCTGGGGTGGGAGTGAAGGCATCAATTGTCACCAAATGCCTCAGCCCATATACAGTTCTTTGATAGTGGTTTACTTCCAGAGGCAGAATTTTGATGAAGGTTGAATCTTGGACATCTGGAATTGTGAAACAGGCAACTTGTATTGGTTACTTGTTGAAGAGGTGCATTTGAAATCCCAACCTTGCCCACTTACCACATCAAACCATCCACATCCACTCCATTTTCAAAAATGGGCAAACCTTTGACAACACGCCAGTCTCAATGAAGCAAGAACAAGGCAACCCCAGAAGCTTGTAAAAAAGCTTGTGAGGAACACAAACTTCATGACCTGGAAGCACAAGCAGACATGGACTCCATTATCATGGAAAATGATGCAAAAATTCATGCATATGCTGAAAGGTATAACAAGAAGATTGCCAAAGTATATGACTACTTTTACTCTCATGACCAAGCATGTCTTCTGCAGTCATGTCAAAATCCTTGGAATGCATTTGTTTCCAATTATTGCCATGAACATACATAAAATGGCTAGGCACATCAGATGACGATTGCTGATAATGTTTTAGAGCGTGAACAAGGTGCTCCCATCCATTTCATCAAGGCACTTCAATTGCCAGAAGTCAAGGCCACATTTGCTGCACTAACAGAGGAGGAGCACAAAGCTGAGTACAGAAAGTACTATGAGAGGGTTGAGTCTCCAAATGCCACAATGTCTCGTGGTCCCAGGGCTCATGCAAACATGGCAAACAAGGCAGTTGGCATTATTGAAGAGCAGGTAACTCACTTATGTAGCACTTTAGTCTCCTCAATACTGACATTAAGCCATGCCAAGATGAACCACTTGTGGTTCCAACTTGGTATTCAAGGATTTGCACAGTTTGTGCAGACAAACCCCAAAGACACATTCCATCCTTACCACTTTGACACTGGTAGTGGTGGCCTGTGGTTTGAAAACATCATGGGTCATGACATCCCAAGAGATTTAGAGCGCTTTCACCATTTTGGAGCTTCAAAAATTGAAGAATGTGAGTGTCTCATTTTATGACTCTGTCAATCTACTCAAACTCACCTGACTTATAGATCTGAATTGTAAATCCAACGACGGTGCCATGGATAGGCATTCATATGTCTGCAGGCACCTTGCCAAAGTCTTGTGTAAGTCCCTTGCTTGCCAAGCCACACATGAGTTAATGTCAAATATAGAAAAAGGGACCAAGGACAGGGTCAAGCAAATGCCGTGGAAGCATACTATTTATCATCTCATATCTGCAGGCTTTGTTATTGAGGGTCTTCCTCCTGACATCAAGCAGCCCTATCCCAATCCATCCAGATGGAATACTGCGACAATTGACACATTCTTCAATGCCTGCTTTGCTAATCAAATCAGTGTCAGGCCAGCTGATGATATTGAGAGACAAATGGTCATGGACAACCTACAAGCATGGCAGGATGCTGGCAAAGACTGCCTACCCATGAAAGGAAGAGGACAGTTAAGAAATAGTAGTGCAGCAAATCTAGTGGAAAACTTGTCACCATCATCACAGTCATCAGTAAAATCAACCACTGCACCTGACATGTCTAGCAGTTCAAAGAAATTGATCACAATTGCCAATGAAGAAAGTGACAATGAAAGCTTTGAGGATGAGGATGAAGATGAAGATGATCCTTGTGAAATCTAATTGCTATTTGTCACAGTGCTGAATGGATTATCATCATCATATAGCATCTATTCTTACATTGACTACTTTTTTTTGTGTCTACTTACTTGTTTGCTCAATTCACAATGTTTCATTTTGTTCAGTAGCACTGCAGCATGAGTAATACAACAGGTTTTTTGTCAGCAGGTGCAGGTACTATGAAGCGTGACCATGTCAGATAATGATGAGATCAACTAGTCATTATGATCTTCAGCCAATATAATGCCTGACAGTACTAAATCAATAGAGACGGGCGCACCTTGACTAAAAGGAAACAGAATCATGCATTGAGTCTGTTACCATTGCATGTGCATTGATGATGCAATCCGAAAAGTATAATATGTCACTATTACACTGGTGGGTGGGAAGCGAAACCATTGTCATCATCATTTGTGGTGAAAGCAGCATGCCTGAATGGCACTGAATGGCACTGAATGACATCCAGTGGTGTAGATGAATAATGGGAAAGGTGCTGGACACCCATTGACAGTGGGTGTGCCTTGTGCTTGTTGTGCTACTATTATTTTTTCTCTAAGGCCCTGGAATACAGCCAGAATACAGTCAGTGCTTGTTTTCTATATGTCCTGTGTAGTAGGACTTAGGGAGACAAAATTTGTATTCACCTATACACATAGGGCTCCTGGGTGTGGCACACATAGGGTGTAGCGCACATAGGGTGTGGGTTGGGCTACAAGCATCAGTGAATCATATGTCATGTCTTTGGAATGCATGTACACAGTGGATTTGGATCTGGAGTCACTGCTTGGTTAGGCCAAGCCACTGCATTCGAGTTTTCAGCACTTAAATGACTCAACAAATCTTGCAATGATAGCACTCACCTTACAGTGTGTGGCAAAGTGGGGTATGAGCATCCTACCTTTTGTGGACATACGACAGGTGGAACATCTTGACTTAAGGTAGAGTAGTAATGGGGGGTAATGGTGAAGGAAATAAGGTGAGTGAGAGATAACCATACTGGGAGGCAGCAGAGGGCCTTAGAGGTAGTGCAGTTTGGAATAGTGTAATGGCAGTTAAAGACAAGATAGGGAACAAACTCTCCATCCTGCCAGCCCTTATATTGATAGAGAAGTAACACTATAAAGGAGTGCTACATGAGGTAAAGGTAATGCCCTAAAGTAATGAAGCACAGGGCTGAAGTGCCTACAGAGAATGACTAGTGTAATGAGGAACCACAGGTAATGAGTAGAGAAGCTAATGACTATTGTAGAGTATGGCACACACATGATCTGCTTGGTAATGCTCATGAATTAGAGAAGACAGGCCTGCACAGTGGAGAAGCTCAGAGAGCAGCAGTCATGAGGATAAGACTGTGTAGGGAAGCTCATAGAGGCTCAGTAAGATCAGCCACAGAAGGCCGCACTGTATTAGAGAAGCGCGCGAAGTGCCAATGGAGACTGGCAAGAAGCCAGCCCTGTCATCATAAGTGATATCATGGGTAATGGTCCCAGGTGGAGACAAAGGAGTAGTGGGTCAGGTTCATGGTCACATTGCATGACAAAGGAAGTGACACGGTCAGGCTCAAGTCAGGCTCAAGTTATGTGGATATAAAGGAAAAGTTGATATGGGTACCAATGTGTAAGGAAAAAAGAGAGAAAAATGGTAGCATAAGTGACTTTCATCACACAGTGTGCTGCATGAATGAGGTGCAAATAATGTAGATGAGATAAACTTATGGTAGAATAATCTGAATGGCATCCCTTTTCCTGCCCTCTTTGTCATCACTCACAGCAGCGTCCCATCCTGGTTCATCACCTTGCAGAAAAAGACCAGCCGCATCTTCATTGTCAACATCCATTGACACATTGTTGGGTTGTGATGGGAAATGAAATGTATCCCAAGTAACCTCATCTTGCATGAGTTGTACTTGGTGCAGGGCGCCAGGCATGCTTGCTTGTGATTGAGTGTTAGCAGGATAAATGATCATAGATGATAAACAACTCACCTTCAATCTCTGCAAGACATCACTTCTTATTGCCTTGTATGTGGTTGTGTGCCATCCTGTGGCAAACAACTCTGCTCAACATGCCAATATTGCGGGGTGCTGATCTGATACGAGGTCTTGACAACAACCTTGATGCAAAGTGACCACGGCCTGACATGGTAGTGGTGAGTGGGCAGTTGAGGTGGGGGTCAAGGTGCAATTACCTAATTAGGAAACAAGTAGTGATAGCCTACACTATCGCAACTACATCGCAGGTGCTTGCAAATTATGGTGAGAGATGTATTATGCTGTGTTGTAGTGAAGAAGGGCCATTTTACTCACTACCAGTTAATTGAGCTGATAGAGAAAGGCACACTCTTGCAATGAAAGCACACTCACCTTATAGTGTGCTGGTACCTTGAGAATGTGTCCATGGAGGTGTGGGGGTGGTGAGGAAGGCAGCAAGAGGCAGCAAGGTCCAAGATCCAACAAAGACAACACCAGCCGCACATGGGCTGTGGGTTGGGCTACAAGCGCCAGCAAAGAAAAATATTTTAATACTATTTACATAGTACTTGAGGCTCCAGGAGTGTGTGGTCCAATTTGCTTGCAATAATAAGTGGTCCCCTATTAATCATGTGTATAAAACATGGGTCAATATGTGTGCTGACTGCATTCCTGTGTGTATGTAGGTAAAGTGACTAACATACATTTTATTCTTAATTTTAAATGCAATAGATTGGTGATGTGGGTGGCAGCTTTGTCAGGAATAACTGATATATTTCTGGGATGCATTTACATGTGTTTCAACTGCATTAAAACATGTATATAATTAAGTTGACTAATATACATTTTACTCTGAATTTTAGGCACCAGAATGTGGTGGGGCGCGCCATGGTGGTGTCAGGAATATTGGAGATATTGCTGGGGAGGGCATCCTGGTGGGCGGCATGGGTGCACAGGTGTGCAGCCAGGTGTGCGGCATGGATGGCAGTTGACACATGATGGCAATGACAGGTGGTTGACAGCACGGCATGAGGAGGCTGGCAGCAGCAGTGTTGGGAATATCTAACATATTGCTGGGTGAATGACAGGAAAGGTGCCAGACACCCACTGACAGTGGATGTGCCCTCCGCCCATCAAGCCACTATTTTTTCTCTCTAAGGCCCTGGAATATGGCTGTATTATGGCCATAACTCATTTTCAATACTTTCCCTATTCCAATAGGGGGTCCACAAATTTTGAATTTGCCTATACATATAGGGCTTTAGTGTGAGAACCAGGTGCCATAAAGGGTAGGATGGATCATTCCCTACTTTTGCCACAGCTAAGGTGGAGTGGGGGACAACAGTCAGATGCATGTGGCAAATCAGAAAAGCAGCAAAGTAGGGTACAATAGTATCATAGAGATGATGTTTTAGAATCAGTGACAGTCGGAAACAAGCTAAGCTGGAGGGTGAGGCAGAGGAAGGTTGAGACATTTTAGGCAATATACATGTGAATACCATACTATGGCGTGGTCGAAAATCGATCAGGCAATGCCCTGCTCTGACCGGAGCGAGAGATATGCAGGTACTAATCGGTAGGTGAGATTGGGCTATTTGTTGTCATGGGGCTTGCTTGCTTGAAAGATTTCAAGGCGGTTATACTTGGGTAAACATTCTGTTTGAACTGGGAAGGCTGGAAAATGTGTGAGTGCGGAATCAGATTGGTTTGGCGAAAGCATGGTCGATCAGGAGGCGGGAACACCGGAAGCTAACCAAACGGTAGTATGCGAAAGGTAGTATGAATCCGATTGTAGTACATTTCTAGCAACGTTCCTAACAAATACAGTACGCAGGTTGTGCACAGTAACCCTCCTGTGAATTTGGAGACCCACCATATCAAGAAGCCTTGGAATACGTCCTGCAATGGAATTACCACATAGGGGTAACACCTCATCTGAGAAAACGCGTTCAGCAAACGGGGTCCCAATACAATCCATGTAAATACTGTGCAAGCGGAGGAAGATGGGACGACTGGAAGTCCCTGGGGCGAACGTGCAGGGCACACCAGCAGTTCCCGATTGGCACTGCTCTTTTTTGTGCTCGCGAACGTGCAGGCCTTTGCTGGTAACCAGCCCGAACCCTAACAGGAGGTCGCGACGAGTGCGACGGGCTCCAGCCCCGCGGAATATCTGACCAGGACGTACTCACCTGTATCTCAGCTGGTATGTGATAATGGTCTATGTATAGTTATGGTACTGCGGGTTTCTCATTGTCGCACAATGCCTGTTGTAGTCGAGGAGAAATCGTACTACCAAGCAGAATCGTCCATCCCCAATACACTAATGCTCGTGATTTACGTTTGTGTTACACCCGGTGCTCATCTAATATGCTCTCGTATCGATGCACTCTAAACTGGGGTATAGGTCATAATATCGCAACTCGCGCGGGTTCTACATCTAATCTTTGTGTTTCTGGAGGTATTAACTCTGTGATACATGTGGGTTAGTCCCCAATTTGCGTACCTCGGGGTTGTAATTCCAAGTCGCCTCCAGCGAGGTTTTCGATGTACTCGATTTCTGGCGCGCCCCGACGGGGCATTTGCTCGACCTCGGTGTACGTGCTCCTTTCAAAGCTAGCACTAGGTGTTGTAGATGATAGTGTGGCATCGGGGTTCATCGCTTGTTGCTTTCGACGACCAAGTGTTAGAACGGATGCCCGACGCTTGCCTTGCTTATCGCCCGAAGGAAAGGTAGTTCTCGATTGACTTTGTACATAGCGTGGCCCACCGAACGCTGCAGAGCGGAGGTTGAGGAAAAGTCTTGATGTCAGCCTATCAATCCGATATCAGTCGAACGTCCCACGAAAGTAGAGAGTACAAGAATACGTCGATATCAGGGCCCAATATGTGTAGACTCCCAGGTACATGAGGGAATTGGGGAAGGCGGCCCAAACAACGGTGTTAAATACCCGGAGAGCAACCTATATTACTACTTTGTGAATGAAAAATGTAGGTAATTCCATTTGATGGACAAACAATGGTCATAAAGTACCTTTAAGAAAGGTTCATTGTCAGTGGTACGGCACTCCCTTAAAAGTAGAACGTACAGAATCCCATCCCATAGCATGGTGTACAGCTACCCAGAACGAAGGTCATAAATTCGTACAATATCCACAGAATGAAGGTCCGTACGATCACAGCGCCATGCTCCCTTTGTACTGCAACCGCGAGTCGATATGTCTTGAATGTCGTCAGGACGACGATAATAACGTCGAGTGCCAACGGTATAGCAAACATGGCATAGGATTTGTTGGACATGTCGACCGGTAGGCACACGGCGGCCAATGGATCGTACACGAGATTCTCTGCGGACCGATTGGAGAGATCGCTCCACGGATTCAAAGGAAACAAACTGACTGTAGAATTGATTGATTGTGAAAACAGCAAGGATGATGGTGACTGTATATAGTAGCCCGGAAATGATCCATAGACCTCTCACGACCCATTTGTCCCTCTCGAAAAGCGCTGCAACCCGGAGAACAAGGATCGCTACGAGAGAGTCTTAGTCTTAGAAGAACAGAACCAGGCATAACTCTCACCCGAGGATGCTACTTCAGCTATCATTTCGGCGATCGCGCCTACAAAGAGCCAGATTTGGCAACTAATACTTTGTTTGGTGAGGGCCACAAGATGCTGATATAACGGACTGACAACTGGGGGCATATGTGAGAGTGGTGATCGATGGCCGAACATGGGTGGTACCTACGGTGATCGAGAGCGGTGGTCGGAACCCGGCGACCACTTGCTTGGTGTCAACGTCTCAAAGTCTATCCCGAATCCTTGCACCCACTGTAATTAGCAACTATCAAGGACGCAATCGTCCAGTACCGGTTGATGTAGTAGAGAAACTTCGGGAATTTCAAGGGCCCTGGCCAAACGAGGCGGATCTACAGAGGGTGAGTACGGCTCTGTTTCAGTCAGAATCTGCTCACTTCTTCTCCTATGGTGAGTACGGTGTCATACATAAGAAAGACCAGTCCCGCTGCCGCAAAGTAGCGAGAGATCCCCATATTCTGGATGATCTGTACCTCGATATTTACCATGAGTGAGGTCTCATCGTCGACAGCACTCATATCGAATATTCTAAGAAAAGGAGAAGTAAAATCAGCTGGGTCGGCGTTGCCATCAGCGTGGTTGGAAAATTGAATGGATGAACCTCGCTCTGCGCAGATAATACGAAGTAATAACAGAAAGTGGAGATAAGTTGGATGGGACTGGAGACGGACAGTGGAGACGGGCCCGGACCCGGACTTTTCTGCGCAGCCTGGATGATGGATACTCCGGCCATACAACTTCCTCAGGGGCATTCCCGTATGGTCGGTGCTGGGTCCGCTACTCGGGGACGAGAACTATGGGGACCTCGGTCCTGAGAGCCATGAGCCAACCCCTTCCCGTTCGAAATCTGCATAGGGAGGGTAATTATTATGCATTGGAGAACTAACAGATATGCAATGGTCGTTCTCTAGTTGCCGATGCTTTGGGACAACGAGACCGTCGTTCCGCACATGTACAAATACTCCAACCGGGCTGCGCGTAACCCCCATACTCTTATTATGCCACTCTTATCCCTATGTCCCTCATCTGCGCACGGACTCGTAAGCTGCTGGTCAGGTGCCCACGGAATGTCGCTGACATCGCTTAATAATTGAGCACCCCCAGTTGACCCTGCCTGTTGTGCGGATCAAATGCCGGGCCCAATGTGGAACTATCCCACGGGCCCCTGTACCCGCACACGACTCTACGGACAGATGGGCGGCCGGGGCATTTGCAGCTTGTCCCCTGTGGGGCTTGCCGTGATTGCCGCTCCCGACGCACCTATCTCTTCACGATTGCTCAGTATTGTGGCCGCAGTTGAGGTACCAAGTCAATGTCAGCGACGTCAGAGTTGGACTGACGCTATTACGGCATCGCAATGGCGTTGACTCAGGCGCCTCTTTCACACGCTCCAGATGACACAACATCAATCACAACGTATTAGAGACGAAGCAGGACTTCATTTTCACCCGCCAATCAGGGTGCAACTCAGATATTAATATTATGGGGCCTGTCCCGATTTCTCCTCAATTTGTGATCTGTGATCTGTCATACTGTACCAGATGGTTATAGGAATCGTCCTAGACAACAATCACTCTTGACACTAGTCCGAACACAGGTGATACGTTGCATATACGCCACAAAGGTATGAGAACATGAAAGGGCATAAGGGTATTGTGGAAATTGGACATTCGCGTATTAAGCCATAAGGGAGAAGGGGAATGCGGAGGACGAAGACGCTGGACATCACATGACGAGAAATACGTGTTGTACATGGTTGTCACAACAAGTGTACATAAATCGGGACTCATAATCACATGTGGGTACTTATTAGGCCAAACATTCTCGCGTCGGAAATCCGAGATTAGTCAGAGGCCCCGCGAATGGTGCGGGCAACACGGTCGCAGTGAAGCCGGAATTGGCAGAGGCACGGGGCTGATTGGTTACACCAAAATGATGGAAGGTCTATTCAGAAAGAATTCGGTGAGTCCAGTGGAACCGCTTACGAAATCAAAGCATCCACAAGCTTTGGGTCTGCCTTGTTGGCGCTTCATCCTCCAAGGGTACGATTTCAATCGCCCAGAGCAACATCATGAGCACTGTCATCGCAATCAGGTCCCCCGTATCACTACCAGGGCAAATAATATCAACCAATGAGTAGTCGTCCGGCGTCGTAAACGAACGCACTGTCGACCGAAACCACAGATTAAAGTCCTCGGGTCACACAGCCCAGGTGCCAACCTTTGAAGGAAGCGGTCCGGCTTAAAGGCTTTCGGGTCACCCCATCGCTGAACACTGTTTGTTACTCAAAGCGGTCGAAAGGACAAGGGGAAGCATACTTCAAATTTGCAAGGATCATGGAGAAGTCGAATCCCATCGGGCGAATATTCATGTGCTTGCAGAACTTGTGAAGGAAAACCGAATGTATGCCGTTGATCCGCAAGACTCCAAACCAAGGTAAAGATCGAAGTGGACCAGTGATGGCTGCAGGAAATGTGCCCAACATATTGTTTGAGAGGCCCAACACACAAGAGAACCCTAGAGAATTCTTTGAAGAATGTTTCTTATGTCGCCGAGAAGTAAAGCAGTGCTAGCTTCGGCCCTGGTATGCCCAGAGCCAAGGCCAGGGAGCGACCATTACAGGGGCGAGTGTGCAGCCACCTGTTGGCCATGGCAGCCGCCGTTGGTGTCCCATTTTGGGTGGAAGGCTCCGAAACCACGGTGCCACACCGCTTAAGCGAATAGCAGAGCACATTATGGTACCCGAAGGACTGTACGAAATAAATGGGTATTCCACAGTAGCCGAACCTTTGATCTGGCTGTAGAAACCAGGTGCATTCCCTACATTCTACGGACAAGTCACGATTCAACGCTCAGATGTCCTGCTGCTGTCATAGTAGCGGTGGACCCCCTCCACCAAAATCGAGTCTTTCCCGTCGATAACCTGCAGGCGGCCCACGCCCCCCATCACCAAACCCCGGCGGAGCACTCACTGCTGTCTGACTCCCCTGACCTACACTCTCAAATACGGAGGTAGTCCCAAGAGCACTGCTTGTTTGCACTGGTCCAGCGAGCCCTTGAGCAGATTGCCTCAAGTTCCCGCGTGGGGGAAGGAATATCGGGCGCTGCTGACCAGCGTTGTTCGGGTGTAACTGTTGGGGCTGCTGTTGCTGCTGTTGCTGCTGTTGCTGTTGCTGGCTACTACCCGATCCAAACGAGATTCCGAACCACCCCTGCACACTGCCCGATGCCCCGGCGCTAGGCCCTGTCGATTGCTGCTGCTGCTGTTGCACGAAAGGATTGCTCGCCGTGATTCCCACTCCAAACGGCGCCATAACGACTCTCGATTCCCTCCCGCCTCCAAACGCCCCATCACCACCTCCTCCGAGACCAGGTCGACCGTTTATATCGTCCCACACATTACCACTGGGCACGTTACTACTCCCAAAACTCGACGCTCTCGAGTGTTTCGCACCACCGAACCGACTGCCTCCGCCTCCGCGCAGTTTATGAACGGGTCGGTCCGTAGCGGCGTCCCATGAATGTTCATCAACCCCCCAGTCGTTTTCTCGTGGATCGATCCCCAGCCGGGCGCGGAGTGCGGCGTTCTGCGCTTCGAGCTGTAATATCTGCAGCTCACGGTCGGCGACCCAGTCCGGTTCTTCTCCTGGTAGCATAAGGTCGTTGTCTTCATCTTCGGCGTGACGTGCGTGGTCAGGGTCAGGACGAGAGTCCAGTTGAGCGGATTGGGGTTCAAGAGCTTCCAGGGCTGAAGCGAGAGCCTCCAGGTCGCTCGCTGTGTCATCCGTCCGTCGTTGGTTCAGCACTCCCGTTGCACCAGTGCTGGTGCCTGCATCCGGTGCTCCTTCGTCTTTGTTCGTATTCTCGCCCAAGCAGCCTTGGAGACGCTGCTGCTCACGTTCCATCCTCCACTGCCAAGCTTTTTCTTCTGATACTTCGGGATCAGGATCACCAGCCATTGCACGTAACGCAAGGCGTATCTTGGTCTTGAGTCTGTCGAGTGCAATCGGGAGGATGTCATCTTTGTAAGTTTGGAACGTCGCATTGGACTGGTGTTGTCGCGCAAGCAAAAGAGTTTCGTAGTGTCGAATCAAGTTCTGTTCGTGTGCCGAGGCTGCTTGCTGGAGGGCGCGTGAGCACGCGTCGATACACAGCTGGAGTGGTGGGTGGCCGGAACGTACCGCATGCGTCCTGAACTTGTTCATTACTGTTTCTAGTGTCTGTTCGTACTCCTTCATCAATATATTAAGTTGCTTGTTCTCGTGTAGGAGGGTTTGGTTTTCAATGATGAGGGCGCAGGTTGAACGCTCAAGTTCCGAGTCAAAGAGTTCTACAAGCGCAGTTTACAAAGAGGTGTACCTGTGAATCATGAAATGGCAAACCTTTTGATAAATCCGTGTTGAACCGTTTAAGAGTTGTGTTTTGAGCCGTCACTTTGGCTTGTTCCTAAAGCAAAAAGGATGGAAAATATTAGCGAGTAGACGAGACTGTGCAGTTAGATACCTGTAATGTGGTAATTTGACTTCTCAGCTCAGCTGCTACACGATTATTCTGAGTAATTTGATCGGAAAGCTCCAGCACGAGCATCCATATTCGATGTACTTCTTGATCCATGATGCTTCCACGTCTTCAGGAAAGTGTTACACGGCCCCGACTCGACTGTTTGAAAGGCTTTGTTGATACGACCAAAAGGTGAATTTGTCCAAGTCCTGACACAAAGGACCAAATCTTGAATCCTGGCGATAAAGAATATTAACTCCAAAGTGAGAAGCGTTGGATCTGGGCTGTTTTCTGCTTCCATTCAGCTAATCATTATGAACCAATTGGGTAGCTCTCTGAAACGCATGAACTACGGTTCCTCTTGTTCTTACGCCCTCATTTTTTATAGCACAGGAGCATCAGCTGCTGGGCCCTATCAACATAGGTCCCACTCTTAGCCAATTCAGCACGGCTTTCCGGTTCGCTCAACCCACCTTCTAATAGGGTCGGGGGGTTAATTTTTTGTTTCAAGATCCGTGGACCGTGGAGTTGTGCTTCTTAGCCGCCATTTACTCACTTTGTTTACCTACACCGCCTCCAAATTTTCGTTAGGGCTTCAACTAAGCATTTATTCGGGTTCGCCTGTGCACACACATTTCTACACTATGGACTAACGCAAAAGAGAGTCGACATGCACTCTTTTACTTCTCGGCAATGAGTAGCCTGAATGGATTCTTCAGCCATGGCTTACCTGTTGACCAAAGGAAGGGCACCATTTGATTGGGTTTAGGCCATATGAGATGCCATAGACCGAAGGTTGAGGAAGTCTCTATGTCGGCCTGTCGGTGGTGATATCAGGGTAAGTCAAATGCGGTCAGAGTCCCGAATTGATCTGCGCATGAGCGATGGGCCGCTCACGAATTCGACCGAGAATTCGCCACTAGCGACCCGATGCAACTGTCCCTGAGTGCTACGTTCCCGTGGACATTGCACACCCGATCTCGATAATGAATGATCTGTAACCATATAAATTCTGGTTGCATCCTACAAAGTGCTGATGAAATGGGTTGAGCAGGGAGCTTCAAGGCAAAGCGATTATCCTCTAAGATTAAAGTCCTGGTCGATCTCCGCGACAAATAAGTTCAGCTCGAGGTAGTGGTCTTTCGAATTGAGCGGTCCTCAGCGACCGTCTCATGGATTGTGACCAATACGTCTGAGCCTGCGCATAAGGAATATACGCTTACTTGGCTGGTCGACCTTTTTCTGCAAAGAACGTTGGGCAAGATTTTGTTGCCGCTATGTGTTAAATGTCGACGCCAGCGCTCAGTGGTTGATTGATTCCACGAACACGTTCCGTGTGGCACGTCCGCGTGCGCAATTTGCCACTAGCTTGCCCACAGGATTGTCTTCCTTGGACATCGGCAAGGGAATGGTGCCTAAGCAATCAGTGGGCCTTCTGTGTACCGCTCGTCGGACACATTCCTATGCAAACTCGGACCAGTAACCGGGGGTCAATGTCGACGAAGGCGGATCGATCACGATCGCCTGTCACCAAACCCATCTCCGCGAATATGACAACACGGCCGTGCGTCCCTGCACGTGTGACACCGGGTACAGCGTCGCGTAATTATGCTTTCCGTTGTCTACCGGCTTTATGTGTAATAATCGCTTTCGCTTGCAACATTCATTACGAGACGATAGAAAGGACGACCCTGCATTTGAATCTTGTGGGCTAGGTGATACCTTCTCTACCTGGTCTCGCAAATCTATGCAAATCTCGCCTTTTAAACAACAGCACGACGTCCAGTTCGCCGGAACAAGGACCAGTCGGCCTCAACCCAACGCTCCACCATTACGCTCCCGAGGCATTACCTAGGACGGCACGAGCAATATGAATATAACCAGCGGTCCACACGTATCACCCACGTTTGGCCAAGCTGAAGCCGCCATCAGGAATATCATGATAACCCGGTACACCACCGCTGCAGGAGTGGTCATTGTAGTATATGACTATCTCCTAACCATTGGCGACGAGGTAAGAGATGAGCACACACAGGTATGGTGATCACTTATTCTCTTCATTGCTTTACAGATTCGATTGGTTTGGCCTGGACCCCTCACAGTCGCTAAGTTCTTGTACTATTTCAATCGCTATGTGTCGATTGCAGGAATCATTGTATCTAACCACTGTGTGTATATGCACAAGCTGGTAATCCGTTTCTGATCCATTTGCAGTCGTCGCTGGGTTTCAACAGTCTCTGTCCACGAATGTGAGTGGAGAATGCCTAGTGCTTCCCCGATTAGTGACATCACCCCTTTATACAGTCGTTAGTTTCACTCCTTTCTTCATCTCTGGTACTGACCCCATCAAAGCTGCCGGGTCTTGCTCGGCGTGACAACCATACCCCAACTAGTGACCATCTTCATCTCAGCAGGTAGCTGTCTGCTCTCTATATGCTTCACCTCCAATCACTAAAACCTATCCAGCGTTGCCTTCTCTTCGTGTGGCAGCTCTTTACGATCAAGTCAAATGGGTCCAAGGCGTGCTCTGGGCGACGCTCTTTTTATCCTACGCTGCTGTACTGACACTATCTGGGTTCGCATCCTCAATGGTGTGGGAGACCCTCACCGACTCTCCCTCTACCCATATGTCTCCCTGCGAGCGTCCCATCCCATATTTACGGAGTCTACCTAGCAATAACGGTCCTTGATATCCTTATTATTGCACTTACTGTCACCAAGGCGTGCGAGAACCCCGCTGACCTGCGGTCGGGGTCCCGTACTCCAATTGTGTGTAGTATATAGTGTAGCCTAAGCTCATTCGCGCTCAAAGTTTCTCACTCCACCCACCAGTTCTTTACTTTGATTCGAGATGGTGTCTTGTGTGTCGTAGTCTTCTGTCTCATTATTGGGCAACTGATTGGTGCTGACTTGTGTTTGTAGACACTTCCTCAAGGTTGTAGGTCATTTTTGCACTCACTACATCACAACTCATTTCTATCAGGCAATACTGCGGGCTTCCAACTTAGTTATCTGGGCCACCTCACCAACAACCATGATGTATCTGGGGTTGTATGTAAACTGGGCCCTTGTGTCAACGTAAGCGATATATAATTACAGATCGCTTGAGAATGCTGATACTGTGCAGACTTGTGTCACGATTCTTCCTCAAACTACGTTCAGTCGCCCATGACAACCCGTTGTTGTTGCCCCGGGGGACAACAGGGATGTCTCTGGATACTCCATCTCCACAGATGATGATAGCGAAGATGGTGCGGCGGAAACCAGCAGACCAGAACACAAATCAGAACGCACACCAGAACACATCGGGGCGCGTGGGATTTATTAGAACAAGTCATCGCTTTGGCGAAGTAAACGTAATAGAGCTCTCAAATAATCGCATATCAACACTGAACATCGATTTCGAAGCTGGTGAGGAGAGATTAGGGCCGAGGGACAGAGAGTGTGGCCATGGCGAAGTATAGTATGATGCATTTTCGGGTTTATAGATGGTATTGTGTGGATTTGGATCGGGTGGGGGTCGACAGACGGACATGCAGGGAATGGGAAAAGTCCAGGCAAACCAGATCGGGATGACGTGACGCTCAACAAACTACATCTAACAGATGGGTCATTATGCACAAAAGGGGCCATAGTCTGGCTGCAAATGGACTGCTATGGACGGGACCGTGAATACGGTTAGATAAAACACAAAACGTGACAGGGTCCATCGGAGAATCGATGTCACTTCAGAGGCGAGCGCCGAAAAGCATCGGCCGAGGCAAGCGAGGACAGAACAAAGAAGCTCCATAATTACGTGTTGGTGACTCTGTGTACACTGTAATTCCCACAAGTACGACAATTCGTAAGTCTCGATGGCAGTCGGGGTACTGTCCGCTGGTAGGATGTGGTGAGTAAGCAGACAGCGGCAATGGGAACTAGGTGGGCAGGCCGTTTGTCCATGATGGAAGGGACAAGCAAGCAGGGAAATAAAGAACCTATTGAGCAATATACTGAAATCTTCTCGTCTCCTCAAGATCGCTTTTAGCTACATATAAAGCGCCAGAGCTGCTCAGGAGAACCGTACAATCGACTAGAAAGTTAATCCCTCTCGCAATGCAGCGAAGACCAGATTTGTCAGGATTCCTCCAGTAGAATCGTCTCTATGCACCGACTAGCGTCGGTCGGGTGGCATACGCCATTCCCAATTGTGAAACGTGTTAGAGAGAAAAGAACGACCAAGCCGGGGTTCGAACCTGGGACCTCCCCATGACTAGCAGGGCGTGTTACCACTACACTACCCGGTCTTTTAGTTGGAGGAATCATCAACTCCAACAAAACGGTGGGCAGTGATGGCCGGAGCAATCGTCAGACACTACTGTAGGTGGCCGGTCACTTGGCCAGGTCACTCACTTGGCCATCCACCTTCGCACATATCAAGATGGCTTGTAAAAATTAGTAAATGTATAATAACCTTATAATAATATGTACATGAGTTTTTGTTGCGATCGGCCTTGCCTACCACCCGCTAGAGTTTAGAAAGCCAGAAATTGGCCATGCTGGATTGGGCTGGAGCC
>Ga0307513_10002783_pt1 | contig 24017 bp, 59 predicted proteins | sample 15_EM_MG_FD_202174 | JGI IMG/M metagenome (GOLD analysis project Ga0307513, IMG submission 202174) | Populus trichocarpa ectomycorrhiza microbial communities from riparian zone in the Pacific Northwest, United States - 15_EM | ecosystem: Host-associated > Plants > Roots > Unclassified | place...
AAGACCAGCCAGCACGATGGCGATGCCATTCGTAAAACACGAACAGAGGGGCAGATACCCGGAAGGTAAGGGAGTTGTGCTCGAACGGCGTGCCATGCCTGTCCCTCATGAGGAAGTTGATGAGGCCGGGAATACGGTCCGCCTGGTCAACCGGGATGTCTCCACCGTAGTTGGATACCCAGGCTGCTTCGGCAATGCGGGAATCGTCTCCGTCGTGGGAAACTAACTCCACATCCACGTCAGACTTGAACTGTACCGTCAAGGTATTCCTCCCAGATGTAGATGCCGTAGCCTTCGCCGTCATCTTCGTAGTTACCGTCTTCGTCCTTCTCGGACCACTTCCAGCAGCGCTTCACAAGCTGCCCCCAGTGACTACCACCGTCGGTGTCTGTCTCCACCCACCGGGCATCGTCGTAGTCCTTGGTGAGCCACCGCATGGATTCTACGGCCTTGGGGAAGGACGTGTAGAGGCCGAAGCGCTCCCGGCTGTCCCAGGGGTTGGTGTCCTCGCTGATGTATTCAGACAGGAAGACTGTCTTCATCGCAACCTCTCGGCCCTGGACAGCTCATAGTGGATGTTGTCCGCTAGTTCGGTCACCCAGTCCTGGTCTTCGGGATGGTCGGCCAGACCGAATTCGACATCATCCATTCCGTAGTTACCCCACGGAAAATCCCGGAGTTCCTTTTCGATAATCTTGTGACTCGTTGATTCAGCCATTGCTGATCCTCTTCAACCTTCCGGCTTCCGACTCGTCCATCCAGTGCTCCATAGCCGCCTGGAACTTCTCGTACTTCGTTTCTGCTGCCTGAATCTGCCGGTAGAGAGAATTGTTCATCTCCACCTGTATCTTTACGCAGAGGTCAGAGGGCTCCCGGTCCGAGAGGAAATAGTAATCCGCGTCTTCGTCATACGCTAACCAGAGTTTTGGCATTCTGGCTCTCCTTCAGTGCGGCCTTCTTGCAGAAGTCTAACTCAAGCTGACGTGCTTCCCACGAGTCTTCGCTGTACCGGTTCACCATCCGTCGGGCCATGAAGTCTGCCTTTACCGGCTGTACTTCCTTCTCGTACCGATGTAAAACCTTGATGAGAGTCCGACGAAACCGCTGGCCGTGATCCATGCAGTTGGCGTAACCGTGAATAAGTTCGTGTAAGAGGGTGTCTAAAGCCCAAGGAGAATCCCAGTGGCGAAAACTCGGACTCAGCCAGATACGAAACTGCTTGGCCTCTATATCCATGAAGGTGACACCCAGGACTCCTGGGTCAGCCGAAATATACGCCTGGTCTTCTTTATTGAGCCTGTAACTAGCCTGAGTAATCAGGGTTAATTCACGGGTATAGCAGCGTCGAGTGATATCCCGGACTAAAGCGTCTGCTCGGTCAAAATCTTCGTGCGGCATGCTCAGATCGTAGATCATGGGCGCACCCGTACTTCAGAACGAGGGTGCAGCAGCTTGGCCAAGCCCAGCAGGGCGGGTAACCTCTCCCGGTTGGCCACGGACGTCCACGCCTTCCACTCGCCTTTACGTAAGACCTCAATCACTAGCACTATCGGGGCTCCACTTCTCGGGTGTAGGTAATGCTGTGGGCCAAGGCGCTGAACGCGTCCTTCCGTGCCGGATCCTTTTTCAATCCGGCCACCGTGCCAGCCATGAGTCGTGCTGCCTCACTCTGGCCCGAGAGACGCTTGTCCTTATGCCTGCGTACTACTGTATATCCGTCCCGGCTCAATTGTCGAACCAGGAATCCCACTATTTCGATAGTCTTCTTGGCTTCTAAGGTGAAAGCACCGCCGTGGCTGAAATCCTCGACGATAACCACATCCCGCCAAGCGGGGTCCTCACGTAAGAAATCGTCGTAGAGGTCTTCGATATCCGAGTTCTGCCACCAGTACATCTCAGACGGGCTGAATACGGGCTGGCCGTACCAGGTTAGATAGGCTAACCCGGTCTGTACTGCCCCTGGGTCGAACGTCCAGATCTTCACCAGGCGTCAAACCCCATTCCTTCTCCGGCGACGTCCCAGCAGTCTTCACATACCTTCTCGCCGTCTACGTAGCCGTACTCCTCGCCTTCCTCTACCGCGCCGAAGCACTCGAAGCAGTCAAAGTCCTTATAGGACCGGTACACGGCCCCACTGCGAAATGGCACAGATACTCCTAACAGGAAGGGCCCGCCCTCCGGAGAAGACGGGCCCTCACTTACTTTGTCAGTTGCGGGCGAGCCACAGGCCACCCTGTACCACACCGTAGATCAGCGCACCGACCCACAGAAGGTTTATCAGGACGATGAAAACTGCACCTAGACAACTTCCGGCGATAATCGCGCCGTCCTGCTTACTCATCGGACCCCTCAGCTAACTTCGTTCACGAACTTGATGTTGGACTTGAACTTCTGGGTACCGTCGTCGTACTGGCCGTTGCCGTAGTTGTCCTCTTCGGCCTCAGTCACCAGAGAAACTTCGCTGCCACGTACCTCGTCGCGCATACGCTCTGCAAGATCCTGAACATCCTCTTCGGACTCGATGATGAGAGAGTTGGTCTCGTCAGCGCCGATGAGGGCGGTTAACTTGATCTTGTTCAGCTTCTGTGAGCCGGACCCGAACCACAGGGTGTCCCACTGCTTCTTGCCGGTGAAAGAAGTGCCTTCGATGTCGACGGCCTCTTCGTCAGTCACCTTATAGGTGACCTCGATGCCAACGTTATCGCTGCTCTTGGACTTGCTGTACTTGACGTCCAGCACCTCCGCTAACCAGCCGGAAGAAGGGGACGAGGCTAACGCCTTGACCTTGCCGCCCTTGGCGACCTCGACGTCATTGCCGAAGTCGATGCGCTTGATTCCCATGAGTTACTTCCTGTTCGTAGCGAGAGTGATAGCGATAGTAGCAGGCCAGCCGAGGATTAGTACAGTTAGTGCCAGTGCCACGCGGACAGGTGCCACTTCGATCAACCGGCGGACGATAACAGCTTCGTCACTGTCGTCATGCTTCAGAGCAACAGCGACACAGACAGTCATGGCCACGACTCCGAGCAGCCATATGACTGCCAGAGCTGATAAGAATAGTTCCATTACTTGCCCCTTCGGGCGTAATTGAAGAGGTCACCCATGGTCGGGTTGACCAGCTTGCCTGGAACCTGCGGGCCCGACTGGGGCTGGCGGAACTTCGGTGCGTCGACCTTACGGTCCGGACTAAACCGAAGCTCACGGTTCTGGAAGCGCCGGTCCCAGTCGTAGTACCCAACTGTACCGACAGTGCGGAGGATTTCGTTACGGCCCTGCGGGCTACCGGCGAGTTTGACGTGGATAACGTACGTACCCTTGTCCTCGTCGATGATTTCCTTCTCTTCCTGGACGTGACCGAGGAAGACAGTGTTGATGCCGTAAGCATTCAGCGTCATCACGTCGGCCATGAACTTAAGAAGGATGCGGTTGGCCTCGCCCCAGTCCTGGATACGGGGCTGGTTCTCCTTGGAGCCGGTCACCTTGGGCAGGATCAGGTCATAGAAGATGGCAGTGATCGAGTCGAATCCCCAGGTCTTGTAGGGGAAGTTCTTAGGATCAGCCTTAACAGCCTTGATCAGGTCGTCGATCACCTTACGGAAATCGCGCCAGGTGGGCTCCGGAAGGGCCTCGCGGTCCGGCCAGATAGCGATGTCGTTGCGGTCCTCAAGAGTGACCACAGAGCTGTCGATGTCGAACCAGAGGAGATCCTTGCCTAACTCAGAGTCCTGAGCGGTGGCGAGGAGAGATGTCTTGCCGATGCCGGGCGGACCGAAGATGACGATGTCCATGCCGGTAGCTCCGGCGAAGTCTCCGGCCTTCTTGAAGGTAGGTAAGCCTCCGAGTACTGCCATTACGAGCCCTCGATTCCCGAGATGAGCTGGTACAGGTACGCGCCCATGACACCGTTGGCCTGAGGGGTGGAGAAACCACCCGAGCGGAGGCCGAGGTACACCTCGTACACTCCCTGCCAGGCTTCTACCATCGGGTCTTCCAGGGATTTGGCGAACTCCTCAGCCTTCTCCGGGGAACCGAAGACGTTCTGGATGAACTCGCCTAACTCCTTGGGTACTTCTTCTTCGTCAGACATGCTGCTTCAGAGCCTCTCGTAGTTCTTCTATCGACGATACACTAACTGCCGTAATACCGTCAACTGCCTCAATCGTGCCGTACGAGCCGACCTCGTACCGCTGCTCGATGGTCTGCTGTACATCCTGTCCAGTGTGCTTGGCGAAGCAGACATCCTGCCACCAGCAGTCGGCTCCCTGCGGGCCACAGCCCTTGAAGGACACCGTCCGGTAGATACGCGGATCGCCGTCCATCTCCTTGACGATGTCCCCGAATTCCCGGGTCCAGTTCTCGATCTGAGTTTCGTTGTAGTAGAACTTCTCCCGGTAGAAGAACCGGTCGTCGCCCTGCTTCTCGATGTTACTCAGCTTCTTCAGAATCTCTGCGTACTTCGGGTTCCCTAGAGGTACGCCATCCCTTTTGAGTGCGGCGGCAAATCGTTTGAATGTCGTCTGTTGACGCTTGTCGGACGAAATCGAGCCATCCTTTAAGCGACGCGGTTCCATTATCAGCTTCTTCGCCACACCATTGTAGAGGGCACCGACGAGCGGGATCCCTGTCAGCATCTCCCAGGCGACAGCGTATCCCGTCGTCTGGAAGTGGACCATCAAGTCCTTCAGATCCGGCTTCGCCGTGTAGGTCTTGTTCTCCACCAGCCACAGGTTATCCAGTTCGTCTTTTGCGATTCCGTCCCACGTGCCTACAAAGAATGCACCGGGGATACCCACCAGTTCAGAGATGTCAATCTTGAAGGGTACCTCGGTTGCGAGGTATTCCATTTCCTGGTCGGCGAGCGGGTTCTCCGTGCCGTAGTGGTCGAAGTACTGATCTACCAGCTTACGGGTGAGATCCGCCTTCTCGTCCCACTCCTTCAGCTCCACCGGCCACGGCTCGAAGCCCGTTTCCCGAGTGATCTGGTCTACCCTGGCCTGTCGTTCCGCCCGTAGGTAGTCACCGGCAGCATGAGAGGGGCTGTACCCCTTCTCCTGGGCTTCGATGGCGTTGTGTAGGGCAGTGCCCTGGGTGAGGTACATACGCGGCGTAGCGCGGTGCCTGAGGCTCTGCCGGTTGGGACTACTCAGATCCCACTTCTCACGGCAGGCGAGGAAAGTGCCGACGTCCGAGACACTGAAGTATTTTTCACGCATCGGACGACTCCGGAAGGTATTCGTCCAGGGTATCCAGGGTTGCCTGGGCCTCGGCCCACTGGTGCTGGGTCAGAGTACCCGTCTCCTGGTAGTGCACCAGAAGCTCGATGAGCAGTTCTAGCTGGGACTCTGATAAGTCAGAAATTGAATTCGCCATCGGGCCAAACCACCCTTGTAAGTCCGGAACCCCAGAGGAGTTTGAGACATCCTCCGCAGGGTTCATCTGTGCAGTAGAGAGTATGACGTCGGTGCCGGTCTGTATAGAGGAGAGCATTAGCTTCAGCATGTATGGCGATACAAGAGCCAGCCCCAGTATCGTAGCTAGACCCTGGCTGGACACTAGAGAAAGCCCTTGGGCACTGCCCAGCCAGGCAACTGTCACCACCAGGAGGGGCGCCATTATACCCACTACCGGCAATTCGGTGCTCTTCATCCAGGATGACTGCGCCAACTTGTCGGCGAGAACAGTCAGCCCTCGATGCCACTGCCTGGGCGATAAGCAAGCCGTATTCATTCCAGTTCGGCCTTTCTATCATTCCTTCGATCTCCGTCTCCACCGTGGATGTCGGTGGTGCAATACTCAGGTCCGTAGAAATTACACGGACAGTTGTCAGCCTTGAGCTGGTTGCACGCCATATGGACTACGGACATGTTGTCCGGGTCGCGAGTGCCACCCTTGGACTTGGCGACAATGTGGTCCAGGTTGATGTGGTCCTTGAACAGTTCCCGCTGACGGATCTGCCTCTTGCAGATACCGCAGCGATACCGCTGTCTCATCCACAGTCTCATCCGGAACGGTAACGGCTTATGTGGTCGGTACTTGCCCCTGCCCACATTCATGCCCTTCCTCTTCCACATATTCAAACTGACACTCGGTACAGGCAATCCGAGGTCGAGCTTCCTGGACTTGGTAATAGTTCAGAAACCGCTGGATTGCCGGGCGCTTCAAGAACTCCTCAAGATCCATGATCACTCCAGTTAGTGTAACGAAGGCCGCCGAGTCTCCCCGGCGGCCTCCACTGTATCAGCTAACTGTGCTGTCTGTCGTCACTTCTTCTTGCCCCCTGAACACAGGATCAGGAGGACAGCGATGACGACAATACCGACTCCGCTCCCTGGGGCTATGCTGGTGGGAGAGTCTCCGGCTAATCGGAGTAAGTCGTACACAATCAGTCCTTGTTCTTCGCTGCCTCAACAGTAGACGGGCCCAGGGGCTTGGCGTCCTTGTACTGCGGCAGGTTCATTGGCTTGTCGTACAGGAAGTAGGACTGATTCTGTCCCACCGAGAACTCGACGTAAGCTCCGGTGACTGCGTCCTTACCGTAGTAAGAGGTGCAGTTGGTGTTGGAGCTGTACGTACCATCCATGGACGGGGACTTCAGCAGAAGACCGGCCGAGCCGTCCTCACCCATGTCGTACCGGTTGTACTTCTCCGGCGGAAGCAGGGACACGCAGTAGGTGACCGGCAGACCCTGAAGAACGAAGTAGCCGACTTCGCCATTGGCGTTCTGAATGTAGACGTAGGAGAGCTTCTTGGGGTCCTTCATCCAGGTCCGGATCCAGAAGTTCTTCGTCTCGCGGGTCGGAGAGTATTCGCCCTCCTCGGCAGGCTGATTCTTGACCAGCCTCTCGTAATTCCCGTCGACCTTCTTGGACTCCTTGGTACGGCCGCTCTCGGGAGAGGACTCGTCACCACAGGTGCTGGCCGTGCCACCGATTACAGCTACCGTGACGGCGCCGAGGATCAGGGCACTCTTCATGCTCTTGCTTACACGCACTGAATGTCAGCCTTCGCGTTGAGCGGGTAGGGGAGCTTGGCGTCCAGGAAAGCCGCCTTGTGGAACTGGTTCGCCTTGCTGTTGTACTCGTTCACAGCACTCGACAGGCTCATGTTCAGAGCCGAGATAGAGACGTCCAGGTTGGCCTTGCGGTCTTCTGTGGCAGTCTCCTTCTCCTCCTTGAGAGTGTTTATCTGATCCTGAGCAGTCTTCGCCGAGGTGCAGAGTGCGAAGAAGTCCTCGTACACAGCCTGACGGAATGCACCGTTGGCCTGGGTGTTCTCTCGCATATCCCGCTGGCCACGCGGCTCGGCGGTCTGCTCAGAGAACCAGTTGTCGTAGTGCGCGGCGAAGATGCCACCGCCGACGGTCAGTACGATTACTGCGATGAGTGCAGCAATCAATCCACCGCCGATCTTGAAACCCTCGCCGAGGTTTGAACCCTTGCGCATGTTGAACCTCTACTTCTTAGAGCCGCCACCGAACAGCAGCCACAGGATGAATATGGAGACGAGAATGCCACCACCGGCACCACCAGCGTCGTTATACGCGTCCTTATCCGCCAGCATAATCGCCAGCGTATTCAGGTCCACAGGTTTGCCTTTCCTATTCGGGTTCCCTCAGCCAGCTCGTCAGGGCTTGCTTGAGGCCGGTTGTTCGCTCGTTCAAGTGACGCTTGATAGCCATGTCCGGAGTAGCTCGGGCCCACACGTGGTGGACGCGAACTAACTCAGTTTGACCTCGACGCTTGAGACGGGCAATGCACTGATCCTGATCGGCAGGTAACTCCGAGTGCTCCAGGAAGACTACGTCCTTGGCGTGGATCAGCGAGATCCCTTCCTTCAGAGACGAGATGGTTGCCACGAGGATACCGTCCTCGGTGTCCTTCCATTTGTCAACTATCCCACCCCGACGGGCAGTTGGAACATCGCCCGTGATGAGGGTAACGGGTCGGCCGCACTTTGACAAGCCGTCAGCTATGCCTCGTGCGGAGTCCTTGTACCAGCAGTAGAAGACAACGGGTCCTGGGGTGTCTTCCAGGAACTCACGGCAAAACTCAACCTTCGGTTTCGCGGCAGTGGGAGGTATAGTTCCAAGCTGGCGAAGCCGTGCGTAGAGCGCTCCGCCACCAGATACAAACTCCGCATGGTCCAGGTCTTCGTGCTCAATGACATACTCTTCCCTCGCTTTGTTGATAGTCTTCACAACACTCGGCGGGAGAGTCACGAAGTAATCTTTCTCTACGTGCTCCAGTCCCGACAGAGACGGGATGTCCTTGAGCGTACGCCTCAACGCGAACGACGCGACAAGCTCCTGGAACTCGTCCGCCATTCCCTTCCGAAGCTGTCCGACTTCCGTCGCCCACGGCGTTTTAGTAACACGGCAGAAATCTCCGACAAAATTCCAGTAGCTGGAATACTGCTTCTTGTTCCACAGGTGGAGCAGTGGAAAGATATCACCTGGATTGTTGAGGATCGGCGTGCCCGTGAGGATCCATAAAGGGGTCGTAGCATTAGCACTGCGTGAGCGTCGCAGCTCGAACACATGCTTAGTACACTGCGAGGACCGTCCCCGTAAACGATGGCCCTCGTCAAATACCGCGACAGCCCACTGGCGCCCGTGGAGATCCGGGTACTGGTAAGAACCCGGCTTAGGACCCTCCGGGATGACGGGTTGGGCTGCTTCCCATGCCGCCAGGGATTCCAGGTCCGTGGGGTCGTACTGTTCCTTCGGCTTGGCCTTCCTAGCCGCAACCTTCGCCGACCAGTTGGCGTAGCTTTGGATGACAAAGTCTGTGTCGGCTTGGAGTGCCTCTCGTCGAGCCGTGGGTCCGGAACCGTTGGCGAGTGAGACAGTAGCTCCGCTAGGAGCGAATCGTCCGATTTCCCACGCCCAGTTTTCGACCAGGTAGGCCGGGCACGTGATGAGAACCGGTAAGCCAGTTTGAACATGCTTCTCCCAGGCAGCCACGATAGTCGGGGCCGTCTTTCCTACTCCGGGTTCATCGAATAAACCGGCTAAGCCTTTGGCTGCTAAGAGGAAGTCTCGGGAAACCTCCTGATAGTCGGATAACGGTAACGGCATATCAGTCCTTAGTTCAGCGTAGATCCGGGTGAGGTGCAGGAGGTGTGTAGTGAGAGTCAACCCACTTGGTGTTCCGAATGATATGATAGATCATCGTCCGGCTCACTCCGTACTTGGCCCCGAGCCGTGTGTAACCCCAATCGGTTGTTGCGTATTCGTAGCGGATGGTGTGTACCTGCTCCCAGGTCAACACAGCCAGATGATTATCTTCGCCTCGCCCGACAGGCATTTCCATCCTCCGACTAAAGGCCGCCCCTCCTGTTCTCAGGTCAGGAGGGACGACCGGCTTTTAGTGACCTCGGCGGAAACTCCACTCCACCTTATCGGAGTGGTCCTTGTACTTGTCCCGGATCACGACGTCCCACACCTGGATGGAATCCAGGGATTCGAAATAGCCGCACCACGAGGTGTAATAGTCCTTCCCGTTGTACTCGAACCCGAATCCGTCCTTGTTGTAGTCGTGATCGGTAGCTCGCTGAGCTAGGTTAGCAGCTTCCTGCGGATCGGTGAAGAAGTCCAGCACGACGGACTGTCCGCCGTCTCGTCCGAAGCTGTCACCCGTGGTGTACTCCACGACAACAGCGTAGACCGTGTCTCCACGGTGAGCGTTAGGGATGTCCTTCCCGTGCGAATCTCCGTAATACGGGTGCGTCTCGTCCACAAGCGTGGCCGTCACGTTGGTGACCCGCCCGCCGGTTTCTCCCCGGTAGCTGTACGGCTCTCCAGAGGTCTCACCGGCCTGTGTCTGCCAGGTCTCGACCTCGGTTCCTACTACAACCTGAGTCATATGTGTGTCCAAGTCTTTCGGGTCACGATGCACCCGATAGTAGCGGGGTGCATGTCATATTCGGCGGCCAGTTTGAAGTGTGAGGTAGTTCCAGTGGCGTAAGCCGCGCGGATCTTCCGCACGTCCTCTTCAGTTAGCCTGGCCAGGTGATGGCGTGAACCTCGTCGGGGCATCAGATATGCTTCCACCTTCTGCGGGTCAGGATATCGCCGACCGTGCTCAGAGCCAAGTCGTATTCCTCCGCCAGAGTGATGTAGGTAAACCCACCCGCCTTGTAGCGGGCCCGGATCTCCTTGACCCTGACTTCAGTCAGGGTGGATGCCGGGTTGTTCTCTCCGGCGTTGTAGGACCTCACTCGGCATGATCCCAGTCTCGAAGCATGGTCCACATGGCTACGTGCTCCTCGCACTGTTCCATGATGGCTTCGGCCAGCTCATCCTCACTGCCTTCTCCACTCATCCAGTCGTAGTACGCCTGAAGAGCAGGCCCCTGTAAGACAAGGGTGATGGTCTCAGGGGCATCGAAAGACACACGTAACTTGATCGGGTTCTCGTACTGGCTCTCAGTCACTGGTCTTCCCATTCGTCGTCAGTGCAATTGTTGCAGAAGAAGTAGATGTAAATCTCTCCTTCTCGATATACGGGCTCAGAGAGTCCGCACGTTTTATGCGTAGGGCGGGAGCATCCTGCACAGACATCGAAGTCCGTGGTGAACACTCCCCCGCATAACATGCAGTTGATGTTCATGCCACTGCTAGCTCTTCTCGTAGATTTGCGAAGATCTGCTTACGCAACTTGTTGACATAACCGCCACCGAGACCCAGTTCTCGACCGATCTCAACGTACGTCTTTTCTTTCCAGAATTCCAAGTAGAGGAAGAGCCTCTCCCTTTCCTTCAGACGGCCGACGGCTCGGCGTATCTCGGAGGCAGTGGCAGCCTCTTCGTAATCCACGGTCACCGAAGGGATTCGGTACATCCATGCTGGAGGAACGTTACCTGCGGCTGCCGCATCCAGACCTGCATCCAGGCTGTATACCTTGGCAGACTGCTTGTCCATTGCTCCATCGAATAGGTGAAGACGCTTGCGGTGGAATCGGATATTGCTACGTGACATTCCCAAATCTCGTTCGATCTGAGTGTTGGTGGGTTCCGTGCCATGTAGCTTGACGTACTCTCGGAGATAAGTCTTCAGCTTTTCCCGAGATGCTTCGCCATTGGCCTGCTTGCGCTGAACCGAGGTAGTCTTCGGCTTACCTGTAGGAACTTCACCCGAGTTGGCGGACACCAGGCTCTGGGCCTTCAGAACAGCATGGTGAATGATCCGGGCTTCGTCCCAGTCAGGATGCTCTGTCCAGCGCTTCCACGCCTGGATAGAAGCTTCCTGCATCAGATCGTCTACCTCGGAGTGGGTACGGTAACGGAAATACACCCGGCCGCGTACCTTGTCGATAAGGGTATCGATGTCGCTCATTCACTGTCCTCGCCCACTATGGTGTCAACCCGCGCTAGCATTTCCTTGGCGGTCCGCTTGGAGCAGAGTCCCTCGGCATACATGCGGGCGATCGTCTGGGTGTAGTTCTGTCGTTTGAACTCAGGAGTGAGTTCGATCTTGGGCCCCACCTTGCGGGTTCCCGACTTAGTAGTTCCCACGTCGTCCTCTCCTGTGGTCTGGTTTCACTAACTGTACAGACAGATCACGGGCAACGCAAAGGGGCCCTCGAAAGGGCCCCTGGCGTCACAGATACGGACGGGTGGCGGACTGCTTGTTACCCAAGTAGTCCACTCTAGTCCATGGATGGAAGGCGGGTAAATCCGCCATGTTGATAGAGGTATTGGCAGTACGGCACACCCAGCAAGCAGTAAGAGGATTCTCCGACCTCTCCCATACTTCACAGCACGGGTAGAAGAGGTGGACAGTAGGCCTCTCCAAGGGTCAGTGGTCGGACTTGTCGAGCGCGGACGGAGGCGGGTTCAGAACGGCCTCACGGACGTCCTCTGCGACAGACCAGCCGGAGGCGATGAGAGCGGCTTCGAGGAGGTTGTACGAGTGATTGTCCAGGAGGAGGTCTTGACCGTTCTTCACGACCCGTACAAGGGCCTGTACGGCACCGGACGCATGGGCGTCAGAACGGTCCGCAACAGTGAGAGGGGCAAACTGGCGAACGCCATCGTCCGTGAGAAGCTCCGCAGTCGGTGTAGTCATGTCTGTGATCCTTTGTGTGAGTCCGACACTTTGTTGTGATACAAGAGCCGTGATTGCACCCTGCTCCCAAACCAGTCAAATTCGCGTAACACCAAATGCCAAAACTGTGTATGCGTTTCAGCTTCCAGCTCTAAGCGTTCTATTTGAGGTCGCGGGAGCGGGTCACCTAAACGCAATGAGACTTGATCCATTGCGTACTCGTTTCAGGAAGTCAACCCCTGTGAATCAGGGTGATGAAGTCGTGTTGGCCGACAAAGCCGACTGGGCAGGGTACTCCCTGAATGTGCATGAGATGCTGATCGCAGTAGAAGCATCGATCCGTGGGCTTGACATACCACTCCTCTTCTGCCATTACCTCTCCGTCGAGAGATAAGAACTTTCGTAACATCTGCACTCACTCACCTTTCAGTGGGGTGCCCTCACTTTTGCGCTAAGTATACCGGCTGAATCTCGCCTAGCCGGGTTCTACTCTTCGTTCTTCTCCGTCTTCTGTGCCGATGGGAGATACTTGCTCGGCACATCGTTACACGAGGCAGCTATCTTGCATAGCTCACATCGTCCGTAGCTACGAAAGGCAGAGGTGGGCCAATTGTGGGCTATGGCACACGGGTTGCAGTAAAACATCAGCTCTCATCCTCGTACCACGTGATGAAACTGTCTACCAGAATGTGGTAGTAATCCTTGCCGTCTTCTTCGTCACTTTCCCACGCCTTGTGCAGGTCGTAGTCGATATCTGCTAACAGACAGCGCAGAGCGCTATCCACTTTGGTTGGGTCAAGCTTCATTCGTCGTCATCCTCATCACCGATCACGATGTATTTACCCATGGCCCTGGCATCCATTATGCCAGAATCGAGCATACCTACCATGTCCCAGGGCATCATGTCGGGAGAGGCAATGAACCGTAAGCAACGGTCGCCGTCTTCGTCGATGCACTCTGCCAGCAATACGCCCTTGATCAGCATAGTGCCGTCGTAGAACTGTGGCCATAAGCTCTCGACCGCATCCCAGATGTGGCGTAACTCGGCGCCGTCGCTCTTACCTGCATCGTCCGGCTGATTGTTGATAATCGAGTCAAACTCGTCACTGTCGCCCATGCGGGTCCTCCTTGTAGTCCGTGCATCCTAACACTAAGGGTACCGGGCATGATGCCTGGTACCCCTAGAGATCCTTGCGACGGCGGTTACGCGCTTCACGCTGACGCCGGTCCAGCTCACGCATCGGACCTGCAATGTCCGGCTCAGTGTCTATGTACGCTTCCTCGCTGGAGGTATAGGCAGCATCCCATATCTCCATGAATACTTCAGTTGCTTCCGCCTCCGTCATCTGGCAGATGCAATAGATCCTGTTGCACATAACTCTCCCAGGGGATAAAGGAACGCAGCTCGAAGAACGGCTTCCAGTCGATCCCGTCTTCCGACAAAGCTTCGAACTCACCCATAGGGCGAGCCCAGGGACGGCCGTCGTGGACCGCCTTACCGCTGACCATACCAGCGTACCTCTGAACATCCGACAAGACGATAGAGCTTTGTGTGCCCGTCTCGTCAAGAGTAGTCCAGCCGTAGTTGCCGTTAAAGCGTGCGTACACCGAAACCCCTGAAACTAGTTAGGAGAAACGCCGAAGACGTTCAGCATGTACGCGGCAGCATCTTCGAGTTCATAACAGAACTCGCTGTAACTCGGAAGGTGACAGTAACTCGCCATGTCTCCGGCGGAGTGCCACCCGACTCGATGGATCGCCCAGAAGTCGGTCGGGTCCATCAGTTCCATTTCGATTTCGACGGCATTCATTACAGAACCCCTCGCCCTTGAGAGTGAATAGATCTGTTAGGAGTGTACGCTACATCACACGATTTCCGGCAGGCAAAAGCCCTGGGTCATCCATCTACCCAGGGACATACAGAACCCCTCCCAAGCACGCCCCGCGTGTGCTTGGAAAGGGTTCTGTGTGAGGGCTGGATGCCCGCTAATGCACTCACTTACCGGAGGCCTCCAACATCGAAGTGATGCTGTAGACGTTGCCGACCTTGTCCGCCCCGTCAAGTGGCTCGGGACCGACCCTGCGAAGCAGCCTGTAAACAGCCTGAGTCGCGTCCTGTAGATCTTCGGTGAGTTCCGCCTTGGATACAACATCATCCGGATCTGGCAGGGTGTTGAGACGACGCAGGAAGTCAGAGGCTTCACTGCTTGGGGATTCTGTCAGGCCCTCCTGCACGGCCTGTACAAGGGCGCTGGCCGGGGTGCCAACGCGATACAGCAGAACTGTCTGCTGCTGACGATTGGGTAGCTCCTGTGGGAGATGCCCGAGGCCCAGTGTCTTCAGCTTATCCTCGATGGACGAGAGGATGTGCTTTCCGACACGCTGACGACCTTCAAGCCGACGGAGGGTTTCCATCGTGACTCGATGCACGCCCTCGTTGCTCTCGACAGCAGTCAGCAAATCGTGCCAGTCAGTCACTTCCTGTGGCGTGATTGCAGTGCTCATTCGGGAGGTTCTCTTTCTTGGGTGGTGGGGGTGACACCCACCGGACCGAGGTCCATGAAGCCCGGTGGGTGCCCCGTAGGAGGGTGTGGGGCCCTCTTGGGTCGAATGCTTCGGTGGGTTGCCCTACCTAATAAGGTAGTACGCCACTGAGGGTAAGCCACGTTTGTTTCCTTTACGTTAACCCGAGTCTGCGAGTTCTAGCTGGACCGGCCGCGTTCTCGCTTCTTCTGATCGATCATGCGCTTGACCTGTCGCTTACCAGAGTAGACCTCCCAGGCATCCTGTGCAAGAGCCACGGTCAGGAGGAGTAGACCTGTCCAGTATATGGACCGGGTCACTGCGGTAGGCAGAAGATCACGCAGCTCGGTACCCGCAGCCCAAGCTCCTAGCTGGCCTACGAACGGAACGTAGAGGAAGGCGGCTGCAAACCGGTACTTTGTGATCCGGTCGAACCATGTGGTGCTAGTCATCTCCGTTGGCCAATCGTCCAGGGTCTGGGGTTTCTTGGGCCTTCTTAACGGCAATGATTTGTTCTGTCAGTCGCAGGCACATGCCGTGAATCAGCTCCAGATAGAACTCCTTTTTCGCCAAGATCGTGTCACAGAATACGTACACACCTGTCCGGGTGCCATAGACCCCCCTATGCACCTTATCGAACAGAGTGTGCAGTTCTCGCTTAGCAATCTCACTGTCTACTGCCCACTGTGCTTCGGAGTTCATCCCCAGGAAAAACTCTTCCAACTCCACCAGTGCAGGGAACTGTTCTCCGTGCATTTGCACATCTATCCGGGACTCCAGCGTGGTGAAAAGGCTACTGAAGACATCCAACATGTTGGACACCCTTGCGGCAACAAAGTCCATTGCCACATCACACGCCTCTTCCGCTGTCAGTTCCTGGCTTGAACAGCGCGCAAAAACCGGAGCTACCTGACGTCGCAAAACGTCGCCACTCAAACTCCAGCTCATCGCGGAATTCTTCCCCAAGGCAGCTTCAGCGAAATCGAACAAAGCCGAGTCCACTATCTGCTCCTCACCTACATCGTGTTTGCATGATGCAATCACGATGTCTACTGTCCCTCTAGACGCTCCGTATGTCAACCCGCTGGCTGGCATCTAAAGTTACAATCCGCACCTGATGTTTCGTCTCTCCACGAATATCAGTCGCGCGGCAGGGTACTACTCCGTCGTCTCTTTTGCTGCATGATACCGGTCAAGCCACTCGTTCAGGTACGGCTCAGCCTTCGCCCGCAGGTGGTGACCCTTCGGCCAGCGGTGCCAGGCGAAGCCACAGCCGCCGCTCTGCGTCGTGTGAGCGGAGAACAGGCCACCGTCGTACACGCCCCAGATTTCGACGCTCGTAGCCTTGCTGTACCAGGTACGGCCAACAAGCTTCCGGAGGTTTTCGCCGCACCCTCCGCAAGGCCTTTCCTCGGGCTCTGCCTGAAAGGTCGGGTCGATTAGGCCGCTTCCCATTCCACAACCTCCTGCCAGCGCGCTACGTGGATAGGTCCGAGGAGTTCCTGGACCTGGCTTTTCCGGTACAGGATGCCGTGCTGTGCATAAGCACAACAGGCGACGGTCATCGGGTCGGCATCTTCAGGGGCGTCCACCAAATAGGTGTACTCGTTGACTTCACCTTCGGCTTCTACAACCCACATCAGGTCATCAACCCCAGAATGGTGACCTGGCCGGTCTCCGTGTCGTACTCGCACTCCAGACCGACTTCGTAGAAGGGCGAACCCATGTCCTCGGCCATCTCGTCGGTGGGCTTCAGACCGATTTGCTTGCTGATGATGTCGGCACGCTCGAACGAATTGTAGTCGTCGTGCAGGTAGTACTCGAATTTGAGTTTCAAACTAGCTCGACCTCATCTCCGTTGTCGTCGGCTTCGATGTAGACCGTGTACTCTACTTCGCCCTCGACTCCACCCGTTCCCTCAAGTTCCAGAACTGGATAGATCTTACCGTTGCGCACGAGAAATTCACCCGTGCTGGGTACTTCAACGCTCATCGTCCGCTTCCAGCTTGTCGAGTGCGTGCATTACAACGCCGTGGTACTTGGCGACCAATGCCATGTCGAGCGAAGCAACCGGAACCACCATGACGGTGTACTCGCACTGCTCTTCCTCAGCCTTACGGGCAGCCTCTTCTTCTGCGTGTACGAGGCTGTTCGCACCGTTGCCATGGTCGTACCATGCGCTCGGGCGACCCTTGACGACGATATAAGCCTTATCCTCGGGTGGGATTTCCTCCGAGAATGTCTTGTACCGGTTCTTCTTACGTTCGTTCTGCTCTTCCTCTGTCATGCGAGTCCTTTCATGCGGGAGGGCGGCATTCGATATGAATGCCGCCCTTGTGGGATTCCGCTATTCAGTTGTGCCTCCACGGCCTGTCGGACAGGGCAGACCGCTGCTCTTCACGCTTGACCGCACGTCGTTCCGGAGTGGCGATCCAGAGGCCGATGATCGCGGCCAACCAGAAGGGCCACACCATGAGGGGGAGCCCGATGAACAGACCGAAGATGAACAGGACGGCCAGAGCCGCATAGGCTCCGTCCACCTTGTTGATCTTCTGCTTCTGTTCCTGCTTTTCCATCTGAATCGCCATGTGTTGCCTCTGTTTCTACTAGGGCTTGACCGTTACCACTCGGATGCCCCGATGCGGAGTATAGGTCACGATGCGGTCGAAGCGCCAGCTCCGGTACTCTCCGGTCTTCCGGTCGAGAGACCGGATGAACCAGTTGCCCTTGGCCGACTGATCGATGGCATAGGGCTCAACCGTACGAACAGTGATCTCGTACTGTCCGGCCAGCCTGCGCTTGGGGTTGTCCGGGTCCTTCTTGAGTTCCCGGTACGTGAACGTGAGCGGCTGCTCCAGTCGGATGGCCCGCCTAATGCGCCGTTCCAAGTCGGGGAAGTCCTGATCAGTCCGTACTGCGTACATCCCTAACCCTCCGTCAGATGTGCAGGTCGACAGCTACCAGGATAGTGTCGTCCGGCAGATTGTCGATATACTCATTGGCCCAGTCCTTGAACTCGGCACGAGACTCGTCGTCGTCCGTGGAGAATCCGAACCAGCCCATTTCACCGGGAGCCACCCACTTCTCGTCGAGAGTGAAGAGGGCGAAACCGGGCACTGCATCGCGACGTGCGACTCGCAGGTATTCCTCCCGAGGCACACTGAACTTGTCCACCTGGCATTCGAATGCATACCGAAATTCCGGTGCATCGTCGAGCGCCCGGATCAACGGTTGAGAACGATACACCTCTCGTACCCGGTCACGCACAGCCCACTTGGTGTCGCCGCCCGGCAGGTCTGTGAATTCCTTGAGGAATTCAGACCACCCTTGAGCCTTCGGATAGTCGGCGGCAAAGGCCTGGTACTTGTCGTACTCTTCCGCCGCTTCCTTTTCCTTGTCGTCCCGCAGCTTGGCCAGATCCAGGAGCTTCTTCACTCCGCCGTCCACGTGATTCGGCTTAGGGGACACGGAATCCAGGGCCCAGGACCGTTCACCTCGGATCAACGAATACCGTCCCGACGGGAGCAGACTTTCGACCAGGCTCTCTGCAAGCACGGCATTCGCGTTCACAGGGAAGTAGTCGGACCACCGGCCACCGATCTGATACCAGTCCCACTTGGAATCTGGGTTGTAGGTCGACATGCTGTACATCCGACCCTCTTCCGGGTCGTACAACTGCGGTGTGCTGTCACTGTGAGGGAAGCCCTCGCAGTAGTACCGGTTGTAAGCCGCTGTGAGGGCCTCCCACGTGATCGGATCCGGCAGGGTGTGGAATACCTCCGCGTCCCTAAGGATCTCCTCCCACTGCTCCTCAGGGGTCTTACGAGAGGAGGCAGACGAGATGCCGATGCCGTTCGGCTCGTACGGCTTGAGGGAGGAGTGATCGGTCTCAGCCGCAGCCTTCGCGTCACCCTTGAGCGAGGTGTACCACCAGAAATCGGCGGCCTCACCCTTCTCATAGTCTCGGTACGGTTCGACTTCCTTGCCTTCATCGAACGGGGCGAGACGGTCGGCGAGTTCTCCCTCGATATCTTGGGTGTCCGCAGGCAGCGCCGCGATCAGAACGAAATGGCTCATGGACTGGACCTCCTTAGTGGACTTACGGAGTGCCTATCCGGGGAATCGAACCCCGGTTCTCCCGCTAGTTGCGGGTCAGCTTAACCAATAGCCGAATAGGCGGTCGTGCTACTTGCCGATTGCGAAGCGCAGAAGCGAGGTCTCGTCACCCTGCTTGATCTTGCCCGGCTCGTTCAGAACCTGAAGCTGCCACACGTCGCCGACGAGAGTGGCCTTAGCCACGGCATTGACATTGTGGCCACCCAGAAGGGAGGGCCAGATGTCGGCGACCTGCTCGGTGCTGCCACCGGACGAGTCATACACCTTGAAGGAGACGTTCCGGGCCTTGCCGAAATCCGTACCCTTCTTGAATGCAGTGGCGAGGAAGACGACCGAAGTAGCCGGAGTACCGGCGACCTTCGAGAAGTCGACCTCTACCGTCTCGTCATCACCCGTGCCGTGTCCGGTCTGATTGTCGCCGGAGTGCGTGATGGCACCATTCTGAAGCGGGTCCAGAGAATCCAGACCGGCCAGACGGACCGGGTCGGCACCGACCATGATGACAGCGATCAGGTCCAGGTCGACACCCTTCTTTCGCTTCGCCCAGCCAAGGGCACCGCCGGACGCGCCGGAAGTCGGGTCCCAACTCACTCCGATACCCAGCTTGGTGACGCCCGCGAGATCGGCGGGGCCGTCTTCCTTCTTGAGTGCAATCACAGTGACAGTTCCTTTCGTACCTGATCAGTCAGATCAGTATGCTTTGTGATTTTCTCGACGAGAACCACACGAATGGGTAGACGGGATGCCTGGAGACCGGACCTGTATCGTTCCTTGATTTGCTCCAGGCCTTCGTCGTATCCTCGCGGCATCCATTCCTGGTAGTCCGGAAGCCACATAACGATGTCGTACCCAGTCTCAGTGAATTCTACTGAGGCGTTATCCGGGTTATCCGGCATTGTCCTCCTCGGGAGTATTGGCAAGCAAGTCCTGCTCCCAGTCCTGAAGAGCTACGAACGCTCCGAGACCCTGACTTGCCGCACGCAGATCGAACGGCAAGCCGTTGACAACCCTCTCGTTGAACTCATTGGCCTGGCGCACCAAACGTCCGAGTTCCACGAGTTCGAGGAGGAGTGCCTTTCGCTTCTCCACGATCTGGAATTCGTGGAGCTGCTCTTCTGTCATGAATGCCAGAAAGCGCATCTTATCCATGACAGCGTCAGGGGTAAGCCACCCCACTACGTCATTGGTGACAGGGTTGGAGCTGTTCAGCTCTCCGTCCGGGCCTAGCACACCCAATTCGAAGAGACCGTCCATCCCACCGTAGGTGTAGGGGCCCTGGATTACCGAGATACCCCATCCGTTAGTGAACGTGACGCGCACCTGCGATGTGTTGTCCAACGGAGTGTTGACGTTCTCGACTGAAGCGATCCGGTCATGAAAGTCAATTGCCCCGACGATTTCAGACGTCATCCGTACCCTCTCCCTAAAGCTTCGGGATCTTGATGAAGCAGTACCGGGACTGGCGCACCTTGTCAAGCGTGATGTACCAGTCTCCGAAGTGCAGGTCGATACCGACTCGGTGGCCGACCTGTTCCTCTGTCCACTCGTGGTCTTCCAGGTAGGCGGCGCGGACTACCTCTTCCGCCTTAGCGAAGTCGGAAGTCTCACCCAGAAGTTCGGGCCCACCCTGAATCAGCCAGGTGTGCTCGCTGTACTCAGTAACCGGAACCATTGTTCTCCTCAGACGTCAGTCTTGGCATCCAAGATCTGCTCGATCAGGATATCCAGATTGTTTCGCACGTGCTCTTCGTTGGCTGTCTCTTTGATAGAGAGCAGTGACTTGAGCAGATCCTTGGTACCGAGTACCCGCCAGCTCTTTGTCTGCTTTCGGGCAGGACGGAAAAGGCCCGGAGGAGAGGTGACCGAGGCAGTCAAGGTGTGAACCTCGGTGCTAATCATCTTCTTCGACGGCTTGCTGGTGGATTCAGACATTACTTACCCCTCTTACTTCCGCCCCAAAGGGCCATAATGACAACGACGGCCACGATAATCTTTCCGGGGCCGTCACTCTGTATTTCGAACTTGTCGCCATTCTCGACGGCGAATTGCCAGAATGAAATTGTGGTCACCCCCTGTATCTGGCCATCTCCCCCGCTCATATGCCGTTACGGCATATGGGCGAGAGGCTAGGTCAGCCTAGTCAGCGGCTGCGATCAGGTCGTCGAGCATTTCCAACGACTCCGATTCGGACATGCAGTAGAAGAACCGAAAGGCTTCGGTCTTGGTCAACCCCAGCCAGTTGGCCGCGAAGTCGTCGATTTCCTGCCCGTTCTTCAATTCGGTAGCAGAGAGGACACCGTCCAGATCAACCAGGGCGGTATCCCAGTCGATTTCCTCGCCTGCCAGAACAGCGGCTGAACCCGCCATGCAGTACGTCGTACCGCACGAACTCTGCACAGCCCAGGACCGTTGGCTATGTACCTTCGGGTTGTTTCGGATCGCGGCCCGAAGGTGGACCAGCCTACCCCTGTTAGCCATATCAGACCTCTCCCGAGCAATCGCACTTGCCGAGCCTGTGCGCCCGTGTGACGTCATGCTGGACGTTGGCGGCCCGTTCCTGTGCCTCTTCCCGAAGGATCTCCTTACGGACGCGATGAGCGCCTCGTCCCTGCCTGCCGTGGAAGTAGCTCACTCGTCATCCTTTTCCAGAGTCTGGACGAAAGCCTCGTCCGTGGGGAGACCGTCGAAGCTGTACGCGGCCACCAGCCGGACCGGGAAATACCCGTTGTCGTGCGTCGGGTGGTCACTCTTCCACCGTCCCGTCTTCGGCGGACGCTGCTGGAATCCCTGATAGACGTCCAGAGTGCGCGAGTCGAAGTCAATCAGGTACCCCCACTCACAGAACAGTGAATCGAGCGGCCACTCGGGTGCATTCTCGGCGAACCCGACGTCGAGGATCTTCTTGGCGTCTCCGTGCGTCTCACGGAGGAGCACATACCACTCTTCCGAAGAGCCGGTCGACACGTTGAGATTCGCGTGTCCGATGAGTTCGACGACCTCATCGCGTGTGGGAGGAGTGGAGTCCCCCACGTGCCGGATGTTGGCTGCCTTGTTGCGGTAGAATTCCTCGTCCATTCCTCGGACGAAATTCAGTACGTCGACACCCATCCCGGAAGGATAGGAGTCGTACTGGTTGTACGTGATGGTTTCGAGTTCGTCCGAAACGAACCCGACGAAACCGCGAGTACCCATTACGCTGTGACCTGCTTTCGGTACGTCGCGCACTTGTGAGTGCGCAGTGTTTGCACTGACTTGCACGGTCGCCCGCATGACTGGCAGGGGTAAGGAGTACTGAGCTTGTTGAAGTCTGTACCCAGATCCGTTGGCCACTGAGCCAAGGTCCAGTCTTTATTTCTCTGTGCCCTACGCGGCATTGCGTGCGCCCTTTCGCTCAGAGCGAATTATCCGGGGAGACGGTAAGAAATCCATTCTCGTCCTTCGGCCATTCGCCCTTGCGCAGTTTGCGAAGGGCTTTCTGATAATCCGCCTGTTTAACCTGCAACCGGCGAATCTCCTGGGTCTGTCGTGCGAGATGCCACTCTATTTGGTCAATGGCTTTTTCTGGAGTGGCACCAGACAAATACCACTCGATCTCTTCGTTTGGGGTTGCAGGTTCAGCCATCAGTCACCTTTATTCCGGGAAAGTAGAAGATGGTCTGCATGGCCATTGAGTCAGTATTGACTCGCTGAGACAGGTCATAGGCAACATCCCACCTATCACCCGTCGTGTCACTCGCCAGTTGAAGCAGGAATCCGGTGTAGTCAAGCAGAGAGCCGACAATACCGAAACAGGTCTGCCCGTACATTCCGCGACCGCTGTAGTCCCACCGGATGTCATCCTCTGCCAGGCCTGCCTCATACAGGGCCGTAAGAATGACATCCTTTTCGATTTCAACCATCCGCATTCTCTTTCGGATAGACAGCGTGACACTCACGGCCGGAGTACCGGTACAGAACTTCCAGCTCACCCGTCTTAGGGTCTGTGTACGTCTTAGAGCGGACTACCCACGGCTCACGGTCCGTGACATACCGAGGTGCGTATTCGACCGGCTCACCGTCGTACGGACCGACTGAGCAGACGACTACCGCCTTTCTGTCCCGTTGTAGCACGCGTAGTTTCTGAGTCCAGTTCTTTGACATTACGCTCCCTTATACGTGTGGAAGTACAGGGACACCTCGGCATTGCGCGAATACCGGGATACCAGTAGTCCGTTCAACACCTTGCCGGAATGGGTGAGACACGTGGGGTAATACCCCTCGGCATCCTCGATCACCCATACCGGCTTGTTGTAGCAAGGGTTATCGAATTCCGGAGCGCTGCCGTGACAGTCGACGGCTACGGGGGGACGAGGCCTTATTCCTTCGGGTACTAGCTCCCACCGAACTGGACCGACGATGGAAGCGGCGGGCCGTTTCGAAGCGTTCTCCCGAAGTACGTCGCCCAGTGTCAACTTCGGGATATTCGATTGCTCGCTCATTCTTACTGTCCCTCCAATGGAGAATCAGGGTGAGTGCCACAACCACCAGTGAGATGAGAGCGGCATAGATGCTCAGTCGAGCCAGGAGCATCAAGGTATCGACTTCGTTCGCCATGCTGTACGCCTCTCTAACGAGATCGTTTGGTTCCCCGGTCCGTCGTGCCAGAGTCTACCGGATCACGTCTTAGGCGGCGTCTCAGCCCGTGCGTAGGTGTCATGGATGTAGTCCGCTAGGAGTCCGTACGAGGTATGGCTCTCGTTCCGGGCCATCGCTTCGTAAATCCGGTTGTTTACTGTGGACAGGGACACCCCTAGGCGTGTCGCTATCTCTGGTCGCGTACGGCCTTCGGCCAACTGCTCCAGTACCGCACGCTCTCCCTCACTTATATTGAGAACCAAAGTAATCACCCGTCCTTACTGTTGTGCGCTCGAACCTCCACCCTTTCTCTTCGAACTGCCTTTTACGGTCGTTCGTGAGGGCGACGGCTTCCTTTACTTGGGTACCGTCGGGACGCCATGCCTTGTACCGACTGCTGATGTAGGTGTCGTTGAATTTACTGTTCTTCGCCATTGCTGTCCCGGATAGAGGGTGGAAAGTGGGCCGGTCAGGATTCGAACCCGACTCGGGGCTGCGTATTTGTGCCCCTACATTCCATGTGGCTACTTCGCTAAGCGGTTCGCCCGGCCCGGTTGTTCAGTCTTCTTCTAGCTCATCTACTACGCAGATGTCTTCTGAGGAGTCATCCCATCGAACCCGAAATAGTACTCCGGGGTCGAGTACTTCCGAAACTCGACCGTGGGCAACGACTACCCCTTCGTCATCCTCGTGAAAGGTGACCCTGGATCCTCGGGTAA
>Ga0307513_10002784_pt1 | contig 24017 bp, 23 predicted proteins | sample 15_EM_MG_FD_202174 | JGI IMG/M metagenome (GOLD analysis project Ga0307513, IMG submission 202174) | Populus trichocarpa ectomycorrhiza microbial communities from riparian zone in the Pacific Northwest, United States - 15_EM | ecosystem: Host-associated > Plants > Roots > Unclassified | place...
CACAACCTCCTCAAGCTGGCCAAGGCCACCGGATGAGCCCGCCCATCGCGCGCTCAACCCGACCGCGCCAATGCGCCATCAACCGCGCCGCGATTAATCAGACGGGCTCCTAGCCGGCCGGCTGGACCTCGACGACCTTGTAGGTCAAGGGCCGCCCGTCCTCGTCGGTGACGGTGACATATTCGCCCACCGCGAACCTGTGCTGGCCCAGCCGGTGGACCGGTTCGTCGTCGGCCACGTCATCGTCGTCATAGTCGAAGAACCAGCGCTGGCCCTTGCGCGCCAGGCGGCCATCCACGGGGTCTTCGTCAGGCGCGAAGCGGCGCACATGGCAGGCGTCCTTGGCCTTGCCATAGGCCGCCTCGTCCAGCAGCCCCTCGTCGGTCAGCGGGGCGGTCAGCGCATAGCCGCGATGGTCGTCGCCTCCGGCGAACTCGGTGCCAGGATTGCGGGCAAGCCGCATGACGATCCGCGACAGTTTCATTGCGAAATTCCTCTCGTACGCGAGCACATTGCGGAGATAGGACGCCGCCCTAGTGAGACAAGAACAGCGAAGGCTGGTCGGAGTTCAATAACGTACGCGTGGTCCCGCCAAATATGAACTCCTGCAGGCGCGGATGGCCGAATGCGCCGGCCACCAGGATATCGGCCTCGGCCTTGCGCGCGGCGTAGAGCAGCACGGGCGCGGCGTCGCCGCTGTCCGGCAGCAGGTCGATCTCGGCCTTCACCCCGCGGGCGGCATAGTAGGATTGCAGTCGCGTCGGATCGAAGCTGCGGGAACTGGCCTTGGGCGCGGCCAGGATCACCACGCGCCTGGCCTTTTCGAGCAGCGGCATGGCCTGGCGGGCGGCGCGCGAGGCTTCCTTGCCGCCGTCCCAGGCCACGGCGACCGCGCCGCCGACCTTCAGGCCCTCGCGGGCGATCAGCACCGGGCGCTGCTCGTCGGCCAGCATCTGCTGGAAGGCCTCGGCGAGCGGCCCGCGGCCCCGCGCCGGGTCGCTGGAGAACACCACCACGTCGGAAAGCCGGCTCTCGGCGGAAAGCCCCGCCCAGACCGGGGTCTGCAGGGAAACGAACTGTTTCTTGGCGTATTTGCAGGCGTCCATGGCGGCACGCGCGTTCTTCTCGCCCGCCTGGGCCGCCTCCTTCAGGGATTCCAGCGCCGTCGTCTGGACGCCGCCCAGGAACCCCTCGCCCATCCAGGGCATCACGTCGGCGACGTCGGCGGGGGTGTATACCCCCGACACCTCCGCCTCGAACGGTTCGGCCAGCATGACCGCTACGGCGAGCGCCGCGGAATCGCCCTGTCCGCCGGACAGGGGCGCCATGATGCGAGCCCAGCTCATGTGTTCGCCTTCCTCATGCGTGAACCTTGCGGCTCTAGACCCTATGGTCGCATTGATCTTTGTCAGAGCATGAGCCAGTTCACGACCTTGACTGTGGAGGGAACGCTTTCGTGAGGAAAGGGCTGCGTCGCACGATTAATGAGCCGCGCGCCTGGCAACGGATGCTGTCGGGGCGTCGCCTCGATCTGCTCGACCCCTCGCCGATGGATATCGAGATCGAGGATATCGCCCATGGCCTCGCGCGCGTTGCCCGCTGGAACGGCCAGACCATCGGCGAGCACGCCTTTTCCGTGGCCCAGCACTCGGTGGTGGTCGAGGAGATCGTCGCCCACATCCAGCCGGACGTAGCGCCGCGCTGGCGCCTGGCCGCCCTGCTGCACGACGCGTCGGAATATGTGATCGGCGACATGATCTCGCCGTTCAAGGCGGCGTTGGGCTACGACTACAGGCTGTTCGAGGAACGGCTGGAGCACGCCATCCACCTCCGCTTCGGCCTGCCGGCGAAGGTCCCGCTGGCGATCAAGAAGCTGATCAAGCAAGCCGACCGCGCCTGCGCCTTCTTCGAGGCGACGCAGCTGGCGGGGTTCAGCCACGAGGAATCGCTGGCCTTCTTCGACGCCCCGCCGCGCGGCTACAGCCTGACCATCGACCCGCAGCCGGCCGCGGTCGCCCAGGTCCGTTACGTCGAACGCTTCCATCTGCTGTCCGAAGCCGCCGGGTACACGCCCGTCGACGCCGCCTTCGACACCGAATGAGCGGCGGCGTTCCAGACGCGGTCGTCATCGGCCTTTCGGCCGTGGTGGTGGCGATCCACGAGGGGAAGGCCGTAGTCCTCACCGTGCGCCCACGCGCCGAGGGCCAGGAAGGCCTGCCCTTCGGCCCCTTCGACCCCCAGGGCCACCGCACCTTCGAGCTGGCCATGCGGGCCTTCGTGACGGCGCAGACCCGCTTCAACCTCGGCTACGTCGAGCAACTCTACACTTTCGGCGACAAGGGCCGCGACGCACCGCTCGCCGACATGGGCGCGCAGTCGGAAGCCTCCCGGGTGATTTCGGTGGGCTACCTGGCGCTCGCGCCGGCCGCCGTCGACACCCATGCGCCCGGATCGCAGTGGCGGCCGTGGTCGCGGTTCTTCCCCTGGGAGGACTGGCGCGACGGCCGCCCGGCCGCCCTGCCCGTCATCGAGGAGGCCCTGCGCCGTTGGGCCGACGGCGACGCCCAGCGGATGAGCCGCGCGCGCCTGCACTTCGCCCTAGACGGCGCCCCCTGGAACGAAGAGCGGGTGCTGGAACGCTACGAGCTGCTCTATGAGGCGGGCCTGGCCCAGGAGGCCGCCCGCGACCGCGGCGAGCCCCCGCCCGCCCTGCCCCCGGCGCTCGCCGCCGCACTGGGCGAGCCGATGCTCTCCGACCACCGCCGGATCCTCGCCACCGCCGTCAGCCGCCTGCGCGGCAAGCTGAAGTATCGCCCGGTGGTGTTCGAACTGATGCCCGAGGCCTTCACGCTCTCGGCCCTGCAGCGGGCGGTGGAGGCCATCGCCGGCGTACCGCTGCATAAGCAGAATTTCCGCCGCGCCCTGGAGCGCGCCGAACTGGTCGAGGGCCTGGGCCGGATGGACGTCGAAACCGGCGGCCGCCCCGCCGAGCTCTACCGCTTCCGCCGCGAGATCCTGGGCGCGCGACCGGTGTCGGGATTGAGCCTGCCGCTGTTGCGGGACTAGGCGGCCACGTCGAGCTTGTCGTGCTTGGCCTGCCCGGCCGCCCACTGCGCCTTCAGGCTGGCGCTGGTCTCGCGGCTGCCGTCGTGGCTCCAGCCGGGCGGGCCGAAGAGGTAGCCGAGCGCGTGGCGGGGGTGACGCGCCAGGTCCTGGGCGATGCCGATCCACTCGTGGAAGGCCACGCGGACGATGTTGAAGGTGCCGAGGTTCTTCACCAGGCCATAGCGGCAGGCCTCCTCGTCCAGCTCCGGCTGGAAGGTGCCGAACAGCCGGTCCCAGACGATCAGGACGCCGGCGTAGTTCCTGTCCAGGTAGCGCGGGTTGCGGGCATGATGCACCCGGTGGTGCGAGGGCGTGTTGAAGACAGCCTCGAACCAGCGCGGGAGGCGGCGGATCGCCTCGGTGTGGATCCAGTACTGGTAGACGAGGCTGATCCCCTTCTGGATCGCCACCATGGCCGGCGGGAAGCCCAGCAGCGACAGCGGCAGCCACAGCAGCCAGGTCCCGGCCACACCGCCGGTCCAGGTCTGCCGAAGCGCCGTCGAGAGATTGTAGTGCTGGGAGGAGTGGTGATTGACGTGCGCCGCCCACCAGAAGCGCCGCTCGTGGCTGAGCCGGTGGAACCAATAGTAGGTCATGTCCTCCAGCAGGAAGAGCGCCACCCAGGCCCAGACGGCGGCCATCGGGATCGTGAACAGGCGGTGGTGCTCGTAGATCCACACCGCTGCCGCAAAGCTGCCCCCCGCCGTCAGCAGGCCGGCGAGGCTGGAGCCCAGGCCCATGAACAGCGAGACCGCCGTGTCCCGGGTCTCGTAGCGGGCGTCGAGCTTGGCGAAGCGGGCCAGCAGGATCTCGAGGATGACCGTGACGATGAAGAACGGCGTGGCCAGGGTGACCGGGTCGAAGGCCGCTTTCACGCCGCCAGGTCCTTGTGCGGCTTCGTCGGCTTGGGCGGCCAGGCGGCGAGCGCGATCACCGCCTTGGGCGCGCCGATGTCGGCCAGGTTCACGGTGATCCGGCCGTCCTTGAAGCTGGCGGCCAGCGCCTGGGCCCAGGGGATCTGCCGCGCTACATAGCCGTCGCCCACTTCGCAGAGCACGAGCGCGCTGGCGCCGGATTTCGCCATCGCCCCCTTGCCGTCGACCGCCACCCAGAGCTCGTCGATCGTGCGGCCGGGAAAGTCTTCGCCCAGCAGCTTCAGCGCCCGGGCTTCGTCGAGCGGTGCGCCCGGCCTGGCGATCTTCGCCCAGGCGGCCAGCCCGACCAGGATCGCCACAGCCGCGGCGGACGCCGCCGTCTGGATCAGAAAAGCCTGGCTCAAGCGCGTTGCCCTTCGTGTGGCGCGAAGTTGTGCGCTTCATCCGTATCCGGTCAAGAAAAAGCCCTCCCCAGATGGGGAGGGCTTTCCGACGCAGCGGCGGCCTGGAGGGACGACGAAACTCCGCCGCCGCGCCTGACCGATGGCTAGAACCGACGCGTATAGGCGACCGAGTAGACGTCGGCGTGGCCGAAGCTGTCCTTGGTGAATTCCTGACGCGTGTAGTCGACGCGCACGCCGTTCTTGCCGTCGAAGTGGTGCTGCGCGCCGACGCCGAAGTTCCAGCTGCCCTCGGAATCGGAGGCGGCGGTGGCCGGAAGCGTGACGCCGCCCACGGTCTGGCTGGGAACGCTGACGCGGATGCGGCTCGAGCCATAGCCGACGCGGGCCAGAAGGTCGGTGTTCGGCGACAGCGGCAGGAAGCCCACGCCATAGATGGCTTCCTGGTGCTTCAGTTCGGCGCGTCCATTGACGTTCCCAAGCGCGGTCAGCACGTTGGTGTCGTCCTTGTGGACGCCGAAGGCGACTTCGCCCTCGACCCCGGCGTAGGGGATGATCCGGTAGCCGAGCCGGCCCTGGATCGCGCCCAGGTCGGTGTGCCTGCTGTGGGCATCGGCGTAACCGAGCGTGCCGTAGACACCGGTGGGCGCCTCCTGAGCCTGGGCCAGCGCCGGCAGGCTGCAAAGGGCGGTCGCGGCGCAAGCGGCGGCGATAAAGGTCTTCATAGGTTTGTACTCCAACTCACGAACAGCCCGGTTCGCCCTTTCGGGATCGACGCCAAACGCGGCGGCAGAGGGTCAGTTCGCCGACACCCAAAAGGCGAACGCCGTGTGTGTTTTCAGGGTCACAATGGCGCTGACGGCCGGCAGGGGCGTGCTATCACGCCCGCTTCGTCGTCAGGAAGCGCTAGGCCATGACGAATCTGAGGGTGGCTAGCGGTCCTTCTCGCGCTCGCCGATAGCGGCCTGTGCGGCGGCCAGGCGGGCGATCGGCACGCGGTAGGCCGAGCAGGAGACGTAGTCGAGCCCGATGGTCTCGCAGAACTGGATCGAGGCCGGGTCGCCGCCATGCTCGCCGCAGATGCCGAGCTTGACGTCGGGCTTCACCGCGCGGCCGCGCTCGGCGGCGATGCGGATCAGGTCGCCGACGCCTTCCTGGTCGAGGCTGACGAAGGGGTCTTTGTCGAAGATGCCCTTGTCGATGTAGGCGTTGAGGAACCGGCCGGAGTCATCGCGGCTGATGCCGAAAGTGGTCTGGGTCAGGTCGTTGGTGCCGAAGGAGAAGAACTCGGCGTTCTCGGCCAGGTCCGCGGCGCGGATGGCGGCGCGCGGAAGCTCGATCATGGTGCCGACCAGGTATTCGATCGTCCGGCCCTTCTCGGCCATGACCCATTTCGCAGTCTTGTCCGTCAGTTGGCGCAGGAACTTCATCTCCTCACCCTTGGCCACCAGCGGGTGCATGATCTCCGGGATCGGCGCGGGACGGCCGGCGGCGGCGACCTCGCAGGCCGCCTCGATGATCGCCTGCACCTGCATCTCGTAGATCTCGGGATAGGAGACCCCCAGGCGGCAGCCGCGGTGGCCCAGCATGGGGTTTACCTCGTGCAGCTCCTGGGCGCGGCGCATCAGCTTGGCGGCGTCGAGGCCGGTGGCGGCGGCCACGGCGGCGACGTCTTCTTCCGTATGCGGCAGGAACTCGTGCAGCGGCGGGTCGAGCAGCCGGATGGTCACCGGCAGGCCCTCCATGATCCCGAACAGCTCGACGAAATCGTCGCGCTGCATGGGCAGGATCTTGGCGAGCGCCGCGCGGCGGCCGGCCTCGTCATCGGCCAGGATCATCTCGCGCACGGCGGCGATCCGGGCGGGATCGAAGAACATGTGCTCGGTGCGGCAAAGCCCGATGCCCTCGGCCCCGAACTGCCGCGCGGTGCGCGCGTCCACGGCGGTTTCGGCATTGGCGCGAACCTTCAGGCGGCGCACGCCGTCGGCCCATTCCATCAGGGTGGCGAAGTCGCCGGAAAGCTCCGGCTCGATCATCTTCACCGCGCCCGAGAGCACCTCGCCGGTCGACCCGTCGATGGTGATGATGTCGCCGGCGCGGAAGGTGCGGCCGCGGGCCCGCAACTCGCCGGCCTTCATGTCGATATGGACCTCGCCGGCGCCGGAGACGCAGGGACGTCCCATGCCACGCGCCACCACCGCGGCGTGGCTGGTCATGCCGCCGCGCGCCGTGACGATGCCGCGGGCGGCGTCCATGCCGCGGATGTCCTCGGGACTGGTCTCCTCGCGCACCAGGATCACCGAGCCCGCCGAGCCGCCCTGGATCTCGGCCTCGGCGGCGGTGAAGACGATCTTGCCGGTGGCCGCGCCGGGCGAAGCAGGCAGGCCGGTCGCGATCACTTCCCGGTTCTGGGTCGGGTCGATGGTCGGGTGCAGCAGCTGGTCCAGCGAGTTGGGATCGACCCGCATCACGGCTTCCTCGCGGGTGATCAGGCCCTCGGAGGCGAGGTCGACAGCGACCTTCAGCGCGGCTTTGGCGGTGCGCTTGCCGTTGCGCGTCTGCAGCATGTAGAGCCGGCCTTTTTCGACCGTGAACTCGATGTCCTGCATGTCGCGGTAGTGTTTCTCGAGCCGCTCGACGACGGCCTTGAACTGCACGAAGACGTCGGGAAGCGCTTCCTCCATCGACGGGTTCTTCTCGCCCATCTCCTCGCGGGCGATCTTGGTCAGGGCCTGCGGCGTGCGGATGCCGGCGACCACGTCCTCGCCTTGGGCGTTCAGCAGGAACTCGCCGTAGAGCCGGTTCTCACCGGTGGAGGGGTTGCGGGTGAAGGCGACGCCGGTGGCCGAGGTGTCGCCCATGTTGCCGAACACCATCGACTGGACGTTGACCGCCGTGCCCCAGCTTTCCGGGATGTCGTGCATGCGGCGGTAGAACTTCGCCCGGTCGTTCATCCAGCTGGCGAAGACCGCGCCGATGGCGCCCCAGAGCTGCTCGGCCGGGTCCTGCGGGAAGGGCTTGCCGAGCTCGTTCTGGACGGCGTCCTTGTAGTCGGCGACGACGGCTTCCCAGTCCTCGGCGGAGAGCCCGGTGTCGACGTGGACGTCCAGGCGATCCTTATGCTCATCGAGGATCTCCTCGAACATGTGGTGATCCAGGCCCAGCACCACGGCCGAGTACATCTGGATGAAGCGGCGGTAGCTGTCGAAGGCGAAGCGCCGGTCGCCGGAGAGCCTGGCCAGGCCGTCGACCGTCTCGTCGTTGAGGCCGAGATTGAGGACCGTGTCCATCATGCCGGGCATGGACGCGCGTGCGCCCGACCGGACCGAGACCAGCAGCGGATTGGCCGCGTCGCCGAACGCCTTGGCGGTCTGGTCCTCAACGATCTTCAGCGCCGCCGCCACCTGCTCCTGCAGGTCGGCCGGATACTGCTTGTCGTTGGCATAGTAGTGGACGCAGGCCTCCGTCGAGATCGTGAACCCCGGCGGCACCGGCAGGCCCAGCGACGACATCTCGGCCAGGTTCGCGCCCTTGCCGCCCAGCAGGTCCTTCATGGAGGCGTCGCCGTCGGCCTTGCCGCCGCCAAAGGCATAGACCCAGCGCATCTTGACCATCGTTGCGGCGCTCATCGCTGTCCCTCTTCCCTCATCCCGTCACGAGGCTGAAATCCGCGACCCGCCCCATGGCGTCGCGCACCTTGGCCAGAAGTCGCAACCGGTTGTCCCGTTCCGTCAGTATGTCGGAGTTCACTAAGACCTTGTCAAAGAAGGCGTCCACCGAGCCGCGGACCGCCGCGAGATGGGTCATGGCGCCTGCAAAATCCTCAGTCGCCAGCGCCTTGCCGACCTCGATCTCCATGTGGCCGATCTCGTTGATCAGGACGGCCTCCTCGGCGGGCGCGCCCGGCAGGTCGGCCGGATCGCCGACGGGCAGCGGCCCCTTCTTCTCCTCGGCCTTGAGGATGTTCACGGCACGCTTGTAGCCGGCGAGCAGGTTCTTGCCGTCCTCAGTCGCCAGGAAGGCCTCGAGCGCGTTCACCCGGGAAACGATGCGCACCAGGTCGTCGTCCCCCAGCGCGAACACGGCGTCGACCAAGTCGTGCCGCTGGCCCTGCTCGCGGATGAGCACCTTCAGGCGGTCGGCGAAGAAGGCCAGAAGCTCTTCGGACACGAAGGCGCGCAGCGGCAGCCGCGTGCGAGTCTGCAGCAGGATCCGGATCACGCCAAGCGCTGCGCGACGCAGGGCGAAGGGATCGCGCGAGCCGGTGGGCTTCTCGTCGATGGCGAAGAAGCTGACCAAGGTGTCGAGCTTGTCGGCCAGGGCCACCGTGGCGCCCACCGCCTGCACCGGCACGTCGTCGTTAGGGCCCTGCGGGCGGTAGTGGCTGCGGATGGCGTCGGCGACTTCCGGGTCGAGGCCTTCCTTCTCGGCGTAGTAGCCGCCCATGACGCCCTGCAATTCGGGAAACTCGCCGACCATGCCGGTGACGAGGTCGGCCTTGCAGAGCTTTGCGGCCAACTGTGCGTGCGTCTTGGTCTCCGCGTCATCGCGGACGTAGGGGGCGAGTTCCACCGCCAGCGCCGTGATCCGCGCCACCCGCTCGTACATGGTCCCGAGCTTGGCGTGGAAGGTGACGCCCTTCAGGGTCTCCAGCCGGTCCTCAAGGCGGATCTTCAGGTCTTCGTCCCAGAAGAACCGGGCGTCGGAGAGCCTGGCCGAGAGCACCTTGGCGTTGCCGGCCGCGATGGCCGCCCCGCCGTCGGCCGCCTCGATGTTGGCGACGGTGATGAAGTGGGGCGCAAGGCCGCCGGTCGCCGGGTCGCGGACCGCGAAATACTTCTGGTGGGTGCGCATGGAGGTGCGGATCACCTCGGGCGGCAGGTCGAGGAAATCCGGGTCCATGTCGCCCAGCACCGGCGACGGCCACTCGGCCAGGCCCGCGACCTCATCCAGCAGGCCCTCGTCCTCGACCAGCTCCAGGTTGCGCGCAAAGCAGAGGGTGCGCGCGGCGTCCATGATCCGCTCTTTCCGCTCTTCCGGATCGAGCACCACGAAGTGCTTCGCGAGACCGTCGGCGTACTGGTCGAAGTCTCGCGCCTTGAACGGCTGGGCGTCGCCCATGAACCGGTGGCCCTCGGAGGTGTCGCCGCTCTCGATGCCGTCGATCTGGAACGGCACGACCTCGCCGTCGAAGACGCAGAGGATGCGCTTCAGCGGGCGCACCCACTTCAGCGTGCCGCGGCCCCAGGTCATCGACTTCGGCCAGGGGAAATTGCGCACGATGGCGTCGACCATCTCGGCGACGATCTCGGCGGTCGGGCGGCCGGGTTTGTGGGTATGGGCGAAGTAGACGCCGTCCTTCTCGGTGAGCTGGTCGCGCGTCAGGCCGGTCGAGCGCAGGAAGCCCTCGATGGCCTGGTCGGGCGCGCCAACGCGGGGGCCTTTGCGCTCCTCGTGCCGGTCGCTCTGGGCCACGGGCAGCCCTTCGGCCACCAGGGTCAGGCGGCGCGGCCCGGCGAAGGTCTTCAACGCCTCCGGCAGCAGCCCCTCGGCGGCCAGCTTCTCGCGCGCCAGGCGTTCGAAGTCGCGCGCGGCGTTCGCCTGCATGCGCGCGGGAATCTCTTCGCTAAAAAGCTCAATCAGCAGTTGGGGCATAGCTACTCTCCCTTCCCCCTCGACGGGGGAAGGGTCGGGGATGGCGGTGAATGCAGGACGTCCGGGTGAAGGCTGCTGTCCGGCGACGGCGCCATCTCGAGCCCCATCGTCAACTCAGCAGACACACCCCCACCCAACCCTCCCCCGTCGAGGGGGAGGGCGAGGAGCTTCTGGATTTCCTCGACGACGGTGGCGGCGTCGTTCGCGACCTGATTGTTTGTAAAGCGCACCACGCGGTAGCCGCGGCTCTCCAGCCACTCGGTGCGCGCCTGATCGCGGGCTGCGACCTCGGCGATCCGTTCATGGATTCCGCCATCGACCTCGATCACCAGCTTGCGGCTATGACAGGCGAAGTCCGCAACAAACGATCCGATCGGCGCCTGCCTGCGGATTGAAAGCTTGAGCTTGCGAAGCTCGCGCCAGAGAATCTGTTCCGCCATGCCGGCGCTCTGGCGGAAACGGCGCGCCCGCACGGTCGCGCCAGCGGACTGCGGCGTGTGCTCGAACATCAGGCGTTCCCGCCTTCGTTGGCGACCCAGGCTTCGGCGCACATCTTGGTCAGGTCGCGGATGCGGCCGATGTAGCTCTGGCGCTCGGCGACCGCGATGGCGCCGCGCGCGTCCATCAGGTTGAACAGGTGGCTGGCTTTCAGCACGTGGTCGTAGGCCGGCAGCACGGTGCGCTGGCCCTGCGGACCGCGGCCTTCCAGCAGGCGCGGGACCTGGGTCTCCATGTCCTCGAACTGCCGCTTCAAGGTATCGACGTCATAGAGGTGGAAGTTGGCTTCCGACTGCTGGCGCTCGTTCTCCAGGAAGACGTCGCCATAGGTCATCGGCGCCGGGCCGTCGGGGTCGTTGAACGCCAGCTGGGTGAAGTGGTCCACGCCCTGCAGGTACATGGCCAGGCGCTCCAGGCCATAGGTCAGCTCGCCGGCCACCGGCCAGACGTCGAGGCCGCCCACCTGCTGGAAGTAGGTGTATTGCGTCACTTCCATGCCGTCGCACCAGACCTCCCAGCCGAGGCCCCAGGCGCCGACCGTGGGGTTCTCCCAATCGTCCTCGACGAAGCGGATGTCGTGCAGGCGGGTGTCGAGGCCGATGGCGTCGAGGCTGCCCAGGTAGAGGTCCTGCAGGTTGTCCGGGTTCGGCTTCAGGATCACCTGGTACTGGTAATAGTGCTGCAGCCGGTTGGGGTTCTCGCCATAGCGCCCGTCGGCCGGACGCCGCGAAGGCTGCACATAGGCCGCCCGCCAGGGCTTGGGGCCCAGCGCGCGCAGCACCGTCGCAGGGTGCAAGGTCCCTGCCCCCACCTCGACGTCATGCGGCTGCAGGATCACGCAGCCCTGCGCGCTCCAATAGTCGTGCAGCTTCAGGATCAGGCCCTGAAACGAAAGCGGCTTGTCTGGCATCGGGGTTTTTGAGGCTTGTTCGCAGGCGCAAAAAAAGTCGGCGGACCATAGGGCCCGCCGACTGTCGCATCAACCCGCCCGCAGGCGGTGAATTTGCCTTGGCCTCAGTTGCCCTTGGCGGCGGTGTGCTTGCCGGCGTGGGACATGGGACCGCCGTACTTGGCGCGGTTCTCGGCTGTGTCGGGCACCGGGCCGTTGGTCAGGGTAGTGACGGTGACGCTCGCGCCGGTGGCGGCGTCGCTGGTCGTGACCGCGGTCGAGGTGGCCGCGCCGGTGTCGGCGGCGACCGGGGCAGTGGTGGTCGTGGTCGTCGTGGTGGCGCTCTGGCCAGCCGGCACGGTCGGATCCTGCGCGGCCGAGTCAGGCGCGGGGGCCTGAGCGGGTTGGGCGAAGGCCGCGCCGCTCATCAGGGCGGACGCGGCGGCGACGGTCAGAATGATGTTGAGCTTCATGGCGTGGGTCTCCTGCTTCTCCTGCTAAAAGCCCCACGCCGGTGAAGGTTCATTTCTTCTTTGCGGACGCCTTGGCCTTGGGCGGCGGCGCGGCAGGCGTCGGTTCCGGGGTCGGCTCGGCCGCAGGCGGCTCAGGCAGGGTGGCCGGCGCCGAGCCCGCGATCAGCACCTGGTCCACCACGTGGATGGTGCCATTGGCGGAGGCCACGTCGGCCTGGATGATGTTCGCGTTGTCGGCCTTCAGGACCTCACCCGAACCGTCGATGATGATGGTGTCGCCGGCGCCGGACGGGATCGGCCCGCGCGAGCCCTTGATCTTGGACCCCGGCACCGGGGCGTTGATAATGTGGTGCAGCAGCAGCTTCTGCAGGTCGGCCTTGTTGGCCATCAGGGCGTCGAGCTTGCCCGGCGGCAGGGCGGTGAAGGCGGCGTTGGTCGGTGCGAACACCGTCATGTTGGGCCGCGTCTGCAGCAGGCTGGCCAGGTTGGTCGCATCCAGCGCCTTCACGAAGGTCGAGAAGTCGGCATTCAGGCGCAGGGTCGCCGTCGTGTCGCCGTTGGCCACCAGCTTGACGCTGGAAGCCGTCGGCGCAGCGGGCGCGGGCGCGGGCGCGGCGGCTGGGGGAGCCGCGGCCGGCGAGGTCGCCTGGACGTCTACGGCGGCCTGGCTGACAGCCTTCGCCGTCCCTTGCACCGCGGTGGTCGCGGGCGCGTCGGTGCTGGCCTTGCCGGTGGCCGCGGCCGCCGCCTTCTCGGTCTTCGGCGTCGAACTCTGCGCCTGGGCGGCGAGCGGCGCTGCCCCCGCCAGCAGGGAGACGGCGGCGGCGGTGGTCAGCAGGCGATTGAATGTCATCGGATCCTCAGGCTTGGGGCGAACTCGCGGAACGGAACGCGCGGACCACGGCGAAGTTCGTGGGCCCGACGCGCGGCGCTGTTAACTTTCCGCGTCACCGCGCCGTGAACGTCAGCCTTAACCTCACAATCCGGTCAAGCTGGAAGCCACATTCGCCCTTTTTTTAGGCTTCACGCCGCGAAGTTGCTCATATATTGGGCGCATCACGCCTTTACGCTCCAGCTCGCCCACCCGCCGGACTGCGCGATCCCGCGGCGCCGATAGCGTCAGGACACCACTGCGAAAAGGGGATGGGGACATCCGCAGCGGTTTTGCGAAGTCAACTTAGGACGGGCCGGCCCACCCTTGGGGGTCGCGCGGGAGCGAGCGGATGAAACTGATCATGGCGATCGTCAAACCCTTCAAGCTGGACGACGTGCGCGAAGCGCTCGTCGGCGCCGGCGTCGAGGGCCTGACGGTCTCGGAAGTCAAAGGCTACGGCCGTCAGAAGGGGCAGACGGAGATTTACCGGGGCGCTGAGTACCAGGTGAATTTCCTGCCCAAGGTGAAGCTGGAGGCGGTCGTCGACGACGCCGCCTGCGCCAAGGCCGTCGAGGCCATCAAGGCCGCGGCCGCCACCGGCAAGATCGGCGACGGCAAGATTTTCGTCCTCACCGTCGAGGACGCCGTGCGCATCCGGACCGGCGAGACCGGCGCCGCGGCGCTCTAGCGGACAGTGAGAAGGGGACAATCACAATGAAATTCTTTGGATTCAAACGGCTGGCCGGGCTCTTGCTCGCCGCCGCCGTGCTGGGGGGCCCGCTAGCCGCGCCCGCCCATGCCCAGACGCCCGAAGCGGCGCCCGCCGCGGCTGCGCCCGCTCCGGAAGCCGCTGCGACACCCGCTGCGCCTGAGGCCGCGGCCGCAGCGCCGGCCGCCGCAGCTGCAGCCCCGGCTCCGGCCGCACCCGCCGCCCTGCCGACGCCCGTCGACAAGGGCGACAACGCCTGGATGATGACCTCCTCGGTCCTCGTCCTGCTGATGATCGTGCCCGGCCTGGCGCTCTTCTACGGCGGCCTGGTCCGCCAGAAGAACATGCTCTCCATGCTGATGCAGACCACCACCGTCTGCGTCATCGGCATGATGGCCTGGGCGTTCTGGGGCTACTCCCTGGCCTTTACGGACGGCGGGTCGCACGACCTCTTCTTCGGGGGCATGAGCCGCCTCTTCATGAAGGGCGTGACCCCGGCCAGCGTTGCGGCCACCTTCTCCACAGGCGTCTACATTCCCGAAATCACCTTCATCTGCTTCCAGATGACCTTCGCCGCCATCACCGCCTGCCTGGTGCTGGGCGGGGTCGCCGAACGGATGAAGTTCTCCGCCGTGGTGATCTTCGCGGTGCTCTGGCCACTGCTCTCCTACTACCCGATCGCGCACATGGTCTGGTGGTGGCCGGGGCCTGACACGATCGCCCACGCGCCGAAGGATCCGGTTCACGCCGGCCTGCTCTGGGGCTGGGGCGCACTGGACTTCGCCGGCGGCACCGTGGTGCACATCAACGCCGGTGTGGCCGCCCTTATGGGCTGCCTGATCCTCGGTCCCCGGAAAGGCTACCGTTCCGAGCCGATGCCGCCGCACTCCCTCACCCTGACTCTGGTCGGCGCGGGCCTGCTGTGGGTGGGTTGGTTCGGCTTCAACGCCGGGTCCAACCTGGAAGCCAACGGCTACGCCTCGCTGGCGATGATCAACACCTTCCTCGCCACTGCCGCCGCCGGCTTCTCCTGGGCCGCCACGGAATGGATCACGCGCAAGAAGGCCTCGATGCTCGGCATGGCCTCCGGCCTGGTCGCCGGCCTCGTCGCCGTCACGCCGGCCTCCGGCTTCGCCGGCCCGATCGGCGCCCTGGTGCTGGGTCTGGTCGTCAGCCCGATCTGCATCTTCTTCTGCTCGGTCGTGAAGAACGCGCTGAAGTACGACGACAGCCTGGACGCCTTCGGCATCCACGCCATCGGCGGGATCGTCGGCGCGCTGGCCACCGGTATCCTGGTGGCCGCCTCGCTCGGCGGCGCGGGCATCGTCGACTACACGACCTGCGGCGCCGACGGTGACTTCTCGACCTGCGATGCGCTGGCCAGCTACACCATGATGGGCCAGTTCATCATCCAGGCGAAGGCGGTTGCCGTCTCGGTCGCCTGGTCGGCCGTGGCCAGCTCCATCGTCTTCTTCATCATCAAGTTCACCGTCGGCCTGAAGGTCAGCGATGAAGTCGAAGAAGACGGCCTGGACATCGCCGAACACGGCGAACGCGCCTACCACGCCTGATCAAGACCCTTAGTTGCGTACGGAACGGGGGCCCTCACGGGCCCCCGTTTTCGTTTGGGGGTTAGTTCGGGTCGGGCCAGGGGCCGCCGAGGCGGCAGCGTTTCACCCACCAGTTCGGGACCATGGCCTCGAGGCGCTCGGCCAGGCTTTCGGCCTCGATGTCGCTGGCGCAGAGGGCGAAGCAGGTGCCGCCGGAGCCCGACACGCGCGCCAGCAGGGTCTCCGGTTCGTCGGCCAGGGTCTCCACGACAGCGCCCACCTCCGGCGCGACCGCAATGGCCGCGGCCTGCAGGTCGTTGCGCTGCGCGCCCAGCCAGCCCGCCAGCTCGGCCGCGCTCTCGAAGGTCTCCGGCGCGAGCGGTGGCGCGATATCGCCGAAGCGGCCGGCGGCGTCGAAGCGGCGATAGACCTCCGCGGTCGAAACCGGGACGCCGGCGTTGACCAGCACCACGTCGAGCTCCGGCAGGCCCGGCGCCGGGCTGAGCCTTTCGCCCCTGCCCTGCGCCGTCACCGGCCGCCCCCACAGGCAGGCGGCGCCATCCGCGCCCAGGCTTGCGGCCAGCGCTTCGAGGCGCTCGTCGCCGGGGCTGAAGCGGAATTCGTCGCAGAGGAGCCGCAGGGTCGCGCCGGCATCGCTGGACCCGCCGCCGAGACCGGAGGCCACCGGCAGCCGCTTATCCAGGGTGAGCCCCACGGGCGGCAGCGGCCGCTTGGCCTCGGCGATCAGGGCGCGGGCGGCGCGGGCGACCAGGTTGTCCGCGTCGGCGGCCAGGCCGCGGGCGAACGGCCCGCGCACGTCCAGCTCGAAGACATCCGCCTCGTGCGTGGAAAGCAGGTCCCCGAAGTCGGCGAAAGCCATCAGGCTGCAAAGCGGGTGATAGCCGTCCGCGCCCGGCGCACCGACGTGCAGGTACAGATTGACCTTGGCCGGCGCGAGCATGGTCAGCGCCACAGGTCTACTTGTCCGCGACCTTCGGCGCCGGCCCGTCGGGGCCCAGACCCGAGGCGAGCTTGGCCTCGGCGCTCGCCTTGATCTTGGGGTCGGGATTGAGCGTCAGGACGCGTCGCCACTGGAACTGGGCCTCGTCGCGCCGATCGGCCTTCCAGTAGGCATCGCCCAGGTGGTTGTTGATATCGGGATCGCCGGCCTCGAGCTCGACGGCCTGCTCCAGCTTCTCGACGGCCTTCTTGTAGTCGCCCAGCCGGTAATAGGCCCAGCCGAGCGAGTCGATCATGGCCCCGGAGCGCGGGTTCGAGGCCACGGCCTTCTCGACCATGGCCATGGCGTCCTTCAGCCGCTCGCCACGGTCGATCAGGGAGTAGCCGAGGTAGTTCAAGAGCTCCGGCTCGTCCGGCCGGGCGTCCAGCGCCGCCTGCAGGTCGGCCTGGGCCTCGGGCCAGCGGTTCAACCGCTCATAGGCGACGCCGCGCGAATAGCGCAGGCGCCAGTCCGGGGTCTTGGCCTCGTTGATCAGGCCGGTGAGGATCTGGGCCGCCTCGTCGTACTGCTCGTTGGAACGCAGCAGGTCAGCGAGGGTGATCCGGGCATCGACGTCGCCCGAGGCGGCGCCAGCCCGCGCCAGTTTCAGGGCGGTGACCTTGTCGTCGGCGGACTGGTAGGTCCAGGCGAGCTTGGCCTGGGCTGCGCCGTACTCTGGCGAGCCGAGCTTGGGATGGCCGTAGGCGGCGCGCGCGGCGTCGGTGTCGCCGGACGCCTGCATGATGTCGCCGACCATCACCCAGGCGGCGTCCTTCTGCGGATCAAGGTCGAGCGCCAGGCGCAGGTACGCCAGCGCCGTCTGGGTCTGCTGGGCCTGGATCATGGTCGCCGTGGCGCCCAGCATGGCCTGGGCTGCGCCCTCGCGGATGGTCGGCTGGGGCGGCGCAGCCTTGCCCGCCGCGGCGCGGGCCTTGGCGAGCTTCACCGGCAGGCTGGAAGGCTCGTTGGCCAGGTAGCTCTCGTAGAGCGCCAGCGCGTCCACGCGCCGGCCACGGCGCTCCAGGAATTCGCCATAGGCCATGACCGCAATGACGCTGGGGTTGATCGGCGATGCTGCGGCCTTGAAGTCGGTCTCAGCCTCATCATAGCGCTTGGCGCGCTCAAAGAGGGCGCCCTGCCCCAGCTGGCCGAAATAGTCGACGGCGCGGTCGCCGCGCACCTGCGGCCGCACCAGCGAGCTCTCGGTGTCGCCGGCGAGCGCCGCGGCCCAGGGGCTCAGCAGCGCCGCGGCCGAGCGGTGGGGGAAAGCGATGTTCTCGCCGCCCAGCAGCAGCTTGGCCTGCTTGGCCTTGCCGTGGGCGAGCGCGTCGACCGCCACCACCAGCTTGCCCAGCCGTTTGCCGGCCTCGGTGGCCTCGTCGCCGGTGGGCGCCAGGGCTGCAGCCTTGTCGATGTCGCCGGCCAGCAAGGCGGCGGTAAATGCCCGTTCGGAGACCATGACGTCGGCGCTCGAGAGCCGGGCCTGGTCGAAGAAGTGCGCCGCCTGGCCGCTCTTGCCGTCGTTGAGCGCCGCCTCGCCGGCCAGGAACATGCCGTAGGGCGAGAGCCCGGAGGTGACGTCGACCGCGCCATAGGGGCCGTGGCGCGGCGGCGAAGCGGGTCCCGCGCAGGCGGTGAGCAGGACGAGCGGGGCGACGGCGGCGAGCAGGTGTAGGCGCATGCCCCGGACCTTCGGACGGAAGCAAGGCCGCCGCAAGGCGGCGACCCCGCATTCCGACGTCACAGAGCGTCACATGTTCGGATAGTTGGGCCCATCGCCGCCCTGGGGCGTCGTCCAGTTGATGTTTTGCGACGGATCCTTGATATCGCAGGTCTTGCAGTGGACGCAGTTCTGGAAATTGATCTGGAATTTCGGGTTCTTGCCCTCGGCGTCGTAGAGCACCTCATAGACCCCCGCCGGACAGTAGAGCCGCGCCGGCTCGCCGTACTCCGGCAGGTTGACCCCGATCGGCACAGTGGCGTCGCGCAGGTGCAGGTGCGCAGGCTGGCTCTCGTCGTGATTGGTGGACGACAGGAAGACGCTGGAGAGCTTGTCGAAGGAGAGCACCCCGTCCGGCTTCGGATAGACGATGGGCTTGAAGTCCTTGGCCAGGCCCGTCGAGTCCGCGTCGCTCTTGGGGTGGTGCAGGGTCCCGAAGAATGAGAAGCCGCCCAGGAGGTGGGTGGTCCACATGTCGAACATGCCGAGCGCGCCGCCAAGGATCGTGCCGAACTTGCCAAGGATCGGCTTGGCGTTGCGCACGACGTGCAGCTCCTTCTTGATCCAGGACTTGTCGAAGGCCTCGCCGTATTCGCTGAGCTCGTCGCCCGAGCGGCCGGCCTGGATGGCGTGGAAAGCGGCCTCAGCGGCCATCATCCCGCTCTTCATGGCGTTGTGGCTGCCCTTGATGCGCGGCACGTTCACGAAGCCCGCGCTGTCGCCCAGGAGCACGCCGCCCGGGAAATAGAGCTTCGGCACCGACTGCAGGCCACCCTCGCTGATGGCGCGCGCGCCATAGGCGATGCGCTTGCCGCCCTCGAGGTACCTGGCGACGTCCGGATGGTGTTTGAACCGCTGGAACTCGTCGAAGGGCGAGAGCCAGGGGTTGGCGTAGTTCAGGTGGACCACATAGCCGATGGCCACGAAGTTGTCCCCGAAGTGGTAGAGGAAGCTGCCGCCGCCGGTCTTGGTGTCGAGCGGCCAGCCGGTGGTGTGCTGCACCATGCCGGGTTGGAACACCGCATCCGGAACCTGCCACAACTCTTTGATCCCGATACCGTATTTCTCGGGGTCGGCGTCCTTTCCGAGGTCGAATTTCGCCCGCAGCATCTTGGCCAGCGATCCGCGCACGCCCTCGCCGATGAACACGTACTTGCCGCGCAGTTCGAGGCCGGGCTCGTAGTTGGGGCCGGGCTTGCCGTCCTTGCCGAGGCCGAACTCACCGGCAACCACGCCCACCAGCTTGTCGCCCCCCCGCTCGTCTTTGTCGAACACCGGAGCCGACGCAGCCATGCCCGGATAGATCTCGACGCCCAGGCCCTCGGCCTCGGTCGCCAGCCAGCGGCAGACGTTGCCAAGCGAGGCGATGTAGTTGCCGTGATTGTTCATGAACGACGGCATGGCCCACATCGGCAGGCCGATGCTGCCCTGGGGACCCAGCACCAGGAACTTGTCCTCGACGACCGCGGTCTCCAGCGGCGCGCCTTTGGCCTTCCAGTCGGGAATCAGCTCGCTGAGGCCCTTGGGATCGATGACCGCGCCGGAGAGGATGTGGGCGCCGACCTCGGCGCCCTTCTCGACGACGGCGACCGTCAGGTTGGCGTCGAGCTGCTTCAGCCGGATCGCGGCGGCCAGGCCCGACGGCCCCGCGCCCACGATGACGACGTCATATTCCATCGCCTCGCGTTCAACGGTTTCAACAGCTTCGCTCATGCCCCGGCGCTCCTTCGTCCCTGGCTGACTTATCGGAAGGTCACGTGGCCGCGGTCAAGCAAAAGCGCGGGCGCCGCTGGCGACAAGGGGGGCTGACAAATCCCACGGGCGCGCCGACAGTCCGCCTCCTATCGAGCATCTGGGGGAAACGCGATGCGTCTGTCGGTTCTAGTCTGCGCCCTGGCGCTCATGGCGGCGAACGCGCAGGCCGCGAGCGCGCGATGGATCGGGACCTGGGCCGCCTCGCCCACCCCGCCGATGGCGGCGACCGGGACGGGGTTGTTCGCGTCCATGCTCCCGCCCGCCTTCAACGACCAGACCATCGTTCAGGTCGTCCGGTTGAGCACCGGAGGCTCCCAGCTGCGCCTGCGCCTGACCAACGAATATGGCCCGAAGCCGCTGGCCATCGGCGCCGTGCGGGTCGCGCTGGTGGGGCCGGACAACGCCTTGGTGGCGGGCAGCGATCGGTCGGTGACATTTGCCGGCGCCAAGGCCGCCACGATTCCCGCCGGCGCGCCGATGCTCAGCGACCCGGTGGACCTGCCCACGAGGCCGCTGGCCCGGCTGCAGGTCAGCCTCTATCTGCCGGGCGAGGCGCCGGTCTGCACCTGCCATCTGCAGGGCAACGAGCGGGTGCGCGTCTCGCAGCCCGGCGACTGGACCGAGCGCACCGTGCCGGCCGCCAAGGGCTCGGCGCAGTACCGGGCCTTCCTCTCCGGCGTCGAGGTCAAGACCGCCCAGCCCGCGCGCGTCGTGGTGGCGTTCGGCGATTCCATCACCGACGGCTTCGGCGCGACCGTGGGCGCCGACCGGCGGTGGCCGGATAGGCTGGCCGAGCGGCTGGCGGCGAAATATCCCGGCCGCGCCATGGCGGTGGCCAATGCCGGGATCGGCGGCAACCGCGTGCTGAGCGACGGGGTTATCGGCGCATTCGGGCAGAGCGCGCTGACGCGGTTCGACCGCGACGTGCTGTCGATCGCCGGCGTCACCGACGTGATCGTGCTCGAAGGCGTCAACGACCTGGGGTCCAGCAAGACCAGCCCGCCCACCGCCGAAAGCCTGATCGTCGGCTATCGCCAGATGATCGACCGCGCCCACGCCCACGGCCTGAAGGTGATCGGCGCGACCATCCTGCCCTATGGCGGCGCGGGCTATTTCGGCCCGGCCGGGGAAGCGGTGCGCCAGACGCTCAACGCCTGGATTCGCGCGCCCGGCCACTTCGACGCGGTCATCGACCTGGACGCCGCGGTGCGCGACCCGGCCAGGCCCGAGCGCATGCGCGCGAACCTGCAGGCCGGCGACTGGCTGCATCCCAACGACGCGGGATACCGGGCGATGGGCGACGCGGTCGACCTGGCGCTGTTCCGTTAGGGCGGTCCGGCCGGCAACCCGCCCTATCCGGCGTAGGCGGCCTTCAGCCCGGCCACGTCCAGCTTGACCATCTTCATCATGGCGTCGAAGGCGCGTTGGCGACCGGCCGCGTCGGGTCCGCGGGTGGTCTCGGCGATTGCGCGGGGCACGATCTGCCAGGAGACGCCGTATTTGTCCTTGAGCCAGCCACACTGGACGGGCTTGCCGCCGTCAGCGGTCAGCTTCTCCCAGTAATAGTCGACCTCGGCCTGGTCGGCGCAGTCGACCACGAAGGAGATGGACTCGTTGAACTTGAAGACCGGTCCGCCGTTGAGCGCGGTGAACTGCTGACCGTTCAATTCGAACTCGACCGTCATCACCGAGCCGGCGGCGGCAGGGCCGTTTTCCGGATAGCGGGCGATCTCGCCCAGCTTCGCGCTCTTGAACACCGAGACGTAGAAGTTGGCGGCCTCCTCGGCCTCCGTGTCGAACCACAGGAACGGGGAAATCTTCTGCATGGCGTCCTCGCATGAGCCGGGTTTGTGGGCCCAAAGGACGTTCGGCGCGCACACGTTCCGACATCCACGGCGCTTTTTCGACGCCACGGCGGCGCATCCGCGCTACGGCAGGGGCATGGCCGCGAAGCTCCGCCGACTCATCGACCTGCCCGGCGTCGCCGATCTCGAGTTCAAGGCGGTGATGAAGCGCGAGTTCGCCGAGCCGGAAGCCCGCGCCGATCACCCCGAGCTGGACGAGTGCTCGCTGGCGATCTTTGGGCTCACCGCCGACCAGGCCGAGGAAACGCCCCGCCCCGCCGGTTGGGACGGTGTCGAGACGCAAGCCGTGCAGAAACAGGTCTTCGCCTTCGAGGACGCCGGCTGGGACGTCACCGACGACAAGCGCCGGCCGCTCCGCACGCTTGGCCACTGGAACCAGCAGCTCTGGCTCGCCGTCCGCGGCGTGGCGGGGACCCTGCCGTTCCAGCCCGACGACGACGACCGCCCCGACAAGGATTGGGGCGCCGCGCTGGCGGCCGACGCCAAGCGCTTCAAGAAACGGTGACCTGACCCGATGTCCAAATTCCCGCTCAAGAGCCTGGCCGACCTGAAGAAGCCGGCCCCGCCCAGCGCCTATGACAAGCCGACGCCCAAGGTCTCGCGCCAGAAGCCCGCTAAGGTGCTGACCGCCGCGGAAAAGGCGGCCTTCCTGGCCTCGCGGCCCGACCTGAAGCCGAAATGATGCGCGGGGGCTGACAAGCGCCGCCCCGCCCGCCAAGACTTGCGCCCGATGTCCGCCGCCCAGCCCACCAACGCCCAGGTCGCCGAGAGCCTGCTCGCCTTCTGGAGCGAGGCGGGGGTTGACGCCATGCTGCTGGACGGTCCCGTCGATCGGATCGCGGCGGGCAAGATCGCCCCACCCACGCCGCCGGCCCGCAAGGCCGCGCCCCTGGCGGCCGCGGCCCGGCCGGCCCAGGCCAACCTGCCCGATATCTCCGCCGCCCTCGCCAATGCCCGGGCGGCAGCGGCCAAGGCCGACAGCCTGGAGGCGCTGGCCGTGGCCATCTCCGCCTTCGACGGCTGCCCGCTGAAGTTCGAAGGCGCAGCCAGCCAGGCGGTATTCTATCGGGGCGCCGTCGACGCGCCGCTGATGGTGATCGGCGAGGGCCCCGGCCAGGAGGAGGACCAGCGGGGCGAGCCCTTCGTCGGGCGCGCCGGGCGGCTGTTGGACCGGATGCTGGGCGCCGCAGGACTGACGGATCGCGTCTTCATCACCAACACCGTCTTCTGGCGACCGCCCGGCAACCGTACGCCGACGCCATTGGAACAGGCCGTCTGCGCCCCCTTCGTCGAGCGCGCCATCGCGCTGGTGCAGCCGAAGATGCTGCTGCTGGTCGGTGGGGCCTCGGCCAAGTCCATGCTGAAAAAGGACGAGGGCATCCTCTCCATGCGCGGGCGCTGGCACGAGTGGCGCTCGGCGGACGGGGCGATCGAGTTGCCAGCCATGCCGACGCTGCATCCCGCCTTCCTGCTGCGCCAGCCGGCGGCCAAGAAGCGCGCCTGGATTGACTTGCTGACGCTGACCGAGCGGCTGAACCGCCCGGACCGCCCCGCCTGAGGCGCACTTTTCCGACCTGCCTGCGGCGATGCACCACGCGCTGGAGGTTCACCATATCGCCGAGGAAAGGCTTGCTCGTTAAGGCGTGTCTGCCTAGCCTCCCCGCTTGGTTTTCGAGAAAAGGGCCGCGGACCAGCTCGCGCAAGACGAGCTCGCGGAAGACGGCATGACGCTGATGAAGCGCCTGCAGTTGGGGGTCTCGATCCTTGTCTGCTCCGCCGCTATGGCCACCGCTTGCGGGGCGGCGATTCCTCAGGCCCTCTCGGCCGCCGACGCCCAGCACTACGCCATGGCCTTCGAGGCCACCGAGCGCGGGGACTTCATCGACGCCCAGATGCAGGCGAGCGAAGTCCAGGACAAATCTCTGCTGGGCTACCTCTCCTTCAAGGAGCTGATGCACCCGACGGCGCACAAGGCCGGCTTCGACGAGCTGGTGAGCTGGCTGGGCAAGTTCCGCGACCTGCCCGTCGCCGACCGCATCTTCGCGCTCGCCGCCAAGCGCAAGCCGGACGACGCCGCGAGCCTGCCCGCGCCGGCCGTGGCCATGGCCGACAGCGGCGAGATCTCCCGGCCGGTCTCCGACAAGGGCCGCGCGGCGCGCGAGGCCTTCTATTCCGGCAACACCAAACGCGCGCTGGCGCTGGCGCCCGCCGCCGGCGAGCGCTGGATCGCGGGCCTCGCGGCCTATCGGCTGAAGGCCTACGACCGCGCGGAAGGCTATTTCAGCGAACTCGCACACGACGCCGCGGCCGATCCCTGGCTGCGCTCGGCCGCCGGATACTGGGGCGCCCGCTCGGCCCAGGCCCAGGGCGACCAAGGCACAGCCACCGCCCTGCTGAAGGCCGCGGCCCGCGCGCCGGAAACCTTCTACGGCATGATAGCGCGCCGCCAGCTGGCGCTCTCCGACGCGCCGCCGCGGGCGCAGCTGACGCCGGCCGCCTTCGCCTGGCCCGTCGCCGCCACGAACCTTGCGCCGTTCATGGCCTCCGACCCCCGGGCGCACCGCGCCGCGGCGCTGGCCCAGATCGGCCGCTCGGGCGACGCCGCCCAGGAACTGCGCGCCGGCCTGACGCTCGCCGCCACCTCCGCC
>Ga0307513_10002785_pt1 | contig 24007 bp, 31 predicted proteins | sample 15_EM_MG_FD_202174 | JGI IMG/M metagenome (GOLD analysis project Ga0307513, IMG submission 202174) | Populus trichocarpa ectomycorrhiza microbial communities from riparian zone in the Pacific Northwest, United States - 15_EM | ecosystem: Host-associated > Plants > Roots > Unclassified | place...
GAAGTATTCAAGCCTGCAGGGGGCGGTCCCCCAAAGAAACCGCCACACCCAGGTCAACCCGTTCATAACTTCCAGAGCACCAAAGAGACCGAACCCCAGTGGTCGTCTCTCGCCTCCAAGACAACCGAGATATCGTCGGAGAGGGTCTACTGCCAAGAGTACGATTGCGGGAGGGGGTTTTCGTCAATGGCGTACCTTGAGTTGCATACGAGGTTCTTCCATCCAGTAAAAGTGGTCAGCGATCGTCTTTCCTTTATTGAGCAAAGATTGATATTATGGCAGCCCACACAGACTACGGAAGGAGACAACACGACCACTCCCCCATCGAAGGGTCTCCCCGAGGTGGCCAAGCAGTTCACAGAACATCCGCCCAGGTATTTTTCAGTATCATCAACGATCAGCTCCTCTGGTTTGGGAGAACAAACGATGGAGGACGGTCTTGGTCCGACTCGTCGTGTTGAAACTCCTAGGCCTGTCCTCTCACCGGGTGGAAATGAAGGTATCGGCTTGACCGGAGGGCAGGATGTCCAGCAACCGTCCGAAAGTTTCGCCGAGCCCCTAACCATGATACAAGGCAACGTCGGTGTGCCGGTTGGGACAGCCCCACCACCTCCAACATCCCTTCATCTGCGATGTAGGATGTGCAATGCACCCCCAACTGTTGCCACGCGACCAACAGTTACCACGTGCGGTCATCTTTTCTGCTCCGAGTAGGTCTTAAGAATCCTAGGCAGGGTTGTCGCCGGACTCACTCTGAATCAGATGTATTACGCAACACGTATTGTCAACCCCGAAATGCCCTGTGTGCAACAGTGCTCTTTTGTTGTACTGTTTATTCAAACTCGATCTCCTAGCATCGTCCTAGAGATCTAGCTTTTGTAAAAACTTTGTAAAAATATGAAGATACATCATGTCTGCAGTGTTGTGGCCCACGACCCCTTTCGTCGAAGGACCGGTCTCCCTATTCGGCTTTCTGTGTCTGCAGTACTCTTAGATGAGCCAATCCAGAATGCCCCGCGTGTGTTACCGTACGCCCAGGTCTCCCACCATCGAGGCTCCTAACTTTGACCTGAACGACTCCTATTTCGTCTGCAGTATCTGTTATGTGTATCAGGATGGCAAGCTGTTCCAGCTCCACGAGGTACTGATAGCCATGCCGAAGGCGAGGGACGCTTGAAGATTGCCTTTATCCTCAACATCTCGCAAGCAAAAGAAGTTCGCACCAAGCTTTCCATCCGCGGAGCCGATCTCAGTAAACGCCTGGGCAATGGTCGACTTTCCGGTCCCCGCAAGGCCATTCCCGGAACGGTATCCGGTGTCGGCGGTGTTACACATCTTTTCCAGAGGATGACGATCCATATTTCCCCATTCGCAAGTGGCGACAAAAGGTGGGACTGAAAGGGGGCGGGGCTCGTGGTCTGCTGACAGTCTCCATTGTAGGTGTCCCGTTGCAACGAAGTCTAAGCAGATGTTAGTTTCGACGAGAAAAATACTTTTGGGAGAGCGAACCTGATGGTCCAACAAGGCATGGCGAATAGCTTCCGCCAGACTGTTAAGCTTCGTGCATTCTCGAGGCTCGGGGGGAAGTTCGGGATCGTTAGGCGAGAGCGACTCGGAAAGCGTCTTGACCCTAGACACCAATGATCTTATGGCACGTTCATTCACGCCCGTTCGCTGGAACGACTGTGAGCATTGCGAATCGAATGTGCGGGGATAATGACATACCTCGTAATTGCCCAGAATAAAGTAGAGAGATCTCGCGATAGATTTGAGCGGAGCGGACCGAAGTGCCCACGGAGTCTCTCACCCCATGGAACCATTCGGCCGTGGCAGATGCAATAGACTCGCAGTTCTATTCCTTCCCATCCGCGGCGGCGCTCGGTTCGAGGACGAACTTCCGGTCCGTGACCAGGAAGGGCGGAGGTGTCTGCGTTATGGGAAAGAACGATCAGAGGCAGCGACGAGAACAACCGCACGTTCACGTACTGTAACTGTCGGGTTTCCCGCTGTACGACAGAGGAGGCCGATCCACTGAAGAAACTCGCTCTCCTGACAGCCGCGTTGGCTCTATCCCCTTCTCGGTCATAACCTTTGCCCGCTACGACGGGCTCTGGTTCCAGAAGCGGGCTCGTTGAGTCAACCCTCTCCCCACCGGGTGAATCTCGTATGTCGTCCATGTCGGTGTTGGACCAGCGCGGATGGTGGTGTGATAGTGGATCATGATTGCCCTCGTGACTTTGACTCTACTTATTTTATGCCAGCGATCAGCCTCGTCAACTTGCCGCGAGCCCTGTGGGTTCATGGACGCGACTGCGTAGTATCTGCTCTCCCAATACCTCTGGACCCAACGACCCCATCAGCAGATCACCTGTCGACCCCGCTGTATTCACAGTTATAGTCAGCACTCTCGGCGCGCAAGGACTCCGGGTCGTGAAACTCTACGGCGTCAAACCCTGGACATTAGACCACCTTCACCCTATCTACGGCCTAGTCTTTCGTCTCTCGCGCAACAAAGATAAAATTGTGCTGCAGAAGAAGGCGATCAATGGTCTCGAAGACGGAGGGCGATTCAATGAAGCTTTGGTTCACGAGCCGTTTAAACGGCGATGCTTGTAGCTGGACAATCCTGAACATGGTCCTGAGCGTGGAAGAGGTCGACGTTGGGGAGAGGCCGAGGGAGTTTAGGAATGAAACAGAAAGGGTGTCTTTGCCGGTGTGTCGTATATCCATCTCTTCGTTTGTGGGTTATCTGAATCGCACAACTGTAGATGGGGTTGTCAGTTTCAAATCCTTATTTTATTATGCAAGCGCAACGCTCTCGCTCGGTTCATTGCTATATATTATGGTCCCCGTCTTTCCGTTGAATCAAAATCACGAAGCCCGCTGATATACGAGGGGCCGCAAATGCACTCGGAATCAAGACCCTCGACGGCGATGACGCAAAAGCCGAACATTCGATGAAGTCCTCCGCTAACAAACGTCGAAACCTCGCCATCACCAAGAGGAAGTAACTCGCGAACGGACAGCACGACGGCCATTCCCACTACTTCGGCTTTGTTACAAAACCCGACACACCTGATTCTGTGTCCGATTTAGGGGCACAGGAGTTTCAAGCAATGAACGTGCTCAAGGACGATCTACTTAGCGCGTGGGGGACAGTGCGTTGGGGACTCGATTTCAGCGAAGACCTCGGTAGAAGACGAGCCTCAAAAACCCCGCCCAGCCAACGTAGGTTCCCCCCGAAGGTCACGCCGCATTTTCTTACTCGTGGTCCCTGCCAGACTGATAATATCAAACGGATATTCGACTACGAGCTATTCGCTAAGAAGGCTCGTAAGGGATTGGCAGAGGGAAGGGAAATTTCCTTCCTTCGTGAATTGGGAGAAACATAGGATTGGCAAATGGGTGTGTTGTATGCCGGCCGTATTGACCGTATTTCAATCACGTATCTACGTCTTCTCGTAAATTTATCGGTGTCTCGCAATACACGTATACATCAGCCAACGATCTGAAAACCTCGGGCTGCCGCCCAATATGACGAAGCTTGCCACCATCATGAACCTCCAGCCGCTTCAACCTGAACCCCACCTCACTACGCACCCTGAGACAGTCCAGTGCAAAGCGTGGGATCATGCTCAGATGTTCCGCCTTCAAGACGACGGTTTCGAGTTTCGGAAAGAGGGCAGCGGAGGGATTGTTCTTGTTGGGCATCAGCGCACGCCACAATCCGATTGACCTGGAGTTTTTGGCTTTATAAGCGGAGGAGATGGAGTGCACCCCTGGGCGCAGACGCGCAAACTCTCTCCAGTGGCTCTCACGGAAGTGGTCTTGAGTTATTTCGAGTGTGGTGGCAGACAACGGAACAACCTCGTGCGCCGGAAGAAGGATCTCCCTCAATTCCGAGTCGCCGAGCGAGCGAGTACCTGTCACCCTGAGTCCGCCTATCCTGATGGGCCACAATCCCATGAAATACGGTGAGTTTGGGGTGGCTTCGAACAGACGCCTTGGGAGAATGCCACCGGAAAGGACGTGATGCAGATGGGATAGGTCAAAAGACCCCGAGTCCAGGTCGAGAGATGCGATAGCGGGGAGTTTCAGATGGGTCAACACGAACATGGATTCCGGGGCAGTAGCCACAAGTCTGAGGGATTTTAGGTGGGAGAGCTTAACGATGTGGTTCGATTGCCAGCCACTTTGAGGTAAAACGTTTGGGCTTCTACACTTGAGCGAGAGGGTTTCTAGGTGGGGTGAAGCCTTGAGCGCGGTAATAAGTTGGTTCCCTGGTGGGTCGAAGGATGACGAGAACTCCATATGGAGGTCCTTCAGTTTTGAGAAGAGGTGTGACGGCCAAGTGGTTGCGATGTCACTGATGGAAAGAGCCTGCAAGTGCCCACTGAGGGTGTTGCTGGGGGGAATGACAAGCCTCCTGTACAACGCAGTGGAAATGGATAGGTGCTTGAGGTTTGGAAGCGGCTCGTCGAAGATCCAGGAGAAGTGAGGCCAAACGTCGGGTTCTCCGTGGAATTCCAGTGTATGGATTCTATCGCGCCGAAGCCGGGCTGCATCTCTCACGCTATCCAGGCCCGCCTTGACCCTTTCTTTCCCTTCTTTGATGAGCACATGTGCGTAGATCTCTACCGGACCCCAGTCAGCCATTTCGAAACGCTTGAGCATCGTCTCGGGGGGGAGACAATATATCCTTCCCCACAGCAGGGGAGTGGACATGATCGTTTTGCGGAGGTAGTGGCAGACGAGGAGGATGGTCGTCCAGGTGTGGGTGAGCTTCGTGTTGTCCATGGTGAAGGGTAGAATGTACGTGAGGATGTCGTGGGGGAGGCGAAGGAGCGGTGAGTGTAGGGGGTTCCTGTTTCGAAGTTCTTCGATAGATAACCCATTGGTAGGCACATCGACCGTAGGTTCTTCCGGGGGTTGGAGGGATTTGTCCTCTGTGACGCAGTTTCTAAGACCTAGGGCTTCGAGACCGGGCATGGCTAGTAACGCGTCAGGCCGCAGATGTGATGTGAGATTGGAGGTGGGCGGACCGGTAGAGCTGAAGCAGCGTAAGGATTAGGTGGGGGCCAGAGTCCGGCGCAGGATGGAACGGTGACTCCTGTATTTTATAGTGCCGTGGTCTCGACCGAAAGACAAGATGAGCTCATTCCCGACGGTCGCGACTGGGTGGGCCGAAGGAGAAAAGTCCGTAGTGCATCCGCAAGTTTAGAGGCCTGGACTCGGGATAGTTGTAAAGAGATCGTTCGGTACCAAGCGGTAGTGATCGATTCGGCCTTGTTGGATTCCCCCACAGGCGTTGACTGGCCCGCTTGTATCCTCCCACCCAAGTACACTCGCGTACTTGGTGCTTTCATTCTCCACGAGTTTTTTCCGACTCATAACCAAGTGCCGATGCCACCATATTTTCTCCCGGGAAACCCAACCGCTTGCGCAACACGGGCTTCGTCCTCGGATGTGACTATCACCGGACCATCCCACTGTTGATCCCAGCATCTCTTGTAGCTCCATCGTCGGATTTCCCGGTTCGATATCAAAGCAAGCCGTGCGGTACCATGTGGTCACCAGGGTCGTTGCCACCGTGAGGTGTCGTATACGAGGCTCTGTGCAGCGAAATGAGTTCTTGTGCTGTAGGGCGGCGTCCTGGGGACATAGAGTGCGGATGATTTCGGGTTTCCCTCGTGAGTCGTGCTCCCTGCCCCAATCAGCCCTCCTCCGGCCCCCTTGTCAGGAGATGACGGTCTGACCAGTGTTTTGGTTGCCCAGATATCTAACAACCTTTCAAATTCCAGGAGGCCGGGTCCCAATTCCTTTGGCCAAGTTGATCCGAGACTACCTAGTCGAAGAGCGGGCGATCGCTCGTTCGCAACGTGAACTCCTCCACCGCCATTAAGCTGCTTCTACGTATGCTTCCCGTGTGGTTTCGCATTTAGAAAGCACCCTCCCAAAAAAAATTGAACCTCCAGGCTACCCGGTACAGAATCTTCTTTTTCTTCGGTTCCCCGCCCCGGACGAGGGCAATAAGATGTGGCGGGGTCGGTTTTTGGAAATGGGTGTATATACTTACATGGATAAATGTTGCATTTTGGAAAATGAACGTACAGCCCGACGGCGAACAGCACGGAGCCCTCCATGGAGAACACCAATAAACTTCGACGAACGTCCGTGGCTCGGGGACGTCACGGCGAGCCTAGGGCATGCACCGGTTTCATGTGACATGGCCTACGGGTGGCCGTGGTCAAAGGGCTTTGGCCATGCCTTTCGAAAGACGTGATCTTGGGCGTCTAACGTGGGCCTACATAAGGGCGACGGGTCGGAGGTTTTCCGCCACCACCTGGTTCCCGACTCCCGCCATTCTCCCCCCTCGATATCGCCTGTTAGCGAAGGACATAGGATCCTGGTATTCCCTATGTTTTTCCGAGCAGGTGCCTAGGGGTTTTCTTTTTCTGGATTGCGCATATATTCGGGTGGCTTATCACGGGACGTTTTCCTTGCAGGTCGCCACGCCACTCGATGGTATTTGACCCTCGAACACCTCTGTACCCTCAAAGCAACGGTGGTTTTGAACAGCTACGCTTTGGAGAATATACGCAGAGGATTCACCCGTACGAACCACACTCGGAGATAAAACGCTCGTCATACGTTGGGTTTGAACCCTTCGATAGATGTTGCTCTTGGTTCCGCTTTATAAAATGAACCAGGGCTAGCTTTCTGGCTTTCATCGCCTCTTTCTCTTTTACCCCCGCCATCCCTACTCCTCTGGAGGTCGGTCTCTGCCATCCCTCCCTTTCTCCTTCTATCACCTCTCCCTCGTCGACTCCGACGGATCACTGGTCCGGAGGCGTCACTAAGTGGGGACCGAGGAGACCGATTATCGGTTGTTTAGTTGATGCTGGAGTTGAGTTTTCCTCCTATGGTTCACCTCTGACTCATCCACCTATCCTTCCTGTGGCTTGGTCTTGGATCGTGGGTCTACTCCGGTACGGTTTGACGGATCAATGCATTGAGTTGACCTGGCTCTCTTAGCTTGATCTCTCCTCTCCATCTGTGTGTCCGGCTTCTCATTTCCTGTCTTACGGCTGGATCCTATCTCATCTCATGTCTTCGTCGCACTATATGCTCCCGGTCTTATCCTGGTCTGCGAGTGAGACGTGTTGCGCCCCGACGAGAGCCGCCGGCCGAAACTCGAATGCGATGGTTCCTGTTTGCTGAATGCTTGGATGCTTGTTCACTCGTACTCGGGCTCGTGGTTCCCCATCTTTGCATCTATGTGCCGCTTCTCGTCGACAGATCTTCGGTGCCGATATTCCCTGGCTCCTGGGTTTTTGTTGCTTCCTAGTCTTACGATTTCTTGACCTCGTGCCTGAGTTCTTCATCGACTCTGGCTTGTCTTATGACTACCGCTCGACTTTGTCTTCGGGTCACTCCCGCTGCATGACTCCTCCGCTCTAGTCTGATTGATGTCAACGATTTTCCACGCCCACTATGAATGTCTCCGCCCTCGTTAATTCTGTTTCCTGGTCAGCTAACTGCTAGGACTGGGTCGTCACCCCTCACTTCGCTCTGGTTCCCTTTTCTCGCTTCTCCGCACGCAACCCCGATTTCATCGTCTTCTCCCACACGCCGTGTTCCTCTCCTGCTCCCGTCTAGACTCGGCAACCCCCTCGGCTTGCTTCCCGATATTTGTATTCTGTCTTTCCTTCGTCTGCGACTGTTCTAGGTCAATCTTGGTCGACGCCCAACTATCTCTGGATCTGGATCTAAGTCTGGCTCCGGTATCGTCTATCTCTGGTCTCTGGCTCTAGGCTCTCCTCTCTCGCACAATTCGTTGCTTTGGTCTGCAATGGCAGACCAACGTGGTGTCTTGTGCCGGAAGTTTTGTGATTACGTTTCCCGACTGCCGACACACGGACGGGTTCGCTTGCTCTGTGCGAGTTGATTTCGCTCCGTCGACGGCCATGGACGAAATTGCTCGGCACACTCGCTACCTCAGTGCTGTGTCGAGTTTGACAGATTGTGCCTGGCGGGAGCGTTGAGCGCAGTTGCGGCAGCAGATGATCTTGGTCAGAATTTTTTGTCAGCGCCTCGGCATCTATTCCAGGTCTGCCGATCCATATTCACCAACGCGCCGATCGCCCAGTCCGCTCGACTTTCTGCCTCGATATAACTCTCCGGTGCTTGAGACCCGCAGTGCGCCACGTCAACCAGAGCGAAATGTAACTTGGCGCCCAGGTGAGGGGGTATTTGCCGTTTGCCGTTCCGCGGAGGCCGACGGCCGTGCTCTGGGTGGATAGTGACGAAAGTCGACCCGGCTTGGTCCCAGCGCTCATTGTGAACCCCGCGGCGTAGTTGTCCCCCCTTTTTTTGTTTGGCGGATGCTTTGTGATCCTCTTTCTGCTATCGATTTGGAGGTTTACCATGGAATATGACGGCAGGAGGGATGCGCGTATATATATAGGTATCGGTCCATAGGGATTGGTCTGACATCCACTGTATAACCCCCTATTCCAAGCCCCGTGCTCGTTCTACTCGCTCCACTCGCTACTCGCCAACCTACTAACCACACCGATGCACGTTCTGGTCTTTGGGGGATCTCGCAATATCGGGTATTTCACTACCCTGAGGCTACTCAGTGGGTGTCTTTCCTGACCTCCGTCGGGGGAGACGATAGGGGTCGCGTGCTGATACCCGCCGGCGTTTACAGATCAAAATCATTCCGCGACTCTTCTCTTACGGAACACAACCGTGTTTGATAACGATGAACGGATGAAATCTCACGTCGAGTCCGGGAGGGCTCAGCTTGTCCAAGGAGACGCATTGGTTGCGGAGGATGTGAAACGTGCTTGGGAGAAGGCGACTGATTTTGGGAGGGCGGTCGATTACGTCGTGTTCACTATCGGTGGGTGGCGGCCGGTTCAGTGTAGGTTGTAGATGTCCCTTCTGATTGTCGGTTCTTAGGTGCTACGCCCGACATGGCCTCCTTCAAGCTTACGAAAGGGTTTACGATCAATCCACCGAACATCACGACACAAGCCATCCTCAGCGTCCTCTGTACCATGCCCGAATCCACCCCTCGGCCCAGGTTCATTGCGGTCACTTCAATCGGGGTGACGAAAGACTCACCCATCCCACTCGTGTACAAACCGCTGTACGCGTACCTCCTTAGGGCGCCACATGCCGATAAACTCGGATTGGAACGTGTCCTTGCGCATGGGAGTGGGAGGCAATGGATCGATAAGGAACCCCGAGCCGACATCACGACCGTGGATGGAGTCAATTGGCAAGATCGGAAGGGTTTACCCTCGTCTGGATCTCTCGAGGTCTTGGTTGTTCGGCTACCCATCTTCGCTGAGTCGAAACAGAAATCCGCCCCTACCCCTGCCACAACTCAGGCCGGCGCGGGCGACGAGTCCGAGGCGAAGAAGAAAGAGGATGAGGAGAAGCCGAAGTATAGGGTTGGAGGTCCCGAGTTGAGCGGGACTTATACGATTTCGAGGGAGGAGGTTGCACATTTCATTGCTGAGAACGCCATGAAGAATTGGGATCAGTTCAAGGGTAAGGCCATCACCGTGTCCCGTTGATTCTTTCCTCTCTTGTATCCGATTTTGCGTTGTTGCTTGTACTGCATGTATGTATTTTGTATGACCGCGTCGCGTTGACTAGTGTACCGCTCGTGTATCGTCCATGTAATGCCCTCTCATCTCTCAACAATGAACCCGTAACATACCGGCCTCAAAGAAGATGCGCAGGGCCCGGAACGGCCTCATCCTGGCTGCTCCGTCACCGTGAAAAACAAACATGACCCTGCTCAGACGCGCGGAACGCGATCGAATCACTCTTGCTGCTCACCGACCCTCAAAGAGGTTCTCTCCAACTGGAGCAAATATTATTCCTGCAAGATTGGCGCACAGACTATCCCGCTTCTCTTCAGCGAAATCAATGGATCAAAAGGCTGGAAGAGGTAGTACGCAAGTTCCACTCGATGGTTGGACATGGTATTTGATGTTGTTCGAATGTTTCGGGTACGTTGAGTATGAGCCTTCTCGATGATGTCGATGAAGAACGGTATTGTTCCAGCAGCGCCCTGAACGACCGCTCGGTGGAGGTGGCAAGGAAAACAACGATATCTAGGTCTTGAAATGTAGTACCCGTGGCTCATCTTTTGGCATCACTCGCGGCTCCCTGCGCACCGGAGGCTCGCTCTACTCGACTGCTACCCGACCCCAAATGTCATTCGGTAATGGTCTCGGATCAACATGAACCCAGTTCGAATATTTTCCGCGAGGGTTTTCGTTGAACGACCCGCCGAACTCCAGTCTGTCGTACCTAGCCGGGCCTCGCAGCAGACCCAGGTATCACAGTCTTTAACATAATGCTTACCAAGCGGTCGGCGTTATGCAAATATATGCAGTGGGTGAGGAATACTCATAAGCACGCGTCTTGTTGTGACAGGTTCGGTAGGATTCAAGCGTCTATAACGGCAAAAACATTTGTATAGGTCTGATGATGGGGCCTGGGTCTTAATGCTGTCAAGTTGTTCAGAAGCTGTCCGCCAATCTGTCGGTATATAAATATGCCTGGGCGTAGGGATTGATTCTCCGCGTCCCATCCCCCCCTTCCGTACCCTGACGTCGCACCCGACCCCCCCTTTGGCCCTACCTCCCTTTCGCGCCCATTCCTTTCCCTCACATTTTCGCAGTTTTGCCCCCCCTTTGCGCGTCTCTACATCGGGCGTCAATCGCTCGCCTACCTCCGGGTTCCTCCCGAGACTCGTGAGCCACCTCTCTGGGTTACATTCCGTTTGTGAGAATTCCACCTATCCTTTGGGGTGCTATGCTGGTTCCAAACAACACGTCCGGTGATTTTCGGATGGTGCATTGTTCCTCTATCTCTCGAAGTATTTTTTTAATCTACTTCTTAGGAATTCCCGCTTGCAACAACACTCCTGGATGTTTGACGTAGTGGTCCAACCCCGATTTTTCGGGGTGTCACCGGAGATGCGCCCCGGGCGCCTTTACCCCCTCACTCGCGAATGTTCGCTGTGGAGAGAGTATAAAACACCGCCTGCGCTCCTGTTGCAGCGATAGAAACCGATATGGCTCTCGCATCAGGTTTTACACACTCTAGCCAGCTCTCGCTCGACGACTTCACCGTTGTTGACTGGTTTGCTGTAAGTGTCTTTGCTGTCCACTCGCCTTTCTTTACCCTCAGAACTTGGATTCTAACACCATATTTTCCTTCTCTTCCTAGGACGTGACCCCCTCCATGATCCCCGCCTCACCAGGCGTTCAATTTCAACCCCCCCACGTTCCCTTCCCACGAACTCCGATGGGAACATTGTTGACTCAAGAACCCTATCTCCCATATCAAAATCTCGAGTCCTGGACACTCCCCCCTCAAACTGCGTTCGCGTCTTTCGAAAACAGCGTGAGGATTACACCTTCCATGCCCAGCCAATCCCACTGTACTAAGAGTTTCTGGTTTCGCAGATCTCTGCAGCACAATGGGACTATGTCAGCGGGATGGGTTCGCCGGTCGTTGGTTTCTCGCAGTCGTACGCGGATCCCCCTGTTATTCCCCGGGTACGTCCCACCAGGGTGTGTTCTCGACGGGTTCCTTATTTCGTGAACACCACAGCCACTCCCGTCTCCACCTTTGGCTCAAGTTTTCGCACCTCGCTGGGTTGAAGTTCCTCAGAGGGTTTACAGCCATGGTAGTAAGCAATGGGATTTCAGACCCTCTAAGCCGATTTGTTTCACCGTAAATGGCCTTCCTGGAATAAATATGAGAGATGCGCTTCGTAAACATTTTACGGGGCTCGATGGCCGGGACGATCCAGTGTTCGAAGAAGCAGCTAGAGCTATCTCTTGCAGGTTTCTGGTATGGTGCCTTCCATGGTTGCTACCTCGTATCAGAACTGACGGCATCCTAAGTTCCCTGGGTATCCACTAAACTGCTCAGCTCAGGTGAGAATCATTGATCAGTTCTTGTTGTTGCGCGCTAAAAGGGAGAGCAGATTGTTACCTTGGGCTATACGAAGGATCGCCCTCGGATAACTCGTAGCAAACTTGCGTATGAGGTCGCCAAGAAACTCGACCAGTATCTTGAATCGATGGCTGTAGGTTTACATCAGCGAAAATTCCCGTCCGTTACGGCTCACCGCTGGGTCCCAGGGATATCCTATGAAGAAATCCGTTGATCAGCGATGGAGAATTGGTAGAGGACGCATGCGCCTGGAGAATATGTATTTGGTCCGGCTTGTGTCTGTTTCTAAGGGATCGTTCCAACCGGAGATCTGGATGGTCGATTCTTGATGTAAAGTTTACAGCCAGACCAGATTCGAACGTTGTGTTGCACCTGCCCAACCGCGCATCCTCAGGTAGGCACTCACCATGTAATCAATAACGAATACAAAATTTCCACTGCTACGAACGATCGAATCCTACCGAACGCGTTACGAAAAGACGTGTGGTCACGCGTGTTCCTCATTCACTCCATGCGTTTGGGTGGCGTTAACCAGATGACAAGCATCGTGTTGAAGATCGTGACGCCCGGCCTGGTGTCAGGGACCGCGACGTGTACAAATCGTACGTATCGTCCGAAAACCATTCAGTGTAGAACTGGGCTCACGCTGCCCCGCCCTGGACCCCAGATCTGAGATCCCCGCTAAATGGTACTTGGTGTAGGACAGTGGTCAACTAGATTGAGCCTCCGGTCCTGGTGCGAAGGGAGCTGCGAGTGATACTAAAAGCAACGGGGTAAGTACGACGAAGTGACTGAGTGTCATGTGTCGTCCGCCAGCCGATTCTTTCCTCTCATGTAAATATTCGATTTTGCACTGTTGCAGTGACAGACTGGGTATCTATACCGAATACATATGCGCGTGGCCTGCCTGGTTGCAGGACATTAGGGTGACGTTCTCCAAGTACAAGACATTATTGCTCTGTAGAACACGGGCAGTAGGGATTGAGCTATACAAAAAATTCCTCGTTCTAAACAATTGACTGTCTTCATCAAGATCGGTGTGCTCCATCCACAGGACGAGACTTCTCGTCGACACTAAATAAGAAAACACGAACTCGGGGAGCTGAGACGGAACCTATGCGTGCGTGCCGTGGCGACTCCACTGATGATTTGTCAAATCCAGGGCGACGGGCAAACAGTAAGCTATCGTAGTAGCTCGGGCGTTTGTCCGACGAGCTATTTTTCTCGACCATTCCCTCTCTTTTGGGGATCCTGAAACTTTGACGAACCGTCGGGTGAGTAGAATAGTTCGCTTTGTGGCCCGCCTTCCGGTGCGTTTTTCGGCATTCCTCGGACTGTACGATGAGGTGTGCGCGCGGGAGGAGGGTTAGTATCGACGCTTGGGATGCTTTATACCTGAAGAAACTGACGCAGCAGAGGACAACCATAGGGCAACGACGCCGAGGTATGAGATGGAGTGATTGCGACTGAGACCCAAACTTATTTGCAATTGGCACATTGTTTAAGCTCCTTCGCCTCCATCAGGGTGGTACCAGAAGGTTCTGGTTACATCAGAACCATCTGTTTTCTGTACAACCACAACAATTTTTTTCAAAAAGCATATGTCAGTGAGCAAGAGAATGTGAACCGGCGCACGGTGCTGGGGCTCACCGATGCGTCCTGGTCTTCTCTTTCCCCCATGGACCATGGTTCGCTGGGTCAAGGGCCCTCACAGCGAATCCTTCAACAACCCATGCCAAACGTTCAACCAAGTTGATAACGGGTTCTTTCGACGTGAGTCTTGCCTCGTGCTAGAATCCTCGTTGGGAACGTAGGATTGACAGGTTCTTCCGTAGCCTGGCTTCCGGGCCGCTTTTTGGAACTCCCGGCTGGGCACCCGCCTAAATGCTAGCGTGAGATATTCACATGGGCAGCATAAAATGATGCTACGAAACTACCCTCAGTCAAACCAAACGAACCAGCTGGGGATTGGCCTGAAATCGCGTGGCGTCAATGAAAACAACAATGCGCCATCCGGGAAAAAGTCGGCTGGAGTGACCTGCCCAGCGTAAAATGACTAGAGAGATACCATCGGATTTTTTCCCTCGTCCACCGCACGTTCCGTCTGAAAACCTGCAAGTAGGCCTTCGTCCAAGTGGGGGAGTTTCCTTGACAACACCCTGGAGGATTGACTTCTCCCACTTCCTGGTCAACGATGCCGCACACGAGCCCAGGGTACGCATCCTTAGGATCCCTCGACCTCTATTTTACCGCTCGATCCAGACAAGGGGCGACACCAGATCGTCGGAGACCTGGCAATGTGGATTGACGCAGAGCGGGTGCTCCGGTCGTCCACGTTGGGTGATAAGACGATGAGAAAGGGACCAAGCTCGTTTTCCGTATAACCGAGAATGTTATCGATTTTCTGACTGGGGAAAGGAGTGGACTGGATTATGTTACGGCCTCAGGTTCAAGCGTCAGCGTCAGTGTCTCGTGGGTGTGGCGTTTTGATGTGGGCAAATTGCAAATGATGGGGAACGAGCGTCATGGGATAACAACACCAAACAAATGCGGGGAGGAAGAGTATATAACTCTCCACACCTCAAGAGAGGGTCCCCCGTGCGACTCCCCTCTGTCCTTAGTGCGGCAAGATACCGACTCCCCTCTGTCCTTAGCACCTTACGGTAGCTCTCTACCCCTACCCCCCTCCCGTACCTCCCTACCCTTACCTCCCTTTCGTCTTCCATCCTTCTGTCCCTCTCACATTTTCCACATTCCCTGTGCGCTTCTACCGCCCTACATCCCTACCCTACGGCCACTCCCGCACAACTAGTAAGAGCCGGGTAGACACAATGTGCGTGGGTGTTCGGGGTAACGAGCGTTCACGTTGGTGGGTCAATCGCCCGCCTCTCTCAGTCGCGATGAAACAACGAGTTGATCCATGCGGCCGGTAATCTTATACACGTTTTGCCAAGGTCCATGAGCCACCTGGGGTTCATCTCTGGGTTACGTTGCATTTGTGAGAGTTCCCCATATCCTTGCCTCATCCACGCGGATTCCCAACAACTGATCCAGCGATTCTCCTGTTGCCCTTACAGCGTCCTCGTGTTTCCCTGGAATCCTAACAGTGTCCTCATGTTTTGTTGGAACCCTCTTCTCTGATATTACCATCTGTGGCGATTAACAACCCTGGGCGTTCGGGCTCTACCGGTGGCCCGTACGGTTTGAATCGGACGAACTTTGGAGTGGTCATGAGGGATCGGCTACCTTTGATCGAGTAAACCGTTGAGCGAGAGGGCGGGATGGTTTCTAGGGAATATAAAGGGACTCGTTGCATCGGGACCCCCACTACAACATGCTTCCAACACAAGATTCTACTACCTTCAATCATCTACTCGGTGACTCCGCCGTCGTTGGCCAATGTCCTGTAAGTACCTCTGTCACTTACTTCCCGTCAACCATCCTTAGAATTTAGGCCCTGTATCTATCGAACCCCACCCCCGAGGATATACCTCCCTTCGTGGCCCCTGTTTTGCTGGACGTTCGATTCCAACCCCCTCAAACTTTCTTCATGGAACCTCTATCGGGAACGCTGCCGACTCAAGCTCACTACGATGCGCCTCCGTGGATACCCAAAATCCCCAATCTCCAATTCCATAATTCCCCCGACTCCTGGATGGACCTCCCTCAGGCTGTAACCGTGCCTTTCGAAAACAGCGTGAGGATTGCGTCCTCCATCTACCCTCAACCCCACCGTATTAAGAGTCTGGTTTCACAGATCTCCGCAACCCAATGGGACGACGTCAGCGGGATGAGTTCGTCGGTAATTGATCTCGCACAGCCACATATGGAGCTCCCTGCCATTCCTCAGGTGTGTTTTCTCAGGACATTTTCTCGACGACCTTCTCATTTCGTGAACACTACAGCCACCCCCGCCTCCGCCCCCGGCGCAAACCTTCGCACCTAGCTGTGATGACGCTCTACAGAGGCCTTACGACCGTGGTCGTAGCTTTGTGGATCTAGATCAGATCACCCGTTCCGCAGGGACCGGTTTTACAATAATAGAAGACATCACGGCCCCAACACAAGGTTCCACAGGTTGGAACAACCTCCTACACGGCGAGACCGCAGTTGCTGACTGGTGCACTGTGAGTATCTCTATCACATACTTGCCGTTAGCGATCCTCATGATTTAGACCCTATATTTACCGGACTCCACCCCCGAGGATATACCTCCCCTCATGGCCCCTGCTTTGGTGGACGTTCAATTCGAACCCCCTCAAAGTTTCTTCACGGAACCTCTATCGGGAACGCTATCGACCCAAGCCCCCTACGATGTGGCTCAGTGGGTGCCCAAAATCCCCAATCTCCAACTTCATAATTCCCCCGGCTCTTGGATGGACCTCCCTCAGACAGTAACTGCGCCTTTCGAAAACAGCGTGAGAATTACGCCCTCCATCTACTCTCAACCCCACCGTATTAAGAGTCTCTGGTTTCACAGATCTCCGCAGTCCAATGGAACCATGCCAGCGGGACGAGTTCATCGGTAATTGATCTCGCACACCCGCAAATGGAGCCCCCTGCTATCCCCCAGGTGTGTTTTCTCAGGACATTTTCTCGACGACCTTCTCATTTCGTGAACACCACAGCCACCCCTGTCTCCACCCCCGGCACAAACCTTCGTACCTAGCTGGGATAAAGTTCCACAGATACCTTACGGCCATGGCCGTAGCCAATGGGATTTCAAACCCTTTAAGTCAATTTCATTCAGTATAAACGGCCTCCCTGGGATAAATATGAAAGATGCACTCCGCAAAAAATTTACGGGGCTCGACGACCGGGATGATGCAATGTTCAAAAAAACATCTGGAGCTATTTCTTGTAGGCTTCTGGTGTGGCGGTTTCCGTGGGTTTCACATTGCATCAGAACTGACATCGTCTCCAGTTCCTTGGGTATCCACCAAACCGCTCAGCTCAAGTGAGAATCATCCACCCGTTCTTGTTGCGTGCTGACCAAAGGGGTAGATTTCTACCTTGGGCTGGACGAAGGATCGTGCCCGGATAACTCGCAGTAAACTCGCATACGAGGTGGCCAAGAAAGTCGACCAGCACCTTGAGTCTATGGCTGTAGGTTTCATCAGCGAAAATTCCCGACCGTTGTTGCTCATCACTAGATCCAAGGGATATCCTATGAAGAAATCCGCCGATCAGCGATGGAAAATCGGCGAAGGGCGCATGCGCCTGGAGAATATGTATTTGGTCCGGCTCGTGTCTGTTTCTAAGGGATCGTTCCAGCCGGAGATTTGGGTCGTCGATTCTTAATGTAAACTTTACAGTCATAGCGCCATTGTCGCATTTGTTTAACCACACGCCCTCGGGCAGGCACGCATCATACGAATATAACCACTTCTGCCACTAAGAACGCTTGAATCCTAACGAACACGTTGCAACAAGGCATGTGGTTATGTGTGTTCCTCATTGACTGCATGCAGAGTCGTGTTCCCCATTAACGGCATGCGTTTGCGTGGCGTCAGTCGCGTGGAAATGGTTTTTTCATAATTCGGGAGACCGCAACGTGGATGAATTGTACGTACCGTCTGAAAGCCATTCAGCGGAGGTAGTGCGCTACACGAAAGGACAAGGTGCGACAGATCGGAGTCCTGCGAGTTGTTAAACTAAAAACCTTGTGGAGAATGTTCGAACTAGGTTCACGCAGCTCTGCCCCGGATCCCAGATCCGAGATCCCTGTTAAACGGTACTTGGTCCGGGGTAACGGTCAAGTAGGTTGAGCCCCCGGTACGCAGGGAACTGCGAGCGCAGAAGCAGCAAGATGGGTACTACGAAATAGTTGAGTATCCGAATATGCCGTCCGGTTGATTCTTTCCTCTCATGTAGATATTCGGGTCGCTTGTACTGCGTGCACTTCGTATGAACACGCCGCGTTTACTACTGCCTGCACATCACCCATGTAACGTTCCCTCGTCTCCCAAAACCTGTTCCCTCTTGCGTCGCCAACTTTGATCGGCTCGGATGGTTGATTGATTTGCCTGCGAATTATGCAAGACGCTGTATATGAGCAGCGGATCGCAGTAACCCTGTCTTCCTTGTTTCTCCTTCCACAACTAGCCAATATGTGAGCGATGCGATCGCATCGATCGCGTGGGAAATATGTAGAGTACTTAAAAGTGACTAGGATACCGTAGTCACCAGCTTTTTCTTTCCCTCTTACGTTGACACAGCAATTCTATACGGATTCTGGTTCAACTCGAGGGATATAAGCTCCATGCCGTGCCAGCACGGCTTACACAATAGGTGCCTCCAAACATGCATATATCTGGCCCGTCTTTCAATGACTTTCCGTAGTCCATATACAAGCCTTTACAAGCAGTCACACAGGGCTACTCCGCTGCATTCGTCTTCAAAAAGCATTCGTACGCGTCTTATCGCAGTAATTGACCGTGGGAGGCCCACCGCTCAATCCAGTTGTCCAGCATATGGAAGGACCCCCTTATCCTGCCTCCCCTTTTTGCAACAACTCTCCTTATCATTGTCGTTCGCTGTGTATCTCAGTGGAGTTACAATCGCCTATGTAAGCTACCACCGTACTTACAGTCACTCCCAGTACTTGGTAAATTTCGCAGGTTTATACTGCTATTATCTCCATCATCGCCGTCTCCCCCCGTCTGAGAACCGCTGACCCAGCCAACACTCATCTCGTCTGGGTCCTCTTCGGTACCTGGCTTCCTTTCGTGCAGGGGGTTTTGTACCCGTTGGCTACCCTTACCCTGTCATTTATTGATGTACGTTGCACCCTACTAATTTCCTATGCCTAAACCCCTATTATAGTTTGAGCATTGTATTCGAATGTGTTCAACTGGGGTGCAGATGGAGGCATACCTTGATGAAGCACGCGATTGGGTTTGGTACAAGACACATGGAGAACATTAGGGGGTAGACTGCGTTGAAACCTGAGATGACCACGAGCATCCGCAAGCAGGCGTTCAACAAGTTCACGTGAGTCCGCTTTCTGTTTCTCATATCTTCGCAGACCATGTCAGAACCCCCAGCTCCATTTGTGGGATTGATTCAGAGGGCCTTGAAGTGAGCGAGGACATCGTTTCAGAAGATTTTCTGACGGTGGAGGGAGGCATTGGATGCGCAGACCGGGTTGACGGACTCTGAGTCCGAGAACGAGCATTGAACGTTGAAGTTCGGGGGGCGGGGGTGGTTCCGCCACAGGTCTGACGACGGAAACTCGATGAGGACAACCGCAGCCATAATGGGCTCGTAATCGGTCGTACCCGCGGGATTCCCGTCCTGGAGAAGAAGATCAGCCAGTTATAACCTGGAACGGGTCACCGACTACTTGGAAGAGCTTATCCTCTCGCCTGAGACAGTCTGCATTTGTGAGGAGAGCCACCCGGACGCGAACATATGGAAGATCTTCAGAGCCAAACCGCGCGAGCGTTGCAGAGAACCGGGCCGCGGATAAGATTGCGTCGCTATCGGTGGTGAAATTGAGCATCCAAGAAATGTAACGTGCGTCTGCTATACGGGCCTCCCAGTCAATAGTGTTCCCGAAGAATCAGGTGGGTAGTCCCACCGTGGTGAATTGTATCCGCCCCGTTCCCTCCAATGCATTCGGAGTGCAACCGGAGTTCTGCGGCGCACTTCGAACTCCGGAACGAAGCTGCTTGAGGAGTTCTCCGAGCTTCTTCGCAGAGCGGGAGTAGACTCCAGCAATCGATCTCATACGATACTGCACCGAGCGGGCGAAGGTGGAGTCACCGTGTTTCAGGTATCTTGGGAGGGTTTGGATGAGGACGGAAAGGAAAGTGGGGTCTGGCAGGGACAGTTGTATTAGGGTATCGCAGTGAGGTGGAAAAAAAACGGACGCGATGGCTATGACGAGCGTGAAGGCAAGGATGACCCAGGAAACGGTGCGGCTGATGGTCTAGAGATATACCGATAGGGTGCACTCGAGCAAGAGCAGGGCGAATTGGAGCATCACTGGAAGACATTCGATGGTGATGCAGAGGTGCCACTTTTCAAGCCCATCCAGCTTGCGCTTCTTGTCCCGACTCTTGTTGGCAGCGGAACTTCCGCGGTTCCTGAGATAACGGCCGACCCGCTGCCTTCCGAGCATCGCGAGAAACGCAGCGAAGAGTGAGGTTGTGAGACTTGCGTAGAGCAATGACTGGACAATAACAAACTTTCGAGGAGGGCCAGTCCAGGTGGCGGAGCTGGAGCCTACGTCGGGGAAGAGGTTATTGTTCTTGGTGTGGGTAAGGATTTGCATGTAAACAATGGTCACATCGTTTGGATCCTGTTCAAGTTTTTGTTGGACGCTGGCGACGAATGTCGCACTGACTGTAGAAAACAGACCAGCCTGGATACCTCTGGGTTCAGTTTCCAGTGACGGAGACGAAAGTGGGGCGACTCACGGAGATGAGGGTGGTGTTCAAGTCCCCATCGTACTTGTCTGCATAACCCCGGTCCAAGTCGCTCAATTACTTGCGGTACACATTGAAGAAGTTGACGCGTGAGCCGTTGGTCCTCAGTGGATTGAAGAATTCTCTGAGGGTAGAATGGAAACCAGTTTGGCGTAAGGTTATCGTCGATGCTCTGACCGTCATAAAACGAGGTCGGCGCACCACATCGGGTCGAAGTGAGTGGTTGCGGGCTCTTGAGTTTCCCCTTGAGGCTGAGATGGAGGTTGTGTCATCTCCAGCGACGGTGAGAGTACAAGGCGGGTCGGCCGGCGTGGTAGGCTTTAAGTATCCCTTATGTGCGTGGGTCCGTCCTACGTGTAGCCAACCGTGCCGGATAAACCGTCTTCCGTCCATATCCCGCAGTCGTCGTCCCCATTGACCGATACATCGGATGAATCGACAAGTTGACGGCAGTGTAAAAAGATGCGGGACGAAAGGATCAAGAAGACGCCAAGTCACCAGTCCGGGGCCCTGTTGCATCATCGCCGTATTCACTCATCAATGGTCAAAATTCACGTCTGGACCCAGTATTGCCGTGCTGAACGGCGGGCGGACTACTCAACCCAGCCTGACACGTGCCGGATATCGACAAGATAAACCACCGACTTGAAGCGTGGGCGCCTTTCCCTGGCGGACTCATCCTCCATCATTCACTCCACAACCTTCCCCATGGGACGCACACCTCAACCAGGATGGATGATATACAAGGAGTAAACTTTCGAAGCCATCTTTCGCATCCCACGCCGACCTTCTGACACTTGGGGTTTCTTATCACAGAGAAATGGACGTATTTTGTTACGGCGATGCCCTCTGGTAACACATCATCTTGTCAATCGTTGTGGACGCCATCTAACGATTTGGAACTTAGGGAACCCGCCCCTATACCCAACTACACACGTATCAACATCGGAGATGTGGGCTTCCTCCGCCGTGGAAAATTTCATTTGCTGTTCTCCGCTGGCTCCCCGTTGGGAGATCGGCAGCCGGGAGACGATGTTCCAACCACATTCGAGCAACTGGACGTTGGAACTCTGGCACCCCGCGACCCGCGACCACCCGGCTGCCTTCATACGTCAACTATTCGAGAGGTCGGGGCTGGTCCTGATGCCACGGGACGTACGATCAAGTAGGCCCATTCCTTGAGCCATCCTCCACCATTTTCATAAGAGTGCTATCTAGACTCCCTAAACATGATGCAAATTTCTCATTTGAGCTCACCGGCGATCGTGGTGCAGCATTGGTGACAAGGCATCAAACAATCTCAGAAGATACTTCGTTGGAAACCGCATTCGAAATGTACACCAAGCGCCACTACAAGTCTTGGGTCGAGTTCGCCCGCCATAAGCAGTATGGAAACGACATTCGTCCCTTTCTCGTATCCGGATTCGACATGACAAAGGATTTTGCGATGGTGGCATATTCAAACAGGGGTCATCTCTTCGAATCTAACGACACTATCGCTATTCCAATGTTCACTTGCACCTCTTCTCCTTTTCAGGGGACGTGGCGCACTAAACACCAAGTCTATGTTACCGATGGGCCACATCAGCGCAGTCCTTCCCCACGCGAACAGGTCCCGGACCCTTCCTCATCGCCATCGGGAGACGCAGGAAGTATTATCAACGAGTTCAATCAATGCGTTTTCCTTCGGTACTACACCATGCGCTGGAGAAAATGGATGCCGATGTTTCCCAAAGTTGTTCGGGCCGGTGCGGGACCACACGATCTCGGCTTAGGGGATAACAGGGGGGACACCTTCCCAGAGTTGGCGGTCCAATACGATCCTGAACATACCAAGAGTGACGATGAATATCTCGGACGGCGATCGGTTCCTACCGCGGGCGACACCGGTTCTGAGGAGGACTATGACTACTGGGATCCCATTGCAGATTACGTATTCGAGGTAATCCTCTTCTTCGTGTCGCCGCCAGATTACTCAACCCTCTCAACGGAAGAACTCCAACGCTATATCTGTATTAATGCACCATCGAGACCTGACGAAGATTCATGTGGTAGGTCGTCCACAGATATAGAACTCCAAAACCTGATCTCTGGGCAGGCGGGTAGTTCGGACGACATCTCGTCTCTATTGGCCACGAAGAGGCCGAATATTGTGGTGGAGGAAAATGGAGGTCAGCCCACACCCTAAGTGTATTCTCATTGTCTCATTCTTTTCAGTGGGCAGAATCATTCACGGAGAAAATATGCTGTCGACTCACTCCCGACCCTCGGGGGTCGAACAAGGCACGTGGCAATCTGCCTTTCCGTTATCTATCTATTCAACTCTGAAAGTTTTCGCCTTAGCCAGACGTCTCTACGATTCCACTCAACCCCGTACAGCTCTATGACTCCGGCAGAGCTTCGCCACAGTTTCACAAGCAGCAAACCGCCTTTGGGCCACCAACCCGTCCGAGCGCACCGTCCCCTCAGCACACTGAATCACCACAGGAAGAACCTCGGGTCGCTACTCAACCTCCCAAGGAACCACAACCTGAACCTCAGGTCCTTGTTCATAGCCGGCCAGTGATAGTGACAGCACGCACATGCAACGTCCAAGTGTCGGTCCTCGACCACAGAATCAATATCCTGAGCAGGAACGCAGTCGAGGCCTCCCACGCAAAGGAGGTCTTCAGGACAGCGAGCGCTATCATGGTTTTGGTTCGGGTTAGTACTCTCGTTCTGCGTTCATCTATGAGCTCTCGTTCAAATGGTCTAACCAGGACAAGACTGCTGACGAGGAGTTCGTGCAACTGTCTGAATACTGTTTCCACGTATGTGAGGCGCTGAAGACCGCAATCCAAGGGAAGAATGTGGGTGATCTCAATGGACCTGTTTGGATGGTACTGGCGGATTCGGAAAGGTGCGTCGGTTGCCCTTCGCCTTCCCTGCTTCCCACAAAGCAATACCAGGATTATGTGTGAAATCGAGCAGAGCCTCATAAGGGGGGCGAAAATGCCACGGATTCAATATCACGAGAGAAAGGTTGAGAGGTACGAGCTGGAGATCCAAAAGATACTCAGGGCTCTCGACGCACAGAGCTCGCATTTGATGAAGACTTTGATATGGGTGGACGTGCCAGCTGCTTAGTACCTGTCCATCCTCACGACACCCCGCCCTCGCCGATCTTATACAGATTGCTGAACGCACCCCGATGTTCTATTCATTCCCAGCTTTAACCCCCTAGCTTTTGACGTTGCACCGTGCTATGCTTCGGCACCCACTGGGCCGACTCGACGGTGATAATTGTTTTTTTTGAAATAGTAGTTCTCTTTGTTGAGAGAACAGTAGATGACAATAGCACTATGACGGAAGTGAAACGCCGGTACCCTGTGAGACCACGAGAGGGAAGCACCCGGATTTTTGCAGGTCACCCTTCGATATGCGGCGAATCTGAAGTTTGTGATTACGGGTACACGGGACAGGCACTATTACAGACCGTTCAGACGGCGCGTCCGTTCCTCCGTCTACCACTTCAGGCCTCACCGCTCAGTTCTGAGAGACACAAAGATCGATAAGATACTTCTCCGCCTAGTACAGTCGAG
>Ga0307513_10002786_pt1 | contig 23991 bp, 23 predicted proteins | sample 15_EM_MG_FD_202174 | JGI IMG/M metagenome (GOLD analysis project Ga0307513, IMG submission 202174) | Populus trichocarpa ectomycorrhiza microbial communities from riparian zone in the Pacific Northwest, United States - 15_EM | ecosystem: Host-associated > Plants > Roots > Unclassified | place...
TTTCCTTCTATTGACTTCGGGTCTTTGTAAGCTTCCCCCTCCCATCGTGACCCCGTACATTACTGACATTCTCAAAAGCCAACTCTTCCCGGGCCAAACACAGTATTTCGCCAAGACGAGCGACTCTTCCGCTGCGGAGTATATTGGGGATGACGGTAAATGGGCAGCTGTCCATCCAAATACTGCAACATTGTAAGTGGAGCAAACATCTTTCATGCTCTACAAATGGTTTACCGCCCAATGGAGTGGGTTACCTGCCATGTTACCTGCCCGGCAAATCCCGTCACCAAAGTATTTGACCCTTCGTTCATGTAGGTTTGCTTTATTTATTCTGGTAAAATTTAAATGAGTATATGACTATAAAATGAAATGAATGGCTGCTTTAAAATTTTATCCGATCTCGCGATCCACGGTAATTTTGACAACTGTTACCTGCCACGCCTGGATGTTACCTGCCATTGCACAGCCACGATCGCATGCTGCTGCACGGGTTCGCCCACTCTCTGCAGCCCTCGACGCCATTGTAACCAGCCATCGGTGGGATCTAAGTCAAATTTAAGTGCCTGCAGAAAGAATTGGTCTATTTTCTCACTTTTATCAGGCTTTTGAACATCTAGGCAATGAGGTTCCCAGCACGATTTAGTGCCAGGGGCCCATATCACCAACATATCACGGCTGCCTGGCTTCAGACGGCTTCATAGAAATTTCCCAATCATCTACCCTTGATACTATACCCCATGTATTTACATAAAGAGGTTGAGTTTTCACTTTTTCAGCTCTGTATCGGGCATGAGAAGCTGTCGGACTGCCCTTTGATCACACGCAAAGCGCGAGATTTTTTTCTGAAAAAAATCGGCCCTCAACGCAAAAAATACGAGAATCTGGAGAGATGAGAAGTAGTAACAAAGGATTATTTTGAGAGCCAAAAAATCCTGAAATCCTTCCGTTTTTTCTTCATTTTACACTCTTTTTTGTTTTTTCCTTGTTTGGATACCCACTCTATTGAGGGGTAAACCCCACAAATATGTCATCCTTCCTTTTCTTCCTAGGCTGGGTAAACCGGAGGCACTTACAGCCGCTGCGATCGTGACGAAAGAACACTGTAAATTGTTCATTCCTTTCGATAAGACTACCCATTTGCATGAGGGCACATCTTGTGTTAACTTTTAAGGAAGCACTTTGCTCTTTCGTCGAGCGTTAAGCCTTCTGGATTCAGGTGGAGTGGAGGATTTACAGTAGGATTACGCGTGGGCACCAAGTGCGTCCCGCTTTAAAAATTCATATCTCTTAGCTCATTCTGGTTGAATCACTTGGCATTTGCGATTAATGCAAACGTCGGTAGTCTACTGGAGTACCTTGTGAGCGAACAATACATATTTGCAGCATCTATATTTATTTCTCACGCTATCACTAGTAGTCTCAAAAAGTCACGGAACAACGCACAAAAGAGATTTGACTAAATCACCTCAGGACGGAACTGGACAGCAAGTGTCCCTCAACTACCCGCTCCGTTCAACCTGTTGATATATTTCGCAGCTATAATGGCCCTGCGACTGGACAATCCGCTGCCCAATTTGCCGCGAGTGCATCTCCCATCAACTAACCACTGCTTGTACTTACGGGCATTTTTACGGACATTCTTCTTACGGGCATTCTTGCTGACGTTCTACTGCTACGAGTTCATGACATTTTAGACTTTTGTTCTTCGCTTTCTTCCTCTTGGGCATCTTCTCATTTTACAAGATCTCAGACGCTTCCGTATATTTTTAGGTCACCTTCCACCGGGACAATTGCCGCTTCTTTGTGGCATTTGCGATGCATATCTTACCAGATGTCGGACCTTGCGTGCCTTTACGATATCGCAGACGCTTCGTTACGTTCTAGATCTCCTTCCACATCACTACATTTTTCATTTGATACATCGATCCCTTTGCATCCCAATTACCTGATACGTCGGACAGAGTGGAAAGTCCTTGAAAGAATAGGTTCATCGATCACATCCCTCGAAAGTACCAGATCCCCTGGTGGGGGTTCAATAAAGTCGGCGAAAAAAATAGAGTTTACAAGTTCTGTGCGTGCCGTGAAACGGTCGTTTATTGTAAACCCCGAACCAACGTTTGTAATTGGGTACAATTTTGTCCCCCCCTTGAGCCCGAGGCTGCAAGTGGGGCCCGCAGTATATGCCTCTTTGTAGGCGCCTCGAATTCCTCTGGCAGTTACCCGGTCAGATCACTCACCGTTAGGAAAATGTCAATGCTACGCCCCAAGTAAACATTTAACATCTCGTGGTCCAGGTTCGTAAATATACATAGCATTGAACCTAAGTGGACAGATCGAAGCGTTGAACGGTTTACCAGCGAAGGACAGAGTGGTCGGCAATGTCGAGTTACACGGAATCGACCATAGAGTATCTGAGATGGGGTGCTTGAATAGATTTGACGGGCTACGTCATTCATTACTTAGATGCCAGTATCTGCGAAGTAAACAAACATAAGGCTCAGCGATAAGTATCAAATACTTGAATGACAATGGAAGGGGGAAGGGAACATGATGTACATATGATACATATCAAGGCTGGCGAGGGAGCACATGACGCCCTAATTCGATCCATTCGACAAAATGTGATCGCGTCGACGGGTATAGTCTATAGATTATGGGATGGTGCTGGATTGGGGTACCATCACGTTGGCGAAATCTCCAGAAAATCCACGCGGAACGGATTCGGACCTATGTATCTACATTCAACGAGAGCAGGGATCATCGTGGTAACTCGATGTCGCAGACAGCGTTGGTAAATTTTGCTCTAGTCAGAAGGAGAGTTCGTCAAATCGTGAAGATGCAAAGACGTTAACTGAACATCGTTCAACTCACAGCAAAAACCAAGGAATGAAGGAGGTACCGGGGGGCAAATGAGCCGGAGGGTTGGCTCCATAAGCGAGTTGCACGTGCGCCTGGGGGGGAAGAGGTCATTAGTCACGATTGGATCTGTCAAGACGACTGGATGCAAAAAACTACATATCGATTGCAGGATCCCGTAATTTCACGTTACGCGAAGCATTCGTTATATACTGAGTGAGAGAAGAGCAAATTCTCAGCGTGTCGAGTGTGGTTGGAGGATTCTCATCTTGTTCGGGAAGGTTAAATACCTCTCGAAAGGTACCAACTCACACGTTCATTCTAGCGGCAGGGAATTTGCGTCGCTCGAGAAGTGGAGAGTGAGGACACAGAAATTCTACCGTGGAATAAGCGATGTCAGTAGAGATCATCTCACATAGGGATACCAGCAAACATACCTCGCGCTTGTTTTGTCGTTGGACATGAAGGACCAGCATGATGATACGCGCACTTGAAGGTAAAAAAAACTGCGAGCTGTCAATGGGCAGGGCCTTACGGTAGTTCCCGCCATATACGTCGAACGAACCACGAATGGCTTGAGGCTATTGAAGCAGGAAAAAATTAAATAACTATATTGAGACCATAGGAAATGAACTTACATGAATGTGAGATTCCCCAGCACAAATAACTCATCTCCCCGATATAACATCCGCAAGCGAATCGGAATGGAATCGGAAGTAGTTGTGTGGAGCCGAGCTGAGAATCGCTAGTCAAGCGGTTCGACTTGGTCCTTGTACGTATGCGTTTTCGAGAACGCGTGTAACGGTACACTCGCCGCCTTGATCCAGAATTGGATAGTTTCGTTGACAGAGACCAAGGTCATGAGGCGACAGCCCGTGGCGCTGATGAGGCGGTAGGCGCACCCTCGATTGAAGTTGAGAAGATGAGTCAACGGGTGTTGATAAGCGAACTTATTGAATGTTCTATAAAAATGTTGCGTAACTAATAATAATAGTAGTATTGGACTCGAAACGTACTAACCGAATCAAATGGGGTGAGAATTCCCTCTACCTGTAACCCAGAAAATCCATTGAAGGGGGCGATACGTTTCGACAATTCAGGATCGTTGTAACTGATTCTTTTTTTGGTGGAAGGATACTTGAAGAGTGGTCGAGCCAAAACGAGCAACGAGATTCAGGCTTTCAGGCACAGGTGGATATGTGGTTGAACACACCGCGTAGCCACCCATTCGGCTCGTCTCTCATTTATACAAGAGTCAAATCCACATGCATTCTGGAGAATAAAAACCAATAAGATCAACCAGCCAAGTGCAGAAGAAAGGAAGAATCAGCGTAGGGTTCAAGTGAAATGAGATGTACTGACCACCCCGAGTTTATCAGCACCATCGTGATCCAACCATATTCCATAGATCAACGCAAGGAAAATCTAATTGCATTTCATGAGCACAACGTTCGACTCGAAACCATAAGTAATGGAGTAATACGTTGCCTGCCGCCACAAGTGGGCAAGAGCGACGGTTGGTGCATAACGACGACCCGTCGAGACCGACGGTTCGACATTGACGGGGATGGTGTGTGGCGGTGGTAGAAACCAGGTTCGTCGCGCATCGGACACTGTCACAGTGGTGATAGGGGCTGGGAGATGGAAGTCAGTTTGTGTGGGTGTTTTTAAAAAGAGAGGGATGGCCTCACTTGAGTCATGATCTTCCAGCTTCCGAGAAAAATCTCCTCAATCACCCACTGCGGCGCATACCAAGACCGCGACGAGCGGCCCAATGGGGTGACAACACCCTGTACAATTGCTTCTGAATACGGTCAATTCATAGCAAGAAAAGTGAATAAAACTGCAACGTACAACGGAGGTCACAATTTCGATTAAGAGAGGTTCCTTAGGATAGTCATATCGCTCCAGTCCAAGTCTGTCCAATTTGGTTGGCAATTTTCGAAGCGATTTGAAGCGGGGATTGTTGCTGACGGTGAAGGTGGTAGAACCTGCGCGACCCTTCGACGGATGAGAAACTGGGAGTTGGACAGGAGGACATACCTAAACACAAGACAATGAGAAAACGGAACAGAGGGTCGCTGTGGCAATTAGTGTCACCTAATTGAAGCGAGGAACACACGCCAGGCGTAAACCAGGAGGGCGCACAAGACGGCGGCGATGTCCTTTCGAGTGGAGGTGCAAGCTGAGAAAGAAACCAGAACGATTTAAAAAACAAACGTCAACGTGATCACGTGAATGTGGAGTTTTAATGGACTTTGAACGCGTCGTCGCGCTTCCACAATTCCAGTAGGGATCTGGCACAACCAAGGCAGATGACTCGACGACAAAACTCATCGATACTCAAGACTTAGGACGTGACGAATCTACGACACTTACAGTAACCCGATGGTCAATACATCCGGTGGCAGGTGAGGGTCGCGAAGACACGAGGAAGCCGAGAGTAATCAAACCTAAGATAGCAGAAGAAATGAATATGTGAAGGGGTAGATTGTTACTCAGATGACGAAGCTTCAGATGAGGATGGGCCAAAGGGAGTTGGTGAGAGACTGCCGAAGGTTGTTTTCGCTCTCAGCCTCAGAGCTTCCGAGTCTTAAGAGTCTTTCTCTCCATAAAGTGTCACAAATTTCCCCAAATATACACTGGGATTCCAGTGATTATGAGATTAATATATTGGGCCTTTTGAAACGAGACAGTAAGTCCAGTAAGTCTAGAACTGTATTATGTTCAGAGGGGTATTCCAAATTCCAGAAAAATTCTGCAATAGGCAAGCAAGAATACACGCCTGCTAAGATCACAGTGTGGTAAATCGTAATTGCTATAGGTGCTTGGCACCATGTGCTGATAAGCCGCTCAAGTTCGCTCCATTTTAGTCCACTTTTGATCTCCCTGCTTCTGAGAGGCTGCCAGACTGCCGGTATACCCTTGGACACTTGGAGCGCGTGATAACTTTGATGTCCATCCATGATAACGATTTCATTTGCCACTGGTGGACATGGCACGTTTGGTAAGTTGTAGTAATGAACCAAGCTGTTTAGCCTCTTACGGTGAAGTTATCTTTCTGTATCTATGGATTTGGCCTAGTATATGCTGTAATCTGATGCGGATCTATCGTATCACCGACGCCTGCAGTGTGCCAGAGCCCAATTCTACACCGGGAGAAGCTGTCACAATTGGGAATGCGAGGCACGCCTCAAGGTAGATACTATGTAGGCGCCCACGAACCACCGATCGGCCGGACCCTTCATTTCTCCTGTTGGGCGCCGAAAGCATATCTTGGTCTTACTTGTTTTAGCCTAATGCCCTTGTTTAGATAATCCCCCACTTGGCCTCACAGCAATCAAATGCCGGGACTCGTTTCTTCCATGAAGATAACGAAGACTCGAACGTCCTCGAGTCTAGTGGATATGCCGGATGTGGGGATCACACACGTGTGGGATAAAACTCAAGAAGAACATGCAGTCGCATCGGTACCGACTCGGAGGTGTCCTAGATAGGACGAGAACAGGAACTAACTACTTACGAAACCCCGTCCGCAGCAAGGGACTCGATACGCGTAATTCGCCACGATCCGACCTCAGCTTGTACAATCAACCTTACAATAGATATGACAGGGGGACGTTTTAAGGCATGGCTAATGTGTTAAATGTGGGTGGGAAGATGGTGAAGTCACAGCGACCCCGCTTGCAAGCCTGTAATCCGATCGTGGCTCTCATTCATCGCCAGTATACGAGAATGCCGCCTACCAAAACGTCGCCCAGGCTCTCAACGGAACTGCTGACGCCGCTACTGCCCCTTCCGCAACACCAGAGGCCCACCATCACGATCCCCCCAAGTTTTCCCATACCAAATTCCGTCTTCCTCGAGGATACGAAAGAACCCATCCCTGGTCTTTTTGAGCCCATCTGCGAAGACATATACCCCTTCGCGAAGCCCAGACCTTTTCTACCACATCGGTCCACATCGAATACCATCGCTCCGGGGAATGCGCCAGAAGACAACCTTGGTCTGTATTATTTCTCGATATACTACACAGCACTGATATGCGGAAGCAGATTCAATCCTGGACGACACGCTCTTGCTGGCGGGCATCATCTTCATGCTGATGTGGCCTTGGATATTCTGGGGGGTAGTTCAAAGTCAAAATGGCATACAGATGAACAATCATGTCGCAAAGGTTGTCATGGACAATCCTCAGGGCACCACATTCCTCATAACACTCCTTGGCAACATCGCCAGTCTGATCATCAGCATCCTCTTTTCATCCGCTATTGTTCGTTTTTCCCAGGAATTGGTCGAGAGAAAAGGAGTTACCGTCTTCGACGTTTCACTGCTATCGGCGTTTAGGTATCAAAGATGGCCCTGGGGCATGAAAGAACTTAATAGGTCGTTCGTCCGAACCCGGTGGCTCCGCATGATCTTAATATTGGGTTGCATGGCTGCTTTTGGGTTCGTACCATCGAGCGTTACGAGTCTCATAACTCCGGTCCCATTCAACCGAAGGGCAGATCTCCAAGGAACGGAACTCGACTTTTCTTCAATTGATACTGCCTGCCGCAACTGGTCCTCGGCAAATCCAATACTCAACAACTGTGACTGGAAGGTGAGCTGAACGCGACAGAAGTACAGCACATGCCTAATTCACCGCACGCCACTACCAGACGTTCAAAAATCTAAACTACACCAACTGCCTCGCGGAGAATCAACTGGTCGATGTCCTGGAATCCGGTCGCGGTAATGTTAGTCGGAAACTTCACTGATGATTGAAGCTCTCTGACAAATTCGTATGCCGCCTTCTCAAGATCCTCTCATTGCTCCCGCACAACTCGCAAACTCTCGCTTTTACTCAACTTGGTGCCAACGACGGTATGCATTTCTTAGGACCTATCCGAGGCGTTCTGCCTCTCGGCCCAAATGGCGTTGCTAGCTTAAACACGCTCGAGTCTTCTCCGTTCGACGATACAAATACAGCAGCTGCGATGATTTCCTACAACTACACCCTCAACCACCAAGGGTTTGCCAGTAATATCACCTGTATATATGACGACAAAAGTCCAATCTCATTTTGGCCAGTGCCCGGAGACGCTAATATGGTGGCGTACAATGCCAGTTGCTCCGATCTTGGACTAGCTACTGTGTTGACGAATGTGGCGGATTATGTGACGCTCAACACCAACAATACCCTCACGTTCTGGGCATGCAAATCCGTCCCGACTGACAGGAAAGAGCCAACTTATCACATCTATCTGCGCGGACGGCGACACTATTCATCTAGTATTGGGAATATCACTTGCCTTGTGTCCTCAATACAACCTGCAATATTTCCGGTGGAGTATCAATCGGCCCCAAATATTTTCTCCTCCAAGGACTCGAACACGACCTTTCCGAATACAACTCCTGGATTGATGGAGCACGCTTTGGGAGGGCTAGGGGCCGTTATATGGGAAGGCCAAAATATCAAGTCCAATTTGGTAGCTGAATCGGTCATCACCTTCGGAGTAAAATATTTCCAGTTGCAGCCCTATAAACAAAACGAGAAATATCTGCAGTTATACGAGGCAATGATCAAAGGTATTATTGAGTACGAGGTTTGTCTTATGAATTAATTCCTCTCTTCTTTCCTTTGCTCATGGGCGCTTTATAGACCACTTACCTTCGGTTGCTATATTCGACTGTCTCCAACCGCCCTCCCTCTTGTACTCGCACACTGACCGGTTTCGTGAACTACCAGGTACGCGGTTGGTTCGTGGAGCGCAGGAACATCGGCTTTTTGGTGCCAATGACAATTCTCAACTTGGCTTCGTTGGTCATCATCCTGTTAGCCATGTTCAACACGAAAGCTGGTGGCTATAAATTCGACCCATTTGACCCCAATGCACTCCTTTCTGCTTCATGCAAGGCCGAGGATGGTCAGCCTATGGAATGGAAGGATCCAGTGAAATATCGCCCTGATGTTCGTGATTCCCATATATCACAGGGCTGATTCCTGAGGCTAACCTGCGCTTTTAGGTGATGAAGCGAGGGCTCTCTTAAGGGGCGAAGAAAATGTGACGCCCATTTGGCGAACGTTGTCGTAGGATTTTATAAGATTGACGTCCCTAGCCATTTGCGACTGGTCTGCAAGCGGCTCTACTTTTTGCCCTCCATCTCTACTACTGTGTCTCGCCAACTTCTCTAGTTCCAGTTCTCACGCTGTAATTCTCTTCGCCCGTTGGCTTATTTTTCCTTTTCTTCCTATCCTTGCCCGGGGTGTATAGTACATATTGTCGTTTCAGTATCGTTAGTCAACTCCCTTTTGGGGTTTCGAAGATCATGTATATATTGCTAGTCGCATCGGCCGGGGGGCCGATAAATATCAATCAGCAGCATGGTAATGCTTACTCAGTACTCAATATCAATGGTCAGTGCCAAAATAAATCGCTCCGAGGCGTCGGAAATTGAATATGAATATTTGCAAGTAAAATGGTTCCAAAGAAACACCGAGATAACCTGCGGATGTTGGAGTCTGCTGACGAGATACCAACCCGCAAAGGAACCAGAATCCCTGCCTCCTAAAAACCATACAACTCGATCTAACCTCCGTTAGCGTAGATATAGGAGATGTGCCAGTTAGCTTTGACGACGATGGCGCTGGTGACAGTAAATAATTCGGTCTTGACATTATGCCTAATGTTTTTACATATCCTCACAGCACACACCATGATCACGGATACGCTGAAAGATAATAATGCTCGCTAAGATGCCCCCGTATTAAGGGAGGTGGGAAGAAGTCCGCGTGTGTGCCCTCCGGACCTGCATGCGCGGTTGTGTACTTATGATCACTTGCGAGTCGCCTGCTCACAATTGGTTGCAAGCACCTAGTACATTTCCATATGCCCCTAAATAATGAAGAGATGCATATGTCTAAACGCCCATAATGTAGTTTGCGACTTGTATGTCGACCCCTACCCCATCATCATATCGATCACCAGGTTCCCTGAACAGCTCTCACCCCTTTGATATTACAAGAGAGCCGCGAGAAAAGTGCATCCTCGTGTAGTCCCAGTATTCCTGGAATCAACCTCTCTCCCGATCGATGACAATAATCCGACCGTTTTTCCAAAGAGTATTGTGTGGTCCCAAATCACCATGTGCGGAAACTGTACTGTACGTTACTGTGGATAATACTAGGAGATAAAATGCGCAGCTTTGGGGCCCAGAACGTCGTGCAAGGGTGCATGGTTATCGAATGGGCCCCATTCACCAAGAGGCAGTCGATCATCATCAAGGCAGCCTGCTGCCTGCACGCATACCTAGAACTCCGCTCTAATCGGGGGGCAGTTTGTGCTATATGACTTGAAGCACAGGCACGTCGATGAATTCTTGGACACTATGAACAATCTCATCAGAGGAGTCAGTATCAAGGATAAATGGGATGGGATTGCCGTTGGAACCGTGGCATGAGCAGTCGACTCGGATTAGATTAGATCCGTACACGTGACCCTGTAGATAGCCGTTTCCGTTGCCATCCGCAACCACAATCGCCTCTTGCCTCTGTCCACCGTGTCGTGCCCAGCAGTTCTGCCGTCTCCACCGTGTTCCACGCGATGAAATCCAACATCATCACCTCAACGAGGCGTACCCACTGTCTTGGTTTGATGAACTTGTTGTCTTCAAAAGAGAACTAAACACTGATCGTTGTACACATACCCAACAGTGGTGATACTTTTCACATCTGACGCAACTGGTCCAATAACCCTATTTCCTCGCGATCCTTGTCCACTCTTACCGATACCACCCCCCGCGCTTCGACGCTCGGCAAGGGCTCCCTCTCCCCCCTAGTATATATTGACCGAATTTATAGATATATATCGATCTGAAAGGTCTGGGAACAGTACCGGAGCATTGAGCTTAGGCGTTCGCAGACAAATTATATCACTCTGGCGGAAACCCCTCAGGAGATAACTTGGACCCGATGATCTAGATTGGTCCGATAGATTGAAATTGTAATGCCCGATAATTGGTTTACGTCGACCTTACCACCACTACTAAAGCGGCGAGGGAAGTCTTGTCAACGCCTTTGCTCGAGAGATTCTCCAAGTACCTCCTAGATTTCTAAAAACGGAATGACATCTACTCGGTACCTATATCATTTCGCTGACCATTTTCGGCGACCCAAGGATCATTATACTTGGTTTCCTGTTTAGTCTATTGTTTGTCCCTATGGGCGCTGTATTTTCCCGAAGGCCAGTGTCAGCATTGAATGTGGAATAAGATAATGTATTGGTTAACCCTACAGTACAATTAAAAATTATTGAGCTATTGCTACATCTCCAAGGGGTAAATACTGGTATGGCACTCTACAGTAATACAAATGTCCTCGGGCTCAGGATTCATTTATTTCCTACACAAATGGGTGTGAATCCTCGAGGTAAATGGGTTTGTTACCCACAGAAAGTTCATCTATCCTTTGCTTGAAGGGGAATTACGCCACATCCTGAAAGGGGAAGTGTTCGGGAAGCAGAGTACCGTGGGTTTCTTCAAGTACCTTACACCATCGTTTCCTCTTCTTTCGCTGAGCGGAGCCACTGATTCGAGAAGGATGGACAAGGCAGGCGAATTCGGGATGTGGCATATTGAAATACGATCAAAACAACGAATATTGCACCGATGCAGAAGGAGGCATGGGGAAGGCGGACATGCTGGCAGACGATGAACCCCCATTGAAATAGGACAGCAATGATGCTATACAGGTACAAAGCCTTCGGGAGGGCGTACGCAAAGGCAGCACCTTGCATACCGAAATACCTTGATTTAATGGCTTCTAGATAGGCATGGGCTGGGCTTGCTCCGGCCATATCAAGTTTTTCGTGACGATGGATAAGAAGTACTGAGGTCACGAGACTAAGACAGGCAAGACTACCCGAAATATAAGCAAGAAAAGGGGAAACAGGGAGGAAGAAGCATAAGATATGAAGGCTAGGGTGACCAAAAATTAGTATTTGGATCAACGGTGCTGGAAGAGTACACACAGGAGCAATGCGGCCGAATTGAAGTTGGATTGCTGCCATCCCTTCATGCAAGATGTCATGAAGGCATCCCAGGCATGTCCATAGACAAATTCATCGACGAACAGAGCCTCAAGACAGTCGGCGTATCGGTCGGCGGCTCGAAGAGACAAGACGGAGATGAGAGGTTTGGTCCATTGAATTTCTTCCCCTTCGTTGGCTATAATCGAGATTTCACGGGAAAGCCGGGATTGCTCTTCGCCGTAATGCGTTTCATATCGGGCATACACTAGAATATAGTCAGAATGCTGGTTTAGCGCGAAGCATTGCCTGGCTTACTTATTATGGACCATAATCGGCCGACAATGGAAACCGTGCGTCCATCGTTAATTCGTTCTAAGTAAAATGGAGTTAGGGAAGAGCAATGCAGAAATTTTGCATTCCCTTTACCTCGTGAAGAAATTAAGAGACTACGGAAATTTTCGCAGTCCGTGCTATTGTATGGGAAAGTTGATTGCCTCGAAGTGAGATTGTCTATAGTGTTTGCGCATCATGAGATTCAAATATGATACACAAACTTAGGAATTGCCTACCGACAAGAGCATGAGAGAAAGTATCAATGAGGTCATCAATTGTCTTGAGGGGGAGACCACCAATGTGCATGCAAAAATTTTCAATGTGAGTCCAATATTGAGCTTCCAGCAGGGTTTCTAAGATCGATTATCAGAATTCTGTGGAACCAACCGAAGAAGTCACGCTTACTTAGATGCGAGGAAGAAACAACGGGCAAAATTCCAAGTTCAGAAGTGTCATATGCGTCAAGCCAGAAGAGCATTCGGGCACCATGATCCACGAAATAGTAGTTGCAATCATTGCCGTCAAGTTGAAGGAAGAGCTCCGTATGTTGTGTGAACGTGAAACCCTTCTTTGACGCTCGTTCCTCGATTTCTATGACCCAAGCAGAGATGGTTTCGGCGGTCATAGGGTTGTAGAGATATGACTCTGTCACGACGCGTAGACCGGAATTCCTGTGGAAGTAAATTTTTCCCTCTGGATGAACTGAATGCAACCATTGCGGCGGAAGGTAGGTTGGCCTAGTAGCGAGTTGGTTCAAAAAACACGAGAATTAATTGAAAGCACCACCCACAAGATTGAGAGAAATTTCCCAGGCTCAATAATACAGTTTGAGCGCTGAACTCTAGAAATCAGAGAAATTTAGTGCTTCATAGATGGGTTGACAATACAACCAACTCACCTTTTCAAAACATCATACCTGCCCATTTGTTGTGCTACAATGGGACGAAGAGATCCAAGATCTGGGGAGGAATCCTGAGCAAACTTGGCCGTTCCTTGTCGTTCCATTGGTAGAGTATGCGTGGCAGATGTGAGGAAAGGTAATAGGGGAGTTTTGAGGGTATAATTCATTTTCCAGCCTTTATACCACTGTTGCTCATGCCACAGCAAAATGATTAGTTGCCATGTGGGCGTTGCTGGGCGCACACCGCCCTTTTATTCGTATCTGGAGTTGGGTCGGAAAAATCCACAGGTTTGGAGGTAAGTATCTTACTGCCTTTACAGCCGGCTGTGATCCTCAAAATGCAGATATCCCTTTTCACCCCGGATGGACCTGGGTGTTATGAGGTGCTGCAGCGGTCATGCTTTCCAAGCCTGGCAGTTGACTGTGTCGTGGCTGTGTAGACCTTTATTTGATGTGATACATCGCATCTTAATTCACGCAGTGCCCATCAAAAATGATAGATGGATCACCCATCTCCTTGACTTGGAAACCTGTGCACTCACAGGTTCCCCAGGTGACAGCCCCGTACATTTGTATTCGATGAAAGCTATTGTCGCTGAGAACAATTTACTATTTTTGGTTGAACGGGACCTCGACTCTGGCTCAGCCGGTTATGTCGTGGGTATTACAAAGCCTGCCAGGACGTATCTCATCTAAAATATCCATGCCTTGCTTCTGGGGCGCCAAATCCACTCAGCTGACCATTGGTTATCAGTCCATCTGTATTAAGTGCCTTCTCTCCACCTTGCTTGGCTCTCGGTATTTTTACGAAGACTATTTAAGGCACCTGACATGGGACGTGTGGAGAGCCGCTCAAAGAGCCATCCGCTGCTTTGTGCACTTAGTCACGCAATCTACAGTTTGTCATGACCTGGTTCCAGATTCTATATAATCCAGCGCCTAACTGTGAGTCAAAAAGACTCTTACTCAATGTCCAACTACATACCCCCGAAGAATGACAACAAGGATATCGGAAGTGCTATGGTTGGTGGCGCCGGGTGAGTCATATTAGTTGGGACTCGGGAGTGAACCCACTCTTATCATTACACGTCTACTCTAATCCTCGCCTATAGGCAATCTGTCGATGCCTACGACCGAAGCCCGGCAAACCAAAACACTAGTTTGAATTCCACAGCCCCGCCTCCCGCAGGGTCAGTGCACCATCTGTCTGATGTCTTTTAAGACTCTTGAAAAATTTCCGTTTTTGAATCCAAAGCGACCCGCCCTCTGTTTCGCCAGGCAGTAGTCCCGACTCGAAATCTGCCAACTCTTCCTCAGCGTAGGTTCTCATTCATACCCCTATTAGCCTTATCGATGCTAATTTACGGCGGACTCCTTAGGTTCCGCCCCAAGGGCAGAATCACCTCTCCGAACGCGGGAAAACCAAAACCCAAGCCTGTGGTCACCACTAACCCTCCGCCCAAGAGTTAACGGAAAGTTCGAATGTAATGAGCCATATTAGTGTTAATCCCCTTAAAATCTTGATTTCTCTTTTTTTTCTCCCTCCCTCACCTTAAAGGATCTATCGTACCGGTCATTGTTAGATTCTCTCATAGGTGCACTATGTCTTTCCCCTTGTCGGCCTCTCCACCTAAGGCTTGCAGCCGCTCCACGTATAGGTGATGCAGTCATTGGAGTACTTCAAATCTTCTTCTACATGACCGTCTTCTCAGAACACCAAGATTCACGAGGTATGCTGGTAAAAATTTCAGTAGCCTCCAGAACGGGTTGGTGTTCGTTTCATCCATGGATGAGTTCTGAAGCTCTCTGGTATCCGATTGTGGGATGGTGTCCTGCCCTGGTCGACAGACCATTTTGACGGCCAATACGGCGACAGCCAGAATAGAAGCAACCAAAATATACGCAGATTGCCCCAACCACAACCTAATGCATCTGCCCACTGAGAATAGCAATAACCTGAAACGATAATTATAATCATTCTACTACCAAATGGCAGAGATATAAAACCTACCCCACATAATGAGACCATACGGGAGGCTGTACAATGTTATAAAAAGTTCGAGTCCAAAAGAAGTTATGATGAAACTACTGAAGAAGAGCCGACCATATTCTGATCATTCATTCGATTGCCCCCCTTATTTTGGTACAGAAGGAGTAGGCCTAAATCACGGGCCTAAGCAACAGAAAGTCCAAGATTTGTACAGGTGTTCCGTATAATCTTGGACTGTTACCTCCGAGGGAAAATATGGAACACGTCGCCTACAGAGAATTATGTAGCCTGTACTTCTGGGAAACCTCTGTACAATAAGATGCTCACCACTGGAGTCAATTTCCGCCATTCGCCTTTTATGGTTTTCATTGTTCGGTCTCAATCGTACTTGTACTAAATTCTGTCCACCTGTATCTTTTGTAAATTTCACAGATGAACGTCTGGCATTGAAAACATGAGATATTGATCGAGCTAGTCTTTCGATTAGAAGGAACGGATACGCTCGAGGTGCGCCTGAAACTCTCCATGGAAATTATAAAACCTCGTGTGACCTAAATCCCGAAATAAGTTCTATACCATGGAAAAAATGTTGATACCAGACAAAGGGCGTACATAAACCGAGCTGATATTGAATAGAGTGAGTCAATCAAAAGCGAGATTTCACCTACAGAGGAGGCTAACTACACCAACGCTGCAATTATTGAAATTTTCTGTACAGAAAGCAGGAGGCTGAGGGGTTTCTTGGATCGTACTTTTCAAGGCGTTGACCTTTTTCAAAATCCTCGGGAGCTCCTCGTAGGTATATGGAGAAGTTGCCACTGCGCGTCATTGTATCTAATTGATGTAGTGATATGGTTTGGAGTGGATAGAACTAGTGTCATGGAATGGGGACAAAAATAAAATTCATGCCTCCAATGAAATATAAAACCATGTCTCTCGAACCACAAACTTGAATAAGCGGCAGAGATAATTCCACGACATCCCTCAGATGAGTATGCTTGCGTTGGAATTGGAATGTTGTATTAGCTAACTACGTTACATGAGTAACTCAGGTAACCCCACTAGCTAGTGAAGGGAATTGAAAAAAGTAGTTCGAAAATCAAGAAATTCTTGGAGTGTCGAATCTTGATCCACGTGACGACAATCCAAATATGTTACCGAAGTGGGATGTCAAGATTTTTTCTTTGTTTGTCGACGACCTACACGCCCTATTGCTGATACATTCAAGTACCTTCCAACGCTATTCATCCACCCACCAGCTGGATGTCGATTGACTTGATTCAGAGTCACCGTTGCCAATGGTGAGCATGGTGCTCGTCCCCCATCTTGCCCACCTCCCACACCGCAACGTTCGTAACTTCCGTGCGGCGCACGGACTATTCATGGCACTATTGTTCTGCAATTCACTACCATTTCCGTCTGCTCAAATTTTGTGGCGAGGTGCTGGGTGGTCGCTCTATGACACAGGCGTCCCACATGTTGGTCGTGTCGCATACGATTTCATGAACCCAAGTTAGCCCTCATCTAGTTCGTTGCCCTTTTTATCTTTTCTATTCAGCTAGCCACACCCAACATGACTGAAATTTAGTTTTTGTTCAAGTGCGGTGCCCCATTTACCCCGAGTCCGATTCAGCATGAGATCCTCCTCACTTCTCTGTTTCGGCACCCTGACACCACCTCATAGGTATAACCTTGGCCTACCTCCACTCGCTTTTCATTGGATTAACCATCCTGATATCGGTGGTCCATGCACTCATAGGGCGACGGCCACTGTCATATCTCCTCCAAAGATGTGGCGCAGGCTATGAGAAGGCGGTTGATATGATGGACTCATTTATGGGTCGGAGTGCGGGAGGCGGAAAGAGGACAACGACAATTATGGCTTCGAAAGCTGCCGGTACGCATTTTATCCATCCATTTAATGTTTGGTTGGACAACTAATTTCGCCCTTCCTCTCGCAGGCGCAGAGTACTGCCACCCACGCAAATTTGAAGGATCTATCCTCGACCACATTTGATATGCTGCACACCGTCCGCGAGCCCGCTGTGAGCGTGCTGTATCCCTTCGCCATACCCTATTGCACCTTCAACACTATCTATCAAAACAATATTTTCAATAGCACAATCTACAACGTCAGCCCCTCGACTGCGAATAAAGGAATATTTTCGCTCGATTCACCCATAACTTCAATAACGGCAACGACTACACTGGAGAAGGTACTATGATACTGTCCCAGAATCTATCCGTCCGAGTCGGACACACCCGTGACCAGCGTTCCCTCTCCCATCGTCTTCGCGATAACGCTCTACCCTCGCCCCCTTCATCATCATCTCTCTCCCTCCGTGGCGTCGGATCGCCCTCAAGCATCAGCTCCAAAGCAACACGGAGGATATCTTCGGCAGAATTCATTCACTTGGCAGCAATCGGGAGGCGCACCCTTGAGTTTATCGTTCTTACCATTTGAGTTGGGTTGGCGATACCGAAGATGGCGATGGGCGACTGAGGCTGATGTATCTCAGGCGGTGCTGAAGGGGAGACTGCTTGGTACGTAGGTAGGATACGGCGAAAATTGCTGTGCAAAACCCGGAGAGGGTTCTGGTGGGATGCTGGATGCAGGGGTGCTGGTCGGAGTGACACCATTCAAATGTGTCATTGTCGGCGCCGTCCTCTATCCCTCCTATCCCTCACGTTCATCTCACGACAGTGGCGCGGGTTAAGGTGCGTGGTGTCTTTCCATGAATACATGACGTATCGGTGTTCAGATTTTGATTAGGTTATCGTCGGTGGAATTCATCGTCGAGACCTGGATAAACAGAACGATGGTATGGCAGAGTACGCTTCCGTCGTTTCTATATCTCCCTCGTTCTTCAACTGTCCTCGTCTTCTTGCTTACGGGTAAGCTCGCCCTCACCGACTCCTTTCGAGTATTGCTCTCTCTCCTCATGGCTAAGGTTTTGGACATGGTTGCGTGACCACACTGTCTTCATTTTAACATTCTTGTAGGTGGAATTCGAAGGAGCTGGTGGTGAGGCAGAGTCTTCCTACCTGTAACCTTTCCAGCTGCGCCTTATCTATTTCCAATTCCCGAGCACGTACAACCACCAGACTCCACGGATCGATCACGCCGCTGGTCTCGAGATCAGTTTTTTTTACTCTGTACGTTGTCGTATGCATTCCGTATCCACTAGCGCACGAAACAACCATGTATCTCTTAACCCATTGGTAGATTCGACCCTCTGTTTTTCTGCTTTGGGCGCTTCTTGTGCACGAGATCGATATCTTATGGGGCGATGCTACCATTTTACTCGTACTCTATGCTCAAGTTTATTCCTTTTGCGAAGGCCCGTCTCACCCCAACGTGTTCGGATCTTGGATCCTGATTCCGTATTTTTCCGTGTTTCAAAAAGCGAACTGCTTTTTTGCGAGTTGTTATGCACTGCGTTCATCCATCCCTTCATTTGCAATCCTTAATGTGCGCGAGTCACCATGTGTACAAGACCTAATGCCAGCGGAACGACACTATGTATACAATACCATATATGTTCACTGTTGAACATTGAATGTCATACTCCCTTTCGCAACCGCACCCGCACCTAGTTGATAGGGATTTGCGTTCGCCTATCCTACCTTCATCGCGCTTTACATACCCGGTTCTCCAGTATTAAGAACCATGCATAGTATGGTACCACCAATCCACACCGATTCAGACGTAAGGAGCGCGGATCCTCTACGTCGGTAAATCCTGCCTTTCATTTTCATTCTTCACATTGGATTTGATGATAAGACCTATTTTGGAATGCGCAGATACTTTTACCATTTCACAAGATCACATATCTAATCTTTCGTCTGCTTTCATACTTTCCTCTTCCCATAGTATAAAAACCCATGTATTTTCGTAGTTTTCCTTAGTCGAGTTCCCCCTCTCGATTAACCAATACATTTACATCCAAACTTACACTTTACCGGTTTCTTCAAACCCCAGAACGAACGGAGTTCGTTCATCTTTTCGAACTCGAGGGACGTAATTGTCTTTCACAGAAATCCAGGGGTAATATTGTAGTTTTTCGGGCCAGGAACCTGTCAAGAGGCGAAATGTATTTCAACGTGTCCGGGATGCAGCCTTGGTTGGGGTTCTGAGAAGGAAAAAATATTCAATCCCCATCCCAGCTTCTTGAGCATTCCGAGAGAATTTCCTAGCCGATTGAAAGATATTGACCTTCGCCACACGTAGCGTAGCCTGAGAGGAGGTCCAAGTAGTACAAGAGGCGTATATTTGTAGATGCCACAAATCAAGCATTGTAAGATCCAAAAACTATAATAACCGAAGAATAGATGAGAAGTAGAATTTAACGAGAATAAAGTGAATATAATGGCAAACAGATAGGACGTAAATGATAGAGTGGGGTGGAATATTTGTCCCCGGTGCTCCAACCATGAGAGGGCGAAGTCACCAGGTTTTCAATTAATGGATATAGTCGGTTGTTTTCCCGAGAGGGGCAACCATCGGCGTGGATGCAAAAAAACACCGATTTTCTTCGCCCTCTGACATGGTGTGATAATGGAATATACTGGGATGGGAACTTGCCATGAATTGAGGTTCAAATACGCAGCCAGTTGCGGGCATGTCAATAGACCAGGGAATAGAAATACGGTGTATGAATGCATGAATGGCGAGAAATTTTCGACAAAAAATGGCAGCGCGAAGACGAAACATGTTGAGTATAAAGAGAATAACAGGAGAGATGTGCCAAATGTGAAAAATAAAAAGGCGAGGAAGAAAAAAGGAGCACGATCGAACGAAACTAGTGTATGTCCAGATATACTTACCTTCGAAACATTCCAGAGCATCACCAGTCGGCTCTTTCAGGCCCTAGAAACAGGGTGAGGAGAACCGCCTATGCTGCTCGACTGGAACTAGTGATGGAGAAAGCAAGAAATTAAGTGAGCCTCGCTGTACGGAACGAGGGACAGTTGACCGAGATTAAGAATTCGCTGTGTGTAGGATGGTGGCTTGAACCGTCGAGTCAGAGTGCCACCCGGATGAGGGTAATCAAAGCGAGAGCGGGCGACTATACGAACATGAAAGGGGTAGGCCGTTTGAGAGGCTAAGCGGATATGAGTTTGGAGAGTCGGAATGGTTACGCACAGCGGGAATTCTCACCGCATCTGAAGAGTGAAACGACGGTGCGTGGTCGGCTCCTGAGAACGGGCCACGGCATGTAAAAAACCGGTTATCAATCGTTGGCGGCGTGTGAAAATAGGTTCATATTTACATGAGAGTACCAAGGATGAACATAACATAGAGGATGTGGAATCAGGAGGCTGTGAAGAACGAATTGGCCAGGCCGTTACCATACACGGCCAGACAGTATTTGTCTAATGCACGTGAACAATCTCCGGCATCAGCAGCCGTAATGTTTGGCGACCTTTGGCGATGTCTTTGGAGGCTTGACAGCCCGGCTTTCCATAAAACAGCAACACGCTTGAAAAGTTGAACCCCTCACGCTAGAACTATATCGAGATTCTATACCTCACCTGGATTCCTTTTGGAATTGGAATCAAAGAAATGTACCCCCTAGGCCTTGCCAGGTTCTTCTGAAAAACACCTTTCTTCCTTGGAGGTTCAAAATCAGACGATATTTTCCACCGTGACAGTTCTGAAAATTGCGATGGTGCACAGATCCTCTTCTATTCGTTTGGGTATATGGCCACATCTAATCTCTTGCATGTATCACGTTAAAAACAGGCGCATTGCATCTTCAGAATCACTTGGGCTTATCGGCGCATATCTTGGAATCTCCCATCCTCGACGCAGGCTTGCACTGCGCCATCTCACACGGAAAACCTTAGCGCCTTTACTCTCTGAGATTTTTCGGACATAGTGAACCAACTTTGATCAAGAAGCTCAGGACCTAGGAAGTATGGCCGTGTAGTCGGTGGATTGGTGTCTCGGGATTCCAGGTGCGTTCCATATAATGTTGCTCCGTTCCAACTTTAAGTATGGTTCCGTTGTTGTCCTTCCCATTTTATGCCAGAACATCTCTCGCTTTTGGGCCGGTGCCAGTGGATACTGCTTTAATACCCCTTGAAACCGATGAAGGATGTATCCTTCGTCGCTTTCAAGGTGGTGCTGTTTTGTCCTGTGGACCACCAGCCCTATAGTCCTTGCTTTGACGGTTCGAACTTTCTATCTCCCCTCCGTGTTCTCCATTCCTGCACCGTATATTTTGATCTCTCCATCGCCTGCCTGGTGGTTGGATCTAACCATGAATCCGAAATCATGTTCATCCGCGCGGCTCTGGTACAACCGCCGTGGTCACTGGCAGTCTACTCACCAACTTTCCGTTCGAGATTCATCATCCCACTGCTTTAGGTATGGGACCTTGACAAAGCATAAACGACCATTAATTGACACGAACAGAGCGCGCCAATGTGTTCATTGACCTCCCTTGTTCCTCTCAATGTCTGTGTGTATGGACTTCCATATCTCCTGGGACGTGGAACATTGTCGTCCAGTGGATATTCTGGTTGCTTGGATCCCGTCTCTCTTCTTGGTTGGTTGACCCATCTGAATGGGGGACCCACACATTGCACATAATTGCTGTCCCTCGATCATGGTTACATACATTCCTTCGCCCGCTGCTCCTTAATTGGCATATGAATATACCTGGATAGTCTTCGGTTCATTTCTGGAAAATGCTACGTCAACAATGATAGCTCTAAGAGTTATCTACTGCACACCCGATGGAGAGTGAGATTCAGCATCGTCTATCACGGAAACCAGCCGCTAAGAAAAGAAATTTGATACTAAAATTTTCCTCCAACATGGGCTACCTATAGCTTTCCGACTTATTGGCGCTCTTGGTGCGTTTTCCGCGAAATTTCATTCACATCGTCGTCCTCGGACTCGTCTACGAGTCGGAGATGCTTTACATGGGCCCCGAGATACGGATTTGACACGAGGAGGTGGTGGAAGCGTACATAATATTGCTTTGGTATGCGGTAGCCGAGATCGATGGTGGGGATTATGTGTTTCTGGGAGGGGAAGATGAAGGCACGGGATGTGAGGACACCTTATCGGCGGTAGAGTTATAAATGTACTGGCACCCCGAACCAGACGGACAATTTATATCTAAAAATTGAATATTCTCACAATGCGATAATCATTATTCGATATTCGATGGTGAGTCGCTGAGAGTATCAGACCGCTATCCATGATACTTATTGAAGAGATTGGGGGCAGGGGGTAGATGGTTGGGACATTCCGTGGGGATATGTAGAAGACGAAACTTGAAAGGTGTCGATGTCAAATATCCAAAATAACGTTCTCGACTCACGAGACCAAACGTGTGATTGGTTGACAGCGCCCATGGTATTGTTGCGGTATTGTGCAGGATCGGGATATGTGGTTAGCCCGAGGTTAGCCCGCCCTTCTTTTTTCCCACCATTTCGTCGCCGTTGCTCAATAATCACTAACCATTTACTACAAGGCTAGATGCTATGGTCGTTGCTTATATCATACCTCTTTCGTCCGCGACAACATTGAACCTACCCAACTTTTCGTGGTCCTCCTATTCTGCCTTCCTGTCGTCTTGCAGTCTTGACTTTCTCAAGATCTATTATCATGGTAATTAGCGGACTAGCGGCGACTGCGTGTCCAACTTCCAAAAAGGCAGCGCCCCTCGAAGACGGCCTATCTTTGTACCTGTTCGCTTTCCCCTATCTGCATGCATGATGACCAAGTTCCTGTTGATTGCGACTGCCGTCTTGAGTCTTCAACAGGATTAGAAGGAGCTATACTTACGCCCTGACCGGAGTAATGGTTCAGAAACACGAATTCTGATGGCAAGGGGTAATCAGTCAGTCGGTCCTTTCCCTTGTCGCCATGTCCGATATTCGGAAAGAGGTACATGCCTCGTTAGCGGAAGGAGACTGGAAAAAAGTACTTCGGCTAGACGATATATGCCTGACTCGCGCCCATCATCATCGCAGTTTACTCCCCTTCCGCCGTCTCGAGCCTCTCGTAGAGGTGTTACAAGGGCGCTCCAATACTCACCCCTGATCGGTCTTCCCCCTTGCCCCCGTTGTCTAATATTACACCTCCAAAAGCGGCGATACCTCCGGGATGTCCATGCAAAGATCAGCTGGAATTTATTGATTCAGTAAGGCTATCATCACCCTCGATCTATGCACTCAACTCATTATGTTATGGTTTTCTTCAAGGGCATAAACGGTGAGCATGAGGTACCCGGCTCGTCGCCAGGCACTGCATTAACTAATTAGCCAGTGCTTTCCTCCCTCTATTACCATTCGAAATGTTTGAGGAAGTCACCGGCTGGATGCGAAGAGCAGAGCATGACAAGACGAGACGAATTCTTCTCTCCTTATTATCAATAAGCCCTTTCCCACCCGGATAAGACATTAGGTGGCTTCCTCTTCTCTCAATCCAGCTCTGTACTCCATCTACTGTCAGGTAACTTTTGGAATGAAATAGAATCCATTTATTGTTTCCATATTCATGGAAATGAAGATATGTTAAAGACCATGTCATCTCCCAACTGATCAGCATACCGGAATATTAGGTCGTTACCATTTGCAACCCATTACAATTGCAAGGAACTGAATTCAATCTCAGTTGGAATTGGGTCGAGTAGCGCCCTAGATGAACTTCTCTTTCTGAGATTTTTACAATCTCTAATTTATTTTGCGCTGGCAGGACATTGGGAGTTATGATCAAGCGGACTGTGAAAAGGAAAAACGCCTACAAACCTCACTCGCTTTTTCCCTTTGAGTCATAAATAGAGTGAGGCTGCATGCGGGTAAATTCTAGATAGGGATCAATTTCTGGACCGAACCAGTGCCAGAGCGGTGATATAAATATGGATGAAGTGACGAGATAA
>Ga0307513_10002787_pt1 | contig 23991 bp, 40 predicted proteins | sample 15_EM_MG_FD_202174 | JGI IMG/M metagenome (GOLD analysis project Ga0307513, IMG submission 202174) | Populus trichocarpa ectomycorrhiza microbial communities from riparian zone in the Pacific Northwest, United States - 15_EM | ecosystem: Host-associated > Plants > Roots > Unclassified | place...
CCAGCCTGCGACCATCTCGGCGCTCTCGCGGTCGGGTAGGCCGGTGACCGTGAGTGCAACGCGATAGTTGTCGTCGCCCTCGACCTCGATCTTGCAGGCGATGGATAAGACGTAACCGTCGCTCATATCCATGTCTCCACGATGTGCGGCTCGTCGTTGGGGTGGCGGCTCATTCGCACGAGACCGGGCGGCACGATGGCGCGCAGGCTTTCGAGCGTGTCGCCGAACCACGCATCCTTGCTGATCTCCGTGGTGCCACCCGGCATCGCGTACTGACAGCGCAGCACGTAGCCATCCGGGTAATCCTTCGGGCGGTGGTAGATGACCCAGACCGCGAGCGCGCCCTCCGGTGCAGGACGGTCTATCGGCAACGGTCGCTTGGTCATGGTTTCCTCAGTTCGGCGATGACGTCGAGCGCGGCAATGTCGTCGGCGGCCTCGGCAGACATGCCGTCAGCGATCAGTTCGCGCTTGCGATCATCGAAGCGCTTGACCCAGTTGTCGCGGATTGTTGATTGCATGATGACAGGCATCGGCGGCCATCCGGTGTCGCCGACCGAGCAGGACTGCAGCGTGTCGACAAGTCCAGCGAGTTGCGCCCTCACCAGATATTGCTCTGACGGGATGAACGACATGGCCTCGCCCAGCATGTGCGCGAAGGTCAATGCATTGTCGCCGCGAATGAACGTGCCCGGCCAGTCGTCGCCAAATTGTACCGGGCCGGTCTCGACGCGTTCGATGTTCGTAGGATGGGGCAAGTGCAGGATGTCGATCATCACGTCTCCCCTTTCGGCTCTGCTTGCTTCTTCTCCTCGTGCTCGGTGACCCCGGCCTCCAGCGCTTCGACAACGATGTCGGCAATGCGCGCGGAGCTTGCCAGCAGGTGCTGCTCGATCTTGATCGCGGTCTCGAACACATGGTCGAGGTGCAGCGGCGACATGTTTTTACCTTCCAGCTTGTACTGCTGGTAGAGCGTGCCGTCCTGCACGGTGTTGATGTCGTGATATTTGAGCGCGAGAGTCAGCGCCAACGCCGCGATGCCGTGAGCGGGCGCGACCTTGGTGTCGCCGATGGGCTCCATCGCCTTGAACGGGTTGTCGTCGCCCGGCTCGTCGGTCATCACGCTTCCCCTTTCATTTCCGGTTGACCCTCGAACCGCGCGATCATCTCCTTGAACAGCACGACGAGGTCTTTGCGGTCGGCCCCGTTTGAGATGAAGTTGCAGCGCTCTGAGGCGCTACCGTCGTCATTGAACGGGAAGACGAGCAGCACAAAACCGGTCTTGCGGTCGGTGCCTCTGGCGAGGCCGTTGAACCCCTCATCGAGTACCGACGCGATGACCTTCATCTTGGTGCGATACTCGTCGGAAATCGGCGCATCGCCGAGCGGCATCGGCTCCGGCGGCGGCTGCTGCTTCTGCTTCTTCCTGCTCATCGCTTGGCCTCCTTCGGTCGGCTGTAGGTCACGACGGCGCACAGGCCGTTCGGCTGCTCGATCCAGTCGACGGCGGGAACGATGGTGCCCAGCCATTCGATGTCGCGCCGGATCATCTCGATGGGGACGTAGGGAGCCTTCGCCTCACCGCGCTCGCCCGTGCCGATGATGACCGCTTTGCCAGCGAACGGATTGTGCGTCGTCGGCAGCTTGAAGGCACAGATCGGCTTGCCATCGAGCAGGCCGAACTCATAGAGCCAGATCGTGTCGAGCATGTCCGAGATCAGGCCGTGGTCGAGGCCTTTGGCACCGATCAGTTCACGCACCCGCACGAGCGGGTCCTTGGCGTCGAGATCGACAAGCTCGATGCGCCGCAGTTCGGGGTCGATCAGGTAGGCCTTGATCTGCTTGTCAGCCATGGCTGTGATCCAGTTCGATCAGCGCGCGCAGCCTCGCGTCAACGCGGCGCATGACCCAGAGGTGTTGCATGTTGCGCTCGAACGCGACCGAGTTGAAGAACGCGACGGCGGTGTTCACCGCGCTCCAGAACGCGTTCCCGCGCAGCCAGTCGTCAATTGCAGCATAAAGACAGATGCCTCCAACGATGGCGGAGAGACCGGCAAGCGTCACAGCAAGTACCCGGTTGATGCGCAGCACGCGCCTCATCTCCAACAGATCGGACAGCGACGGTCTCATCGCTTGAGCCTTCCCACTATACGGCGGCGCACCTTGTCGAGAATTTCCAGACTTTGCTCTTTCTCCTCGGGCAGCAACGCGATGATGCGTCGAACAGTGCGATCAGTCGGTACCCACGACATACCGGAGGTGGCCAGCGGGATCGCTGAAGCGGAGACTACTTCGGAACAGCAGCAGTTGTGTGCGACGTCGAAGTCACGCATGTACTGCAGCCATGTGCGCCTAAGCTCGCGTGGCAGCGTCGTGCGGGTGAAGATCACGCTCATGACAGCTTCTTCGGTTCGGATGGCCACACGCTCGCGCGGTCGATGGACTGGGCCATCATCACGCGCCCGGCATAGGTCACGACGTTGAAGCGCACGCGGCACTTCAGGTTCGCGCATTCGACGTTGATGGCTTGCCCGCCGCGCGGGCCGAGGACGAAGCCTCGCTTGCCGCAGGTCGGACAGTTGCCAGCGGTCAGCACATCGAGGCTGATCTGATCGAGATCGTTCATGGCTTCTTCGTTCCCAGTCTGAATTGCGATGCCTGCGCGCCGGAAAGCAAAAACCAGTGCTGCCGGTGGCGGCCATCCATATTGCACGGGTGCGGCGTGCGCAGGCCTAAACCAAGCTGGCCTTTGTCGACGCACTCCCAGCCGCCGATGGGACGGCCAAGCTCGCGCTGCGCGAACGTCTCGATGTCCTGCGGCACCATCCAGAGCGGCGCACACACCGAGCAACTGATACCGGCAAGTTGGGCGAACACGACCGGCTGCTGGTCTGGTAGGTCGATGGTCCCGTGCCTGATCGACATTTGGGCAAAGCTCCTCCATCGGTCGTCCACGCCTGCGCCCGACATCGCAGCACCCCGGTGTTAACGGCGGCACCGCCATGTTCGGCCGTGGCCGTAGTAGACCTTGTGCATTCTATGGCGCTGGCAGAGGTCGAGCGTGAGTGACGCGCGCCTGCTGCTTACGGTTTTTGTTTTTGAATTTGGCGCAGGTGTCCTGCGCTCTACAGTTGGCGCAGGTGTCCTGCGCTCTACGTTTCGAAGAACAGTTGCCGGTGGCAAGTCTCCGACCGCCGACCAACGGGACCGAAATGTCCCGCTGTCCATGCGAGCAGCACGCACACCTTCAGTCTCCACCGCCTTGGCCACGACCGGCTTATCCGGTGCAGGCCATGCGACCCACACTGCTGCCGGGATCGCAGCCAAGGTGATGATGACGCGCATAGCATCACGCGACTTTGCGCTTCTTTGCGTGGAGGTCGACAATGTTGTGGCCACGCTTCTTGACGAACGTGGACTCGTAGCCCAGCGCGCCAGCTACGGCGGCGATGGTGCAGTATTTCGGGCGCATCGTTGAGCCTTCGATCCATTGGACAATGGTGCTGCGCCCCACTCCTGATATCTCGGCTGCGTCGCTGTAGTTTATTCCCTCATCGTCCAGCATCGTGTGAATTTTGTCGATGACGGGGTCCTTGTCCCCTCGGAAGATGTACGCCTTGTATAACTGTAGTCGCTTCGCAGCCATAGCCTCAGCCCTCCTTGGTTGTCTCTTGCTTCACTGGCGTTTTGCCAGTTCGGTAATGCCCGGGCGCTACGCGCACGAGCATCTCCTTTTGAACCAGCGAGGTGAGCGCAGGGCCGACACCCGTTGGCACAAATCCCAGTTTTTCCATCGCGGTCTTGATGTTGCCGAGGCTCACACCTTCACCGCTGCCGTTCTGCTTCTTGCTGACGTGCGCGACGATGCGTTCCAGCGCGCTCTTGCCGTCCTCGGGCCTGCGCGTCTTGCGCTTAAACTTCGGCGCGGCGTATTTGGTTTTTGCCTTTTTTGTTTTCTTGGCAGGCCTGCCCGGTCGAGCCTTTTTAGCGACCTCATAGATGCCCATGTCGATGCGCTTAAGCAGGCCGTCTTTCGCGAACTTGCTGACCACCGCGTAGACCGCTGTCTTCGTCAGACCAGCCTTCTCTGCGGCGGTGGCGACCTCCTTCATCGGGATGCGATTGTTGGAGGCCATATACTCGATCACGAACTCTTTCGGCGTCGGCATCGCCTTCAACGCGCCGTTCTCGTCGTCGCCGCCGTGCTTCACCGGCTCGATGACGAGGCTTCCTGCAACGGCCTTGCCCTCAAAGAGGGTCATCGCGTCGTACAGGATGCTGTGATCCGCGATCACGGTGATCCTGACTAACTTTCGCATCTGTGCCACTGGGCAATCTCCTCTGTGTTTCCCTTTGGTAGAGGTGTCCAGTTTACTCGACTCATTGTGTCATGCAATTCCACAGCCCGATTATGGCTTTATTTCTTGTGCGGCTAAGATAACTGGCCACCGTAGTCCGATGCCACCTGCCGCAGTATGTCCAATTGTCTCGACGCTTGTCGCTGGGTCAGCTTCCCCTTGGCGATCAGCGATGGGTAGACCCGCTGACGCATCGCGATTTCGCGCATGATCTCCGAAAACTTTTCCTGCGCTGTGAAAATCTGATCGCTTTTGCTGGGTTCTGTCATTGCAGCGTCTCCGTGCTCGCTCCGATGCACTCTTTCAGCATCATGGCTTGGTCGGCTTCACTGCACGGGATCGAGGCCACGCGCACCGGCTCAACGGCATCGCCGCGTGCGGCGCGGTCGAGCAGGTCGTCGCCTTTAACGACCATCATGTCGACGCCATCCGGCTTGGTGCGATCCGGCCAAACGCAAAACACCACCTCGGCCTTTTTGGCGATCTCGAAAATTTGATCGACAGACCCGGTGAGAATTTTCCGGGTTTCAACGGCGAGGCGCAGCATGTCGGCGCGCACCGTCGTCACATAGCCGCTGTGTCCGTTGCCTTTCATCGCGCTTCCTCCAGCGCGAGCAGACCCTCAGCAGTGAGCCGCTCGATCACAGTGCGCCCATCGGTCAGGATCATGTAGGGCGCGAACACCGCCTCAAATGACAGTATCCCTGTCTCAATCGCCATCACCTGTCCCTTGACCCAGTCGCGCAGGATCGAGTTGACGGCGATCTGGCCCTGCGCCAGCGCGCGCTGCTGCCACATCTGCTGCGATGACTTGCGCCGGGCGTTCCACGGGTTCTCCTTCATATAGAGCGCGGCCCAGCCTTTGGCTGAGGCGCGGAGGTGCATGTTGCGGCCACGGTGGCGGAACGCGAGCACGATCTCGTGCTGCTCGTAATTGTCCATGAACCCGATCTGCTCGCAGCCGAACCGGCGCAACAGGCGCGTGATCTCGCCGCGCGCATTGTCACCAGTCGTTGCTTCGGCGTAGGGCGTTCCCATCACGGCACCGTCAGTGCGATCCAGAGGACCAGCAGGTTTGTCGCCGTCGACATCATCGCGATGGCCAGCAGCCGCCAGTCGAGGTGCTCCCATGGCGTGGTCTGAATGATGACCGTCATCATGGTGGTGAGCGCGGCGAACGCCGCGATGAACACCAGTGCAAGCTCCACGACCAGCGACATTGCCTCATCCTTTCGCGCCATGCCCGACCGCTCGTGCGCCCTCGAAATGACGAGCGGTCGGGACACAGCACCCCTGCAGCGCGGTGGAAGGGACCTGCGGTGCCGGGGAAGTAACATCATGCGTGGCCTGCGTGCTCGTCGCCGGGCTGGCGGTGCTGGGCCTCGTTCAGTGTCGTGATCCCGGATGTGAGCAGGTGGATCACACCGCGCGGGTCGGTGCAGTTGCTGATGATCGAGGCGTAGTCCACCTCCTCGCCGGTCTTGATCGCGACGAGGACGAAGGTGACGCGCTGCTCCTCCTCGACGTCGTTGTTGAACGCGTTCTCCAGTGCCTTGGCGACCACCGGCAGGCTGGCGTGGAATGTATCGAACTCGCCGTCCATCACTTGCTCCTTTCATCCGCGTCCCGGCCAAGGTCAGTGTCGGCATTTCCAGAGCCGGGACGCGGTGTCTCCGGTGCGTCAGGACCACCACCGGAAATCAGGTTCTCACCGACGCGTATGCGTTCAAGCTCGCGCAGGTCGCCGAGGGTGAAGCTCACCAGCAGCGGCACCGACCAGTTGTCGGGCAACTCGTCCATCAGGTGCGGCTGGGCGACCGCGTAGGCCTTCAGGATCGCGGTGAAAAATCTCTGCTTCATCGTCTCGACATTCCTCGCTGGAGCCGCAGCATGTAGAGGTCACTCAGGCGTTCGATCTCATCGCGTGACTTGCCTGAATGTTTCAGTGCCGCGACGAAGGTGGCCAAGGTGGCGTTCGCGCGGGCATCAGCGCGCGCGGCTCGTCGCTCGCGGCCTGCTTGGACTGTCCTCTTCTGGGGGCGCTCCCTGTCGTGCATCATTGTTTTTGTCCTCACTCTCGTGGGCAGGCAGATACTGGCGCATGCGTTGGACTGCCTGTAGCAACGCCCTCACTGCGTCCTCGCCTTCTTGCTTGGCTTCATCGATCAGGATCGGCAGGCCTTTCCCGATGGCCTTGACGACCTCGTCGCGCGTGGCGGTCTTGCCGTGGCAGAACCAGCGCACGTCAATCGGCTCGCCGATGCGAAACAGCACACCATTGTCGACCGGCATCACGCGAAACTCCTGCGTGACCCAGACGCAGGTCGCACCGGGATTGTGCATCACCGGCTTGCCGACCGGCGGCATGTGCCCCTCGGGCAAATCCTTGGTGTTGCGGCGCATGCGCGGCTTGGTCAGGAACGGACAATTCATTGCGGCGAACACCGCGCACGAGCGATGCGAAGGCGGCTCGGCGCTGACACGATTGATGGTGCACATCGGCCCGATGTTGAACGCCTTGTCGCGCGGCAGTGCGTGTCCGCAAATCCAGCACAGGTTCGCGCCGATGGCGTACTCGACCTTGGCGGCCCCGATAATCCGAAAGTCAGCCACCTTGTCCTTGCCGATGTGAACGAACCACGGGACCGGGAAGCCACGCGGATCGCGCGGCAGGGCCTTGATGCGCTCGTTCATGGTGCGCGGATCGATGGCGCTGTTGAGAGCGGTCATAGCTGGCTCCGTCCATATTTGCCGTCGATGGCGGCGTCAAAGATGTGCACGCCGGTCGCGACCCCGTACCAGTAGATTTGCTTCATCTGCTTGATGGTGTCGGGGTCGAGTGTCTCGCTGATGAGACTGGCGAGCAGGCGATCCCAACGCGCATCAAGCTCACGCTGCATCGCCAGCCCCGGTTTTGCGATGCCGTCGTCGGATATCGGGCTCGGGCTGCTCGGGTTGTTTGCGTCCATGTTTGGCCTCATCGCGCATACGCTTGTGATACTCATTGATCTCGTCGTCATCGAACGTCATCGGCGTGGTGTTGAAGGGCGGCGGCAACTTGTTCAGATCGACCCAGCGCATGATGGTGCGCCGCGATCTGCGAAACAGGCGCGCGACGTCTTCCAGCGTCATGCTCGCTCCTCCTGCTTCACCACGAAGCGTTGCTTCTCGATGGCGGCGTTGAGCATGCGGTGCATCTTCGGCTCGATCTCGGCCATGCGCGCTGTCGCATCGACGTTGTACGCGGCCCAGCGGTCAAGCTCCGCAACTGTGCGCGCCGTGCGCGCGTTGGCAATGTAGGCCTGCGCCCATTGTCGCCAGTCCTCGTCACCGGCAGGCGCGACCATGCGGTACGGCTCGATGTATTCGGCCTCGCTCGGCTGCTCGATGGTCGTGCCCTGCTGCAGGTCAGGCGGGTGCATCGGGGTCGGCTCGCGATGCGGTGTGACGTCGACCATGTCGCGCACCTCGTCATCGAACTGCATGCCGAGCATCACCTCGGACAGATGCAAACGGCCCCATGTGCGCGCGCCGGAATAGCCGAGTTGCTGGTCGGGCTGCTTGGTCCATTGCGCGTTCTGGGTCTTGACGTTGCCGAGGCGCACCTCGACCGAGCGTGACGTGGTCTCGCCGTGCAGGCGCGCGCTCACCGTGATGGTGCGCTCGTCGCCTTCGCCCGCGTAAACGTAGCTGAGCCGCTCGGCGAGCATGCCCGATGAGTTGAGCATCGCGGCGGCCATCTTGCCCGAAAAGCCGACCTTGCCCGAGATCACGTAGCACTCACCGATGGTGAGAAAAAAATCGAGGCGCAGGCGTTCGCAGGTGTTCATCACCAAAAAAAGATCGGCCGGGCTTTTCTGGAATGCTGGCGGCACGAGGCGCGCGGTCGCAAGCTCGCGGCACAGCGCCATGCGATCCATCGCATTGACCGGCCATTGCATGGCGGTCGGCGGCGAGGCGACGACTGGCAGGTTGGAGGTGTCGTTCACAGCACTTCCCTTTCGCGGATGGTGACGGCGCCGTTCTTGGCGCGGCGCACGGTGAGGTCGCCGTAGAGCACCGCGCCGACGTCGTCGGGCAGCATTTCCTTCACGGTCTTCTTCGCGGCATCGTGCTGGCGCGCGGCATCGCGTGTCGCGGACCACTGGCGCATGGTCTCGATCATCGGCACACCCCAGTTCGGCAGCGGCACGGTCACGGCGAGGTCGACGGTGCGCCAAAGCTCGGGCGGCACCAGCACCGGGCGATGCACGGGCGGCGTCATGGTGTCGACGCAGCGCTGGAAGGCGGCGAGGCGGTCGAACACCTCGCGCTCGTAGGCCGCGTCGATGTTGATTTCAAATTGCTCCAGCGTGAACCCGCGCAGCACGGCGAGTATGCCGCGCGCTGCATCGCGGCAGCGCATCTGCAGGAGAACCTGCGGCGTGTACTCGGTGATGATGTCGCGGCGGTCGCTGAAGGGGTTGCAGTGCTTGGCCTCGACCACGGCATCGTCGAAGGCGCGATAACCGTCCAGCGTTGCGCTGTAGGGCAGGGCGGGGTGCTCGATGAAGCGTTGCCGCTCGGTGATCTCGTGCTGGTCCACGCGCTCGATCCAGTCGAGAATGAACGGCTCGCACAGCTTGCCGAGTTGAACCGGCAGGTTGTTGCTGAAGTCCTGCGGCGCGATCTCGCCGAGGCGTTCCTGCCAGAGCGCGAACAGTTCGTCGGCGCTGCCGTGGACGATGATGCGCGCCTGCGATGCGGTGGTGTATCGCTCGCGCAAGGGCGAGAGGTGGCACTCGGTCATAGCTTCGCCCTCCCTCGGAAACGTGGTTGTGTAACGGTTGAATGTGGTTATCGTTTTCGCTTGGATGTTGTATGGGCACAAGCGGGCTTGGTCTGGGCCGCTCGGCTAACCCAACATAGCACGATCAAATCCTTCGACAATAAGGGCAATCCGGCGATGACACAGCGCCGTCACGTGCCATTTTGGCGTCTTGACAGCGCCCATCTGCGCTCGGTACCGCCCGTGAAATGGGCATTAACGGCGTGGCGAAATTGTGTTTTTCCGAATTTTTCCAAACTGCGCGGCGCTGTGGACACGGTCGTCTAAACCGCTGAAATGCCGGGCGTAATTACCGTCTATTCACGAGTGCGTGAGACATTTTTGAAGGCTGTACCGGGGCGCAGACAGTTGTCCACAACTTATTAGGACCGGGTCGGTCCTATCGGGTTGACATCTTGTCATTCTTGACAGCGCCCGCATCCGTGTTCTTTGTGCCTGACCCATGACTGATACGACATCAGATGGGTCTCCCAGCAAGCACCTGCTGTTCTCGTTCAACGAGGTCGTGCGCGCGCTCGGCGGCGTGTCCAAGCTCGCCAAGCTGACCGACTGCAGCAGGAGCAGCGTGTGGAATTGGCGCAAGGCCGGTGTTTTCCCGCCACGGCATTATCGTGTGATGCGCGATGTTCTGTTCGAGCAGGGTTATGTCGCCGATCTGCGCCTGTGGGCGTTCACCGGCAGCGAGAAACCACCCGCCACCATTGATGTCGCTGCTTGAGGGCGCGACATGGACGAGCGACAGCTTGGGCTGTTCAAGGGACCGCGTCAGCGTGGCAAGCGACCGCCGACGCCGAAAGAATTCGCGGTCCAGTGTGCGCTCGCCGATCTGGTCTCGCGCTGGATCATGCCGGGCTGGATATTCACGCATCTGCCGATGGGCGAGAAGCGCAGCAAGGCGACGGCGGGTCGCCTCAAGCGCATGGGCGTGAAGCCCGGCTGGCCTGATTTCATCTTCGTCGGGCCGGGCAAGGTGTTCTTCCTCGAACTCAAGCGCAGATCGCGCGGTGTGGCGAGCGCGGAGCAGAACATCGTCGCGTGGCATCTGATGCGCTGCGGTCACGGCTATCTGCTCACCGATAATTTCGAGGACGCGGTCGGCGCGTTGCGCGATCTCGGCATCGTGCGCGCGGTGGTGTCGGCATGAGCCTCGACGTCAACACACCGCTCGGCCAGCAGACCTTGCGCGACGAGGGTTTCGCGGCTGACCTGTTCGAGCGGCACTACAAGGCGCGTTACCTGCACACGCCGAAGGATCGCGCGAGCAGGCTCGACGCTTTCGTGCTCAAGGGCAATACGTTGTGCGCGGTCGCGCTGACCAGCTGCCGCTACAACGTCACGCTGGCGACATTCCATTCGACGTTCGACTGCGAGATGCTGCTGACATGGCGCAAGGTGCAGGTCGGCGCGTGGCTCTCGCGCGGACTGCAGGTGCCGCTGCTCGGGCTTTTGTATTTCGTTCCCGACCGCGTGCTGATGGTCGCCAAGCTCTACGACCTCGATCACTGGGCGGTGCCGTTTCGGCGTGCGCTCACCGAGACGCAGGCGACGGTGAATGGCGGCCGCGCGCTGCGCATGAACGTCTTCATCGACATGAGCCGTGCAACGCAGATCGCGGGGTGAGAGCCATGAGGTTCGACAATCCGTTTGCGCGCAAGCCGATGCGGCAACGCGCGCCCGCCCGTTCCGGGCCGAAGCGGCACTACCAAGATGGCGAGTACGACCGGCACACCGGCCATCGCAAGCCGGTGACGTTGCCGCGCGTGCGTTTTCTCGAAAAGCCGTTTGATCCGACCGAGGTCTGGTTGAAGGGGGACAAGTCATGGCGACACTGATCGCGGTCTATTCCTCGGAGCGATGTGTCGGGCGCTGCGATGCGAACTGCTACAACGCGGTGCATGCGCGATGCGCGTGCATTTGCGGTGGCGTGAACCACGGCCTCGGGGTCGATCTGGCGCGCGCGAATGTTCTCGATGGCGTCGGGCTGAAGGCGAGCGACCTCAAGCGCTTCGCGGCCGAGCATGATCATCAGTGTGAGCTTGTCGTGATCGACCGCATTGCGGTGCCCGATGCGCGGGCGGCCTACACGGCGGCGTACATGAAGCTTCATCAGCTTGAGCTTCCACTCGGGGAGCCGGTTCATGGCTGATGACGACGACAATGTCGTGCTGTTCGACATGCGGCTGCGGGCGCAATGGCAATCGCGGTGTTTGTTGACCGAGAAGGGCAAGCTGATCCCGAACCATGCGAACGTGATGCTGGCGCTGCGGCTCGATCCGGCATTGCGCGAGAATTACGGCTACGACGAGATGCTGCGCAGCGAGGTGATGCTGCGCGAGCTTGGCCATCTCGAGCCGGTGCATCGTTATGTGACCGACGCGGATGCGTGCGATCTGTTGGAGTGGCTGCATCAGAACGGGATGCCGGGCTTGCGGCTCGATGTGGTGCGCAACGCGCTGTCGACGCGCACGCGCGAGTGTCCCATTCATCCGGTGATCGATTATCTGCAGTCGCTGCAATGGGACGGGGTGCCGCGTCTGGGGATTTGGTTGACGTCGTATCTGGGCGCGCCGCTCGGGAATTACAGCGAGCACATCGGGCGCATGTTTCTGATCTCGATGATTGCGCGTGTGGTGCAGCCCGGCTGTCAGGCCGACCACATGATCGTGTTGGAGGGGCCGCAAGGCATTCTCAAGAGCAGTGCGTGCCGCGTGCTCGGCGGCGAATGGTTCTCGGACAATCTGCCGGACATCACCAGCGGCAAGGAGGTCTCGCAGCATTTGCGTGGCAAGTGGCTGGTGGAGGTGAGCGAGATGCACGCGATGAACCGCGCCGAGGCGACCTTGCTCAAGAGCTTCATCTCGCGCGGCGTGGAAATCTTCCGGCCTTCGTACGGTCGGATGGAGGTGCACGAGCCGAGGCAATGCGTGTTCGTCGGCACGACCAATCAGGATCAATACCTCAAGGACCCGACAGGCGGTCGCCGTTTCTGGCCGGTGAAGACCGGGATCACCGGGCGCATCGAGCTTGGCTTGCTGGCCGAGCAGCGCGACCAGTTGTTCGCCGAGGCGCTGGCGGCGTTTCAGGAGGGCGGCACGTGGTGGCCTGATCCCGCGTTCGAAGCTGAGATCATCAAGCCGCAGCAGGCCGAGCGTTACACGGGCGACATCTGGGAAGACCGCATCGACCAGTTTCTCATCGAGCGCACCCGGGTCTCCACGCGCGAGATCGCCCGCGAGGCCCTCGGCTTTGTCGACAAGGAGTTGCGGCAGGAGCACAGCCTGCGCATCGCTTCCATCCTGCGCGATCTGGGCTGGGAGCCGAAACGCTCGGGCAGGACACGGTGGTGGTGCCGTAATGGATTGATCTCCTGAGACCGTCACCAACCGTCACACCGTCACAAGTGTGGTTATAATGTCAGAGATTAAGCGTCATGACCGTCACATTGGTGACGGTGTGACGGTTCGTGTCGATCTTCCCTTATATAGGTATACAAAGACCCTGTTTGTAACGCTATATAAGGAAGATCGTCACTAGACCGTCACCGTCACCACGCGCAGGGATTAAGCTTGACGCGATGGAGAACGGCGCGCAGTTTTCGCGGCTTCAAAGGTCGTGGTCGGCACCTCGGACCTAAATGGCGCGAGCACCAACCGATTTGAGATCGCTGGCGCGTGCACACACCGAGATGGGGTTGCGCGTGCTTTGCGGCATTGCGCAGAACAGCGAGAGCGACAACGCACGCGTGGCTGCTGTCGGTCTGATCTGGGATCGCGGCTGGGGCAAAGCTCCGCAAGCGCATACTGGCGCAGACGGCGAAGGCGATATTCGCGTCACCATTCGGCACATCATCGAAGGCACTGCAGCGCCGCAAGTTCTTGATGCGAGCAACGACGCCAAGGTGCTGACCTTGGTGCCCAAGAAAACTGAGGGCGAGCCATGAATTGTGCGCTTGCCAATTGGCACACCCCATACTCAACGAATTCGCTTGCCAATTGGCACACCTTGGACCATATTGACGTTCGTCAGAACGTTCCAAGGGATGCGCCAAATGGCACTCGTCGCTTACTACCGGGTTTCCACCGCACAGCAGGGCCGCTCGGGCCTCGGTCTGGAAGCGCAGCGCGCGACAGTGCTGGCCTTCGCGAAGGCCGAGGGGCTGGAGATCATCGCGGAATACACCGAGATCGAGACAGGGAAGGGCGCAGACGCGTTGGATCGCCGCCCGCAGCTAAAGGCCGCTCTGAAGCACGCGAAACGCTCCACGGCCTCCGTATGCGTTGCCAAGCTGGACCGCTTGAGCCGCGATGTGGCGTTCATTGCAGGCCTGATGGCACAGCGTGTGCCGTTCGTCGTGTGTGCGCTGGGCCGCAACGTCGATCCTTTCACGCTGCACATCTACGCCGCGCTCGCCGAGCAGGAGCGGCGCATGATCTCGCAGCGCACGTCCGCTGGCCTTCAGGCAGCGAAAGCACGCGGTGTCGTGCTCGGCAACGCCTCGATGGTCGAGGCACAGAAAGCCGCTGCAGCAGAGCGCGATCTTGCACTGCGCGAAGTGGTGATGCCGATGATTGGCCTGCCCTCGCGTGTCATCGCAAGCAAGCTGACCGAGCTTGGCATCGAGACACCGAGAGGCGGCAAGGTCTGGTCGCACATGACCGTGCAGCGTGTGATGGCCCGCCTAGGCTGGTAGGCCTCGCCCGGTCGGCCCCCGGGGGACCTCCCCGGGGCTTTGTGTCCAAGGGAACCCATTTCACGGGTCCTCCGCGCGACGAGGCTCTCACATTTTCCGGTGAGCGCCCCTGATGGACATCACGCTTCCCCACAATGGCTGGCTCCCGCGCGCGCATCAGATGGCGCTGTGGAGCTATCTCGCCAACGGCGGCAAGCGTGCGATGGCGGTATGGCATCGGCGTGCGGGCAAGGACGAGATTTGTTTGCATCACGCCTCGTGCGCGGCGATGCAGCGTGCGGGCAACTACTGGCACTGCCTTCCAGAATTCTTGCAAGGTCGCAAAGCCATCTGGACCGCGATCAACGCGCACACCGGCAAGCGCCGCATCGATGAAGCCTTCCCGCCGATGCTGCGTGAGACCACCAACGACAACGAGATGTTCATCCGCTTTCTGAACGGCTCGACGTGGCAAATCATCGGTAGCGACCGCTACGACGCCACCGTCGGCGCAGGTGTCGCGGGCATCACCTACTCAGAATGGGCGCTCGCGAACCCGTCAGCGTGGGCCTACCACCGCCCGATGCTGGAGGAAAATAACGGCTGGGCCGCCTTCATCACCACGCCGCGCGGCAGAAACCACGCCCTCTCGATGTTCAACCACGCGCAAGCAACATCGGGCTGGTTCTCCGAACGCCTGACTGCGCTCGACACGCATGCGCTCTCGCAGGAGCGGCTGGAGGAGGCGCTCGCCGAGTATCAGGCCCTTTACGGCATGGACGTCGGGCGCGCGCAATTCCAGCAGGAATACATGTGCGACTGGAACGCCGCTATTCTCGGGGCATTTTACGCCTACGAGATGGCGCTGGTGCGCGCTGAAAACCGCATTATCGACATCGACGCGCAACCCGGTGTTCCGGTGCATCGCGCGTGGGATTTGGGCATGACCGACGACACGAGTATCTGGTTTTACCAGATGGTCGGCTCGCAAATCTTTATTCTCGACCATTACGCCACCTCGGGCGTCGGCCTCGAACATTATCGCGACATCATCGAGATGCGCTACCGCGACCGGGGCTGGACCCACGGCGAGGATCACGTGCCGCACGACGCGAAGGTGAAGGAGATGGGCACCGGCCGCACCCGCGTCGAGACCATGCGCCTGCTCGGTCTTAAGCCGATCTTGGTCCCGAACGCATCCATCGAGGACGGGCGCAACGCGGTGCGGCGCACGCTGCCGCTGTGCGTCTTCCATCCGCGCACCGAGGTCGGCGGCATCGATGCGCTGGAGCAGTACCGGCGCGAATGGGACGACGAGAAGAAGGCGTTCCGCGCCAACGCGGTCCACGACTGGACCTCGCACCCGGCCGACAGCTTTCGCTACCTCGCGCTCGCATGGCGCGCGCCGCCGCCGCGCGTCGTGACACCGCCGCCGCTGCTTCCATCCGGCTGGATCATTCCGCCGCCACCCGAACCACGCGCGGGGATCATGCTGTGACACCGGAGCGCGCCCAGCAATTCGCTATCGGCGTGCTCGTGCTCGCCGTCATCCTCGTCGTCGCGATCTTGCTCGGAGGCATCGGGCAATGAGGAATGCCTATTTCGCACAGGTGCGTCATGGCTAAACCGTACGGCGACGACATCCGCCACGACGATCTGGAATTCAACCCGGCCATCGAGCCGAAGAAGGCCAAGGCGTGGCTCAATCTCTTGGAGGAGAGCGAGACCGCGTTCGAACCGTACAACACGCACTGCGACCGCCTCGAACGGCTCTACGCTTCGCTCGAACGGCTCGCCGACATGCGCCGCGACAAGGAATTCCAGATGTTCTGGGCCAACATCGAGGTGATCAAGCCCGCGATCTACGCCACACCGCCGCGCCCGGTCGTGGTGCCGAAATTTCAGGACCGCCGCCCGGTCTACGATGCCGCCTCCGAGATGCTCGAACGCGTCTGCGTCGTCCTGTTCGACCTCACGCGCATTCAGGATTTGATGCTGCTGGTACGCGACGATGTCGCGCTGATCGGTCGCGGCGTGCCGTGGTGCCGCTATGAGAGCGGCAAGGAGAGCGGCAGCTACTACGACAGCGAACGCGTCTGCATCGATTATAAAAACCGGCGCGACTTCCTCCATTCGGTCAGCCGCAACTGGCGCGAGGTCGGCTGGGTCGCGGCGGCGAGCTACCTCACACGCAGCGAGGCGCGCGACCGTTTCTACGAGCACTCAGGCGATGCCTACAACGAGGCCGAATACCGCGTCGACAAGGAAGCCAAGGAGGTCGGCGGCGCCGACAGTCGCGAGCGGGCCAAGTTCTGGGAAATCTGGAGCAAGAGCGAGCGGCGCGTCGTGTGGGTGGCGAAGGGCTGCGAAGACATTCTCGATGAGGACGATCCGCACCTCGATCTCTCGGACTATTTCCCGTGCCCGCGCCCGGCCTACGGCACCGTGCAGCGCAATTCGCTCGTCCCCGTGCCCGACGTGATGCAGTACCGCGATCAGCTTGATGAATTGAATTTGCTGACCTCGCGCATTCACGCCCTCTCCGATGCGCTGGAGGCGAAGGGCTTCTATCCGGCCGGTGGCGCCGAGCTTGGCGATGCCGTGCAGGCCGCGATCAAGATGAAAACCCCCGGGCGCGTGCTCGTCCCGGTGTCGAACTGGGCCGCGTTCGGCGGCACCAAGGAGGTGATCATCTGGTTGCCCATCGACATGATCGCGCAGACCATCACGGCGCTGGTCGGACTGCGCAAGCAGATCATTGACGACATTTATCAAATCATGGGCCTGTCCGACATCATGCGCGGCGCGACCGACGCGCGCGAAACGCTCGGCGCGCAGCAACTCAAGACGCAGTACGGCTCGACCCGCATTCGCGACAAGCAGGCCGAGATGGAGCGGGTCGCGGTCGACCTCGTCACCATCACGGCCGAGATCGTCACCGAGAAATTCGACCCGATCACCATGATCGAGATGAGCCAGAGCCAGTTGCCGACGCAGGCGATGCAGCGCCAGCAGGTCATGATGCTGCAGCAGCAGCTTGGCCAGCAGCAGCAGATGATGCAGATGCTGCAGAGCAATCCGCAAGCGCAGCAGGTGATGCAAAGCAATCCGCAAGCCCCGCAGATGCTGCAGCAAGCGCAACAGGTGATGCAGGACGGACAGGACGCCATCGCCAAGGTGATGGCCAAGCCGACCGTCGAGCAGGTGCTCGCCTTCCTGCGCAACAATCGCGCGCGCTCCTTCGTGCTCGACATCGAGACCGACAGCACCATCCAGCAGGATGAGAACGCCGAGAAGCAGCGCCGTTCCGAATTCGTCGGTGTGCTGGCGCAGCTGCTGCCGCAACTCACGCAGATGATCCAAGTTGCCCCCGACACCGCCGAATTCTGCGGCGAGGTGCTTAAGTTTGCCACCGCGCCGTATCGCGCCGGTCGCTCGCTGGAAGGCTCGATCAATGATCTGGTCGACAAGATGAAGGAAAAGGCCGACGCGCCACGCGGCGACGACCCGACCACCGCGCAGGGCAAGATCGCGCTGCAGATCGAGCAGATGAAGGACAAGCGCGAGCGCGACAAGAACCAAGCGGACGCGCAACTGCAGGCGGCCGAACTCAAGATGAAGGCCGACAACAATCGCGCGCAGATCGAGAGCGAACAGCGCATCGCGATGGCCAAGATGCGCGAGGGTCAGCAGACCGACGCCGCCAAGCAGCAGCAGACCAATCTGAAAATGATCGCGGATCGCGAGAAGCATCAGGCCTCGATGATCAAGGCCGACACCGACATGCAAGTCACACGGCAGAAGGCCGCGCTGGCGCAGCAGGCCGCGATGAACAAGGGCGCCGACATGGCGGCACGCGCCGACGAACGCCGCGCCGCGCAGCAGTTCAAGCTCACGCAGCAACCCGGAGGGATTTTCCGCCAATGATGGGCGACCTCGCCGCGCAGGACACCTATGACGTCGACCCGATGACCGGGGCGGTGATGAACCCGACGCCGCGCGCGCAGGGAAAATTCGGCCGCGTGGTCGAGGGCATCGGTGCGGGCTTGCGCGACTGGGCGATGCTGCCGGGCCGCGCCTACAAGGAAGGTCTCACGCCCGAGGAGGAGGTCGCATGGGCCGCGCCGACCGCGATGGGAATGGTCGGCGCATCGCGCCTGCCGGGTGGCGCGCCGCCCGGATCGCTCGGCGCTGCCGGTGGCGGCAAGCTGATCCAGCCCGATGTCATGGGCGGCGTGGCCGAGCTTGGCGACCCGCTATGGCATGGCATTTCGAAAGTGAAGCTCGAACGGCCCGTCGCCGAGATGTCTGCAGCGCGCGAAGCGATGCCGGTGAACGAACGGGTGATCTCACCTGAGGCGCTGCAGGGCGGCGTGCTGATGCCTGCGGTCGGTGATCGTTCAATGGCCAGTGCGCGCCTCACCGGCATCGGCGACAAGCCGCTCGCGTCCCCGGTCGACCTGCAAGGCGGTCACGGCTTCATGGCGGCGAACGCTGACACCGGGCACGTCTGGGCCTCCGACAAGGGCGTCATCTCGACAATCGCGAACCGCGCCAAGCGTATCGCCGAGCAGGAAGGTGCGCCGGTCTATCTGCCCTACACGGCGATGGGCGAACGCTCGGTCGATTTTTCCCATCACGTCTCGGACACGCTCGCCGAGATGGCCAAGGGCGCGAAAATTCTCAAGCGCTCCAGCGATCCGGCCAAGGGTTCGGCGGCGAGCTTCGATGCCGCGATGCGAACCGAGCGCGGCGTAGAAGATTTCCCCGGCATCAAGGACCCCGGGCTGCGCGCCTATCTGGTCGACGCGTCGGGCGACGTGCGCAACAAGTTCGCCAAGCTGATGGACAGCCGCAAATATCAGGACGCGGGTTTTCCGAGTGTCGCCGAGGCACGCTTCGCCGTCACGGACCCGCGACTGCTGCATGAGCCAACTGGCGCAGCCGGTCTGTCGATCTCAAAGGTGGACCCGGAGAAGATCGCGCCGTCGAGCCATCGCACCTACTCGACTGCGCTCGGCGGCAGCTACCTCGGCGGCCTCGGCCGCTCGGTGCCGAAAGAGGTGATGTATCCCGACATCATGTCGGCCTACGCGCAGCAGGGCTATGCCCCGGTGCAGTTTGACTACCTGATGGGCAAGGGTCGCGCGCCGGTCTTCCAGCGCACCGATCAGCGCTGGCTCGACAACATCATGCGGCATCTGGAGGAGACGCGTCAGTGAGCAGGCTCAGTGCAGACCGAGAGCGGCAACTTGCTGGAGAGCGCAACGCTCGTGGCGAGCCTGCCTGCGGCATCGGCGTCGTCAAGCTCCTCCAAAAGGTCAACCAGATCGCCGTCCGTGTTGACGGTGATCAGGCGATAAACCTCGGGCGCCTCGGAGACGTCGAGGACAAGGGCGGTGGCGTCGGGGCTGATGTCGCGCATCGCTGATCTGTAGCGCAACCAAGGGAGGCCGACAATGGCGCAAAGTGCAACCACGGTAACACCTGACGGCCCCTCGCCGCCGACCAACTTCGGCGGGCAGGTCGGCATGCGACCGCCGACCACGGCGGGCTTGAACCCGATTGACGACGGCGCGGCGGGCTCCGCGCTGGTGTTTGCAGCACCGGTCAGCGGCACCGCCTCCGAGGGCGCTGGCAGCGAGGTCAACGTCGTTGCGCCCGGCTCACGCGCGGAGTGTCCGACTATCGCAACCTCCGACCTCGGCAATTTCACGCGCGAGCCGAACGGGCAGCACGCCTCGACCTTGTCGCCGAGCGCGAGCGCGAGCATCAGCGGCCTCGTCCCGGCCTCGCTCGTGGCCGGTGCTGGCACCAACGCGCTCGCGGTGAACGGCGCAGGCTTCACGCGGCAATCGGTCGTCTACGTCAACGGTGTTGCGCAGGTCACCGCCTTCATCAGCGCGGTGCAACTCAATGTCGCGGCGGCACCGAAGAAGGCGACCGCAGGCACGCTCCCGGTCACCGTCGTGACCGACCGCGTCGGCACGGCCCCAGCCAACTGGACGTTCACATAAGTGGAGGCTCGCCATGGCTCAAAGCGCAACAACGGTGGCACCGGAAAGCCCGACGCCTCCGACGAACATGGCCTGCGTCGGCATGCGACCGCCGACGACCGCTGGCCTTGCGCAACTCGATGACGGTGTGGCGGGATCGCTCACCGTGTTCGTCGCGCCTGTGAGCGGCACAGCGCACGAAGGCGCTGGCACCGAGGTGGTCGTGACCTCGCTGCACTCGCGGCCTGAGTGCCCGACACAGTCGGTGTCCGACCTCGGCAACTACACCACCAAGCCGAACGTCGATCACGCATCGAGCAACTCGCCCGCGACAGGTCCGCAACTCGACACCATCGGCCCCAACCCGACCGCCGGTGACGGCGCTTCGGTCACGCTGACCTGCACCGGCAACTTCTTTCACAAGACGTCGGTGATCTATCTGAACGAACAGCCGCTGGAGACGCACTTCTTCTCGCAATGGAATATCGACACGCACGTGAACAAGAAGGCCTCGCCCGGCACATGGAAAGTCACCGTCCGAAATGGTGGCATCACCTCAGCAGCAGTCGATTGGACCTTCACATGACCAACAAGCACGAGCACGAGCACGAGCGCACCGAGGCGACACCGCCGACGACAAAACCGGCAGCGGCTCCCGCCCAGCCGAAAGCAGGTGCACCGCTGCGCAGCATCAACGAGCCTGACGCGCCGAGCGAAGCGACCGGCGATCTGCCCAGCATCAACGAGCCACCGGGATCGGACGTGCTCGCGCAGTCTAAGAATGTTGAGCATCAACCGTCACCGACCGTCACAAATGTTGCACGTGAAACGAAGCACGAGACATCACGCGACGACAACAAACACATGGGACGACGTTGAGGCTTTCATGCCGACGCTGATCGAGATCGAGCCGGGCAGGTGGCGGATCGCGCGCGAGCGCGGACCCGTTGCCTGCTCGCACATGCCGATGCCGTATCTGATCTGCGATGAGATGCCGCCGACCGAGCAGGTCGACGGGCGCTTCTACACATCGAAGCGGAAATTCCGCGACGTCGGTCGCGCGCACGGGCTGACCGAGATCGGCAATGAAAAGCCAAAGCCGAAACTGCGTGCGACCAACGATGCGACCGTGAAGACCGCGCGCCGCGATGCGCTACGCCGCGCGGTCGCGCGCTACCGGGCCGGGGAACGGCCCCGACAGAACAGGTAAGCCATGTCCGACGTCAGCAACGCACCGAACGCCAACCCGCCGCAGCAGCAGCAGAACGCGCCTGCGAACGAGGTGGCCATCGACACGAACCCGGTCTCCGCGCCGCAGCCGGTCGGCTCGCAGGCCCCCGACAAGCCGAGCAGCGAACAGCCGCGCGCGGAAAGCCGCCGCGAGGCGATCCAGAAGGCGTTCGCCAAGGCGCGCGAGACCAACCCACCGAAGGCCGCCGACGCCAAGATGGGTCACAACCAGCCGCCCGAGGAGACCAAGCGCGAGGTGCCGCAGCGGCGCGAGACGCGCGAGCGCGAGAAGCTTGAGCCGATTGATTTGCGCAAGCGCCCGGCCGATCAGCCGCGTGCCGAGCAGCCGCGCGAGCAGGGCCGCTTTGCCCCAGCCAAGGCCGCCGATGAGCCGCAGCGCCAACAGGCTGCACAGCAGCAGGGCGGCGCGCAGGGCGCGCAAACCGCTGCGCAAACGCAGGCAGCAGGCGCGCAAACGGCGCCGTTGCCCGACACGGCACCCTACGCCAAAGCGCCACCGCGCATGACCGACCGCGCCAAATCCGAATGGGGCGCGACCCCGGAGAGCGTGCGCGCCGACGTCCACCGCATGCATGTCGAATTCGACGGCGCCTACAAGCGCTACAAGGGCGATCACGAGACGATGAAGACGCTGCGGCCGTTCGAGGCCATGGCGAGGGAGCACGGCACGACACTGCAGCGCGCGCTCAACAATTACGTCGGCATGGAGCAGAAACTGCGCACCGACGTGGTCGGCGGGCTCGACATCATCGTCAACAATCTGAACCTGCAGACCCCTGATGGTCAGCGGCTCACGCTGCGCGATGTCGCGCACCACATCCTCAATCAGTCGCCCGAGCAGCATAAGCTCCGGCAGAACGAGAACGCACAGAGCGCGGCAAGCCAGCAGATCGGGCAATTGCATCAGATGGTGAGCACGCTTGCGTCGGGAATTAAGGAGATGCAGTATGAGCGGCAGTTCGCCAACACGCGAACGGCGCTCGACCGCTACGCGGAGGACCCGAAGCATCCCCGCTTTGATGAGCTTGCCGACCTGATCGAGCAAGAGGTCAAGCTGGGCTTCGACATCGACACCGCGTACCAGCGCGCCGAACTGCTTCGGCCCGGCCCCGCTCGGGCGGCTCAAACCCGCACCAACGGCACCGGTAACGGCACAGCGGCTCAGACCCGCAACCCCGACCGCTCCATCCACGGCGCGCCAGACGTAGCCTCCTCAAACGGGGCGTCCCGGGCCAAGGGCGGCAAACCGGTCGGTCGACGCGAAGCCATCGCCAACGCGATGCGACGAGTAAGCGGCACGATCTAAACGATCACGCGCGGCTCAGACCCGCAACTCCACACACGACGGCTCAGACCCGGACCCATATCGCCGCGACCAGCGCGCGCATGCGCGGCTGCTCGCTTTGATCTGAACCCGTTTTCCGTGGAGCGGCAATCATGCCGAATATCAACACCAACGCTGCCTACCAGCAAATCCTCTCGATGGCGATTGAAGACCGCTCATCGAGCTACGAAGACCTCGTCTCGAACAACAACGCGCTGCTCACCGTGATGCGGCGCAAGGGCCTGTGGAATACCTACTCCGGTCCCCGCATTCGCCAGACGCTGCAGATTTCGAAGCAGGTCGCGCAGTGGTACTCGGGCTTCGATCAGTTGCTCAACCCGTCCATCGATCTGTTCAACGACGCCTACTTCGACCCGAAGATGGTCGTCGTGCCTGTCATCCTCTCGATGCAGGAAATCTTGAACAACGAGGGCGAAGCGCAATTGATGGACGTCTACGACACGTACATGGATGCGGCCGAGCGCGCGCTCGAAGACACCATGGACGCTGGCATCTACAGCGACGGCACGGCGAACGGCGGCAAGCAGATCACCGGCCTCGCGACCGCAGTGCCCATCGTGGTCAACACCGGCATCTATGGCGGCATCGACCGTAACACCGCCGCGATCTGGCGCACCTCGATCTTCGACGCGCAATCGGCGTCTGCGCCAATCGGCACGCAGGTCACCAAGGACACGATCCGCCCGTTCCTCAACTACATCATGACCAAGCAGTCGCGCGGTCGTCAGTATGCCGATCTGCTGCTGATGTCGCCCGAGCACTATGCGGCGTACGACGCGGCCACCATCGCGATCCAGCGCCAGACCAACGAGACCTCGCTGGGCAAGCTCGGCTTCAGCGCGGTGGAATACATCGGCGGCGGCAAGCGCGCCGAGATCGTGCTCGACGGCGGCATCGGCTCGAACATGCCAGCGAACACGACGTTCGGTCTCAACACCGACAGCTTCCGCATTCGCTACCACCCCGCCCGCAACTTCGACAAGATTTTCGATGGCGAAGGCATGATGCCAATCGACAAGGACGCCATCGCGCAATTCATCGGATGGATGGGCGAACTCACGCAGGTCAACCCGCTGTTCAACTGGCGTTTCTATGACAGCAACCCGGCGACCTGATCACCGAAGCTTTCGGCGAGATGGTACCTCGCCGAAACCCGGGGCTGTCGCTCTCTTGGTCCAAGTGTGAGCGGCGGTCCCGGGACACAACGGAGAACACCATGGCTGTCGACCCCAAGGACCCCGATGCCTCGCTGGTTGCCCTGTTCCGTCACCACGCGATCCTGAACGAGAGCAAGACTGCGAAGGAAGGGCGGCCGATCTTCGATGACATCGAGGTCGTTGAAATCCGCTTTCCCGGCTCGCGCTCGATGAGCGCTTTCCCGGCGACCGCCGTGTCGCACTGGGCCGTCGACCCGTTCACCGGAGGTCAGGCGAAGATCACCTATGCGGAAAGGTTCTCGCGCCAGTACCGGCAATTCAAGGAGCACGCGACCCAGACCAAGTCAGGCACACCGTTGACGCACGCGCCGTTTCTGACCGAAGGCCG
>Ga0307513_10002788_pt1 | contig 23986 bp, 28 predicted proteins | sample 15_EM_MG_FD_202174 | JGI IMG/M metagenome (GOLD analysis project Ga0307513, IMG submission 202174) | Populus trichocarpa ectomycorrhiza microbial communities from riparian zone in the Pacific Northwest, United States - 15_EM | ecosystem: Host-associated > Plants > Roots > Unclassified | place...
TGTCCTCACGGTAGATCCGTCGGACTTGAGTGCCAATGGGAACCTCGGTCTCCCTGAGAGATGCCGTATCGTGAAACTGGCCAATAGCATCACATACTACAAGTCGATCCATCCTGTATTCGTGCGGGGGCCGGCTCACGGTGTTTCAATGTTGGACGGAACGAGCTCTCAACTAGCTCGAGCCTCCTTCTGGGGTGGCGGAATTTTGACACACGTTGCGATACTACTGTGCCCTAATGAATCTGCCTGTAGGAGGGGGTCAACTTTACTCCCCCTATGACGAAACCGGCCAAGGTGTTGCTGGGAACCTCCGCTCCTTCTGAGAGTACCCTCAAAAACATCGTCTTCTACGATTTCACACTCAGCGGCAGCCGTAAAATTCCCATCGGAGTAATCGGAAGTTACACACACCCACGGACCACCAGGTATCATACTGGTCCCCTGCTTGGAGGAGTTGGGTCTAAACCGTTGCGCATCCTCGTAAGTATGTGGACAACATCCACGAGAGGTTGTCAGCGCTGCCGGTCACGAAGTCTGAGAGTTGCCCGAAAGTCTCGCGTTATGCCAGACGATAACCTCGCACTTGGCTCGACATTGGATATGGGAGCAGAAAGACCCGAAAGTGCCGGTGAGGTCGTCTCACTTTGTTGAGTCATGAGACTAACGCGCTTCTTCGTAAGGGGACACTCGTAAAAGACGTAAATACTGAGCTGGAAATCGCTCTTGGGATATCGTCCGGGAAGGGGAAAGGTGCGAAAATCCCCTCGCGGTTAGGAACAGTGTTGTGTTGACCAATGGCATCGCGTGGCATGCAATTGGCCTCATCAAATCGCGGCCATTCGCCGTGATGGTCCAGGCTGCACGTCACATGTGGACCCATAAAAATCTTATTGGCCCGGCGACCCGGCACCGTCGGGCAAAACCGAACGGCCAATGGACACGTCGATATATGGCTATAACCGGTGGCTTTGCCTAGCTTTGGCTTCTGGCGTTGGGTTTTTGCCAGTGCCGGCCCAACACTGGTTTGGAACGGGAGAGAATGCGAGAAAAACTTCCTCAGGGCACTTTGAAAGCAGTGCATGCTCACGCTCAGTGTCCGTTTCCAATTCCTACCGCAGACCCATTCGAATGGACCATTTTTCGTGGTAGTAATCCACCAGGACTACCCTTCTTGAAGAAAATTCCCCACTAATATGACCAAGAACCTACCGGGTGAACCCCGCTCGCGCCGCGACTTTCCTTGTACGTAACCTTGTCTCGACTGAACCGTTTCCCGCTGCCCGCCCCACCTCGTTCCGCCTCCATCACCGGTTCCGCCGTCGCACACATCGAATGCCGTTACCCATCCACGCATACATGCTTTCCTTGAGATGGTGTTAACCATCAGTGGGAGTTGGGACTAACAAGGTACCCAGATATACGGTAAAGCACAAGGAAATGCGATACCAGTAGCATTGACCCTGTCTACGATGAAAGCACGCCGCCTCTCCGACAGCACTTAGTCACGCCGGATCCCTCCCATTCCTTCCCCTAGAAATTCTGTATATCGTCACCGACGGCTACGAGGAACCGGGTCGCCCGCACCGACAGAAGCGAAATGCTCCGCATGGGTTCTCATTTGGATCGCATTCATCTTGGTTGTCAAAGGCCGAAAGCATCTTGTGGTTGAGGGCAACCAAACGATAAATTGGTGTGACGCTGAGAGCACCTCCAGGACGATTGTTGGGGTCATACACAACGGCCCACTTGCACACGACCCGCAGCTCCGACCGAGAGTATCCGTTGAAGGGACCGAACTGTACTGGGTCGACCGCGGTTAGGAAATGTCCTGGGGGAATCGTGATCACCAGCACATTTGGCATAATACACACGATCCAGACGTCTACACTGAACAATGGTCTTTGTAACGACTATCGACACATTCAGCAGAGACGTAAAGTGAAGGAAAGGAAGGACAAGAGCGGAAAAGAAGGGAAGGAGACTTTTCGAGTCGCTCCATGTGGTAGATGGCTACCTCTGCCGCACTCTAGACAGTTGGTCTGGAGAGTAGTCCCCAAAACACCGACTTCCGTTGGCCAGGCAAATATACATACACAATAAATAACACAAATCGCCAAACATGCGATGGACTGACACCAGGAATGGTGTATACACCCACACCCACAGGAACCCTACTGGATGGTTACGGTACAACACGGGTTGGTAGTCACCGCTCCTCGTACGCAAAGTAGCGACGGAATGTTTACCTTGAGGGTACATGCATGGACTACAGATAGTTAGCATCCCCTCTTACCAAACAAGTGGTATCACGCATCACAAACTCACAATTGCCACTCTTGCTCACTAAGACTCGCTCACAAGAAACCCCGGAGGTACCCTGAATGGTTCAACTAAACCGAAAAAATTCCTTGAATTTATCCACGATCCCGGGTGAGATAGCATTTGGTTGGATGGTTTCGTTGTGGTCTGAACAGAGTGGGCGAGAGAAGATTATCGCAGAGCCCCCATGTCAGCGGTGGAGCGGTCGATTTGATCACTACAATGATTACATACCGCCGACCTCTGTCTGATCTGCCTCACTTTCATCCCACTCTTTCGGGACTAGTGGAACAATTGACTTCCCCCAGTGCTCAGCATCTTTCTTCAGCCGATCAAGTACAGTAGAGGCAGGTGGCCGTCTTTTCGATTTTGGGCCACCCTCCGTGACCCAGGTTGTCGTCAACAACTTCCACAATGTGTCAGAAAATCCCGGGGACGGTCTGTCAGGCCGACCTCCACTCATGACTTTGCAAATAACGGTCACATTTTTGGGGATGTTGTTAAATGGATGGCATCCCGTTATAACCTATCAAGAGGTGACTCCAATATCTTTGGGCAGGTAGCGGCATGCACCCACCTCAAGGATTGTCATCCCAACCGCATAGATATCCGTGCTCTTGGAGGGGAGTTGTTTTAATAACTCTTCAGTAAACCCGAACCTTTCAGGATACATTAACTCCGGCGCCATCCACCGAATGGTACCCTTCATTTCACCGGTAACAGCAGTGCTTCTGCCGACCGAACCATTAAGAACAACGGAGAGGCCGAAGTCGGCCAAGCGAGCGCAACACTCAGAATCAATCAAGACGTTAGCCTGGTGGCAGCAATCAACACCAATGTCAAGTTCACAAATAAAAGGCTCACTCCTTTGAGATCTCCATGGACGATATCATGCTCGTGCAGGAATTCCAACCCGCTCACTGCGCCTGCAAGCTATCCACCCGATCAATGTGACGGAAGAGTGAATATTTTCTATTGGCTCACGAGATGCAGGCGGTTGTGATTCTGGTGGGTCTTGATGAAGTCCATGATATTTCCATGCTCCATTCGTTCCGAGATGATCGAAATGGGTGGAGGCGTAAACGTAACACCTATAAATGGTAGGATGTTCTCGTGCCGAAGCCATTTCCACCCAACCACTTCTTTCGCGAGGTGCTTAGGGTCGAGTGTGAAAAATCATCTTGAGCCTTTGGGATCAAGCCGCTTACCCTCTGTACTTTCTCAAGGTCCACTTTGGTAACCTTGGGAGACTTTATTGCAACAGAGCGCCCCATAAAGGTTGCCTGGTATACTTCGGAAGAGCCACCCGTGGCGAATGGCGTGGCTACACAATCGGCGAGTGTTTGTGTGAGCACGAATGAGGATGGAACAATACCAAAGGTACCACATAACTTGCGTAGGTACCTCAGGTGCTGGTTTTGTTTTTCCTTGGTAAGGTCCCTGTTGTCTAGAGCCTATATATACGGTCAGAGGATCCAATGCAATCGCTTTACAGAATGGCACACCAAGTCAAGCCGGTCTGCAAACTCCTGTGCCTTCTTCCTTTCCTCCTCGACCTCAGCCTTACACTCTCGAAAGAAAGCGATGAGGTCCGCCTCCCATGGTTCCAGTTGCGTAGGAGTCGCGAAAGTAAGACGTAGGGTGGAGACTGGTTGGCGTTCTGATAGGGGATAGAAGTATAGCAAGCTAAGGGACATTCTGCGGCGAGACTTCTTTTGCAAACAATCTCAGTGAAGGGTGGAAATGAAAAGTATAGGTAATTACCACCCGCTGTACCCATTCGTATTCATTTGATGAATCTGCAGGTCCTATCAGATGAGGAATAGCAACGTGCAGAGCAACTGGAACCATACCACGGAATCCCTATTCCGGGTGATATTAGCGAATGTACAGGGAAGCAGAAGAAAGAAAAATTCACCTTGCGGTGCGCCTTTCTGTACACATCTGATGACCGGAGGTAGTTTAGATCCCCTGAAGACAGTTTGCTCTCATTTATTTCGAGCAACCTGCCGTCAAAGGAGGATAGGTGAACGATCCCGTCTTTGCAGTCCACAAGTGCTGCCTCGTGCCAGTGAGAACCGCTGGAGTCGTGCCACGTTCTGAAGTCGCTTTGTTGTTGTCCTTCGACAGCAAGGTTAGTGTTAATTGTGACGTCAACGGGTGGGATAGGGCATACTTTTTCTCTCTTTCTTTGTCGCCCTAGAGCCTGCAGATGTTTTGGTAATGAACGGAGACGGAGTCTCAGGAATCTTCGGAGGTGGTTGGGAAGGTTGAAGAGCTGATTGACTCGACGCATCGCTGACTCGACGCCCACGATTCGGCGGGAGAGCGCCTATTGATTACAATGATTAATCCCTGCCCACCGTCGGCATGCGCGCGACGCACCAGGTACCCTGCGCGAGGCTCGTTTTCCTTTATCATTGGCAGTCCCATACAATTTTCTGCGTTTGGCCTCGACAGCATCAGCCGCATCGGTCAGCGCGTTCATCACGAAGTCCACATCGGGCCGGCCATCCGACGACGGTGACCAGCATCTGGAAATAAAATTCCAGACGTCGTCAGAAATCCATTCGTCGGGACCTGGCGGGCGGCTCGGTCGCTCCCCCGTAACGACGTTGTATATTATCACGCCGTCCTTGGCCCCAGGGAAGGGTTGTTGTCCCGTAGTCACCTGGATATTACCATTAGTTGCCAGACCTGAGGTAAAAGGTGTGATGTTTACTTGGTACGTAACAACTCCGAACGCGTAGAGGTCACTCTTTTTCGTCGGATTGCTGTTCTTTAAACCAAAGCCAGAGGGGTTCAGCAGTTCCGGTGCCATGTATCGGACGGTGCCGACGGACGGAGACGTCGTACACCCAGGATCGATGGTGTTTGGATCTGATACGATGGCGATGAGTCCGTAGTCTGTGAGCCGAGGGTGGAAATCGCGGTCGATGAGGATGTTTGTCTACGCAGAATCGTCAGCGATGGCCAGTGGAAACCGTTGGTGGCGCGTACGGGTTTGAGGTCGCTGTGTATGATATCCATCAAATGCAGGTACTGTAATCCACTCGCCGCTTCTGCAAGCTTCAGGAGGTATTTCAGTACTCTGAGATTATGGAAAAACAGGAAGTGGGCGTACGAGACGGAGGCGGTTGACCTCAGGGTGTTTTGATGTGAAGTCCATGATATTTCCGTCGATCATCCATTCGGTGACGACGCATAGTGGAAACAACTTCGGGGAGACTCCCAGCACGGGTAGGACATTTGGGTGGGAGAGACGCCTCCAAATCACGATTTCTTGGAATAAACGCTGCCGCGGGTCGTCAGAGGTGTGCATTGAATCAGATCATGGAGTTTGTACTGTACCTGTTTGATTTTGGATAGATTCTCGGCAGTGTAGGCGCGGAATGCTTTTACGCACACACGAGTCCCACCACTGCGACCCTTCCAAACATCCGCGAACCCTCCAGAAGCGAACGAGATGTCGCCCTCCCTTGAGATGTTTTCTGACAGTACGCAAGAACGCGGCAGGATAGACTGCGCGCCACACACTCTCCGGAGGACGCGAACACTCTTCCTTCGTAGATCGAGCTCCATATTCGGAGCTTCAAAAGCCTGTACGGGGGGAGGGGGGGGGTCACACGGGTGCCCCTTGGATGTCCATCGGTCTGCTTACCTGATCCAGGATGTCCACGAGAGTCAGAGCGTCGTCGCCCTGCAACGACATCGCGACATTCATATCCTCTTGAGATGCCAGCATCTTCGCGAGGGTGGTCGGAAACTCCCTGGATCTTATGTTAATGGACGTGAGTTGTGTGAGGAAGGTATTCCTGAAGGCTAAAATATGCGGCGATCAGCAGGGAGCAGTCCTCGACCTCGACCCGAAGCTCCTTGACTCACGATAGTTAGATGCCATAGTTAGATCCTACACAAGTAGTGCGTGGACTCGTGGATAGGGTAAAGCGGAGAGGAGGTCAAGACTCTTCGACGTCGCTCTTGTTTAAGTGTCGCTTGCCTCGCCGTCTCCTGCAGGCGATTAGTAGACTGTACATAACTTAACAGACCCCCAGGAAGGCACGTGTAGGGCACACTTATTGGGGCACTTCCAGCGCCAATACTTACCGACAACTGCGGTCCGCTCCCTTCCTACTCAGTTGTATAAGTTTCGTTACAGCGTTTCCGAGAACTTTGTCCCTCTCGAGATTTCTTTTCGGGAAACGCTGCAAAGCGAATATTCAATATTCAACAGCTACCGATTCCGTTGAGAATCTCAGAGAGGCTCCGAGTTTATATGTATCAGAGCGTATAAACATCAGGGCGATGGTTTGGTTCAAGCGGGCGAAAGAGAGTGATCAGCCTCAGCATCCGGTCAATCATAGCGGACCACTGCGGGCCGGCATGAATAGTGGTTATAAGTGACACGACCGGTTTATCACATATACGATGGAAGTTCCGCCCCGGAGGCAGATAAACGAGTGTCTGGGGACGATCCGGTAAGACAGGCGAGTGTCTGTGGTCCATGTCACAAGCTTGCAGTTCAGCGATGCGGTAATTTGTCACGGGCCTAGGGAAGTTTACCGTCAAATCGGGCCTCCCCGTACCGCTGCAGAACGTCACAGACACTATCACGAGATGCCTTAAGAAAACCATTTAGAGTGTACAGATCGCGGCTAATACATCAAGGATTTATGGAGCGAATAAACATTATTCGCGAATGGAATAGGCTGCTCGATTCTTGAAAGGGTCACTTTCAGATCAACATCGGTATCTCCTGTTGTAAAAAGTCGCATGGTATATTGTCCGCCTTGGGGGTATGCAGGTACCGGACTTGGGTTCCGCATCCATTTCAACTCAACCGAAAAAAATCCTTGAGTTTATTCGTGATCCCAGTTGAAATTTGACCACATTGGGTGGTCCTGCCCTTGTTTGTATGGAATGGGAGGGAGAGGGGTATCGCGGGTATCGTTTGAGGGGAGTCGAGTGCTTCGGTGTCTCGTGTCAACAGTGGGTAATAAATTTGGTTGTAAAAGCCACTTACCATCGGCCCCTACCCAATCAATTGCACCATCAGAACCCGTTACTGTAGAGGGGTCATGAGCAAGCTACGACATTTGATCGAATACGAGGGACACCCACCACTTCCTCGCCACTCTTTCGGGACCAGCGGGATGATTGTCTTCTCCCAATGATCAACGTCTCTCTTCAGCCGATCAAGTACAGTAGAGGCAGGTGGACGTTCCTGAGGTTTCCGGGCGTGTTCCACGAGCCAACTTTCCATCAACAACTCCCACAGTACGTCAGAGAACCCCGAAGGTGGTCTACCGGGCCGTTCCCCGTTGATGACTTTATACATGACAGTATAAGCATTGGCGGTGTCGTTGAATGGAGGGTACCCAGTTAGAACCTACCAGGAGGTGAGTTCGGTGTTTAGGCAGGTCGAGTAACATGGATTCACCTCGAGGGTCGTCATCCCAATTGCATAGATATCTGTGCTCATGGAGGGGAGTTGATCCAGAAACTCCCCGATGAACCCAAACTTCTCGGGGAATAATAATTCGGGTGCCATCCACCGAACCGTGCCCTTCACTCCACGCTCATCAATAGCGCCTTTTGTTGCTGATTCGCCAGTAATCACAGCAAGCCCGAAGTCTGCCAAGCGAGCGCAACACCTTGAATCTATGAGGATGTTAGCCTAGTAGTAGTAATCAACGTTAGTACTACGAACTTTACGGTAAATCAATAGCTCACTCCTTTGAGATCTCCATGGACGATACCGTTATCGTGTAGATATTCCAAACCAGCCACTGCGCCCGCAAGCTATACCCAAACAATTAATACGACGAAGGAATAGATGCTCTCCCTTTACTCACAAGATGCAGGCGATTGTAGTTTGGATGAGCCCTAATGAAGTTCATGATATTGCCATGCTCCATTCGTTCAGATATGATGGAGAAAAGTGGTGGCTTCAACGAAACGCCAACGAATGGCAGGATGTTCTCGTGGCGAAGCCATTTCCACCCAACGACCTCCTTGACAAGGAGCTGAGGGCCAAGCGTAAGCGACGCCTTTGATAGGGTGGAGGGAGGTCAGGACCGCCTACCTTCTGGACACTCTCAACGGTCTCCGTGTTGGCGATCTTGAGCGCTTTCACCGCGACACGACGTCCTTTAAGGGTGGCTTCGTACACCTTCGAAAAGCCGCCCGTTGCGAACGGGGTGGTTCCGTGCTCGTCGAATGTTGGTGTAAACACGAACGATGAGGGAAGGATTCCAAACGTCCAACACAGCTTCCGTAGGTCCTTCAAATATTGCTTTCGTTTTCCCTTGGGAAGATCCTTCTCATCAAGAGCCTAGATACATAGTCAGACGGCAAGATGGATTCGTTTTCCGGAGTGGCACACCACATCGAGCTTATCGGCAAACTCCTGTGCCTTCTTCCCCTCCAGCTCGATGTCAATTCCGATCTCACACGTGTGTAAGAAAGTAACGAGGTCAACCTCCCAGGGCTCCAGCTGGCCTGCGGATGTTTCAGGTAATGTAGGTATCTGGGAGGGTTGTTTCGGAGGGTCCTGTATAAGCTGACTGTTTTGTGGTACGTGTGGCTGTTCTTCGACTTGCTCGCTAGTGGAATCACTCCGTTGCGGGAGAGTGTCTGTTGTTCGCGATTGCCGACCTCTGCTCTTGGTAAACCTCCACAACGCGGCGGGTACTCGGTGCGAGGACCTTTTCCCTTGACCGTTGGTCGTTGCATGCGATTTCCTACGTCTGACCTCAGCGGCATCGGCCGCATCGCTCAGTGCATTCACCGCGAAGTTGATATTGGGCCGACTGGCCCACGACGGAGACCAACATCTGGAAATGAGGCTCCAAACCTCGTCTGAAATCCACTCATTGGGACCGAGCGGGCGGTCCGGTCGCTCTCCGGTAACAATGTTATATATGATTACACCGTCTTTGGCCCCAGAGAAGGGTTGTTGTCCCGTGAATACCTGAATGCCGCCTTCAGTAGCCACACCTGGGATGAAACAGGCAATCCTTACTTGGTACGCAGCAACCCCAAATGCGTACATGTCACTCTTTTTCGTCGTGTTACTGTTCTTCAGACCGAACCCGGAGGGGTTCAACAGCTCAGGTGCCATGTATCTGACGGTGCCGACGAAGGGAGACGTCGTGTTTCCGGTGTCACCGGGATCCACATTTTTTGGATCCGATACAATAGAAATAAGTCTATAGTCAGTGAGGCGAGGGTGAGAGTCGCAGTCAATGAGAACGTTTGTCTGCGCGGAAGCATCAGTGATAGCAAACAGAAACAGTTGGTGGCGCGCACGGGCTTGAGGTTGCTGTGTACGATATCCATCGAGTGCAGGTACTTCAATCCGTTCGCTACTGCTGCGAGCTTCACGGGTATTTTAGGATTTGGGAGCTGAGGAAAAAGAAGAGATCAGGCGTACGAGATGAAGACGGTTGACCTCGGGGTGCTTTGATGTGAAATCCATGATGTTTCCGTTAATCATCCATTCAGTGATGACGCATAGTGGGAACAGCGTTAGGGAGACGCCCAGCAAAGGTAGGACATTTGGGTGAGAGAGATGTCTCCAGACGACGATCTCCTGGAACAAACGCTTCCACGAGTCGTCAAAGGCGCACACGACGTGTAAGATGGCTTGCCACGAACCTGTCTGATTTTTGGCAAATTCTCGGCGGTGTAGGCGTGGATCACTTTGATACACACGGAATTTCCATTATGGCGACCTTTCCAAACGTCTGCGAGACGTCCAGAAGCAAATGCGATGTCGCCCTCCTTCGAAATGTCGTCCGGGAGTATACAAGAACTTGGAAGGATGGTCCGTGAACCACACACTCTCCGTAAGATGCGAACACACTTCCTACGGAGGTCAATTTCCATGTCCGGAGCCTCGAAAGCCTGCGCGAAGTGGTTAAATAGAGCGCTTGATTATTCTTTGTCTGCTTGCCTGATCGAGGACGTCGACGAGGGTCAAGGCATTGTCACCCTGCAACGACATCGCGGTATTCACATTTTCCTGAGATGCCAACATCCTGGTGAGCCCGGTATGGAACTTCCTGGATCTTGTGTCAATGGACTTGAGTTGAGTGAGGAACGTGTTCCTGGGTGCTGGACCATCTGAGTTAGTCAAGAATGTGTGGTTTGGGGGGATCACCCTGAACGCACGGTCATTAGATGACATGATCCGATGGTCAAGTTAGTCGAGGTAGAACACTAAGAGATACACCCGACTGGGAAAGACTGGTAATGGCCATTGGGTTGTTGCCTCGAGGAAACCATGCGGGAGTGAGTCACGGGACCTACTTGGCTTTGACATTACACAAACCGTTCTCTCTCACATTTCGGGGTCTCTTGCAATCTACCCTAGGGGGTTGTGCAAAGAACCATACTACTCCCTCGACGGAAAATCCGTATTGTGACCAAAGAACCTGCGCTACGTGTTTTTCACTTTCGTGGCCCTCTTCGCACACTTCTCCAAACTCATCGAGCATCTCGGAATCCGGTGGGCCACATAACGCAGCCCGCATAACCTCGTCCTTTGCACACATTTGACTGTACCGCTTCAATCCCCCTCCGCCGTGTCATTCAATCAATCTGTATGCCCAGGTGGTATGAAATAGCACTGATCCCTTCGTCCCGGCCACTACCAAATCTGTGGGTAAGGCAGACCCCAGACCCCAACGTACAACTCGAACACGAAGGAACACACCGCGATTGTCCGCGGCGGAAGTGCGCCTCTCCTCGAGCACGAGTTTGGTCAAGCCGGATCCCTCCTACTTCTTCCCCCAGAAGCTCTGGATGCGATCGCAGGCGGCCGCAAGGAAGTGGATCGTCTGCATCGACACAAAGCAGAATCCTTCCCGTGGGTGGAGACCCACGCCATATTCTCCGTGAAACAAATGAAACGAAGGGAAGGCGACGCCTGGGGCGTTCCGGGTGTCGGAAATGGATATAAACCATGATCTCAGTCGCAGGCTCGGAGCCAACCTCCCAAAGGACTAGTCCCACCGCCCACCACCTAGTGCCACGAACCCATCAACGAGAAATTCTCCATAGCAGCATGTGGAAACCTTCTCAGAGAGTCAACGTGATGGAACCTATCTATTATGTCCATGAGAGCAGGGGGGAAATAATAAGAACAAAGCAAGAGCAAGCGTCGAGCGAAGTCAGAAATTCTAGCTAAGATTATCCAATTGCGAGCGATGGCACATTTAAAATGAGATTCGACCATGTACGCACGCCAGTAATGCAGGGAACCTGTAAAACGTTTGAAAGTCGACGGCGACAGACCCAAAGTATCCTAGGAAACCCAAGTCTCTCGAGGAGGAAGGAGCGAACGTGTACAAGCAAAGGTCAACAACCAAGCAGGCAAAAGACGAAAGCAAGCACAAGCTAGTGATGCGTAAAAGTTTAGGACGTGGACCTTCAGGATGGTGGGTAAATTGGCAGGTCAACGTAACGAGTAGCGTGGACAAGGGGGGTCCTCAGAATTGCCGCAGATTCCTGTGATGTTGAATCTTGATGGCATCCGGCGAGCTGGACTTATTAGGCATCCTCTCCCAAATGGGATCCACGTCAGGTCCGTCCAGATCTCCAGCTCCATCCCACCCCCAACACCACACTGAAAAAAGAGTGATCAACATTCAGGGTTCAATGGCAAGCTCGCCTCCGTTATGAAATCAACCACCTGCCATCCGCCACACATACGTATCCAAATATAGGAATATACGGGGTAGAGTGGGGGGGTTCGGAGGATAGCGAAAGGAAGGAGGAAGCAAATACTCGAAGGGGGACTCACCATATTCAGGTCCAGGCACAAAATCGACAGCCTCACCCTCCTCTTCTACGAACAGCCTATCGTGAGGACCGAACCACGCCCGGTCTTGAGGGTCCGTTCTGGGGTTATCCGGTAACCCGCCCAACCTGACATACCCCCGAATGGCTGTCAAGTTCCTCCTTGACGGATGGATGATCTGGTAAACCCTCTGAGCAAGCGGTCAGCCCTCTCCGCAGAGTGAGGGGGACCCGACTTACATTATCATAAGCCAGCTTGACCCTAGGAACCATCATGATCCTCCCAAATCCAGCCTGCCAATAATCGTTACAAATCAGACTGCACTCCGACGCAGAGCATTCGTCATCCAATATATTCGCCATCCTGAACTTGACCGCTGGTGGCGTATAAAACGGCATTGGGTCCAGGATCGCGATACCGTTCCAACATGATTGGACTTGGACGGGTAAGTGACGTTGCCAGCGTTCGTTTGAAACTGGGTGGTGGAATACCACCTCGAACGGGGCGTTTTCTAGGGCAGTGCCGTTGATGTCGCGAGCGACCCAGTTGTCGTAGAATACTGGATGTCCCTATAAGTGGTTGTCATCGGTGAGCGCTCGAATCCTGCGTGCGAGCCAACAAACATCCATACCAGGTCACTATGGTACATATAGTCCGCCGCGCAAGTGATACCAGCATTGTTCAACCGGCTTTGCCAAATCAGCTCCAGCAGGTCATCCACACAAGGCAAGACATCATTCATGAACACAATCGTGTCGAAAAGCTCTCCGTTGGCATCTCGCAGTTCATGGAGAGGCACGAAAGCGGCGTTTCTCACTTCAGCCAAATATTCGATACGGTGGTTAAAGTTGCCCCTGGTTCGCATCGAGGTACGGATTTGAATCCTGAGCCCAGCCGAGCGACAGAGCGCGTCAAATATTCGCAGGAGGGCTTTCGTCTGATCGTTAGACCCATTCTCATAGATTGACACGTAGACGTTCTGGAAACCCAGAATGGAGGCGACCTTGAAGAGAGTAGAAAATAGGTCGGGTATGACGTCGAACGAGTTATACAGGTTGATAGCAAAGAAGTATTTGTGATCGTCCGGGGTATGCATCGATGGGCCAGGCATCTGATCTCCGTCCAGGCCACCGAGCCCTAAACCGAAGTTGGACAACCATGAAGACTGCGAGGGCTCGGTGTGGCCGATGAGCGTAGCGTAGCGGTCGCGTGCTTGTTGAGCGTAGAGGGGGTTGGCGTGTCGGGTGCACTCTTTGGTGTAGTGGGGCGTTAAGGTGGACAAGAGCTCGAAGACTCGAAAGCGCTGTTCAAGAGTTGGCATGCTGAATTTGTGTTTGTGAGCGGCAGCATGGCCGTGAGGCCGAACCCCAGAGGGGGACCTTCCATGCCACGGTCGGGACGGCTATACGCGAGAATGAATTTGAAAAGTCACAGGACGTTAACTATCCAGATGGGGGTGACAAGGCAGGAAGAAGACACGCAACTGGTGAGAAGACGAGCTTGGAGACGAGCAGTCCAATCAAGACGCCAATGGTGAGGGAGAGCCAAGTGGGGAGTCGCCTGAAGATATTCTGGTTCGTCCTGGGCTTCATGATTATCGCATTCGCAAACCCGAGGGGGGCGGAGGGGGCGCTGAAGGAACAGTTTTTGAACAAAGGCGTGCGATTTTCGGTAAAGGACCGTTTGAATGTTCCCGTCCAGCTTCCGTGTGGTCTGATGGTCGTCGTCTGACGCGGGATCAAGGAACGAGAGGAGGAAAGATGGAAAGACGGAGGGGGCACAAAGGAAAGGCTAAGTAAGTCCGTATATGAACGGGACCCGCGGGACACGTCCGTACGCCATTTCCTTTTTCGGCAGCAGCGTCGGTTGTCCCGAACCGCTACCCGTTAGACGCATCGGAAATGCCTCCGACATTCCTAGAGAAGGGGGCTCGAGACCAGTACGAGGCGTTGCTCGACAAATACGATACCTGGCTGTTCGACTGCGATGGGGTGCTCTGGAACGGCGACCACCCCGTCGACGGGGCGAAGGAGGTGCTCGAGATGTTGCGGAGACAGAGTGCGAGGGCGATCTTATCCGGATGTGTGACGTTTGCCTACTGATGCTGCTTAGACAAGTCGATTATATTCGTGACAAACAACGCAACCAAGTCGAGAAAGAACTACAAGAAGAAGTTTGACAGGCTCGGTATCGATGCGACAGTGGTATGAAACGGACATGAGGGCGAAAATTCCGAGAACGCCCGAGATTGACGACAGCCTTTAGGACGAGATATTCGGATCCGCATATGCGGCGGCGGTCTACATCTCGTCGGTCATGAAGCTGCCCAAGGACAAGAAGGTGTACGTCATTGGGATGAGCGGGATAGAGGAGGAGCTGAGGGAGGAGGGGATCGCGTTCGTTGGAGGAACTGTGCGTCCACTCCACTGCGCGTCCACAGACAGATGAACTGAAGATGAAACCGTGGAAATGAATGCAACCCAGGACCCGGCCGACAACACCCTAGAGCCGTTTTCGCTGGCAGATTTCACGTTAGATCCATCGGTCGCGGTCGTCCTATGTGGGCTTGACACGAGCATTAACTATACGAAACTGTCCAAGGCGTTTCAGTACCTGACCAGGAACGAAGGATGCGTTTTCCTGGCGACGAACGAAGACAGCACCTTCCCCGATTCGTTCGGGCTTCTGCCGGGAGCGGGCTCAGTGAGCGCTCCTCTTCGGTTCGCCCTCGGGAGAGACCCTTTGTCCACCGGAAAGCCGTCCAAGACGATGCTGGACTGCGTCCGGGCCAAGTGAGTCCCGCGAAAGGCAGGAAGTGGATGACGCTGACTGTCGCAGGCACGACTTCGACCCCACCCGGACGATCATGGTGGGAGACCGACTGAATACGGACATTCTGTTTGGACAGGAGGGTGGAGTGTCCACGCTGCTAGTCCTTACCGGTGCGGCTGTCTGATGCGTTCCAGGACGAGGCTGACCGGTTTCTACGATAAGGGATCACGAAGCTCGCGGAGATAACAGGACCGAGCGCATCAGACATTGTGCCCGAGTACGTGAGCGAGAGTCTGGGAGATCTGGCTGCAGCGGCTCGTTAGGTAGACGGATATAGCAAGTGCAAACGTTGTGCCCAATCCGACTTAAAGGGAAACACTGAACTTATGCTGTGAATGGAGATCGAGTGACGAAACAGCGGTTCCTCCCGCCACGTGCACCTGCCGCATTAGGTAGGTTCAAACGCTTCCCCGAAACAGGAAACAGCTCGGCTTGTCCTTGAGATGGCTCCCCTTTGTAGGCATCCCAGTATTTATATTTTCCAGCCTTTCACCGTCCAGCTTTCTCCAGTCGCCCCTTCTACCAGCCTTGTTCTCTATCCAGACACTCCTATCTCTCCGAAAATGTTCCAAGTCGCATCTGCTCAACCCCACAACTTCGCCCCCGCCCAGCAGTCCCAGCACCAGGTCCCCGCCAAATCGTTGCCCAGGAGGCTCGCTCGTCCAGACCTCAGGCAGCCAAACCCGAAAATCATCGCTTCCGTCAACCCAGAGTTGGCCAATGTTCCCATAGAGTACATCAGGCGTGGCCTTGTGGATATGGGTGCCGAGTGAGTACCGCATATATTCAACCCCGGCTTATTACCAACGCTGACGTCGTTGTCTTGCTCAGTTTATGCAGCGCTATTAACCGCGTCGCTCCGATGTTGCCCTCCCAACCTCCCGCAAACCACCTCGTTAACCTTAACTTACCACCGTCATCTAATTCCAACCGCCTGCCAACGCATATACTTGCCCTCCAGTCCACGCGATCAGACCAGAGGTTCCTGTACCCAACCCATGCGCTGCTTTTGGCTGCCCATTGCACCGGTGTCCCGCCCGTTCCCGTTCTCCCCGCCGGTTCTACTTCACTCCCAGTCGTCCAACTCAAAGTCACATCCCCGAACCTCTTCCCCGTCCTCCAAGTCTTCCTCCTCACCAAATCGTTCGAGACGCTGATCTCTGGACTCCTCCCAGTATCTGCCTCATCCCTCGGGTCGTTCGCTTCTCTCCCACCCCAACAACGCACCGCAAAGCTCGGCCACATGCTGTACGAAAAGTCGCGTGGGTCGATGCAGCAGTTGATGGCTTACTCGGATCAGATCTCCGCCTTTTGGAGGTTGATCTGTGCGCTGGGTGTCTTCGATAACGACACTTGGGAGGTCGTCGACCTTACCTGGGACGCAGTTCTCGGTGCTATGAACCTGGTGATTCAGAACGAGGATGCCGGACGCGGTCGGAGGATGTAAATCGCTCCGACGACAAACACCACCGATGCACACATCTTAGACGCATTCCTTTTGGACTGGAGCCAAAATACCCACCCCCGCACCCCTAACCCCCCCCTTCGATTTCGACCTTCGAATCTGCCACATATTCTTGCCGAACATTCGACTTTCGCATTCGATCAAGTACCAATAATTCGATCTCCATTAATCTTTCTCTCCTCAACCCGTGTAGCAAAAATACTCTCTCCTCTCGAACTGTGTCCATATATAACCTCCGGATCTGCGCTTTATTTTGGTTGTTTTCTCGGCCTCTCTTTTTCTCTTTTTGGATACCATTCCCCCACGATGTAGCCCTGTAGCCTTTGCGTTCAAGTGATCGTCAACAATAAGAAGTTAAATTAATTGACTTTAAAGCTAACAGATAGGCTGACGGCTCCGGCGGTTCAAACGTTAAAAGGTTACAAAAGAAAAGAAAAGGAGATAAACTCGAAGATCCCCGGCCCATCTCGTCGGCCGAGAGATAAAACCGAAACCCTGGATCCAACCCATCTCCGTTTCGGTCTTCCCTTGTCCCGATCCAGCCAGGGAAGATTGAATTGAGAAGCTGAGGCTGATTTGCGATTTAATTGAGCAGGGACATGACGAGGAACCCCATCGTTTGACGCCTAAACTCCTCGCTGGGACGTGGAAGCGCTGGTGCCTGGGTGGTCCCAGCCACCCGCCTCACGATACCAACTCGCCAACGAACATACGGGTTTCGGGGGGTATTTTCCATCGATACGTAGGGCCCCAAATGAAGACTCGCCCAGAGGCTTCGTCCAAATCCACACTTTCCCACTCCAGATCTGGTTCCAACTCATCGTTCGAGACAAACATCCAAAGCGGCCCCTGCCCTTCCCCTTCCCCACAGGCTTGGGAGAACGAAAGGTCTTCGAGGGATGTCACCCATACGTCAAGCCCTTCGCTCCGCTCCCGCGTTCTTGAATAGTAGATCCCTGGGTGTATGGTGCCTGTGGCGGGTAGGCCAGCGATCGGAATGCCGCTTACGATCCGTTGAGAACTAGGCGTCTCCGGAGAAGACGGGGAGCTGTTTGAAGGGTCGATGCTCAAGGTGATCAGTTCCATGCAGGTTCGGGATTCGGAACAATCCAGCTGATGTAGTAGGTGAATGTTGAACCGATGGTCGGGTAGAGCCAGGTCATAGAACACCTCCGCACTCATCTTGTGTCGACGTGACTTCGTATTGTTCTCCGTTATACTAGACCGGTACCAGATTGGACATTTGTCCAGGAGGTGATTTCCGTGAGGCAAGGAGAAGAACGGGGGAAGAGTGTAGGCCAGAATGGCGTCCCTACCGTAAATGACGGCCAGGTCCGGGGTGGGGAAGCACACCTTCCACGATTCTGCGACTTGTGGGAACGGCTCCGTTTCGAATGGTCCCCTCAGTCGAGGCGCGTGTATAATCCGATCCTCGGGCAAATCTCCACAGTCGGGTGGGAGTCGGATTTTTAGTAGTACGCCCGGGCGGTCGAGGTGGATGACGGTTACTGCTGGACTTTCGAAGCCCGTCTGGAAGACAAAACCTACAATGCGACCCTGACCACTGACCCAGAGAAGGGTCGACCGTTGTGGAATTGGGAACTCGGTTTCAAGGTTCACTGTTCCATCCGGACTGATCCCGAAGAGGTAGACACTAGATCGCCAGGGATATTTAACACAAAGAAGGGGGGTTTGGGGAGTCTCGTGGGGGCCCCAACTGACCTATTTGCCCGAGCGTAGGAGAAAACAGGAAGGGGAGACATTGCAGGGAGCATTTTCTTCCACCCAATCTCTCCCTGTTCCTGGTCGCGTTCACCTCTTGACAGATCGGCCAACCGAACCAAGGAAAGGTTACCGCCCAGTAGCTTGATACGGTGTAAGAAAATAGAGTTTTCGGTATCGTCGATGGAGAGCATAAGCTCTCCTCCGGGTAGAAAGATGAGATCTTGCCGTCCGGGTAGGAGGATCGCACCGCCCGCTGCGAACCCCGACCCTCCACCACCATATCGATCCGGTCCTCTGCTCCACCGGATACGAAGCTTCGCCTGGAGAATCGCCAACCGTTTGAGAGCTTCCGTCGTGAGCGTTGTTGGTGAGGGTATCGAGAGCTTGAGCGCTGCTGTTCTTCGACGATGGTTTTGGATTTGGTCTAGCCAGACATGATGCGTCTGTGTGGATTCGTGGAGATCTCGACATGTCTGATCTCACTTCAACGCTGAGGCGACGGGCAAATATCATCGGGGTACACGACTCACCATCCCAAGGCGAATGACATCAATCGTCCCGAGTTTCCGGAGGATTAGCAAGAGGATTTCGAGGGGGACAGCGGCCAAAGTCGTCATCTGTGGGGAGCGTAAACTCTCTACCATGAGGCCTGTGGGAAAAATGACTTACACAGCCGAGCTCGTAGGCGGGCGGTTCGCCGGGTGTCAAGCAGATTTGACCGGGAGCTTGGAGTTCGGCGAGAGCTTGCGACACTGGTGCTAGTCTCATCCTCGGTGTCCGTGGCTCGTCCATACCTCGTTACAGCCTTTGAGGATGCCTGTCGCCCATTCCATCAGCGGATAAACACAGAACCCATGGTCCGCCTTTGCTCGAACAATCCCCGATTTGGGGTGGGAGTGTGGCGGAAGATGCAGTGTCGCGGAATTTGCCGGGTAAATGAACCTCTCTTCCGACCTGACGTTTTGTTCGCAAACCCACGCTCACTTAGATCTCTCCGGCCATCTTACGGAATCGCACAAGTCCCCAGCTGAAGTCCTTGGTCAATCGACGACAGGCTACCGTGCGCGCAGGTGTCCAAACTGTATTCACGTGGAGTTTGAGAGAAACCATTCCCCACTACTTTGACTTTTGACGTCTATACACTCTTGCCTGTGCCCTGTCATCATCTCGTCATGGTCCACATGATTCCCATCAGGTACTGCCCTATTTATGGAACGGAGTTGAAGGAGGCATCCAAATGCTCACCCGACCTCCGAGATGACCCATCCTGCCTCAAAGTTGAATTTGGACCAGTCGAGGTACCTTTCCGCTCCGTCCCAATAGCAACCGTACTCACCTGATGGTTTTTGGAAGCTTGGAAAATGCCCTACGTGACGCCTTGAAGTCTGTTCTGGAGAAGGAGGGGGGTTCCGACCCAAGGACCGGTTTCTACAACAAGTTCAAAGAGGAAGTCACTGAACACGACGATGACTTTCATAAGAAGTACGACGAAGACTTGAATACCACTCTCATTTTTGTGAGTATCTCTCCCCTCACAGCATCAACATGCGCCTGACACTCCGAGAGTCCGGTCTATTTTCCGCCGTGGCCTCCGCGTTTATCATAAACATACAACCAGAACTCAAGCCGGACTACGAAGAATTGAACAACACGCTTCTAGAGCTTCTCCTTAATGTGACCGCTGGAAATGCACCTCCTGGCCAGGCGATCTCTCCGCCACGTTGGCCCGGCCCCAATCCCGCAATCCGCCAGGTCCAAGCTATCCTTTATGCGACCCTTTGCGCCACATTATTCGCAGCTTTCCTGGCAACGCTTGGGAAGCAGTGGCTCAACCGATACAGGCAGACAGACACCCACGGATCTATTGTGGATAGATGCAGGGACCGCGAGCGCAAGTTGAACGGGATTGAAAATTGGCGGTTCAATATCGTCATGCAATCCGGCCCTCTCACGATCCAAGGTTCACTGGGTCTCCTCGGCTCCGCCCTCGCGCGATATCTGTGGGAGACCGACCGGATGGTTTCTTCGGTCGTCATCGGTTTCACGTTTTTGGGGGTTATTCTCTATACGGCCATGGTGGCCATCTCCGTCCTTTCATTCGACTGCCCCTTTCAAACCCCCATATCCCTCTTGATCCGCTCTATTATCGACGCAGCTAAGCTACTTCGGCGGGACCACCCAATCTCCGACCTCACCACTCTTGCGAAGGGTGGACTGACCGTTGGAACGGCCCCGCTCCACGGCCTCCATCGGCGAGTGTTCTACTCGACGCTGTCACTTTCATGGGAAAAAGGATACAAGTTTGACGCTCGCTGCATCACCCGTATGCTTGTGATGTCAACCGATCTGGATACAATCCGGCTCACAATGGATTTTGTTCAAGAGGTCATTTGGGATGCTAGGATCCAGACTGTCCCACTCGGGTGGATCTATAGGAAGCTTATCAGCTGCTTCGATTTCACCCATCCCCAAATCCCCATCCTTATTCCCACACTGCGAGACGTAGCCTATCTCAGTGCGAAGGCGCTCACTCATATCCAAGTTCAGCAACTCTGCCTCCCATGTCCTGGAGGAGATGGTTCTGTGGATGAAGCCTGGCAGCCGGACAACCCTCACACAGTACTCGGCTCCCCAGGGTCTAGGAGTGATCCTGACCTTGAGTCCGCGCTTCTCATGGTCGACAAGGTCCTAGGGCGCAACGTGGAGATCCCCTGGGACGAGTACCAACTGAGCCCAGCTCATCATCTCTGGGTATCGCACCTGTTCGTTTACTACGCCTTGCGCAACCCGCTATCGGACGACGCGTCGGTGTTCATAAAAAGCACCCTGGCTCTCAGCAAGTCCCCTGGTGACGCTGTCATTACTGACTGTTTATATATCATAAACATAATGCTTGGGACTCCATTCCGCATCGAGGATCTCACGAGGAGGGACAAAAGGTTAGATTTCCCGGCCCTCTCCTCCGATCATGACGCTGATATATGCCAAGCCGCCAGATGGACGCCATGGTCGATAAAATTTTCATAAACATCTCAAACCGCTTCCAGGGGCCGTCCCCCCTGACCAACGCGGATGTATCGGAGCTGCCGCTCCGTGCATTAAAACTCGTAACGCAACTTAGGACGACCGCTGTTGCCACGAGAAGTTACGAGTTGTTCAAGAAGATTATGCAATCCACCGTTTCACAGGAGAAGAAGATGGTGGCTGCCCGTGTGGCGCTACACGCTGCCTACCACCCGAAGCTCAAATCCCTCCCGCCTGTGGGGGATCCCAAGCACATTCTCGACTTCCTTCACTATCATATCGATCCCCGTGTGGAAAGGGAGGCCCGTGCTCATGCCATCTCCTCGGTCATGCATGCGATCGACTCGGCATCCGACGATCCAATGTCACAGTCTTGGAACTGGCGCATACGGAATGCTGGCGAATTATTGACAGGGTTTCTACGATCACCTGACCCAAAAGAGCTTAGGTGGTGGTACGGAGTCCTCTGGCTTCATTACGGGGGGTTGGATCCCGGTATTCGGAGTAGGTTGGATGAGATCGCGATGAATAGGGGTGATAGGGTCGACTTGAAGCGGTGCAGAATTGCAATAGAGAAGAAGATATGGAAGATTCGGGAGCTGGATGGTGCCGCCGGTATCATGGCGAGTCTGGAGGAAGCATCTAGCAGGCTGACCGCCTTGATCGAGCATAGGGAAAAGGTACGTGATGGGCTTTCAGATCTTTGGATGACGCTCACTTTTCCCCCTTAGTCGCACCTCCGAGTTTCATCTATCTCGGGACCGGCTGAGTCCCTTCATGTCGTGCTCGTGCGGGATTATCGACGACAGTTGACAATATCTCCCACCATCAGTTGATCATGTATATCACATTCTGAGTTCTGTCCTGTAGGTTTTCCCAACGCGTGTCTGGCGCGCCGGGTCGTTTGTTCTGTACAGTACCACTCATCTTGTACCCAATCCTGTCTTGTAGTTGTCGCGATTTTCATTGTGATGGCTATGTTTTGAGTGCTGCATCGTATGCGGGTCATTCACGTAGGAATCCACCAAGTCACCAACGGTGTGCAAATGGATCCGACTCGGGGCCAAATCTCTTGGCTTCGGTTGAGAGGAGGTTCGACGAATTCCACCCGTTTCTACTTCCTCGCCTCCAAAATGGTAATCCTGAGCCTCCTTGAGCCTTCGTTCATCTCTTCCTCAGACAACAGACTGAACGACGCCCTGACGTAGACCGTCTTCCTCCCGTCTGGCAGGAAAATTGCACCGGGTAGTGCCAACACGCCGTTCTTGAATGCCTTGTTCTGAACCAAGTCGAGGGAGTCGCCTTCCTCTCCGGGCTTGTCCGCTATCAAGAGCTTGAACCACACGAACATGCCGGCTTCGGGGGTATCCCATTCCGCCAAACCGTCCAACTGGGTCCTGAGGGCACGTTCGAAGGCATCTCGCCTTTGCCTGTAGAACGCAGAGACGGCTTCTGTATGGGCTACGAAACCGTCGTATCCCCACGAGTAAAGGAGGACCGATGCGATTTCTTGGGTCAAGTTAGAAACCTGGATATTTGCGCTCATAGTCTAGGAAGCTCTTGTAAGTATTGCGCCTTTTCTGGATCGAAGTGGAACACTTGCGTGCGTGTTCATGGCATTCACCAAGGGTTCTAGTCCAGAAACAAATCCGATCCTAATTCCGGATGAAAGGATCTTCGATAAACTGTCGAAACGTAGCACGTGTCCTACTTCATGCTGTTCTAATTCTAGCGTGAAGTAGGAGGGAGAACGGGGCTTGGTTCTGAAATATAAAAAGTAGTAAGGGTCATCTGGCGTGGAAGGCGGGGGTGTTATTTAACCAAAGCAGCCGAGCACTATAATATGGAACAAACCCTCGAAAATTATGATATCGTGCTTTCGGGCCAGCTCGAGGGTTTCGCGCTTTCTTTCCACTACAGTGGTGCCTCCTGATGGGTTGCAACCATACTAAAGAGGGTTCACAATCGGTCCCAATGCATCGAAAGCGGGACGTACCGGAACGGAGTACAGTATCTTCGGCTTCGGCTTATCTGCCGGCCAATTTTCAAGTATCTCGCGGAGGGAAGATGATCGTATGCCGTCCCCATCCGTTTCGACCTCAGATGCCGCACGGACGTCAGATTCTGTGGGATTGAAGGAACGTGAGGGCTATACCGATCAACGTGCAGCCGTGGGCCTTGAACACTGGGATAACACCGCTGGAAGCTACTTCAGGTGGATCCTTCGGTAGGGCAAGAGTAGATATTCACGCGTATACTGGCGATTCTACCAGGACCACGTCCCCGCGATTCAGGATCGCGTTGACGGCCTGCCGATATGGTTGGCCAGATGAAAGTCTAGCGTGACCTCTCGCATACCTTGTATATGAGGTCCTGAGACTCAGCCCCGACGGCTGGTCTCCATCCTTCGCCACGTTTTCTCCCGTGTACGAATTCCTGTAGACCCCAGATCCACTCCAAAAGGCTGGGTATTCCTGCGGCTGAGCCATACTGGAGAGCAGTCTCCAACTGTTTCGAACCGATAGTCAATGTCTGTTCCTTCGTGGGGTCCGTCGGAGAACGAGCCGTCAACTGGATCGAGGTGAACGGGAAGGTCGAAGAATTCGGCTTCCCGCCAAGCATAGAGATGATGCCAGGGGTGTTCTCCATCGGTATGAGACCCGCAACTGTAACCGCCAGGAACCGTTGAGATCCTACGAACCACCAGGCACACGGCCCAGGTTAGATCAAAGAAAACACACTCACTTGGACTTGGTATCCTGGTCTTCGAGACATCCGACAAGAACCTGTCATAGTACTCCTTGGGCAGGAAATTG
>Ga0307513_10002789_pt1 | contig 23982 bp, 19 predicted proteins | sample 15_EM_MG_FD_202174 | JGI IMG/M metagenome (GOLD analysis project Ga0307513, IMG submission 202174) | Populus trichocarpa ectomycorrhiza microbial communities from riparian zone in the Pacific Northwest, United States - 15_EM | ecosystem: Host-associated > Plants > Roots > Unclassified | place...
GAAACTGGCGGCCCTGACGGGCGGCGCTGGCAACGACGCCATGACCGGCTATGCCACCGATGACGTGCTCGTGGGCAACGACGGCAACGACACCATCGCCGCACGTGCCGGCAACGACACGCTGTACGGAGGCAATGGCAACGACACCCTCAGCGGAGAAGACGGCAACGACACATTGCTGGGCGAGGCCGGTGGCGATTCCCTGAGTGGTGGCAACGGCAACGACACGCTGAGTGGCGGCGCCGATGGCGACACCCTGCAAGGTGGGTCGGGCAACGATATCCTGGAAGGTGGCACGGGCAATGACATTCTGGCCGGCGGGGTGTACGACACCTGGAACGGCAACTACAACGGTGCGGGCAGTGACACCTACCTGTTTGGCCTGGGCGACGGCCAGGACACCATCTATGACGCCGACGGCACGGCAGGTGTCGTCGACAAGATCGTCTTCAAGGCCGGGATATTGCCGGGCAGCGTGCTGGTCTCGCGATCGGGCGACAGCCTGATCCTGAAGATTCAGGGAACCGCCGACCAGATAACGGTGACCAACTACTTCAACGGCGACGGCGCCGGAGGCTGGGCCATCGAGGAAATCCGTTTCACCGATGATGTGAACACGGTCTGGATCGTGTCAGACGTTAAGAGCATGGCGCTAATCGGCGGTTCCAGCAACGACACCATGACCGGCTACGCCACCGATGACGTGCTCGTGGGCAACGATGGCAACGACACCATCGCCGCGCGTGCAGGCAACGACACGCTGTATGGCGGCAATGGCAACGACGGCCTCAGCGGGGAAGATGGCAACGACCTGATCCTGGGCGAGGCCGGTAGCGATTCCCTGAGTGGTGGCAACGGCAACGACACGCTGAGTGGCGGCGCCGATGGCGATGTTTTGCAAGGTGGCGCCGGCAACGACATCCTGGAGGGTGGCACGGGCAATGACATTCTGGCCGGCGGGGTGTACGACACCTGGAACGGCAACTATGCCGGCACAGGCAATGACACCTACCTGTTTGGCCTGGGCGGCGGACAAGACACCATTTACGACAACGATGGAACTGCGGGAAACATTGACCGGATTGAGTTTGACGCCGGCATTGCGCCCACAGGGATTACCGCTACTCGCAGCGGCAACAATCTGGTGCTGAAAATCACGGGGACGACTGATACCCTGACGGTGAGCAACTACCTGGCAAACAACTCAGTGACACCCTGGTCGATTGAAGAAATCGCTTTCGGCGACGGCACCGTGTGGAGGCCTGCAGACATCGATGCCATCCTGTTGAACGGAGGTGTTCTCGGGACGGCCACCACAGGGGCGGACAGCCTGCTTGGCAACAACACCTCGGCAGACACGCTCAACGGTTTGGCCGGCAACGATGTTCTGCGCGGCCTGGGGGGCAACGACACCTTGGTGGGCGGCACCGGAAATGACCAGCTCTTTGGTGGATCGGGCGCCGATAGTTACCTGTTTGCACGGGGTGACGGCGCCGATGTCCTCACAGACACGGATGCCACCACGAATGTTCTCGACGCCTTGAAATTTGACAGCAGCATTGCGGCCGATCAACTGTGGTTCCAGCAAGTGGGGATGAATCTGGAGGTTTCTGTCATAGGAACATCGGACAAAGTCGCTGTCACCAACTGGTATCAAGGCGTCGGTAACCACGTGGAAATTTTTGAGCTATCCAACGGAACGCGCCTGCTGGACAGCCAGGTGCAAACCCTGGTTGATGCGATGGCGGCATTTTCGCCGCCCGCGGCAGGTGAGACCACATTGCCCGCAGGCTATCAGGCAAACTTGTTGCCGGTAATTGCTGCGAACTGGCAGTAGTCGAGCGGAGCCTGGCGAACAGCTTCGCGCTGCCGGGGTGCGAAGTAGCGTTCAGCCAGGCCACCCTGGCTGCGCGAAGTGAGCGTCCCCAAAACCCCGCAGTGCGCTGACGCGCACCGTGACTGCCATTCGACAGTCACGCTCTTTGCAAGATTGCGGCGTGCGCCGATTGCCATGAATAAAGTCCGTCGGAGAATTTCCCCGAAGCGAATACCTTTGGTTAATTTTCTCGCGGCTTTTCATTCGTCAAAGTCCGTCGGGGATTTCCGATCTACGCAAGAACTCGCAACAACCAAATAAAGTACGTCGAGCACATCGTCGCGACGCCTTGAGAAACTGAGGTCATACCCGCCACGTCGGACGGCCGCCGACGCATTACGCGCGCGAGCAGGTGGATGCGACGTAGGCAGATGAGTGGTGAATGCTCCTGGTCGTCAGCGACCTTCCTTGCAACTCGAACGACGCAGAAGACGTATCCGGATTTTCATCAGGAGCGAATTTTTATTGTGAGCCGCTGCGATAGGAACTTGCCTCCGTGTCTAGCCAATTCCTGAACAGGGCCAGTGCGGCACTGTCGGATTTTTCCTCGGGATAGATAAGGTAGTAACGACGATCACTGAAGAACTCATGCCGGGTTAGCGGCACCAACCGTCCTTGTGTCAGATCGTCTTCGATCAGGAAACGTGGAATCAGCGCCAGGCCCTGGCCGTGGATAGCCGCTTCTGTCGCCATCGAGAAGAGTTCTATGCGCGCTCCGGCCATGTCATGAGCAACGCTTAGACCCAGCGATTCGAACCACTGCCGCCAGGCATAAGGCCGCGTGCTCATTTGCAGCAATGGCAAGTGGTCAAAATCGGCGGCCTTGAGTGTTCGGTGAGGTTTTACAAGTGCCGGACTGCCAACGGCCACAAGGCTCTCATCCATCAGAAAGCAGGACTCTGTGCCGGGCCAGCCAGCCTCGCCGGCACAGATGGCGGCGTCGAGGGCCGTATCGGAGAACAGAAATGGCCGGGTGCGTGATGACAGATGCACCGCGATGTCGGGGTACTGCTGTTGGAAGCTCCCCAGCCTGGGCACCAACCACTTTGCCGCAAAGGTCGGGACCACACCCAGTTCAAGCGTGCCGCCCGCCCCACCTTTGGCCATCATCTCCAGGGTGTCGCGCTCCACGTCGTCCAGCCGCAAGCGTACCTGGCGAGCATAGCGAAGGCCTGCGTCCGTCAACAGGACGCCTCGTTTGGTGCGCCGAAAAAGTTTGACCTTCAAGAAATCTTCCAGCCCAGCGATCTGCCGGCAGACGGCACTCTGGGTCACCGAATGCTCCTGTGCCGCATGGGTGAAGCTTTGATGGCGCGCAGCGGACTCAAACAACGTGAGTGCGGCGGTGGAAGGAATTTTTCGGCGCATGAGCGTAGTCTTTCCTGCGAGGAAGGGTTTCGGAATTCTCTTTATGCACACCTACGTGCTGAATCATCGTTTGCGCAGAGCACTCTCTACCTTTAATCTTTTTCTTTCTGAAAACAGGCTGACTGCAAGCGCTGGAATCTTTTACACACCACGGCTTTTCGGCCTCTCCTGACATATTTGCTCTTCTCCGGAGATTTAGACACTCATGACAGCCTCTTCCTCCTCCACTTCCACTCCGCGCCCGCCACCGCTGAGCGGCATCCGCGTTCTGGACTTGTCGCGCGTGCTGGCAGGGCCTTGGGCCGGGCAACTCTTGGCTGATCTGGGTGCGGATGTCGTGAAGGTTGAAAAGCCGCAGGGCGGTGACGATACGCGCGCCTGGGGCCCGCCCTACCTCAAGGACGCCTCGGGCCGGGACACCGGCGAGGCGGCCTACTTTCTGTGCGCCAACCGCAACAAGCGCTCGGTCGCCATCGACATCGCCACGCCAGAAGGTCAGGCGCAAGTGCGGGCGCTGGCTGGCCAGGCCGACGTGGTGCTGGAGAACTTCAAGGTGGGCGGACTCAAGCGCTATGGGCTGGACTACGCCAGCCTCAAGGACGATCACCCGCATCTCATATATTGCTCTATCACCGGTTTTGGACAGACCGGTCCCTATGCGGCGCGCGCGGGCTACGACTTCCTGATTCAAGGCATGGGTGGCTTGATGAGCGTGACCGGGGGCGCGGACGGCGAGCCGGGCGCTGGTCCGCAGAAGGTCGGCGTGGCGTTGACGGACATCATGACCGGCCTGTACGCCACGGTGGCGGTGCAAGCCGCTCTGGCGGAACGCGAGCGCTCTGGGCTGGGGCAGCACATCGACCTGGCACTGTTGGACGTACAGATCGCCTGCCTCGCGAACCAGGCATCCAACTACCTGGCCGGTGGGCAATTGCCGCGCCGCATGGGCAATGCGCATCCCAACATCGTGCCCTACCAGGACTTTCCTACCGCGGACGGTGACATCATTCTGGCGGTCGGCAACGACGAGCAGTTCGCCCGCTTCTGCAGCATCGCGGGACATGCCGAATGGGCGCTGGACCCGCGCTTTTCGAGCAATGCCCAGCGGGTGACTCATCGCGCCGTGCTGCTGCCCTTGCTCAGGCAGGCCACGGTGGCGCGCAGCTCCGCGGACTGGATCGCTGCGCTGGAGGCCGCCGGTGTGCCCTGCGGCCCCATCAACCGCATTGATGAGGTATTTGCCGACCCGCATGTGCAGGCCCGGGGCCTGCGCATGACATTGCCTCACTCTCTGGCGGGCGAAGTACCACTGGTGTCCAACCCTATCCGCTTTTCCGGTTCGCCCGTCAGCTACCACTCCGCCCCGCCGCTGCTGGGCCAGCACACGGCAGAAGTGTTGGCGCAGTGGCTGACAGGTGATGCGGCGCTGACTTGAACTCGCACTCGACATTACTAAAGAACACAGGAAATCGCCTTGAAACCGAACTACATCGCCGGTGAATGGTTGGTGGGCACCAGCGCCAAACCCAACGTCAACCCGTCCAACACGCAAGACGTGCTGGGTGACTATGCCCATGCCGATACGGTGCAGACCGAGGTCGCCATCGCCGCAGCGCGCCGGGCATTTCCAGCCTGGTCCACCGGACCGCTTGAGGCGCGCGCGACCGCGTTGGAAACTATCGCCGCCGAAATACTGCGGCGCAAAAACGAACTGGGCGACCTGCTGGCGCGAGAGGAAGGCAAATCGCTTCCGGAAGCCATCGCGGAGGTGGCCCGCGCCGGGCAGATTTTCCGCTTCTTCGCTGGCGAGGTAATGCGCCAGAGCGGTGAGCGCCTGCCCTCGGTGCGCCCCGGCCTCTATGTGGAAGTTACGCGTGAACCTGTCGGCGTGGTCGGCATCATCACGCCATGGAATTTTCCCATCGCGATTCCGGCCTGGAAAATAGCGCCAGCGCTGGCCTATGGCAACTGCGTGGTGTTCAAGCCGGCCGACCTGGTGCCGGCCTCGGCCTGGGCGCTCGCGGAAATCATCAGCCGCGCGGGCCTGCCCGACGGAGTCTTCAACCTCGTCATGGGGCCCGGAAGCCGGGTCGGGCAGACGCTGATCAACCATCCAGGCGTCGATGCGATCACTTTCACCGGATCGGCCGGTGTGGGCCGTCAGGTCATGACGGCGGCCACCAACCGGTTTGCCAAGGTACAGCTGGAAATGGGTGGGAAGAACCCGCTTGTCGTGCTGGGCGACGCGGACTTGACTACCGCGGTCGATTGCGCGGTACAAGGGTCCTACTACTCGACCGGACAGCGATGCACCGCGTCCAGTCGCCTGATAGTGGAGCGTGGCGTACTGCCTGCCTTCGTGGAAGCGCTGGCCGAGAGACTGCGGAGTCTGCATGTCGACGACGCGCGCAAACCCGGCACCGACATCGGTCCCGTGGTGGACGCATCCCAGCTGGAACAAAACCTGGCTTATGTGGAAATAGGCCGGCAGGAGGGTGCCCGCCTGGTGCAAGGTGGCCGCACGCTCCAGCGCGACAAGGAGGGCTTTTACTTCGAGCCCGCGCTGTTCGTCGATGCCGAAGCATCCATGCGTATCGCTCGTGAAGAGATCTTCGGCCCGGTAGCCTGCGTGATCGCGGCCGACAATTACGAACATGCGCTGGAGCTGGCCAACGACACCGAGTTTGGCCTGTCGGCCGGTCTGTGCACCACCTCGTTGAAGCATGCGACGCACTTCAAGCGCTTCGCGCAGGCCGGTATGGTCATGGTCAACGCGCCCACGGCGGGTGTGGATTACCACGTCCCCTTCGGCGGGCGAAAGGCCTCCAGCTACGGCTCGCGGGAACAGGGCCGCTACGCGGCGGAATTCTTCACCACGGTGAAGACGGCCTACACCGCAAGCTAACACGCCCTAGTGCTCGCCTGGCGCAGCGCGAAGGCGAGCCACCGTGGCGGGCAGATCGCGCCAGGCGGGTTCGGCCGGCGCATAACGGCTGCGCATATAACTTGTCAGCGCCGCAACCTGTGTATCGTCCAGACTGTGGCGGAAGGCCGGCATGAAGCCGATGTCCGTGCCGGCGGGCGTGCGTATGCCTTCCAGAATCGTGCGGATCAGATTGTCGGGTTTTGCGCTGTGCAAATTGCTGTTGAGTGCCAGCGGCACGTTCACGCCGAGCAGATGAGGGCCGTCCCCGTCGTGATGGCAAGAGGCGCAAGCACCGTTGAAAAGGCGCTGGCCGGAGCCCAGCAAGCTGGTGGCGGATTGCTGCGCGGACAGTACCACCTGCCTGGCGCGTTCGGCGCTTTCGGTCTCTGAAACTGGCTCATTAAAAGACGCCAGGTAGGTAGCCATCGCGCGAATGTCTTCATCGGGCAGCGCAGAAAGCTCCTTCACCACGGGCGCCATAGGACCGGTGGCGACGCCATGTTGCGGCGTATACCCCTTGCGCAGGTAAGCGTAAAGCTCTGAGGATGTCCAAGGCACGGGCGCGCGCGACAGCGCCGTGAGCGCGGGGGCCTCCCAGCCGTCGACCATGGCACCACCCAGGAAGGCCTTGCCGCTGCGCTCAGCGCCAAAAGCATTGCGCGACGTATGGCAGGCGCCGCAATGTCCCAGACCGTTGACCAGGTAGGCGCCGCGGTTCCATTCGGCGGTCTGCACCGAGTCGGTACGGTAGGGTGCGGGATCGTGGAACATCGCGTTCCAGCCGGCCATCAAGGGGCGCACGCTGAAAGGAAAGTTAAGCTGGGTCGCGGGATTGGTCGAGCGCACGGCGGGCTGCGCCATCAGGTAGGCATATAGCGCGGTCAAGTCTTCATCACTGGTCTTGGCAAAAGCGGTGTAAGGAAACGCTGGATACAGATAGTGGCCGTCACGCGAAATGCCTTCGCGCATCGCCCGCTGGAACGCGCTGAAGGACCAACGCCCTATGCCCGTTTCCATGTCAGGCGTGAGGTTGGTCGTGACAATCTTCCCGAAGGGCGTGTCCATGGTCCGGCCACCGCTATTGGGGATGCCGCCCGGCGCGGTATGGCAGACCACGCAATCCCCGGCAGCCGCAAGCTGCCGGCCGCGCTCCAGCGTCGCTGCGGTGTAGATGGATGCGCCGGATTGCGTAACCTGTGCAACCGGCGCAATCGCCGCCCGCCCGCCCAGCAAAGCCCACGCGACGCCGACCGCTCCAGCCAGCAAAGTGCCGGCACGTGACCATGCGCTCAACCCTTTGGGCCATGCGGCGGCTGTGGGCATGCGCACGGGTCGGCGCTCAGCTAAGGGCAAGGCGACTGGCGGGCCTTCCGGCGTTGGGTTGAGCGCGGCACGTACCACCTCGGGCGTGAACGGTGGCTGGCGAAAACGCACACCGGTGGCGTCAAAAATCGCATTGGCGATAGCCGCCGTTCCCGGTACTGAGGACGACTCGCCGGCCCCCAAAGGCGGCTCGCCGGGACGTGCCATGGTGACGACCTCGATCACCGGTACGTCGCGGAAATTCAGGATTGGATAGCTGCCCCACTCCAGGCCGACCACTGTGTTTTTATTGGACTCCACCGTCACCTGCTCTGTCAGGGCGCGGCTGGTAGCCTGCACCACGTTACCGTGGATCTGGTGCTGCACGCCGGCGGGATTGATCAGCGTACCGGCGTCATGCCCCACGACCACACGCCGCACATGTACCTCGCCGGTTTTGCGATTGACCTCGACATCGGCCACCCAGGCGGCCCAGGCCGCGCCAAAGCCCGGCCACTTGCTGTGCATGTAGCGGGCATAGGCAAAGCCCTGACCGTGCAGGATGTCCGCCGGTTCGCCGGCATCGGCTGGCCGTTGTTGCGGCGATGTATGCGTCGTCCAGCCGGCGCGTTCCGCCGTGGTGCGTACCAGTTCGGCAGCGCGCGGCTCCTTGAGGTAGCGCAGTCGGAATTCGACCGGGTCCACGCCCGCGGCGGTGGCGAGCTCATCGATATAGGATTCATGCGCGAAGGAATTGGGCAGCGCCGACACACCGCGCAGCCAGGACGCGCGCAGCATGGGCGGCATGTCGTTGACGGCAACGCGCAGGTTGTCGTAGTCATAAGGTGGGCGCGCGGTGCGATCGCCCATCTCGAAAGCCTGCGCGACCGGCTCTATGGTGCGCGTTAGCAGCAGCGCCAGCGTGGGCGCGCCGTTGGACGGGTAGGAGGTCTGGAAATCGTAGGCAGCTACCGAACCATCCTCATTGAGACCACCATTGACCTGCATCAGTTGCGCGGCGCCCTTGGGCTCCCAGGCATGCTCTTGTTCCCGGGTCAACTGCACGCGCACCGGGCTACCGACCGCGCGCGAAAGCAAGGCCGCATCCGCCGCTACATCGTCGGCGCAATTGCGCCCATAGCAGCCGGCGGCCTCCATACGGATGACATCGATGCTGACGTCGGCAAGGCCGGTCAGGCGCGAGAGGTCGGCGCGCAATACGTGGGGGTTCTGCGTCCCCGCCCAGACCGTCAATCGCTCCGGTTGCCAATCGGCCACCGCGCATGAGGGACCGATGGATCCGTGCATCTGGTAGGGCCAGACATAATTGCGCGCCATCGCTTGCGCGGCGCCTGCCATCGCAGCGTCCACGTCGCCTTCGTCGACGAGTTTTCGCTGCGTGGACGGGTTGTTGCGAATCGCCTGCTCGAGGTTATCCAGATTGGGAAGTCCCGGCCAGGATTTCCATTGAACACGCAGCTCGCGCAGCGCCTGCTCGGCCTGCTCTTCGCGCTCTGCCACCACCCCGACAAAATCGCGTATCACCACCACACCGCGTATTCCCGGAATGTGCGCGATCGAAGATTCGTCTACCGACTCCAGCGTGTTGCCGATGAATTCGCCATGGTCGGCCCCGGCATAGGGCGGGCGCACCACACGGCCGTGCAGCATGCCCGGCACGCGCATGTCATGCACAAAGGTCAATGCGCCCGTGGCCTTGGCCGGGATGTCGACGCGCGGCGTGCTCGTCCCCACGATCCGGTAGTCCGCCGCCGCCTTGACGGGGGTGTCCGGCGCCAGCAGAAGTTGTGTGTGCTGCCGAGCCACTAAAGCGCCGTAGGTCACCGAGCGGCTTTCCTGCCCGGCGACGGACACCAGGCCGCCCCGCACCGACAGGAGCGAAGCATCCACCTGCAGCACGGCAGCGGCGCGTGCCACCAGCCAGCCCCGCGCCTGCGCCGCAGCGGCGCGCAGGGGAACGGCGTGTATCTGTATGGAGGCGCTCGCGATGGTTGCGCCCTGGTTGGGCGCGCGCGTGGTGTCACCCAGCACCATGTTGACCTGCTCCAGCGCAACATCCAGTTCCTCAGCCACGATTTGTGCCAGCGCCGTCCGGATTCCGGTGCCGAGGTCCACATGGCCATTAAGCGCCGTCACGCTGCCATCGTCCCAGACGGCAACCAGGATTTCAACGCCTTCCTTCGGGTTTCCGCTGACCAATGCCGGTTGACCGTTGGCCTGCGATGGTGGTGGGGGCGGCTCACGCGTCACCAGCAGCACGCCGGCGGCTGCATGGAAATCCGCGCGGGTGCGCGGCATGTCGGCGCGGCGCGTCATACCGCATTCCCCTGAGAAAGGCTTTGTCGCGTGAGTTCGGCCGCGCGCAGCACGGCCTGCATGATCTCCAGGTGGGTGCCGCAGCGGCAGAGGTTGCCGGACAGCTCGCTGCGTATCTCATCCTCGCTGGGCGAGGGGTTACGCGCCAGCAATGCCACCGTCATCATGATCATGCCGTTCAGGCAATAGCCGCATTGGGCGGCCTGCGCGTCGATGAAAGCCTGCTGGACCGGATGAAGGGCCGCAAGCGTGCCCAAGCCTTCCAGCGTGGTGATGTTGCGGCCGGTCACGCCGCCCACCGGTATCACGCAGGCGCGCGCCGCGACGCCGTCCACCAGCACGGTGCAGGCGCCGCACTCTCCCAGGCCGCAACCATATTTCGGGCTGTTCAATTCGAGGTCGTTGCGCAACACCGTCAGCAGGCAGGTGCCGGCCGGCACTGGCAGCGAGTGCTCTACCCAGTTCACAGAAAGTGTGACGGCGTTCAATGTCATCGAATCAGATTGCCGGCTGCGGTGTACATCTCAAGCTCCACAAAGCTGGATCCATTGTGATTGCCAGGGCCGTATTCCAGACGGAAGTCGCCCACATCCAGGGTGCCTACGCCCTCCAGGGCGGCGATGAAATTCTCGCGCGTCAGGTTCCGCCCGGCGCGGCGCAGGCCTTCAGTGAACACCTTGGCCGCAATATAGCCCTCCAGCACCGTGTAATTGTCGCCCTCTCCGGCTGATGCGCCCACCGCCTTGCGATATTCCTTGACGATGCCATAGCGCTCCAGGGTCGGCGAAGGGACGATGCTGGCGGTAATGACGCCGCGCAAGGCGCCGTTGAGGCGCGCAGCCGAGGCTTTGGCATCGGCGAGGCCAACCGAGATGGTGTAAAGCGGTGTACCCAACCCGGCACCGCGCACGTCGCGGATCAGCACCTCGGACATGGTTCCGGCCATGATCATGATGATGACGTTCGGCGAGGCCTGCTTGAGCTGCGCAGCGATGTCCGTAGCGCTCTGCGCCGTAATGGCCATAGGTAGAGTCTTCACTACCTGCAGCTTTTCGGCCTTGATGAGTTCCAGCAGGGTGTCCAGGTTGGACTTTCCGAAAACACTGTCCTGATAGACCACCGCCACTTTGTCATTGCCCACTACCGCCAGCTGCTGGGTAATACGGGCCAGTTCGGCTTTATAGCTGGCCCTGACATGGAACAGGTAGCGGTTGTGCTTCAGTCGTATGGAGGTGGTTCCGACCAGAGGGGCGAACAGCGGGACTTTGGCCTCTTCGGCAACCGGCATGGCTGCGATCAGATTGGCCGTGGCGACATAGCCGATGAGCGCAAACACCTTGTTCTGCTCGATAAGCGCCTTGGTGTTCTCCACCGTGCGCTTGGGGTCGTAGCCGTCGTCAAGCGCCGTCAACTGCAACTTGCGCCCCGACAAGCCGCCTGCCTTGTTGACTTGCTCAAAATACAGTTCGATACCTCGCCGGTAGTTGTTTCCGGTCGCTGCGACGGGCCCGCTGAATACCGCGGACTGGCCAATGGAAATCGTCGTTTCCGTCACACCGGTCTCAGCGCGCGCGGGCCATGAGGCAACCAAGGTCAGGGCCAGCAAGGCAGAGGCAAGGCGGCGCAAGTTCAAGGTCATGCTCATAGGATTCCTGTCGGTAGAAAAGCAAACAACTGTCACGTATTCATGGAATCGGGGTCCGTGCGCGGACTAGACACTCAAGTAAGCGCGGCGCACCTCATCGTTGGCCGCCAGGTCGGCCATGGAACCTTCATAGCGAATCTGACCCTTCTCAAGCACATAGGCCCGATCGGACACCAGTTCGGCAAAGTGCATGTTTTGCTCGGACAGAAGAATGCTCACGCCTTGGGCTTTCAGCTCAAGAATCATGTGAGCCATCTGCTCGACGATGACGGGAGCGACCCCTTCAGAAGGTTCATCGAGCAGAACCAGGTAAGGGTTGCCCATGAGAGTGCGTGCCACGGTCAGCATCTGCTGCTCGCCGCCGCTCATGCGGCCACCGGCCCGGCCCGGCATCTCGCCGAGGTTGGGGAACAGCGTGAAGAGACGCGCCGGGGTCCAGAGCGGCGCTTCGCTGCCGTCGGGCCAGCGCCGCAAGGGCTGGCGTCCCACTTCAAGGTTCTCCGTCACCGTCAAGTCGGTGAAGATGCGCCTGTCTTCCGGCACAAATCCCAGACCCATGCGGGCCGCATGGTGTGGTTCGCTCTTTGAAATGTCCTGGCCCAGAAAGGACACGCTGCCGCGCCGCTTGTCGAGCATGCCGATCAAGGCCTTCAACGTCGTCGACTTCCCGGCGCCGTTGCGCCCCATCAGGGCGACAACTTCGCCGCGCCGAACGTCAAGGCCGACGTCAAACAGGATCTGGGCTGCGCCATACCAGGCCGACAGGCCTGTGGCCTGCAATAGAACTTCTTTCGCGGTGACCATCAGGCGGCTTCCTTTACATGGGCTTTTTTCTCAAACGTCTTGCCGCTGCCGAAATAGACTTCCTGAACCTTGGGATGATCGCGGATCTCCAGCGGCTTGCCTTCCGCGATAAGCCGTCCCCGTGCCAACACAATCATGCGATCGGCGTAGGCAAAGACCACGTCCATGCTGTGCTCGGTGAACAGCACCGCCATACCCCTGTCTATGACCAACTGCTTGGTCAAAGCCATCAGGTCATTGCGCTCCCGCGGGGCCATGCCCGCAGTGGGCTCATCCATCAGCAGCAATTTGGGGTTGTTGGCCATGGCCATGGCCAGCTCTACACGCTTGACGTCTCCATACGCCAGCACGCTGCAGGGCCGGTCGGCCTGGCCCTTCATATTGACTTGCTCGAGCAGCGCGAGCGCCTCGTCGCGCTTGTGGTCCGAGGCGCGGCGCCACATTGAAAAAAGTTTTTGATCCGCCGACAGCAGCGTCATTTGCACGTTCTCCACCACCGTGAGGGATGAAAACGTCTCGGCAATCTGGAAAGTCCGGCTGACGCCACGCCGCCAGATGTCGCGCGGCGCCAAGCCGACGAGTTCCTGGGAGTCGAGCTGGATGGAGCCGCTGTCCGCGCGCAGCTGGCCGTTCACCATGTTGAAGGTGGTTGACTTGCCTGCCCCATTGGGGCCTATCAGAGCCAGCAGTTCACCCGCAGCGAGTTCGAAATTGATGCCGTCCACCGCCCGGACGCCGCCGAACGATTTCCCCAGGCCCGTTACCTTGAGCAAGCTCATGACTTTTCCTCCGCCGCGCCGCGCCGGTTAGCCAGCAGCTGTTTGACAAAGCCTGCAATCCCCTGCGGAAACAGCAAAACCAGAATCAGAATGATGGCGCCCAGCATCGCGCGCCAGTAGTCGGTGTTGCGCGCCACGGTGTCGTGCAGCCAGGTGAAGGTGACCGCACCGACCACCGGCCCGACCAGCGTCTGTATGCCGCCCAGCAGCACCATCACCAGCCCGTCGATCGACTTGCTCACATGCAGACTCTCCGGCGAAATGCTGCCCTTGGAGAATGCATAAAGCGCCCCGGCCAGGCCCGCGAAAGCACCTGCGATCACAAACGCAACCCATTGCATGCGCTTGACATTCATGCCGATGGCGTCCGAGCGCAGCACCGAATCGCGCGCCGCACGCATGCCGTAGCCGAAGGGCGAATACAGCATCCTGTGCATAAAGAGCACCGCGCCCACGACCAGGACGAGGGTGAGATAGTAATAAACCCGTTTGTCGGCCAGCCATTCTGCGGGCCACACGCCAGTCAAGCCGTTGCTGCCGCCAGTGAAAGCATCCCATTGGTAGCAGATGGCCCAGGTGATTTGCGCAAAGGCCAGCGTCAACATCGCAAGGTAGACACCGGACAAACGCACGCAGAACCAGCCATAGACGAAAGCGCCTAGCGCCGCCACCAGGGGCGCGGCCACCAGCGCCAACTCCATCGGCATGTTCAAACTGCGCACCAGCAAGGCCGCGCCATAAGCGCCTAGACCGAAATAAGCCGCATGCCCGAAGGAATGCATACCTGCGGGCCCCATGATGAAGTGCAGGCTGGCCGCGAACAGCACCGCTACCAGCAGGTCGATCAGCAGCACGGTGACATAGGGCGACTGCGCCGCAAGCGCAGGCATCAACGCCAGCAGCAGCAGCAAGGCTGCGCCGCCGAACTTGTAGAGTCGCTGCGGCGGGCGCAGAGGCTCCTCGGCCGTTCCCGAATGGCGGCTGGGCGCTTGCGGCCGGCCGAATAAACCCCAGGGCCGGGCCACCAGCACCACAGCCATCACCAGGAACTCCACCACCAGTGTCAGTTTGGAAAAGGAAATGCTGATGCCGGCAATCTCTACCAGGCCGAGCCAAATGCAAATTGCCTTGAGTTCCGCGATCAGCAGTGCCGCGACATAAGCGCCCGGAATCGAGCCCATGCCACCGACGACGACGACCACAAAGGCGGCGCCAATGATGTTGAGATCCATCTCGAGGTTGGCGGGCTCGCGTGGCAATTGCAGCGCGCCCCCCAGGCCGGCCAGCAAAGCGCCCAACGCGAACACGGCGGTGAACAGCCAGGCCTGGTTAACACCGAGCGCACTCACCATCTCGCGGTCTTGTGTGGCGGCGCGCACCAGCGTACCCCAGCGCGTCTTGGTGAGCAGCAACCAAAGCAGGCCCAGGACGACGGGCCCCGCCACGATCAGGAAAAGATCGTAGGAAGGAAACTGCCGTCCGAGAATGGAGACCGACCCGGTCAGACCGGGCGCGCGCGGACCCAGCAGCTCTTCAGCGCCCCAAAACCAAAGCACACCATCCTTGATCACCAGGCCCAGCGCAAAGGTCGCCAGCAGCTGGAAGAGCTCCGGCGCTCGGTAGATACGGCGCAGCAACATGATTTCCACCAGCGCACCCAGCACGCCGACAGCGAGCGCCGCGATCACGAGAGCGGGCCAGAAGCCCAGGCTGCTGCCCAGCGCGCCCACCAGGGAATAGGCGACATAAATGCCGACCATAAAGAAGGAGCCGTGCGCGAAGTTGACGATGCGCGTGACGCCGAAGATCAATGACAGTCCTGCCGCCACCAAAAACAGCGAAGACGCACCGGCCAAGCCGTTGAGCAGCTGCACGATAAAGCCTGAAAAGCTCATGAATAAACCTTTATTGCGGGAAACTAACAGCCTGCAGGCGCCAAGGCGTACCCGCCGCATCGCGGCGGTGGCCCCTGTGCATCAGGCAGGCCGGCGTGCCCGTGCTTTTAATCGGCGGCGCGCATCTTCTTGACTTCGGCGTTGCTGGGTTGCACTTTGGCGCCGTCGATGTAGCGGTAGTCCACCATCACACCTTTGCCGCCTTCATTCTTGGTACGACCCACATAAGCGCCCATGGTGGACTGGTGGTCTTCCGGGCGGAAGACCACGGGGCCGAAAGGCGTCGTCACATTCAGGCCCCGGAAAGCCGTGATCAACTTCTCGGTATCGGTGGACTTGGCTTTCTTGATGCCCTCGGCCAGCGATTTGATGGCGCTGTAACCAACGACCGAGCCCAGGCGTGGATAGTCCTTGTACTTGCCGTGATAGGCCAGGAAGAAGGCCTTGTGCTCAGGCGTCTGGATGCCGTACCACGGATAACCGGTCACCACCCAGCCATTGGGTGTTTCTTCCTTGAGGGGGTCCAGATACTCGGGCTCACCAGTTAGCAGGCTCACGACTTCACGGCCCTGGAACAGGCCGCGGGTGTTGCCCTCGCGGACGAACTTGGAGAGGTCGGCTCCGAACAGCACGTTGAAGATGGCATCCGGCTTGGCGTCGGCCATGGCCTGCACCACGCTCCCGGAATCAACCTTACCCAATGGCGGCGCCTGTTCAGCGACAAATTCCACATCGGGTTGGGCGGCTTTCAACAAGGTCTTGAACGTAGCCGCAGCCGACTGCCCGTACTCGTAATTGGGGTACACCACCGCCCAGCGTTTTTTCTTCATCGCGGCGGCTTCCGGCACCAGCATCGCGACCTGCATATAGGTCGAGGTGCGCAGGCGGAAGGTATAGCGGTTGCCGTTTTGCCAGACGATCTTGTCCGTCAGAGGCTCGGCTGCCAGGAAGAAGAACTTCTTTTGCTTGGCAAAGTCGGTCAGCGCCAGACCGATGTTGGAGAGAAACGAGCCGGTCAGCACATCGACCTTCTCACGCGAGACCAATTCCTCGGCGGCACGCACCGCGTCACCGGGGTTGGCGTTGTCGTCGCGGATGATCAGCTGCACCTTCTTGCCATTGATGCCGCCCGCGGCATTCAGTTCTTCAACGGCCAGCTCCATGCCCTTCTTGTAGGGTTCCAGAAAAGCAGGCTGGGCCTTGTAGCTGTTGATCTCGCCGATCTTGATGACGCCTTGCGCATGCGCCGTCATCATCGAGGCCATCAGACCCAAGGTCATGGCGCTCAGCATCTTGTAGTGCATCTTCATAAATACTCCAGTTTGTCGTGGATCAGATTGATGGTTGACAGGCCCGCACTAGCGCAGCCCGTCCTCGCCCTTGATTTCGTGGACCTGCAATCCGCCCACGCGCGGTAGTGGCCGGCCACTGTCTGTGACGACGACAGCAACCACAATTTCATTGGCGCGCGGCGCGTCGGCCACGCGCGCCTCCATGGCATCAAAGTGGCTGCGCACGAAGGCCGCATCCTTGTGCCCCAGCGGTACATCAATCGAGGTACCCAGGCCGCCGCGCTTTTTACTGGACGGCACCAGGGCTGCACCTTTTTCTACCGCAAGCCGCAATGGCGCGCCGAGCTTGGGGTGCAGAATGGCCGCGGCATGTTCGAGCTCACCGGCCTCACCCACAATCGCGGCCTTGCCGTAGCTTTGCGCCTGACCTGGCGCGATGCCCAGGGCCTGTACACATTTCTGACCGAGCAAAGCGCCGAGCTCTTCGCCGATCGCAATCAGCTCGTCGAGCTTTTCCACGTAAGTCCCGGCAAAGGGGTTTTCAATTACGGCCATGGCCAGCGCCCGGCGCGTGGGTGGGCTGACGGTTTTTCCCATTTCGATGAGCGTCTCATCGACCTGGACAATGATTTTTCTGATCTTCGCAGTCATGGTGTTTCCTTGCATCAATGTGGGTGGGTGCTGATCGCGCTTCGCTCAGCGAAGGCCGTCCCATTTGGTGATCGCGCTCGCGGCCAGGCCGCCAACGCGCGCATGAATGCGCGGACCCGTGCTCATCGCGAGGATGAAGACGATTTCGTCAGGCAGCGGCGCCCCCGGTACACGCACCTCGATCGCGTCGAAGTGGCTGCGCACGTAGCTTGCGTTGACATGCGTCATCGGCACGTCCAGCGCCGTCCCCGGACCGCCCACTTTTTTTGTGGAAGGAACGATGGACAGTGCGTTGCCGGGTTGCCCGGTTTTTTCCTCGGCCTTGCCCTTGGCGTAGGCGTTGCGGTCACCCTTCCAGCCCAGCAGTTCCCGCATGGCGTAGCCCCCCGGTACATGCCAGAGCGCACCGTGCTCAAGCTCCCCGGCCGCGCCCACGATGGCCCCTTTGCCATAGCTTTCGATGCGGTTCACCGGGACATCCATCGCCGCGCGCAGGCGCTGGGCCATGTTGATGCCGACGGGCTGTAGCGCCTCCATCATCGGCAGGATGTCGGGCTCATAACGCCCGGCGAACGGGTTGGTCAGCACCGCGGCAATCGCGCCGCGCAGGAGGGGCGTGGCCGCCTCCGGGCCGAACTCGTGCCGGATCTGCTCGACGTGCGTAAAGATGCGCCTGATTTCGATCATGGTTGAAGGTCCATTCATTTCATTAAGCAAATACCGAACCAACTTGTTGGTCGCTGCGAAGGTTCCGGTAACTGCGGTCGCTTTCCAGTTGTTGCACCAAAGCGCCGCCGGCTGTGGTTATGAGCTGCTTCTGACACACCAGCACTGCAGACCAGATCAAGCCTGCCGCGCGCAGGGTCTGGGCGCGTTTGAGGCCGGCATGCAGCGCGCGGCTCACCACTTCCGCTTCCAGAGGCGGCACTTCGACGGTGACGGGTATCGCGCCGAGGTCGCTGTCATCTTTCAGCTCACAGGCGGGCTTGCGCTGGATACGCGCATCGGCAACGTCTACCGCATTCGCGATCACGGTTGCGGCCGCATCGGCCTCGGAGGCAGTGCGCGCCAGCACCGTGACGCTGTCGGCAATGCCCAGCGAAAAACTGCGGCCGCGCCAGCCGCTGGTGGCCACGCCGCGCACCGGCAAAGCGCTGTTCACTTCGAACTGCCCGTCGATCCGCACGCCATGCATGATTTCATCCACGCCCAGGTTGGCGAGGTCTGCATAGAGGCCTATCCGCACCGACTGCGAAGGCGCGAGATGAAGCGCAATGTCGCCGCCATTGTTGATCCAGGCCCGTGTGATCCCGCGTCCCGCGTAGCAGGCGGCCAGTTCCTGCGCCACCGCACCGGCCACCGCGGCCATGGGAGTGATGAAGCCGCTCCTGTAGGGCCGGCACGCATGCCACATGCGCCGTGCAACCGGACCGCGCAGCGGACACGGCCCTTGCACAGGTTGCCGCAGAACAGTGAGCTCCTGAACCAGTTCGCCGAGAATGCCGCTGAAGCGCTGCCAGGCCAGATCATGCGCCGCATCCACCGCCTCGGGATTGCCATTGGCGCCGATGACGATGTCCATGGGTCCATGCTGGAAATGCCAGCGGCCGTCGGGCAGTTGCGTGCGATGAGCGCTCATGGTGGGAAATCCTTAACCCAGGAGTGGAGGACGCGCCAGCGGCCAGGGATTGGCCGCCGGCAGTTCGGCCCACGCCAGCGCGGTGGGCGCGCCTTCGTTGTGCCACGCGCCCCGGTGCAGCGCCTCCTGCAGCGTGCGCACATAGTCCATGTGACCACCCAGCGCGCGGTAGTCGTCCAGCTTCATGCTGAATTCAATCGGCGCAACAATGGCCGGCGTTGGAACGGTACCGAAACTGTTGTCAGGCATGCGCATGACGTCGGCCATCACTGTGATCCCGCCGCCTGGCCATACATAAGCCGGTGCGCCGCCGCAGGTGACATTCACCAGCGCGTCTTTGATGGCACGCGTCAAGAGAACCGGGTTTTCGGTGACACCTGCGCGCAAGCTGCCGCCTGCCCCGCCGAGGAAGAGCACCGTGGAGAGAGAGGGCTCGCAGTTCTCACCGATTCGCTCAACGATGCGGCGCACTTCTGGCGGCATCTCTTGCTCGACCGGATTGAGCGCGTCGTCGAGCACATACCAGCTCGCATGCTCGCCGGTGGTGGAGGTCATCAGCAGGCGCAAGCCCGGCCACGCCACAGATGCATCCCAGGTTTCGATGATGGACAGCGGGTCGGCGATGTCCGTCCCGCCCCAACCTATACCAGGATTGGCGACCTGGAAATAGCGCCCCGGCGTCGACTTGCGGCCGCGCATCTTGATGCCTGAAGGCGGCATGTCCAGGCAGCGGCCGGCTTGGTGCTCGGTCAGCACGCCGGTGATGTGATCATCGACGACCACGACCTCATCGAGCTTGCCGAACAACTGCTTGGCAAAAATCCCCACGGTAGCCGAGCCGCAACCCACGCGCATGCGCTTTTCTTCCACACCGTTCACGATGGGCGCACGGCCCGCCTGGATCAGAATTTGCGAGCCTCCGTCGATAGTGAATTCCACGGCCTGCTTGTTGCCCAGCGCTTTCATCATCTCGACCGTCACCCGGCCTTCCTTCTTGCTGCCGCCAGTCAGGTGATGCACGCCGCCCAGCGACAACATCTGAGATCCGTACTCCGCGGTTGTCACATGGCCGACGACTTCACCTTTGCAGCGCACGTTGGCCTGCTCGGCGCCCAGGAAGCGGTCCGTGTCTATCTTCACCTTGAAGCTGCAGTAGCTGAATATCCCTTCCGTGACGACAGTGACAAGATCGACGTCCGCTGCCTTAGACGACACAATGAAGGGCGCTGGTTTGTAGTCCGGGTAGGTCGTCGACGAACCGACACCGGTGACGAAAACTTCATCGGCCAGCAGCAAATCGCCACTCCAGGCCGGCGCCGCGGCAGGCAAACCCTCTGCAGTAACGTCTTCGGATGCAGGCTGCGCGGCAGCCTCACGCCCCACAAATGAGACCACCTGCGGCTCCGAGCCCGACAGGGTGCGGCGCAGCAGCAACACCGGATCCACGCGCACCAAGGTGCCGCCGTGGTTGGCATAGCGGTCACACGCACCGCTGCGGCCATCAGAAATCTGGCACAGCACCGGACAGGCGTTGCACTCGATCTTCTCGCTATTCATTCGCTCATTGCGCGGCCGGGCCTTCTCCAGCACCTGGGGGAAGGCCAGAGCATCCATGCCCGGCAGGCCGTCCGTCTTTGTGTGTTCTGTCATCGTGTTCGCCTTGTTCGCTTCGGCCCCATCGTGGGGCGCAATCCCCAATGTAGTGCGCACTTAATTTTGATGTTGCATTTACTACATTTAAATTCAATGTAGCGGATACGGAATTGCCGCGCAATAGGATTTGCACCGCGATTCTGAATATTTTTGCAAAAATGTTGCATTCACTTAATTTTCATGTTGCGTTCACTACATTAATGTGGCACATTGCCTCCATCAATGACCACCGGCCCGCACAGCCGCGCCACAAAGGAGCTCTTGTGACCCACGTAGTGACCGACGCTTGCATCAAGTGCAAATACACCGACTGTGTAGACGTCTGCCCGGTGGATTGCTTCAAGCAAGGGCCGGATTTCCTGGTCATCGATCCGGACGAATGCATAGACTGCGCCGTCTGTATTCCGGAATGCCCCGTCAATGCCATTTATGCGGACACGGACACGCCTGAGCAATTCAGGCCATTTCTGGAAATCAATGAACGGCTTGCAAAGCTGTGGCCCACCATTTCGAAGCGCACCTCCCCTCTGCCAGATGCCGAGCTGTGGAAGGACAAAACCAACAAGCTGGCAAACCTGGATCTCAACTGAAAAGCGGCCGAACGCGCAACCCTTTAATACCGACTTTCTAAATCCACACACCACCATGAGCGCATTCAACGAAGAATCCGTCCTGTCCGTCCACCACTGGACCGACCGGCTATTTACCTTTACCACCACCCGCGACACCTCGCTGCGGTTTAGCAATGGGCACTTCACCATGATCGGGCTCAGAGTCAACGACAAACCGCTGCTGCGCGCTTACAGCATCGTGAGTCCCAACCATGAGGAACACCTGGAGTTCCTCAGCATCAAGGTGGCGGAAGGCCCTCTGACCTCGCGCCTGCAGCACATCAAAGTCGGCGACAAGATCATCGTCGGGCGCAAGCCCACCGGGACGCTGGTCATCGACTACCTGTTACCCGGAAAGCGCTTATACCTGCTCTCGACAGGAACCGGCCTGGCGCCGTTCATGAGCATCATCCGGGACCCGGCTACTTATGAACAGTTCGAGCAGATCGTGCTGGTCCACGGCGTTCGCCAGGCTGATGAGCTGGCCTATCACGACCTGGTCGTTGACCATTTACCTCAACACGAGTTTCTCGGCGAGTTGATCTCCAAACAGCTGCTGTACTACCCCACGGTCACGCGAGAGGCCTACCGCAACATGGGACGCGTCACCGACCTGATAGAAAGCGGGAAGATGCTGGCGGATCTGAACTTGCCGCCGCTGGACCCAGCACAAGACCGGGTCATGATCTGCGGTAGCCCCGGGATGCTCAAGGATCTCAAGCACATGCTCGAAGGCAGGGGCTTTGCGGAAGGCAATACCTCCAAGCCTGGAGACTTCGTTATTGAGCGCGCTTTCGCCGAGCAGTGAAGATGGCCCGGCGCTTGCTTCCGTCCTACACTACCCGGGAATTTCTCTCCCCGGCGCCTTGCCGCTCGCCCCTCCGTAAACCGCGACTGGACATCCACACATGACAGTGAAGACAGCCAAAACCACCAAGCCGCGTGCCGTGACGCCCAGACTCGCGGCTGCGAAGCGGCCCGGTGTTCGGGAACAGGCCGCGCAAACCACACGCGACAACATCCTGCGTGCGGCAACAAAAGTCTTCGCGCGGTATGGCTACGACGGTGGCAGCGTAGAAAAGATCTCCAAATCTGCCAAGTCATTCGACCGCATGATTTACTACTACTTCGGCAGCAAGGAAGGTTTGTTCATCGAAGTTCTCGAAGACATGTACCGCCGCATGAATGACGCGGAGCTCGAGTTGTCGCTGGATATCGAGCATCCCATCGAGTCCCTGACTGACGTCATCTGCTTCGTAGTGTCCTATTACAGCAAGAACCCTGAGTTCATCACGCTGCTCAATACGGAAAACCTGCACCGCGGCAAGCACATCGCCAAATCGCAACGCGCCCGGGACTACTCTTCCCCCGCCATCGCCATCATCCGGCAGTTGCTGGAGAGCGGTGTTCGCAAGAAGATTTTTCGCTCGGACGTCTCCGCCCGCAATGTCTACCTGCTCATCGCGGCGACGGGCTACTTCTACATCTCGAACCGCCACACGCTGTCGGCCTTCCTCGGCGAAGACCTGCAGTCGCCTGAAGCGTTGGCCCAGTGGCAGACCTTCATCATCAGCACCGTGCTGCGCACCGTCATGCTGAATCCCTGATTTCCCCACGCATTGAAAGGAGGCCACCCATGGCAGAAGCAGCATCGACCGGCAAGTCAGGAAAAGTCGTTATCAGGAACATCGGCTTGCTCCTATCCGGCGACATAGACCACCCCATCCTGGACGCCGACACTATCGTCGTGAACGACGGGCTGATCGTGGCCGTCGGCAAGGCCAAGGACTGCGACACCGCGCATGCGCAGACCGTGATCGACGCGCAGCAAACCTGCGTGGCGCCCGGACTGATTGACAGCCACGTGCACCCGGTCTTCGGCGACTGGACGCCGCGCCAGAACCAGATCGGCTGGATAGACTCAACCATGCACGGCGGCGTCACCACGATGATCTCGGCCGGTGAGGTTCACCTGCCCGGCCGGCCCAAGGACATTGTGGGCCTCAAGGCGCTGGCCATCACCGCACAGCGCGCGTTCGACAACTTCCGCCCGGGCGGCGTCAAGGTGCTGGCCGGCGCACCCATCATCGAAAAAGGCATGACCGAACAAGACTTCAAGGACCTGGCCGAGGCCGGCGTGACGCTGCTCGGCGAAGTGGGCCTGGGCTCCGTCAAGGCAGGCTATGAGGCCAAAGAGATGGTGGGTTGGGCTCGAAAATACGGTATCCAGAGCACCATCCACACCGGCGGCCCGTCGATTCCGGGCTCAGGCTTGATCGACAAGGATGTGGTGCTGGAGGCTGACGCAGACGTGATAGGCCACATCAACGGTGGGCACACGGCACTGTCAGAGACGCATGTATGCGAACTGTGCGAGAAGTCGTCCCGTGCGATCGAGATCGTCCATAACGGCAACGAGAAAGTTGCAATCGCTGCTGCCCAGGCTGCCCTGCAGCTCAAGTGCCCGCACCGCGTTATCTTGGGCACCGACGGCCCAGCCGGTTCGGGCGTGCAGCCGCTGGGCATGTTGCGCCTGATTTCCCTGCTCTGCAGCCTGGGAAACATTCCGCCTGAACTAGCCTTCTGCTTTGCTACAGGCAATACCGCGCGAATCCGCAAGCTCAATTGCGGTTTGATAGAAGTCGGCCGCGACGCCGACTTTGTCTTCATGGACAAAGCCCAGCACTCAGCCGGGCGAGACATCCTCGATAGCATCCAGCGCGGCGACATCCCGGGCGTCGGCATGGTGATGATCGACGGCCTGGTGCGTTGCGGCCGCAGTCGCAATACGCCGCCTGCCACGCAAATTCCCAACGTCGTCGCGGCCTGAAGCCGTCTCAATTTCTTCTCACGCGGGGATAGCCCTGCGCGTCACTTATTCATAAACCGTCAAGGAACTGATAAATGAAAGTCTTGGTCCCCGTCAAACGCGTTGTGGACTACAACGTCAAAGTCCGCGTCAAATCCGATGGCACCGGTGTCGACATCGCCAACGTGAAGATGAGCATGAACCCGTTTGACGAGATCGCCGTCGAAGAGGCGACCCGCCTGAAAGAAAAGGGCGTTGTGACCGAGGTCATCGCCGTCAGCTGCGGCGTGCTGCAGTGCCAGGAAACCCTGCGCACCGCCATGGCCATAGGCGCCGACCGCGCCATCCTGGTCGAAACCGCCGAAGAACTGCAGCCGCTGGCTGTGGCCAAGCTG
>Ga0307513_10002790_pt1 | contig 23976 bp, 20 predicted proteins | sample 15_EM_MG_FD_202174 | JGI IMG/M metagenome (GOLD analysis project Ga0307513, IMG submission 202174) | Populus trichocarpa ectomycorrhiza microbial communities from riparian zone in the Pacific Northwest, United States - 15_EM | ecosystem: Host-associated > Plants > Roots > Unclassified | place...
CCCTTGGCTGGAGGGGGTAGGGTTTCTTTGCCATGGGATACTTCCCGAATGCAGCGGATGTACCTTAGGTAGCACCTAAAAACAATCCACGGAATTAACAAAAAAAAAACATGCCGTAGTGGGGGTTGTTATTTATGCACTGGTGCTCTGGGGGGGGGCACTCAACCTGTAAGGGGATTTCCTAGAACGAAATGAAACTGACGAAGTAGTGTGCTGGGAGACACTTCTTTTATAGACGGGGAAACAACGATAAGACATTCCTCAGGAGATACACTTCAGTCCAAATTCCTCAGGCAATCCACAGGTGCAGCCACCCTTCCATCCTTCGCTCAATATCATCTCAATTTTAATATCAGAAATACTTCCTTCCCCCCCCACCTTCGTAAGACATGGCACACATAACACAAACATTCCACTCCCCCGGTCGATCACCGTTTTCTTTCCCCCCCTCTCCGGGACTGGTAGCCTAATTACGCCATCCACCCGAACTTACCGGCACTTTTGTTCTGCGATCACGTGCCAACCCGCACAACTGACACCCGTCAACAGGAGGGGAAAGAACGCGCGGACGGAACAAAACCGCAACTCCCTCACCTCAAATCCACCCAACACGCGAGCTGAAACGCGTAAAACGCGTCTATCGCGTTGGGAGGGGGGGGCCATTTGGTTCACCTGTTTGGAAGGGCTGGGAGAATGAGAAAAAAAAGAGGGGCTGGAAGAAAGCGGGGAGGCTGGGCGACGCCACAAAGTCTCGTGATTTCGCGGGAGACGTGAGTGAGTGAGAAACTCTGCAGTGGAGCGGGGGGAGGTGATAAGGAACAAGTTCTAATTTATGGTATACCGGCCTTTCTTTTTTTTCTCTTTCCTTCCATCAACTTTAAGGCACCCTATGCGGAGAGTTCGGATTATAAGAGGAGGTCGGGAGGGGGAGTTGGAGGAATAGAGTGGATCTTTATTTTTATTTATTTTTACCTTGGGTCGCGTTTTCTACTCTTATTTCTACAACGTGGATACTGGACTTGAGTGGGACTGGGTGTGTGAAGATATCATTGTCTTGCCTGGGGAGATTTCCCTCCTCCCCCCCTTTTGTCTTCCCTTTCTCCCCCGTCTGCCTGCCCGCCCATCTTCTATCTTTGCTATGCCGCGTTTCGCCCATAAAGTGGGGGATTGGTGGCCCTATTTTTTCGGGCTATTGGGGTAGGGAGTATGGGTTATCATAATGATTATGGGTTAGTTAGTAGAAGGGTACAGGAGCGTGTGGGGGGTTTGGCCTATGGTATTGGTGCCTTCCCATATCCTTCCTCTGCACTCTCTCCTATATCCTGCTGCGCTCTCTCTCCCGTTCACTGCCACACGGTTGAAAGAGTTGTGGTAGCAGCGGTGGTAGTGGTAGCGGTGAGTGGGAGGGAAGGGTGGAAGGAAGCCAAGGGAGCACAACTAGAACTCATAGTGAAGAGTTCAAGGACAGAAGAGGAAGTCACTTTATTTCGCGTGTCGGTGAAAGCCAGAGTGCCATGCTCACACCCCCGTTCCTCTTTTCCCACCCTAGTTCGATCGCGATCAGAATAGGAAAAAGGTACTTTGTGCTCTTTCCATCATTTTTACAGCACCTGTAAAAAAAATCACTTTTGCCGTATTTGTATCCGTCCTGTGCCATACCATATTGTACCATATCATAAGCACCGTCATTTGACTGCGTATGTGTGTGTGTGCGTGTGTGTGGTATTGTGGGTTTTCTGTTTTGGTTCGTGTCAGCCACTTGGACGACGGGTCAAGTGGGAAAAGGATTGTGGGAAGAGTGAGAGGGAGAGAGAACGCTGGTTGGGTTGAAGGGGGGTTTTTTTTTAGCTGACTGACTTGTAGGAGTTGACTGGACTGGAGTCTGTAAAGTGAGTGGTCTTGTCCGTCTGCTTGCATGGTCGTACTCTGTCTCTCTCTCTGCTTCTGCCTCCCTCTCTCGCTCTTTCCTCCTCTTCCTGGCATATCGTCAACAACCACAACGCCTCTTTTCGTTTCCTCACCCGTTACCCCCGAGCTTAGCCCTGTCTGTCACGCTCCGTCCCTCGTTCCGTCCTCGACCCTAACGGCTCCCATCCCTCCCTCTTCCCCTCCTTCCTCTCTCCCCTCCACCCCACCCCACCCTACCCTTTCTATTCCTTCCCCTCCTTCTGGCCCCCCACCGCCACCACCACCACCACGCACACACGCATACCATCATTCATTCGTTCACTTGTCCATAATGTCACAGAGCAGTTCTGCATCTTCGTCCTCCCTCCCGCCCTCTTCACAGATCCCTCCACCGGACTATTACGAGCCCCCTCAGCGACGGTTATCCACACCCTCCTCTCAGATGGCTCCTCACAACATCTCTCATAACCCTCCCCCGTTACTTACTCACTCTGTCAGCAATATCTCGCAGGCATCAACCGTGTTCTCAATGCCGGAAGAGGATGACGAGCGACCGCCGGATTCCCCCTCCACTTCCTCCCATGGTTCGCCTCCATTAATATCCGCAACAACTACTCCTGTGGTTCCCCCTTCAGGCGCAAATCCTCAATGCAATCCCTTTCCTGCCAGTCCTTCTGTTGCCGTGTCAACGGCAGGATCGAAACGCACGGCTTCCGGGACTGTCAAGAGCACGTTGCTCGGCGCGTCTGGTCCTGGCTCGCCTGCTACGCCCGTGACACCAAGACCCGCGAGGATACATACGGGAATTGATGCAAGCCCGAGGGATGTTTCACAGGTACGCCCAACCTCTATGAAATGCTCAATTCCTCCCTTGTTTCCGTGAATTAGTTGTGCACTGTGCTTACACGTTCTTTTCCATGGATGATGATTAGATATCCACCACCCTCCGAACACGGTTAACATATGCCCTTCTCAAAGTGGAAAACAACTGGACTACCGAGAGCATTGATCAGATTGAAGCGCGCGTTGCTCAGGGTCAATACCTGTCTTCGTCACCTTCTCCACGCGTTCGTATTAAGCGTGAGCCCAGTATTGGGGATGACCAATCATCCAGTCTCGATTCGATACGACGGCACACGCGAACTAATAGTGAGCCCAACACAGCACATCCGATATCTGCCGGTAGCGCTGCTGGGAGGACGTACGAGGCCTTCTGGAAGAACCACCGACCACACCCGGCCATTACCAAGAACCTCAAGGCCAAAGCAGCATCCCAGGCATTGGGAATGTCTACGAGTGCTCATACACCACAGCCCACGACACCATCATCCCACTCATCTCAGAGGAGTGGGAATGGTTTACAACCCCCTGCCCAGATTGTATCTGATCGGGATAGGCGGTCATACTACAATCCTCCCCGGAACCCGCCGACATTGACAACTGCTGGTAGTAACCTAAGCAACTACAGCACATATTCAAATGCGTCAATGGGGTCAATGGGGTCAATAGTAGCGAATACTCCGCCCCCACTAGTAGCGCAGAGGTCAATGGAACAAGATGCCGTGGAGAGTCTGATGTTCCTGTCGTCGCCCGGCAATTCTCGTCCATCATCCCAGCAGACAATATCATCAACACAGAACAGCCAGCATTCACAGCCACCTGTTGCCACTTTTCTCCCCTCACCTACCCAGCCTCCGTCGAGAGCCAGACACAATTATGCTCGCACTGCGACCACATGGCCTCGGGATAGACCGCGTCATAAGCAGCAGAGGACAGGGCTGGAAGGGCTTGGCGTAACGATACGAAGGGGTGGTGCCGACGAGGACGAGGATGATGCGACGGATGAGGATATAGGTCCTGATTCGGTGAACGAGAGGGTTAAGGATGGCCGCGGTGTTGGGTTAAAGAACCGGGGGGGTAGAAGCGCCAATATAAGCCCCGTCGAAATGGCCGCCGAAGTTGCCAGACATAAGGGGGATGTTGGAAACGCTTCATCGAGGGCTGCAGGGACAGTTAGTACTGGTGGGGGAAGGGTTAGGATGGGAGCAAGTAGTAGCAGCGCCGCCACGATCCGGGGCTAGAATCGTTGCCTATTTTCCTCTGTGGCGGCTGTCAAGTTACCGTTGTGCTGGTTGTGTGCGCTTTTGAAAATTCCTATGATTCGCTCCTGATGGGTTGCTTATTTTGGTCGGCTTCTTGATAGGTACTAGGGAACTTTGAACAAATTGGGTGTTATAAATTTCTTTTTTTCCCTCACCTTTTTTTTCTTTCTTGCTCGCCTTTTTAAGGTATTTTTCTTTTCTTTTGGGGGATCCTTTTTTCTAAAAGAAAAACCCCCTTCCATTTTAATTATTTGATTTGGGGGTCGTGGGAAACAGGAGTAGCACGGGATTGGGGAGTTAACAGGATGCATTGGACCTTCAGGTTTTTTAATCTGTCAGTGGGTTAGTTTTTTATATTATTTTTACGAACTCTTTTTCTTCTTTATGGGTGTTGGGTCATTTGAGTGATGCGGTGGTGGTGGTGGTGGTGGTCGTCGTCGTCGTCCTCTGATCTCTATTCCTTTCTCTGTCTCTCTCTCTCCATGTTCATGCTCCAACCGTCTTGTTTCATTCCCTTTTGTTCTATTCCCTTCAACTTGATATGATACGACAGTGATGACGAATTTGATGATATCCGTTGAAGTCTGTTCGGGTCCTGTTGGAACTAGTTATAATGGTAAGGATGGAAAGGAAGGGAAAAAAGAGGGGGTAGAGTGCAAAAAAAGGGACAGGCTGTTTGGAATTGGCTGGCTGGCCTGGCCTGTCTGCGCAGGTGTTAGAGGGTTTTAGAGAAGTGTGAGGTGGGAGGAACAGCAAAACAAAGACGTGGTGAGATTCGATGAAGGAACGGATTGGCTAGTTAGAGAAGTGCATATAAGGTACGGAATGGAACATAAGGGGGTGATGGGACATGATCCAACCAGACTTGTCGTATACTTGCTGTCTGCCTGTAAGAAAGAGAAGATCAGGAGAAGAAGAAAAAATTTAAGGATTGGTTGGTTGCTACGTTCCGTCCGTTCTAGAAATCTGATGAATGGTGGTGTGGTTTGGGTATTTTAGTCTATGTGTTGGAAATGCTGCTTGTATGAAGCATTTCCATGTACTGTACCTAGGTGCAGTACAGTAGGTGTGATTGTCGCAGTTAATTATCTCTTGCGCTCCCCGTTGCACGCCAAAGTATGCGTTATGAGAGGCTCGACAACTCTGCATTGCGGCTGCTGCGGTTTCGTGTGGTTTCCGCGAAACGAGTGATCGCATCCATACCTCCTCCCGTAAGCGAAGCCAGCAAAGTAACCTCCATCTTTTTTTTCTTCTTTCTCTTCCTTTCTGCTCGGGGGTATCCATCTACCCGTCACCATCACAACCCCAACCTTGCTTACCTACACCCAGAATACACCACACTACCCCCGAACCTACAACCTATCCCCCCCCTCTCCTTCTCCACGGTAACAGCCACGCGCTAACCAACCAGCGTTCACAAGGGCCACCTCCTCTAGGATCCTCCCTTCTTTTTTTCCCTCTATCATACCTCAATCAACACTCAACACTCAACTCAACTCAACCCACGCGCTCCGACGGAAGCAAACAGCAACAAGAAGGGGTGGAGCAGAGCACAACATAGAAGACTAGGACCTTCAGCTTGCCAGACCGGAAGTAGGTAAGGACGGAAGGAAGGGAACGGAGCTACTCCTCCCCACCATCCCTATTGTAAAAAAAGGTGAGGCAACAAGAGGAGAATAAAAATGTTATTCGAAGAGGAGGATGCGGCGCTATTGAAGAAATGGATTATCAAACGGTTGGAGGATATGTATGTTCCCTTCTTCCCCCATCCTGTTCTTTTTCCCCTCCCAATTTTTGTGCGCTGCTCCACTGTGCCGTGCTTTGGGACGGTGGCGATGTTAATATGGAAGAATCAGTTCCGACGCCGATTCCGATGTTCTAGCGGATTACGTGCTTGCCTTGTTGAGGCACGATCAGACGCAGGAGGAGGTTCAAAAGTTGTGTATTGAGCAGTTGGATGATTTTCTTCATGATCGTAATTTGCTCCCCTTTTTTTTGTTCTCTATTTCCCATTCTCAGATGTGATTAATGTGTTTACTCCGAGGGGGGGGGGGGGTGGGGTTCAACAGATACCGCGCAATTCGTTAAGGATGTCTTCGTCGCGCTTGGGAATCAGAATTTTACCGGTACCGGTTCGGCACTCACTGGTGCTCCGCAACCACAGCAGCATCAGCAGGTACAACCGCAGAATTCACAGTCATCGATTTCGCCCGGGGTTTCCCACCCATCGTTGGTGGCAGCGGGACCGGTGGCGGATGTTCGGGGGATTAAGAGGGAGAGGAGTCACTTTGAGCGGGATAGAGAAGGGTCGTCTGGACGTGACACATATTCACCAAATATGGGAAGCGCAAGAGGTTACAAAGCACCGCGACGCGGTGGTAGTGGTGCTCCGAGTGGTCCTGGGAGATGGAATGGCGGGAGTGGGAATGGTGGTGGTGGCGGCCATGTTGGCGGAGGAGCCCCCGGAAGGGGCGGTATAAGTGGCGGTGGTGGATACGGCCATCCACAAGGGTCCGTCGAGATTCCGTTTGTTCCTCCTGGTGGCCCTCCGGCTCCCCCGGCTATTCCCCAGTTCGGTATGCCACCTATCCCACCTCCCGGATTTCCCTGGGCTATCCCTGGACCTGGTGACCCTATGGGCGCATATCTGGCTGCCCAAGCGGCCGCAGTGGCATGGGGCGGTTTCCCACCAATTGGTCCCCCGGCGGTCGGAAAGGGTGAAGAGAAGAAAGCTATCGAGAAGGTTGGGGAGAGGTGCAAGGATTATGATGAGAAAGGATTCTGCATGAAGGGCGATATGTGCCCGTACGAGCATGGAATGGATCGCTATGTTGTGCCAACAGAGGCCTCCGCTGCGGATGGTTGGGACCTTCCCTTTCCGCTCGTCGCAGCAGCCTTTTTTATGGCTAACCCATTGGCAGAATATGATCCAAATAATTCGCAACTGTTCTCTGCTGATACGTCTACCCAGAATAATCATAGCAATAACAATAACAATAGCAATAGCAATAGCAATAGCAACAGGGGTCATGGAGATAATAGAGGCCGTGGTAGGGGTAGAGGAAATCGTGGAGGAGGTAGTGGTGGTGGTGGTGGGAACAGAGGTGGTCGATCTGAATTCTCCGGTACTGGTCCTTCCTATGATCGCGGTAATGCAACGCTTGTGGTTGAGCATATTCCCGACGATAAACTGGAGGAGTCGGCCATCAAGGCGTTCTTCTCAGAATTTGGAACTGTTTTGAAAGTGGATATCACCCGAGACAAACAACTTGCCACGGTGAAGTTTGAACGCTGGGACATGGCCAGAAAGGCATACGACTCCCCCGCTCCCATATTCGATAACAGGTTCGTGAAGGTATTCTGGTATAAGCCTAATGCAGAGCAGAACGGGACCACGGCAGTAGCAGCAGCCAAACATGAAGAAGCGTCCCCTGTCACCGACGAAATGGAAATTGATATGGAAGAGTTCAAAAAGAAGCAGGAAGAAGCCCAGAAGGCTCACGAGGCGAAAATGCTCAAGAAAAAGGCCAATGAAGAAGCCGCGAAGGAGCTGGAGAGAAGGAAAGAAGAGCTCCAGAAAATGCAACTGGAAGAGAAGCGCAAACTGGAAGAAAAGTTAGCTAAAAAGCGAGCCGGAAGTGCTGCCGCTTCGGCTTCGCCCCCGGCATCTGGGACCTCCCCGGCCGCTGGGGGCAGTTCTAAGGCTGATGCTCAGGCGGCTACTACAGCTGCCCTCGAGGCGCAATTACGAGCTCTCCAAGCAGAGGCACAATCTTTGGGGATTGAAGGTAGTGATACTGCTCCCGAGTATGGTTCTTACCGAGGGAGAGGCCGCGGCAGGTTTCCATTCAGGGGCAGAGGCGGGTATGCCCCGAGGGGTGGAGGAGTCTATGCTCCTACTTATGGATTCTATAGAGGTCGTGGAGCGCTCCCGACTGCTAGAGGTAGAGGTGGTGCCTTGAAATTGGACAATCGTACTCGAAAAGTTACTGTCAGTGCTGCTGATCTTAGGGGCGGTAAGGATGAAGAGTTTAGACACTACCTTATGGTGAGAACCACGTCTTATCTAAGTGACTGGAGAAATTTATGCTAACCTTTACAGAACACCGGCCTAGAGGTTGAAGGTATCGAACCGCATCCTGACAAAGATGACACGCAAATCGTCACATTTAAGGATAGAAGGACTGCCGAAAAGGTCAATTCCCCTCCCCTCTGCTACTTCCTTCCTCATCTTTCCTTCATTAGACCTCGAGCTAACATCAAAATAGTTCATCTATACCGGAAATGACATCCCGAACGTCGGTGAAGTGACCTTGGCCTGGTTCAATGCGCCACCATCCAACCCATCCCCTAACAAATCTGAGGATCCAAGCCGGATGGATATAGAAGAGAACGGCACCTCATCATCATCAGCAGTAGCAGCAGCAAGTTCCAGTGTTATCCATCACCATATCAATTCTAACGACCATGGGGACGACGACGTCTACGAGGATGACGAAGGCCGCTGGGGATAAAATGAAATGAGCCAGAAAAGAGTGTGATATGGGGATGTGGAGAGTGCTTTTGGGGAGTGATTTTAAAAAATAAAAAATGGCGAAATGTGAGAAAAACAAAGGATGGGAGGGGAGGGGCGATAGAGGGGAGGAGAGAGAGGATTTACTAAGAACAAATTTAAAAAAATTACCAGCTTCCGGGAATAATCCTCCCCATCCTATCCTCTCCATAATCCTGCCTTTTTGTCTCGATCTCGACGCTACGCGGGAGCGTTTCAATTTGTAAAACCTGTATTGTACTCTATTTATTCTATCTCCCTATCTATTCCTAGGGGTTTCTTTTTCTTTTTATTCTTCTGCCCTATTCCATAACACGGATGAAACGAGGGAGTGTGGTGTTTTACTTTACTTTACTTTACGCTATATAGTTAAACGGTAGTTAATTGAGTAGACGGATCGACAGGTTGACCAGATTGAACCAGTAGACTGTTGCCGGTGACTTGGCAACACATTTATTTTTACACTACGCTGGTGTACCTGCTTGTACAGTATAGTATTTGTGTTTTGGAATCTTTCGCGAGAATGGTCTTCAATGGTGCGTTGTCTGGCTGGCTGGAAGCGCTGGGTTTATTTATAGTTGTGGTTTCAGGGTGTGCGGCTATTGCATGTATTTCAGTGGGGAATTTTGGAGACAAGTTACTTTAGAACGCGCGGTTGTGTATGATAGTTTGAAGTTTGGATTGCCTGGGTGAGTGCATGGCTGCGACTTGAAGTTTAAGGTGGGAGGGAATTGGGGTTGGCCGGGCTGAGCGAGTGCGAGGTTGTGATTGTTGCAGGAGTGATAGGTGGTAGCTACTTCAGGCACATAGAAAGGGCAAACAAGTGCCAATTCTTGGCTCAGGGACATGGGCATTGCTACCCGCTCATTGAATTGGGGGTGTTACTTGCTGTTAGAGTATGTAGTTATCCGTTGCTGTGATATCATACTAATGCACCAGCAAAATTAACCATTGCGGCTTATCGTTGGCGATAACGAACCCCAGCTTTTTAGCTCGGGATTCCCCGGATTTTAGCCTTCCCACTCTCCACTTCTTCATCTCTCCCCCTCTCCCTACCTTTCTCCTCTTTTCCTCCACCCACACACGCTACACAGCCAGGGACACCGGCCCGTTAATTGCCACGATGTACCGTGTCGTCGCTGCCGCAAAACCTTTGCAGCGCACACTGGTGCGTCGTGTTTCGACTAACTTTAGTTCACATGCAGGGAGTGCAAGTTCCTTAGAGGGGTATACTCCACCCTCAACCAGTCCAGCGAACGATATGATTGCGCAATTGGCTGCAAAACATCTTGATAGGTTGAGCTTAAAGGACTTGATTCGGTAAGTTCACATTGGTTACTATCGCTGCACGGGCTAATGGTTCGTTTTGTCCGCCCAGCTTCGGCCGTCCGCCACTAACCACCCAATCCCTCCTTACCTCTGCGCGTTTCACGAGAGAATACCTACCTGTCCGCCTCTCGAGACGAATCCGAGCGCTGCGCAATCTGCCCTACATTATCGTTTCGAATCCAAACATTTCAGCCATCTACAATAACTATATTGACTCACTCACCGCCATCCTTGCCTTTCCCGCAGCGAGTTTAACCAACTTAACCGAGGAGAGCAGATTCACCGAACTCCTGACGGAAATCGTCAAGACACACAGCAATACCATTCCTATCCTTGCCAAGGGGTTCTTGGAATGTCGTGGGTACGTTACTCCAGAGGAGGCTACAAAATTCCTCGACCACCATTTGAGAGCTCGTATTGGGACCCGGTTAATGGCGGAGCAACACATCGGCCTGCACCTTTCTTCAGTGCCGCAACCACCGACCGTAGCAGTCCCCGGAAAGTCTTACATAGGAACCGTAGACACCGAACTCCGTCCTGCTGAGATCATCGAGTCGTGTGCCTCCTTCGTCGGGGATATCTGCGAGTTGCGATATGGTGCTAGGCCAAAACTTACCATTGACGGAAACCCCGACATCACATTTCCTTATATACCCGTTCACTTGGAGTACATAATCACGGAGCTCCTAAAGAACGCCTTCCGTGCTACCATCGAAGCCAATTCTCCAGTTCCCATAATCGTGACCATCGCAGCAGCGCCCGGTCCGCCGGACGCCGGCGGCATCACAATACGGATCCGCGATCAGGGTGGCGGGATCGCGCCCGATGACCTCTGTCACATATGGTCATACTCCTTCAGTACCTTCAACGGCTCCCGCTCATCCATCGGGTCTGGAAACTCAGGACATTTGGACGATGCCGATGATGGCGCTGGTGGGGGGATGGACGTCATGGGAAGGCTCACTGATAGTGCAGGTGCGCTGGAAACTAGTTCCATCGCTGGGCTGGGCTACGGGTTGCCGCTGAGTAGGGCTTACGCGCAGTACTTTGGTGGCAGCTTGAAGGTGCAGAGTGCATATGAGTGGGGGACTGACGTGTATTTAAGGCTGAAGGGGGTGGGGTTAGATGGGCTTTAGTATCACATCATCGAGAAAAGGAGGGAAGGGGATAATCAAATCAATCATTGATAATGTCTGAGAGAGAAAGGGAGAGAGATGCGGGGCGAGTGAGACTTGGTGTGCCAAGACGGTTAGTTTGGGTGCGGTTATTATCGCTCGTTGTGTGTGCTCGTACTATAACGTATCGTAAAGTATTGTATGTAGGAGACCTCTCATGCAAGGTGTGAAGAGGGGTATTCTTGACAAGAGCCATAGGAGAATAAGGGGCTTAAATACATGGTGAGGATCTGCTCCATACCTCCAATATGCATACAGCCGTAATCCATGACGAGTCCATCCATATGTCTGACAGTACATTACCAGGTAAAAGCGTTTCATCCAACACGTGGTTTCTACACTAAAATTTCACGAAAAATGGACATTTTCAAACAGACAATTCCCAATGCTACTTACTTGTGTGAGAACACCTCAAACCCTTCCTCTACCAGCCAGCCAGAGAATCGCTAGGCGTTTGGGCCTCTGTGCGTGAAAGTGCAAGGGATTAGAGCTGTATTTTTGTTGTTTATGCTTATATCATCAACCAGTGTGAAAGTGGCCTAAATATTTGTATGGAGCTTTATACAGGAAGGGTATGTCACACTTGAACGAGCTTTTCTCCTGTATGGTATTTAAAGTGGTTGTAGTAGTATTCCCCGTGTTATCTGCGGGTTAATTGATGTATTGTTAGTACTAAGTTTTTAACAGATTTCTTGTATGTGCTGTCCAAGGTACAGGCATATGGGGGAACGAGCACTTGAGTTAGAGTTTTGTATGGTGTGGGCGGTCGGGTGCGCGTGGATAATTTGCTATGCGGAAGGGTTATCACTGCCTGTCCTTTCTTGTACCAAGGAATGGTTACGTCGGGGATACTAGCCATGGAATCCGGGGAACATTTGTCCTCTGACAAAGAAAGCGAGTGTTTCGGGGGTAGAGTATAGATATACACCCCGTTCCTCGTTCTATCGGTATCATGGTATCATAGCACTATGATTGTATGCCAATGTCCTTCTTATATACCAAAGATAAAGTATTATGATAAGCGCCTGAACGGTATATTTTCCGAAGAAGCAGTTTAAAAGAACAAGAAATAAAGAGTTATCATCGGCCAGTCCCTATGGTCTAATGGCTTGGGAGACTGGTCGGCTAATTTGAAAAACAGGGACCATCTTGGGTTCGAATCCGGGGGGCAGTGGAGTACTCGAGAATTAAAAATAAAAAAAATAAAAAGCTCGTCGAACTGCTTTTTTGTTGCTGGGGGGGTAGGTAGGTCTAGGGTTGGTAATGAATGGAATGCTCTTAGGTCAATTCCTGCCAAATGTTGCAGTGGGATTGCTGGCTGGTTAGTGTTCGGGTACTATATGCTCGTAACTTGTACTCGTGCTTCTCGGCCAAGATTCGGCTTCCCCGTTTATGGTAGTAGTCGGTTTTGTCAGTCCTTTTGACTAAAGAAGGATAGTGTGGTGGTGGTGTTGGTGTTGGTAGTGGTGGTGTAAGACTAGTGCAGGCTGGTGTCGGAATTGCTGTATGAGAGATGCAGGCTTGAAGAGAAAGTGAAGACTGGTTGAACGTGCAAGCAGCGCAGTTCAAAGGAGACGGATCAGTGTCCGAATACTTTTGAAAGCGGCCGGTACTTGGGTTTCAGGCTATGGTATTTATCCGTGCGAGGGATATACATAGCGAATGACATGAATTCCACTATTCCCCGCCGGGCATACTTTCGTCACATTGGGGCCATTTTTCCAACAGCTAGTATCCGGAAGACTAAGATTGTTTAAATATGTTGCGAGAAGGTTCAAACTCATGATGCCTCGCAGGAACGAGCCTTTCCAGATCGGCTGGAGTAACTATCAGAATCCGCTATGGTAGACCTCACTAGTCCTGCACTACTTAGGCACTGTACCTCTTCGGCAGAAAAGAACTGGACAACGCTACTACTACGGTAAATGGGGAAGGCAAATCTTGGCTGGGAGGCACGTGTAGACATTGTGCCATGAGAGGGTGGTGGTGGTGAAGGTGGGTACTTTTTGTGTGAAAAGGACATTGGAAGAAGCGTTTTGTCCCAGTACCTTATTTACCCGCTAGATCCACTATCGTTAGTCTCGGCGGTTGGAGAAAAAAGCACCCCAACAGAGAATAGTGCTTTCCGGACGCGGTATAGCTTGGGAGAGCTGAACTTGGTATCTATCATTGAACTGGTAATCGCAGTTCTGTTAACCTTCTCTGCTAAGTCTATTGTGGCATAGCTTTGTGATTCTCACTTGCGTATGACCCCCCTAATAGGCCAGCCAAGTACTTGTACTCGATCCCAGATAGTGGATCTAGCGGGTAAATACGGTACTGTACTCTGGTGTGTCCATGAATATCGGAGGACCAAGGGTAGCAAAGCAGGGGTTTGAACTGACCATTAGATAAACTTTGTAGGGGGAAAGAAAGAAAGACAGAATTGTTAAAACTAGAAACCTAGGTTAGTTGCATTGGTGTCTATCTTTTCCTAGCACATGGATTTTGGGTTGTTCTAAAGAGCTCCTGGGGGCTTCGACTGATCCTCGTGAAGCGGGTCTGTACAGTACTATGACCAATTTTTATTGGCCTGGGGTATATTCTCATTGGTGAGATAAGTTAATGTATTATATCCGGTGTCCACTCCGGGTTGTCTGCCTTTGCCAGTCGTTATATTCCATTTCTACTTACTATCTGCTCACTACCCCTTACGGAGGTACAGCGCCTAAGTTTTGTAGGTTCCACAGGCGAGGTTTGCTGCCCCTTACCCCCTGTGGAACATACAAAACTTAGGAACTGTACCCGCGTATGATTTTTTTCTTTTGCGATTTTTATGGAGACAAAACAGGGTAGCTTAACACATTCCATTCCCTGTCTTTTGTTGGTTCCCTTTGCTTTCTCGTCTTCCGCTTGTTTGGTGCTACAAGTTCTATGCTCGAGCACTACTGTTGCTGGGGACGCGTAGTGGAAGTAAGGAGTAAGCGCCAGCCCCATAGATCGCCGGCACTGGTACTGTTGGACTGCCTATGGGGAGTGCGGTTATGCGGTTATGCGGTTGTGTGGTTAGGTATATGCGTTTATTATAGGGTATGTTGTTTTGAGGTGAGTAGGGGAAATGGCGGTAGATTGTTGCCTTCATGCCTTGTGCTTCCCGGCATAGGATATCGGCTGTTGGTCTTGCTGATACCCGTTGTCAATGGGCAGTAGGTATCGGAGATTCAGTTTAGTGATTGCTTGGGATCGTGGGAGAGAGAGGATGGTGAGTGCGTTTCTTTAGATTCGTTTGACCTCCCTTGAGTTTAACGTCGGGCCGGAGATATATGTCCGTGTATGGATATTATTGTTAGAAAAAAGTCCTGTTCATTGAGTTCGACCCAGAGTGAGTAGAAAGAGAGAGTGTATGGGGACTAGTTTCAAGCCACCTGCTAAACCAAAAAGAGCACATTTTGTCACTGGGGCTTTCAAAAACTAAATGATACAAGTATCCAGGGACATGTTTTTTACAAGACAGGGGCTATTTTTCTAGTTAGCCGCCTTTGTCCTGTACATGAACATCTCCCTGGGTGCTTGTACTTGCAGTTGTGGATCTCTAAGGCGTCTAGAAGTTCCTGCTCTAGCCTTGTTGGTGGCTTTTTTGGGGATTGAGTCTGCGCCGCCGTTATACCTCTACTCACTCTGGGTGGTAGTTCACCATCCTCCCGTGGTTTAGCTGCGCTTAGCGCCTATTGTGATTGCGTTTTCACCCCTTCATTCTTTAGCGCTCTCTTTGGCCTCCAACAAATACAACCACCGCAGCTGGGCTCCCGCGTCAAGCTAGTCACTTGTGCCCAGCCAAAACCGCCCACTCAACCTCCCCAGTTCCCATCACTTCCAAGGAAACCAGGAACATTGCCTCATATATCCAAGAATATGTTGTATCACATCCCAAACCACCTTTACAAGCCAACCAGTCAGGACAGGGTAGGACAAAAGTCGTACGTCACCGCCCACATCTTTGCTTCTGCTTGCCGGGGGTTACCCCGCGAATAGCGCACCGAACCATGGATAAAAGGCCCCTCCTCCCCATCTCCATATTCTTTCCCACTTCTCCCTCAGGAACAACAATAACAACGAACTATACAAGACTGCGAGCTACAAGTACAAACCAGGACACTTCAGAAACATTCGCAAAGAACAGTCCTTAAGATGTCTGCCTATATTGTACTTCTCACTCTCCCCTCCCCCGCTCGATCCTCCTCGCACTAACTCAGCCGCCCGTGTTGATAGATAACCGTGAAGCCCCAAGCAACCGATTCAGAAATGGAAAGGGTCAGACAGGACATTGAAAGCCGAGGCGGGAATATCACGCATGAACTTACGCTAATCAGAGGGTTCGCGTACGTATTCCCCACGCTATCCACCCCATCATTTGAACCGACTAACCAATTAATGGTGTTTATAGTTGCACCCTCCCAGACAACCACTATTCCACCTTTGCGGCTCATCCACATGTGCAAAGCGTGGAGGCTGATGGGGTGGTTACTACTCAATAATAATCTGTAAGTAGTGCTGTTTATTGTTATTATTGAAGTGGTTGATAGCCATATGTGTTCTCCGGCCCGCTCCACGAATGCATCGATCTGTTGGGCTAATACGGGCTACACGAGGGTGGGGGCAGGAGCTACGCTTTTTGGTCAAGGCACTATATGAAAGGACACACTTTCTACTCCAGATGGATAGCTGGTCATCCGCATGTGCGCGGTGATGTGGTGGCTGATATGGAGTGGTTACTTACCGCTCGGTAGAGGTTGATTATTTCTTTTCTATTTTGCATTCTATTCTGTTTGATTTTCCTCTCTTGTCTTTTGCTTTGTACGAGTACTGTGCTGTCTGTGACAGACAAGCGGGAGAGGCTTTGGATTGGAGCAGGGAGGGAGAATGGATGGAACTGTGATGGGGTGGATGATTGATCTTGCGTGGGCCTAAAATAAAAAAGAGTTAGGGTGTTGAATTGAGCGCTGATAATCGTGATGCTGCAAAATGGGGTTTAAGAAGAGGGGTACTGGCCCACAACGGGACTGGGCTGGTGACGAACAGGGGTCAATTATCAGTAATTTTTTGTAACCCTATCCTTGATTATTTGCTTTTTTGCTCAGTGAATACCGTACCGTAAACTCTCCTTAAATCTACCATCGGGGATCTCAACAGAAATCACAGTCTAAACCGCAATTGGCTTAGCAGGGCATGTTAACAAAATTACGAATACCAGTTAATGAGATCCAATGGGCTCGTCATATGTAAGCTATACCGGGCCCGGAAAACACTATTCCTCCTCGGGGGGTTTTGTCTCTGATCGGAGGGATCCGAGTCCGATGGTGGATTTAACGAGAGTTTACGGTACGGTGTTACGAAACGCCCTATGGGGACCGCATTGACATCAACTTAATACGACTCGATGGGGTAGTAGTTGAGAAGAGGAAAAAAATAGAACGAAAAGGTGGAGAGGTAATCATAAAGAAGGTCCCCATCAAACTTTGTTTTCTGTTGTCGCTGGGGCGTTTCGCAACACTGTAAATCTCGGTATGATACGCTGTATGATACAGTATGTTGCGGTATCCGCCTAGTTTCGTCGCGGGTAGGGTTCGGACCGTAGTGGATCTGATGGAGAGGGAAGTGGTTAATTTGAACCAGTGGGAGACCAAAAACATATTGCTCTGACTCGGATTTGAACCGAGGATCTCCACATTACTAGTGTGGCGCCTTACCAACTTGGCCACCAGAGCATGAGCGAAAAACGGGGAAGGTTAGATCATTTTGTGAGTACTAACTTAGGGTAGGGTGAAGTATTGGGACAAGTAGGGGTGCAGAGGCTTGTGTATATACAAGTACACATACGGTAGTGGGGTGTTATGGTGTGCTAGGCTGCTGTGCGAATTAAGGTACAGTCCTGTTTAGCGCAGGGGTGGCTGATGCGGGGTTGTCTGTTAGGACTAGGCGCGCCCGAAACTGGAATAATTGGCCCTCACGCCAGTAGTCCAGAATTTCCCCTTCTGGATTAAGGGGAGAAAACAATGAAGGAACTGTCCCTCAGCCCTCCGCTGAGACAAACAAAAGGAAATTTACGCCCGGCCTTGCTAGGAGAAGCAACTCCAATATTCCGGTTTTTTTGCTGTCTTTGTTTCCCACGTGGAGCTTGTTACCGCCGAGTGATACTTTATGAGCGCTCTTGGGGAAGGCATGCTCAAGCTACCGGTAGATCAAGGCTGGGCTCCGGCAATCTAAGGTAGCAGCATTACAGAGCTCGCCGATGGGGGTTCGATTTTGACGCACTTACCTTCCCCCCGAGTATAGAGGGATGGGGCGGATAGCGCGAGAGTGGTTATTTTGTATGACGTGGCGCGGAACTATTGTATGTTGTGCTGTGTTCGGCTGTCTCGATAATGGCCAGAATTCAGAATACGCAGGATACGTTTATAGAGGATTCTATCATCCTAAAGACGGGTTTTCCGATTTTTAGAAATGCCAGGCAGGCTTTGCTATAGTATTTTTAGTTCGCTGTCATGTTAGTCCTACGGGTCATTGTTGGGTCGCCTATAGGGCTTGCTGTTATAGAGCATATAAGTATGAGGTGAGTCAGGATTAGGCACACCATGGTGGATTGTTGTTTTTACAACCTATGCTAGGAGGCATAGGATATGGATGTTGATTTTGTTTCATTGGTGCCTGTTGCTATTGAGCATCAGACATCGGGTGTTTAGTTTAGTTTGCTGTGTCTTCCGCACTGTCTGCCTTCGGCATAGGGTAGTCTGTTTGGTTTGCTTGGTCCTTTATGCTAGTTAGCCTAAGGCATCAAGCATGGGATTTTGGATCATGGAGGGCGATGGAGGATCATGGCTCTCCCTGGAGCTTCTGCCCTCATAAGTTGATGTATTTAATTTGGGGTTTTGGAAGTTCGTTTAGGTTCCGGAGTTGCTAGCTATTCTGGAGATATATATATCTCCTGGTATGCCGTTAGCTGGCGTCTCGATTGGTAGCCTGGCCCATCGTGTTCTCTCATTAGGGTGCTCCCGCTCACATCCTTGGGCCCCTTAGCCATTTCTTTAGTTTTCACTTGTCCGTAATGGTTCATGATGGCGGCCGAAGCGGCTCGGGGTATCATACGAAACTTTTTTTGGAGTCTAATGGACCGTGAGAGATCTGAAAGAAATATCGGTGTGAGATTTGTGGCTTAGGGCGGAACATTGGGTAAGCAGTATGGTTCCAGCCACTTATACACACCACCTGGATTCATGCAACGGGGGACGCCTTGGCATAAAATCGACTATGAAAAAAATTTGTATAATAATATTATTATGTTCAAACCACTACAAGAGGAGAGTTTTTATTATTATTTATTATTCTAATTTTGTTAGGGCTGAAGGCTTAATTGCGCCTATTTTTGAGCCAACCTTATGCCAAGGCATCCCCCGTTGCATGAATCGAGGTGTTGTGTATAAGTGGCAAGAACCATAGAGAATATCTTGTGTGCTCTTTGTGAAGACTATTACAATTTGAGCCTGGACCAGCTAAAACCTGACTATCGTATGATAATATTATTATACTTCTTTGTTGAGCCTGGGAAAATGCTTTGCAACCTAGATAGCCAAGCAAAACTGTTATGAGACAAGTCCACTTTTGTGTAAATACTATCTTTAAATAACAACTGCATAGTTAAAAAAAACTTTAATATTGTTTCTAAGTATTAAATCTTAATTCAAGATCATTAGTCTCAATGTATGAGGCTAAAATTTTTAGATGATGAAAAGATATTTCTCAAATCTTTTGTTGTATTTAGAATATGCTACAGAGGTTGTTGATTGATAAATAATATTTTCTGAGCTGCTGGATACAGTCTGGATGCCTAGCTAAGTGGCTAAGCCAAAATAAATTTTTTGAAGTTGAGGTACGATAGTCAGGTTTTAGCTAGTACAGGGTCATTTCTTAACTAAATAAATCCCCATCGTGGCTGTTATGTGGGACCCTTGTGATTTGCCCCAGGAGCAGGAACCCCAATGAGAGAAACACCGACTCCCGCCTATGACTATAGCAACCTCGTATACAGCGGGAGAGCCTCGATCATCTTGAGTAGGAAAACTTTTTATAAAGTAACTTGGGACTCACAATATTATTACTGCGGATGATAGCGATTTCCACTAAAGATTGTTTTTATGGAGTTGGCCACCTAAGTTAGGCCACAAAGTGTACTGGAATGTGTATTGTACGGGTAGATTTAATTTAGCTTCTTCTGCTACTGGAGCTTGAGAGTTTTCATGGATGGCTTGGTGCGGTAGGTTAGGACTTAGAAACCCATCTGTGTGTAATACCTCACCTTACACCACTGATGCTCGTACAGCAGCCGTAGGAATGCCATTGGTTCCACGCCTTGTAGGCGGGTGGCTTAACTGGATTTTCCTTCGGTATCGTGTGCTCGAGTAGTCGTGTCTGCAACCCTACTGTAACACCAACACACCCCCTCTTATTCAACAGCTAGGAATATCGACCGACCATACTCCTCTACAACAGCGCAAGTAGCAAACACCGGAAGATGTCGCGATATACAGTCAGCGATAATAACAACTGCTTCAATACTACGAACTATGTGTGGAATAACTTTACCGTTGCCGATGATCGGTCTCAACTCCTAACCTGGCTATCACCCCTGGAGCCCAAGCTCCGGCACCGAGACATTCAAGAGCGCCGCATCGACAATGTGGGAGAATGGCTCATGCAAACTGAAGAATTCAGAAGCTGGCATAACAGGAGTGGGGAAGGTGAATGTGATAATGCGGTCTTATTTTGCTATGGAGACCCTGGGGTCGGCAAGACCTTTATCAGGTACCAAGAGTTATGCCTGGGATAAGAGGGAGAGCCAGTGCTAACAAGCTACGATGTCAGTTCGCTGGTAGTGGACAGGTTATGCGATCAGACTAGAGGACAAAATAGCGTGGTTACGTGTTTTTACTTCGACTTCGCAGCCCGAAAGGAGCAGTCTGCAACGAATATGCTGGGTTCCTTGCTGAGACAAATTGTTAGCGGGATGGAAGTGATCCCAGAGGAAATATTCCGGGCATTCCAAGAACAGAAGAGGGCCATTGGTGGACGAGGACCGCGACTTCCAGATATCGTGAAGATGCTGCAGGCCATCACGTCTTCACTGCGCACCTTTATATGTATTGATGCCCTGGACGAATGTACGGTAGTGCATCGAGTCAAGGTCCTTAATTCACTACATCAAATCCTCGAAAAGTGCCCCCACACACGAATATTCATCAATGCTAGGCCCCACGTTCGGGCTGAGGTTGAAAAGCGCCTTGCCGGACGCGTGATAAGCGTATCCGTAGGCCCCAGCAAAGATGATATAATCGGATACCTCCGTGTTAAACTGGACGAGGACGAAACCCCGGAGGCGATGGACGAGAGTCTGGAATCAGATATTCTAGAGAAGATCCCCCAAAACATGTCGGAAATGCACGTAGGAGCAATAGTAGAAATCTCACCCGACACTACCCGCTAACATGTATGCATCTAGGTTTCTACTGGTTTCCTTGAATATTGACGCAATCTTACACGAATCGACACTCTATGGCAGACGAGAAAAGCTAAACGAAATGACGCATGGATCAAATTTAAGAGATGTTTATGGTGCGACAATTGAGCGGATAAAGGCACAAGACGGCGACAAATCGAGACTCGGAATGGCAGCGTTGATGTGGATCAGCCATGCGGAACGGCCGCTGCAAGCGGGTGAGCTCTGCCACGCCCTCGCAGTCCGGCTAGGCTCCACAGATTTCAATACCGACAACGTCCCTTCGATCTCGACATTGGTCGGCTGCTGCCAAGGGCTTATCACTGTAGATAAGGGGGCATCAACTGTGCGATTGATCCACTTTACTCTTCAGGAATATCTTTCTTCTCATCTCGATATATTCAATAGACCTCACTCGGCGATGGCGGAAATCTGTTTGACCTATCTGAATTCTCAACAGATCAAAGCCCTCCCGAACGTCCCTTCCTCCGATACTCAGAGCACCCCCTTTCTGGGATATTGTTCAATATACTGGGGGGTCCATGCGAAAAGGGAGCTCTCAGACTGCGCGAGACTACTTGCCTTGGAGCTATTGAAGGGGCATTATAATCAGATATCGACCAAATTCCTCTTAGCACAAGTAAAGTATCTCAAGTTCTTTGTCAAGGGCCTTGCTCCTCTCTCTCCGTTCGGTGGACTACACTGCGCATCGTTCTTCGGAATTGTTGAGGTTGTAACTGGTTTAATCGAGATGGGATGTTATGATATCAACGAAGGGGATTTTTCTGGCCGTACACCACTTGCATGGGCTGCTCATAATGGGGATGAGGAAGTGGTGAAAATTCTACTCGGACGGGAAGAGGTTAACCCTGACAAGCCGGATATTGAAGGCCTGACACCGCTCTCGCTTGCTTCTTGGAATGGACACGAGCAAGTGGTAGGGATCCTGCTTGGACGGGAAGAGGTCAATCCTGACAAACCAGGTAATTACGGCAGGACCCCACTCTCCTATGCCGCTTCGGATGGACATGATGGAGTGGTGAAAATGCTACTTGGGCGGAATGGGGTCAACCCCAACAAGCCAAATAATGACGGCCGAACACCGCTCTCCTATGCCGCGTCGGATGGACATGAGGGAGTAGTGAAAATATTACTTGGATGGGAAGAGGTCGACCCCGACAGGCCAGATACTTATAACCAAACACCGCTCTTGGATGCCGCTCGAAATGGACATGAGGGAATTATGAAAATACTCCTCGGACGGGAAGAAGTCAACCCTGACAAGCCAGATAATTACGGCAGGACACCGCTCTCTTTTGCTGCTTCGTTTGGATATGAGGAAGTGGTGAAAATACTCCTCGAAAGGGAAGAGGTCAACCTCAGCAGATCAGATAATGGCGGCCAAACACCGCTCTTGCTCGCTACTGGGGGTAGTCACAAAAGGGTGGAAGCGCTGCTGCGGTCCAGGGGGTAGTAATCCCCACTATAGTTTAAACCGTCGCCTATTCCATTTCGTGGCATGTTACTCATGGCGATTGCCCTTGGACATCAGCCTTTGTATATGGGGGAAATCCCATGATATGGGAGTGCAGATGTGTCATACCCTCGTGCGTCGCTTTGGTTATTTGCCTTCATTGTTGGGCGAGGATTTATGGGTTTCTATTTATTAAGCCCCATAGAGTTTGTTTCGTGAGGTGGAAAGGGTTCTGCTGTTGTGGGAGGGTTGAGTTCATAGCTTGCAGCGCTCATCCAATCATATTTAATTCTTCTCCATCCGTAAATTCTTGCTTGTAGATATGTCTCTTTTTCTTGCACGTTTTCTTTTCCCTTTCCTTTCCTCCCTCCCCTCACCCCTGGGCGATGGATAGACTGTATATAGTGTTTTTTAGACGGGGAAAAATGGCGTCCGATAGTGCAGAGATTCTTGAGGCAATTGTCAGCAACTCTACCTGTGTCAGGACCACATCTGCAATAGTGGGCTAGTTGCTATAAATTCTACAGCCTGGTGGGTGGCACCATACCATCATCAGTGTACACCCGCTAGCCACCTCAAATAGAGGTGAGAGATGAGGGTGGAGGGGGCATAGAAGAGTGGACTTTCATGTCCTCCATCCCACGGGGACCAAACAGCGGATGCTCTGTCGGGTGATATACTAGTACAATGACCATGATCCGATCCGAACCTGAACCTTCCACAATTCCCTGGCTTTGCAAATTGTACTTGTGCCCTTGTATCCATGGTAGTCACGAGTGGCAACCCGTGACCACTTGCGTCACCCACCTATGTTCACACTTATCTCTAGGCCCCACCTTCCTTCACCTCTTCTCCTTTTCTTCTCTTCTCTCTTTAATCTCTTTCTTATCTTCTCTATAAGCAATTCAAATTACTTGCTCACTTCAGTCGTCATTCTACCCAACATCTTGGTTAGGTTACCTCTCCCCGCTAGCCCCCTTGTGAGAGAATTCAACACACGGGATCAGCCCACACCCCCTACAACCTTCGGATTCCAATCTATCCTTTAGTTAGGAACTATTACTATGAACTTTCAATCTACCCCGCCGTAATATAGACCGAATACAAAATTTCCCCTTCATATCTTATCACTCGGGAATAATTTCTATCAAGGGCAACCTTCAACCCTCCCGAGCCTCAATATCCCAGACCGCGTACCCCTCCATTCTTGACGGCTTGGAGGTTAGCTTGCGAGTGCTTATGAGCAGGGACAAAAACCTCAGATCTGGAGGAAGTAAAGTGTTAGCCGGTCCTTCCAATGGGCACCGCCTTGTTGGGTTATCCTAGTGGTTCGTTAGGTTGCATCAAGTTTGTTGGACTGGGCTCGCTCTTGAGCTTCCTTGGGTTGGGCTGGACTGGAATCGGACAAGCCCGGGTTTCCCTGTAAAAACCCCCAATATTTTTAGCCCCGGTTTGAAATCGATATCTATGTTCCATCCCGGCTGTAACGACCCTACAGATAGGTAGCTACAGGGGACTAGACTCAAGCCCGTATGGTATACCAAGTGGTAACCATATTGAGGATAGGCCAGTATACTTAGTATACTACCGGTAGACATGAGTTGGTACAAGTGTCTACAAAGTGACTTGGTGACATAGGGTTAGACAGGGTAACCTAGGTAGGCCAAAGTTACCCTACTAGGCAGGGTAACCTTCGGGGAAAATGTTCACGTAAAGTTAAGGAAACATAGTAAACGTTGCACGGGTCTCCGGGGTAACATTATATGTGGTCGCGCAGACTCCCGAAGAGAATAAAGGCATAATAGGGTGAAGTTACCCTACCTTGGAAACATGATTACCCTACCTTAGGGACCCAGTTACCCTACTGAGGTACTCCAGTTACCCTACCTTCACCGACAAAGTCATCTGCG
>Ga0307513_10002791_pt1 | contig 23972 bp, 23 predicted proteins | sample 15_EM_MG_FD_202174 | JGI IMG/M metagenome (GOLD analysis project Ga0307513, IMG submission 202174) | Populus trichocarpa ectomycorrhiza microbial communities from riparian zone in the Pacific Northwest, United States - 15_EM | ecosystem: Host-associated > Plants > Roots > Unclassified | place...
CGAATGGCCCCCAATCCCTGGAGCGGCGGGTGTCCTCAGGCCGGCGGCTGCCGTCGGGCCGGTTGACGGGTGCGACCCGGTCGCGCCTGGTGGCCACGGCGGCCGGTGTCGCCGTGGCCATGGTTGCCCTGGCCGGCTCGGCACTGGCCGCTCTGCATGACCTCGACATCAAGGGTGCGTCACCGGGCGGACGCAGTCAGAAGGCGTCCACGCACAAGCCGTCCTCCTCGGCGCTGCCGGCGGATGAGCGGTGCACCAAGGCGATCAAGGCGAATCCGCGCTGGGTATGCCTGACCAGTGCGACGTTCAAGGGTGACACCCTGACGATCAAATACGAGGCGGACTTCGGCAAGGCCGAACCGAACGCCAACAGCGGCTATCACCTGCACATCTACGGTGGCGATGGCACCCATCCGGCCGCCGAGATCGAAGGCAGCCAGGCGTCGGAACCCGGCATCTGGTACGGCGAGGGGCGCAACCCGTCGGTCCGAAAGGCCAGCAGCAAGGACTACAAGACGGCGATCGGCGATGCGCCCAAGGTCTGCGCCCGGATCGCCGCAGCAGATCACAAGCTCGTGCAGGACAAGGACGGGACGTACGTGACCGGCAACTGCATCCCGATCGACCGTACCGGTTTCAAAGCCGCTGCGAAGCAGCAGCCGGCGCAAAAGCCCCCGGCGGGCAACGGTTCGAAGCACCCGGCGCCGACGCAGTCACCGACCCCGACCGCACCGACCCCGACGCCCACCGCCACACCGACCGAGACGCCTTCGCCCTCAATCACGACCTCACCATCGCCCGAGCCCACTCCCTGAAGCCCTCCTGGTTTTGTCGGTGGCCGCTGACTGGGCTCCGCACGGACGTCAATGATCCGATGGACGAGTTCTTCACGGACTTTCTGCCCGCGGAGGTCAGGGAGCGGCCGGGCCACGAGAAGTGGTTCACGCCTGTTCACAGGTCCTTATCAGGTACGCCATGGGTTCCGTGTAGGCGGGATTCCCAGGCCCAGGCGGCGATCCCGACCCGATTTCGCACGCCGAGTTTGTGCTGGATGCTCGCCAGGTGGGTTTTCACCGTGCTGAGCGAGACGAAGAGCTCGGCGGCGATCTCCTGGTTGGTCAGGCCTTTCGCGATGATCCGAACGATCTGCAGTTCCCGGTCCGAGAGCGGGACGAGCGGACGAGCCGGAGCCGCGGCCACCGGGGTGAGATGCCGCAGCAGTCGCAACGTGATCTGCGGTGAGATGAGGGCGTCCCCGGCTTCGGCCGCTCGGACTGCCTCGACCAGGAGCGCGGGCCCGGAGCCTTTGAGGACGAAGCCGACCGCCCCGGCCCGGAGCCCGCCATACACGTACTCATCCAGGTCAAAAGTGGTGACGATGACCACCCGGATCGGGTCGGCTACGCCGGGGCCGGCCAGGGCAGCGGTCACCGCGATGCCGTCCCGGCCGGGCATCCGAATGTCGATCAGGCAGACGTCCGGCCGATGCCGACGGGCCAGCCGGATGGCCTCCGTCCCGTCGGCCGCCTCAGCGATCACCTCGATGTCGGCCTGGTCCTCCAGAATCAGCCGCAGGCCGCTGCGGATCATAGACTGGTCGTCGGCAATCAGGACCCGGATCGTCATACCGTGACTCCGAATACCGTGACTCCGGATACCGGGGCTTCGGCGAGGGGGATGCTGGCCCGCACCCCCCAGCCGCCGTGCGGGCGGGGTCCGGCATCAAAACTGCCGCCCAGAACCTCAACGCGTTCCCGCATGCCGACGAGTCCGTAGCCGTCGCGGGACAGCCACGCCGGTCCGGGCGGCTGGTGCGGACCGTCGTCGGTGATCTCGAGCAGGAGAGCGCCGGCGTTGTCGTCAACCATCACCGTCACCCGATGGGCGTCGGGGGCGTGCCGGACGATATTGGTGAGCGATTCCTGAACGACCCGGTAGACGGTGATCCGGACCTCGGGCGGCCAGGTCGTCTGGTCGTCGGGGAGCCGGACGTCGACGTCCTGACCGCGCGCACAGAAACGCCGAACCAGGTCGCTGAGCTGCTCGGACTCGGCGGCAGGTGCGGCAGCGTCGCCGGTGTCCCGGAGCAGGCCGATCACCCGGCGCATCGCCGTCAGGGCGTCGCTACCGGCGGACTCGATCTCGGCCAGGGCCTCGTACGGTTTCTGCGGATGCCTGTTCGCCGCCAGGCGAGCGGCTTGCGCGTGCACAACGATCGCCGCGACGTGGTGGGCGACGACGTCATGCAGTTCCCGGGCCAGCACCAGGCGTTCGTCCCGCCGGGCCGCCTGGACAGCTGCCCGGCGATGGGTATCGAGGGAACGCAGCCACAGGCCGATGCCGAGCGCGACCCCCCAGGCGGCAACGCCGACAAACGCCGTCGGCAGCACAAGGCTGGGACGCATCCCGGTTCTGCTCGCCACCAGCAGCATGACCCCGGCAACGGCGGCCGGCCAGCCGTGCCGGGGATCGGCGGTGCGCACAAACGAGGCACCCAAGACCAGCAGGGCGGCCGTGGCCGCAAAGCCCGGCTCGGACGGCAGCTCGGCCGCGACGGCCACCGCTGCTGCGGCAGAGCAGATCACCATCCCTGTGACCAGGGCCCACGCCCGGTTTCGCGCTCGCAACAGCGCAGCCAGCGCGGTGCCGACCGAAACCGTCAATCCGAACGCCCAGGGACCGCCGGAACGCGTCGTCGCCCCGACCTCGACGGCGATGATCCCGGCCAGCACCGCACCCAGCACGAGGTTGGCGATCACGCCGGGCCGGGCGGCGATGCGGTTCAGAGCGTCCATCGAGGTCACCGTACGACGCGGGTGCCGCATCCGGGATCAGACCAGAGGCTGATCTTTGCCCGTCCGAACCGTTCTTTCGGTCGATGTCAGCCCGCCGGGCGGCACCCAGGATCTGAGCCTATGAACGAATCATCGCTCACCATCACGACTCGGGGCTTGACCAAACGTTTCGGTCACCGAACCGCCGTCGCCGACCTCGATCTGGCCGTACCCAGCGGGCGGGCCTTCGGCCTGCTCGGACACAACGGGGCCGGCAAGACAACCCTCATCCGCCTGTTGCTCGGGCTCCTCCAGCCCGACTCCGGCAGCATCACGATCGCCGGACACCGGCTGCCCGAGCACCGCCAGGAGGTCCTGGCCGGGGTCGGGGCGATCATCGAAGAACCGCATTTCCACGGCCATCTCAGCGGCCGGGAGAACCTCCGGATCGTTGCCGCCGTCCGCGGACCACACACTTTTCCCCGGATCGAGCCGGCCCTGGCCCGGGTCGGTCTGCTCGAGCGCGGTGGCGACCGGGTGCGGACCTACTCCCAGGGCATGCGACAACGTCTCGGCATCGCCCGCTGCCTGCTGGCCGACCCTCATCTGCTCATCCTGGACGAACCGATGAATGGCCTTGATCCCGGCGGGATCCTCCAGTTGCGCCAGCTGATCGCTGAGCTGGTGGCCGAGGGCCGAACCGTCGTCCTCTCCTCGCATCTGCTGGGCGAGATCGAGAAGACCTGTCAGGCCGTCGCCGTCATCGACCAGGGCCGGATCGTCTGGCAGGGAGCGATTGCCGACCTGGTCGGCGGTGCCCCGCAGTACGACATCAACTGCGACCCCACATCGCTGGCCGTGGCCATGCTCTCCGCGGATCCGACGGTGGTTCAGGTCACCGCGAGGACAGACGGCGTGCGGGTCACGGTGGCCGACCCGAGCGACGTGAGCCGGATCAATGCCCGACTGATCGGCGCGGGCGTCGCGGTCTCGGGGGTCTCACCGGTCCGGATCTCGCTCGAGGACCGATTTCTGCAGCTGACAACCCGAACTGGAGATGCTCGTCCATGACCACCTCGTTCATGACCACCGTGACCGCCCGGCAGATGATCTTTGCGGAGATCCTCAAGCTCCGGCGCCACCGGAGCACGATGCTGACGGCCGGTGTGCTGTCGATCGGTATCACTGTCCTGTATTTCCTGGTGATCGAGTCCAGAAGCAACGGCGGTATCCCCGTACCGAAGGCGCTCTCTTCCGGAAGTGCCTTACTGGCCATGTATTTCGGATCGTTCACGGCGATGCTCATCGGCACGATGGCCGGAACCCTCGACGTGACCAGCGGCGTCTTCCGTGACCTGGTGGCCACCGGGCGCTCCCGCATCGACCTGTTCCTCGTCCGGGTCCCGGCCGCCGTCGCCGTAGCGCTCGCCTTCAACCTCGTCGGCTTCGCAGTGAGTGTGTTCGCTGCCCTCGCCGGTGGTGGCGGCAGCGCGGAACCGGCGCTGATCGCCCAGTACGCCGGATGGGTGGTGCTCGCCACCACCGTTGTGACCGCCCTGAGCGTCGGCATCGCCACCCTCACCGGATCGCGATCCCTGACGCTCACCGCCGTGATCGGCTGGCAGACCGTCGCCACGACATTGCTCTATTCGGCGGAGTTCCTCGGGTCACTGCGTCAGGGCCTGCTGGAGGTTGCCCTGAGCCAGTTGCGTCCGGGTCTTGCGGTCGGCACCCATGAGCATCCAGGGTCCTCCAATGCGCTGCCCGGTCTCGTGCTGCCGATGTCCACCGTCACGGCGATCCTCGTGCTCGCGGCCTGGGCCGTGCTCCCCATCGTGGTGGGCGCCCGGCGGATTCAGAACCAGGACGCTTGAACGGTTGCTATCCCGCGTTGGCGACCACGACCATCCGCTCGTGTTCGGTGCTCAGCACGCCACCGTCCTCACCACAGGCTTCAGCGTCACGAAAACCCTCGGCCAGCAACCAATCCCGCAGTTCGGGGAAGGCGAAGAGACGCACCACGAAGGTGAGGGTGCGGGCCCGGCCGTCCCGGACCACCGTGCGGGTCACCTCGAGCCGACTGGTCAGCGGGTCGAGGTGGTAACGGTCCGCGAGCAGGTCGTGCTCCCCTCGGGTCGCGGCCACCCGCGACGGGCGGAAGTCCCGCAGCCGGGCGACGACGTTGTTCAGGTCCATCGCGACGCGGCCTTCGGGGGTCAGCGCTCGGCGTAATTGACGTAGGACGTCGCGGTTCGTCGGGTCGTCGAAGTAGCCGAACGCGGTGGACCAACTCAGGGCGCGGTCGAAGCGGCCGGTCCAGGGCAGGTCACGCATGTCGCCGTGAACGTAGTCGACCTCAACGCCCAGCGCCTCGGCGTCGGCCCGGGCGCGGTCGAGGAAGACGGGGGAGAAGTCCAGGCCGGTCACGATGCATCCGCGCGCGGCGAGCCGGTTCGCGATCCGCCCGTGCCCGCAGCCGAGGTCCAGCACCGTCATGCCGGGACGCAGGTCGAGCAGGCGCCAGATCAGATCCGTGTCGGTGCTGCTGCGCCCGTCGCCGGTGTCCGGGAGGTGCGTCGCGGCCGTGCTGACCGGGGTGGCGAAGAAGTGCAGATAGTCGTCGTCATACATGGCGGCGGCGTCGAAGAGGTCGGACATGTCGGGGAGGCTAATCCGGCGTGCCGCTCATCGCCAGCCGGGCTAGGGTTGCCTGCGCTGCGAGAGGAGTTTCAGGTGACCGAGCCGAAGACCTATCCGCACGGCGTGACCTGCTGGATTGACACCGAACAGCCCGAATTGGACGCCGCGAGGCAGTTCTACAGTGGGCTGTTCGGTTGGACGCTGACCGACGCGATGCCGCCCGGCACCCCTGGGCACTACCTGATCGCCACGCTCGATGGGCAGGATGTCGCCGCGATTGGCCAGTCCTCGGACAGCACGGCGACCTGGAACACGTACGTCGCCGTGGACGATGCCGACGCCTCAGCGACCGCGATCCGCGCGGCCGGCGGCACGGTGACGTCCGAGCCGCAGGATGTCGGCCAGGCTGGACGAACCGCGACCGCCAGGGATCCGGTCGGCGCGGAATTCCGGGTGTGGCAGGCCCGGCGGCGGCTCGGGGCCCAGCTCGTGAACGCGCCGGGGGCCTGGAATTTCAGTGACTTGTACACGCCCGACCGGGATGCCGCGACGCGGTTCTACGGTGCCGCCTTCGGCTGGCTGGTCGTCGACCTGGATCAGGGTGCAGGCACGATGATTCAGGTCCCGGGGTATGGCGATCACCTCGCGGCCACGGTTGACCCTGATATTCGCGAACGGCAGGCCTCCGCCCCCGCGGGCTTCGCCGATGTGATCGGTGGCCTGGTGGTGGTTGGCCCCGATGGGCCGGCCCATTGGCAGGTCACGTTCACGGTGGCCGATCGCGACGAGAGTGCTGCCACCGCAGAGAAGCTGGGTGCCCAGGTGGTGGCGTCGTCCGATGGACTGTGGACCAAGCAGGCGCTGCTCCACGACCCCCAGGGAGCCGAGTTCAGCGTCAGTCAATTCACCCCGCCGGACAACTGGTAGACCCGGAGCGCGTTCTCCCGGCCGACCAGCCGGGCGATCCGGACGGCGTCCGGAAGGCTCCACTCGCCATCGGCCACCCGGGTGTCCAGCAGGCCGCCGAGCGCCGTCCGGAAGCTCAGCGCGCCGAGGTGGTAGAGCTCGGCGGCGCCGAAAGCGTCCGAGGAGTAGAGCAGCTTGCCGAACGGAGCGAGCTCGGTGGCTTCCTCGAGGACGGCGCGGGCCCGCGTCGGGCCGACGAAGTGCAGGGCCAGGCCGACGTCGAGGTGGACGTGTGGGTGTACCGCCGCCAGGTATGAGGCCTGCCGGTGGTACGGCCAGCAGTGCAGCAGCATCACCGGCGTCCGATGCCGGTGCAGCCACTCGGTCAGCAAGGTGGGATCGCTGCGGTACATCCGAATGTCCGCGTCGCCGAAGCCGACATGGAACTGCATCGGCAGGCCCAGTTCGACCGCCGACCACCAGAGCGCCCGGGTGAGCACCGGATCGTCGAGTCGCCAGCTGCCATCGGCTTGGGGCCCGCGCTCGCGCCAGGCCTCGGCGGCGAGCGCGGTCTCGGCCCGGGTCGGCGGGGCGGGGTCGAGATCGAACCCCACCCGGTACGCGGCGATCGTCTTCACCCCGACCGCCGAGCGCTCGGTCACGGTCCGGTGCAGGCGCGGGCCGAGCAGTTCGGCGAACCGACCGCCGTCCATCCCCTCGGCGTGCCCCCCGGTGTGTCCCTCGGCCATCAATGCCTCGGCCACTGACTCCAGCCGGACGATCTCGTGTCCGACCCCGCCGACGAGCGCCGCGAGCGAGCCCGGACCGGTCAAGGACTCGGCGCGGAAACCGGTGTCGACGCAGAAGACCGAGGTGCCGGCGGCGGTCAGCAGCCGCCGATTCACCTCGGTCGGGCCGAGTTCCGTGCGGCGGGCCAGATAGTCGGACGCCGGGACGTGCACCGGCAGGTCGAGGACCGGAGCACAGTGCCGGCGGATCGCCAGCCCCAGCGGGGTGTCGAAATTCGTGGCGCCGGGCGGCGGTGCACCACCCTCGCTGATCAGCGCCTCGAAGCCGGGCCGGTCGAGAGCCGAGCCGACCAGCCCATGGCAGTGGTGATCCACCAACGGCAGAGCGGCCAGCTCGGCCGACGCGGTCAGTAGACCCACCGGTAGGCCGCCGCGATCGCCTCGGCGTCGAGGCCGGCCATCCGCGCGTCCTCTCCGCGCCGGACGGCGACAACGGCATCACAGAGCACCGTGCCCAGATCCTCCCGCAACAGCTCGGACGCGGAGAACCGGTCCACTGCCTCGGTCAGGCTCATCGGCAGCCGCCGGATCCCACGCCGCTCCCGTTCTGCCTCCGGCAACCCGGACGGATCGCCGGTGACCTCGGCCGGCAGCGCGAGCCCGCGCTTCATGCCGTCCAGACCCGTCGCCAGCAGCCCAGAGAGCAGCAGGTACGGGTTGGCCGCCAGGTCGGCGCATTTCACCTCGACGTTCGCCGGGCCGACCGGATCGGCGGCCATCCCGGTGACCAATCGGACTGCGGCCTCACGGTTTTCCCGCCCCCAGCAGGCGTACACCCCGGCCCAGTGCGAGGGCTGCATGCGCAGGAAGCTGGACGGGCTCGGGGTGGTCAGCGCGGCCAGGTCCGGCAGCGACGCCAGGATTCCGGCGGTGAACGCCTCGCCGTCCGGGGTCAGGCCGTACCGACCCTCGCCGCCGGAGTGCAGGTTGACGCCGTCCCGCCAGGCGGACAAATGCACGTGCCCGCCGTTGCCGACGCCACCGGCGATCACGCTCGGCGCGAACGACACCCGTAGGCCGTGCTCGGCGGCCACCGCCCGGATCGTCTGCCGGACCAGCACGCTGCGGTCGGCGGCGGCCACTGGCGGCAGTGCACCGACCGAGACCTCGAACTGCCCCGGCGCGTACTCCGGATGGAGCTGTTCCAGCTCGCAGCCCTGCGCCTCCAGGGCCGACAAAAGCGCACCGGCGAACCCGGAAAGCGCTACCAGCCGGGTCATTCCGTAAGCCGGGCCGACGCAGGCCGGGACGAACTCAGCGGCCGGCACGTCGTCGCGGCCGAGCGCGAACTCGATCTCGATGCCGGCCTTGACCTCGATTCCCGCCTCGGCGGCCTTGCGGGTCTGGTGTCTGAGCACGGTTCGGGTGCAGGCAGGATGCGGATCCGCGTCCTGGGTGAACCGGTCGACCGGCGCCCACGCCCAGCCCGGCTGAGCGGCGAGGGCGACCAGGCCGTCGAGGTCCGGGATCAGCCGAAGGTCCCCATCCGGGCCGCCGAGGACGTCGGTGCTGACGATCGAGTCGTCGGCCAGGAAGGTGTCGAACACCGGCGACATCCCCGCGCCCCAGGCGGTCACGGTCTCCAGCCGGCGGACCGGGACGGTCTTGATCCTGGTGATCCCGGCGGTGTCCACCCAGGACAGCACGACACCGTGCACGGGCGGATCGTGGGCCTGCAGGTGCGCGGTCAGGGCGTGGGCTCGGGCCAGCGGGTTGTGATGGCCGCTGGGCACCGGGTCGTCGATCATGCCAGGCCCTCCTCGGCGGTCAGGCGGCGCCCGGCTCGCTCGGCGAGCTGTGGCCGCGCCAGCACAAGGACGATGGCGGCAAGCAGCCAGCCGCCGCACACCACCGGCATCCAGCCGGCGGTTCCGGTCGGGTACGGAATCACGTTGCGGTACAAGGTGTAGCCGACCACCACGAGCGCCAGGATCGGTATGACGAGCTGCCAGCGGGGCACGGAGGTACCGGAATCGGGCGAGAAGAAGACCAGCCGGGCGGCGCCGATCGTCGCCAGCGCGTAGGCGACCAGCAGGATCAGGGTGCCGATCGTGCCGGCGTAGAGGAACACCTCGAACGGCTCGGCCCCCAGCGCCACGCCGGCGATCGCGATGATCACGTACATCGCGACGACGACGGCGAGAGCGGCGGCGACCGGGGTCCGTCGGGTGGGCGACACCCGGGACAGCGCGACCGGCGTGACGCCGTCCCGGGACAGCGCGAAGAGCAGCCGGGACGCCCCCACGGCACAGGCCAGCGAGCAGCCGAAGGCGCTGACGGCGGCGCCGAAGCTGATCAGGTCGCCGACCCAGGCGCCGACGTAGATCGTCCCCAGATCCCCGAGCAGCGAACCGGATTGACCGAACGCCGTCATTCCCGCAGCGTCGGTGCCGAAGCCCATTACCTCGACCCAGGTGACAAAGACGAAGTAGATGCCGCCGAAGATGGCCGTGCCGAGGATCGCCCGGGGGATGTTCCGGCGTGGCTCGCGGGCCTCCTCGCCGAGCGTGGCGGCGGCCTCGAACCCGGCGAACGACAGGAAACCGAAAACCACGCCGAGGAAGATCGCGGAGGTCTGGGTACCCGGCGGCACGCTGAACGGCTGCAGGGTCAGGCCACGGTCGCCGGGTGCGTCGCCGGTCGCCAGCTGCACCACGATGATCACGCAGGTGATCAGGATCAGCACGACGGTAACCGCCTCGACGGCCAGCAGCGTGCGGGTGCCCTGCCGGATCGGCGAGATGGTCAGCAGCAGGACGCCGACCAGGACGATCGCGGCGAGCAGGAACGGCGCCCAGGACGGTGGGTCGTTCCAGATGCCCAGCGAGTCGAGGAACGAGGTGCCGAAGATGCCCGACGCCATCGCCGTGCCGACACCGTAAAAGGTGTACGTGCCCAGCAGTCCCCAGCCGGCGACCACGCCAGTGCGCGGGCCGAGGGTGGCGCCGACGAAGCCGTAGACCGAGCCGGAATGGTTGAACCGCTGGCAGAGCCGGACAAAGGTCCAACTGATCAGCAGGACGCCGATGGTCGCCAGGGCGAAAGCCAGTGGCACCGCGCGGCCGACGCTGACCGCGGTGCCTTGTGGGTTGATATTCGCGGCCATCGACGGCGCCATCAGGGCGACCGAGATGCCGACTGTTTCCCAGATGTTGAGTTCCCGGCGCAGGCCCGGGCCGTCACTCGGCATCTGCCACCTCCGATAACCTCGACGCCAAGAGCCGGTTCCAGGGTGCCCGCCGTTCAGCGGTCTGGCTAGCTTGGTGGCCGAAGGTTTTCGTCGGTCAGCGCATGCGCCACGCCGCCGGGGGACGCAGATCGGACGGTAGCCGGGTGTGTCGGTCGCCGTTCGCGCTCTGCATGTGTTCCTGGCTGATATGGCCGGGCCGGACCTTGGACAGATCCAAGCCCCGGACGTCGAAACCGATCAACAGGTTCTGGGACATCTCCAGCCCGCGCCGGCCTCGCTGCAGCACCTCGTACACCTTGATCACGTCCGCTCGGGTCTCACCCCGCTTGGCCAGGGCCGCGTCGCTGGACAGGCCCGCCAGCTTGACCGACTCCTCGTGGATCTTCCGGTACTCCTGCTCCCGCCAGAGCCGCAGCTCCTCCGGGGTCATCGGGGCGACATCGCGGACTTCCGCTTCGCCCTTGATGAATTTCCAGGTGTGTTCCAAGAATGAAACGAAGACGTCTTGCCCCAGGCTCATCGCGACACGCCCCTCCCAACGATGCTCATGAGGTATATGAGCGCCGTCAGAGTTGCGCTGATACCTAGCGCGGATCGAGGGCGACCACCGGGATCGGCCGCGAGGTCGCCTGCTGGAAACCGTCGAACCAGGACAGCTGCGCCACGTGGGCCTGCCAGAGCCGGTCGCGCTCAGGGCCCGTGACGATGGACGCGGTGACCGGGATCGTTCGGGTGTCCACCTCGATCACCGCCTCGGGAGTCGTGGCCAGATTCGTCAGCCAGGCCGGGTTCGTGTCACGGCCACCGTTGGCCCCGCAGACGACGAAGGTCTCACCGTCCTGCAGGTAGGTCAGCGGGACCGTGCGCGGCTGCCCGGTTCGGGCGCCCCGAGTGGTCAGCAGCAGCATCCGCACTCCTGCGAACTGCCCGCCCAGCACTCCCGCATTGGCCCGGAACTCCTCGATCACCGGGCGGTTGAGCTCTTCGCGCGCGCTCATCCGAAGTCCTGGCCGGGGGTTTGCTCGCTGCTGGGCCCGAGCTGGGTAGGCATACGCTCGTCCTTGATCGCTGAAGGTGTGGTGGAAATGAAATCGGTACTATGTGGCACGCATTTCATTTTATCCAAGGCTGCAGCCACGGCCCGTAGGCCTCAGGTGGGTGGAGCCGAGCCGGGCAGGCGGACACGAAGGATGGCACCGCCGGCGGGGGACTGGTCGACGTCGACCTGACCGCCGTGAGTGGCCACGACATCCGCGACGATGGCCAGGCCCAGGCCGCTGCCGGGCATGGCCCGGGCCGACGGCGAGCGCCAGAAGCGCTGAAACACCTGAGGACGCTCGGATTCTGGGATTCCCGGCCCCTCGTCGGTGATCTCCAGCAGGCCAGCTCGCAGCCGCACCCGCACCGTGGAGCTCGGCGGTGAGAACTTCACGGCGTTGTCCAGCAGGTTGAGTACCGCACGTTCCAGCGCGCCCGGACTTCCGCTGACCGTCCAGGGTTGCAGGTCGGAGCTGATCCGATGGGCGCCACGACGGGAGGCGCGTTCCACTGCCCGGCGGACGACGTCCTCCAGGTGCACGTCGACCGGCTGCAGTGTCGGCCCCTCGTGCGAGAGCAGGTTCAGCTCGCTGCTCAGGTGCGAGAGTTCCTGCAGCTGTGCGGACAGGCTGCGCAGCAGGTCCTGGCGGTCGGCGGCGGGCAGCGGTCGGGCGGCGTCCTCGCTGCGCACCAGCAGTTCGATGTTGGTGCGCAGGCTGGTGAGCGGCGTGCGCAGTTCGTGGCTGGCATCGGCGATCAGTTGTTGCTGGCGATCCCGGGCGCCCTCCAGGGCAGTGGTCATCTTGTTGAAAGCCATTGCTAGTCTGGCAACTTCGTCATCACCGGTGACGACGATCGGCACATCGAAATCCTGGGTGGCGGCGACGTGCTCGGCGGCGCGGGTCAGCTCGTTCACCGGGCGCAGGCCGGCTCGGGCCACGATCAAGCCGGCGGTGAGTGCGCCGACAGCGCCCAGACCGGTCGCCAGCAGCAGCGCCAGGGTCAGGGTGCGCAGCGTGTTGTCGACCTCGGTGAGGTCGCGAGACATCATCATCGCGTACCCGTTCCCGACCGGAAGGGTGATCACTCGCACGTGCGTCCCGTTCTGGGTGGTGCCATCGCGCACCGGGGTCGCCGGTCCGCCTTTGGCCGCGGCGATGTCCTGCGCGGTCACCGGCAGCATGGATTCCGGGGTCTGCGCGCAGGCGGTGCCGTCGGTGCGCACCAACTGGATCGACCCGATGGTGGGCTGCAGGATCGCCGACAGCCCGCTGAGCGAACGGCACAGTTGCTCGGGATCCACCGGCCAGGCCGGCTGGGCTTGGCTGTTCGCCGTCTGCAGGCGGCCGGACAGCGGGATCGCGAGCAGGGCCCGGTCGATCTGGCTGCGCTGGCTCTTCGCCGTGGCCCACCAGGCCACCGCGCTGACCGAGGCGATGCCCACCGTGACGGCGACCGCACTGAGCAGCGCCAGTCGCATTCGCAGGCTCACGTCGTCGCTCTCAGCGCGTAGCCGACGCCACGGACGTTGTGCACCAGCCGGGCCGGGTTGTGCTCTTCGGTCTTGCGGCGCAGATAGCCGACATACACCTCGAGCGTGTTCGACCCGGGATCGAAGTCGTACCCCCACACCTCGGCCAGGATCTGCTGCCGGGTCAGCACCTGGCGAGGGTGCCGCAGAAACAGTTCCAGCAGGGCGTGTTCGGTGCGGGTCAAGGTCATCGGGTGCCCGGCCCGGGTCGCCAGCCGGGTTGCGGTGTCGAGTTCGAGATCCTCGAAGCTGAGGACCTGCCGCGGCGGGCTGCTCGCGGCCACCACCGCCGCACGCCGCAGCATCGCCCGCAGCCGAGCGAGAAGTTCCTCCAGGGCGAAGGGTTTCGGCAGGTAGTCGTCCGCGCCGGCGTCCAGACCGGTGACCCGATCCCGGGTCGCGTCCCGGGCGGTGAGCATCAGCACCGGCACGTCGTTGCCCTGTTCACGCAGCCTGCGGCAGGTCTCCAGGCCACCGAGCACGGGCATCTGCAGGTCCAGCACGACGACATCGGGACGCTCGGCAGCCACCGAGGCGAGCGCCTGCTCACCGTCGCCCGCCGTCGCCACGCTGTAGCCCTCGAACGTCAGGCTCCGTCGCAGGCTGTCCCGAACCGCCGGGTCGTCGTCCACCACCAGCACTCGCATGCTCACATCATCCCGCCGGGCCGGCCCGGCGAGCAGGTTGACAGATCATCCGCACAGCCTGATGGCGGTAACTAAGAGAGTCGTGAGAGCCGACCCTCAGGGCGGATGAGAAAACCGGCCGACTGATCTCATTCGGTTCTTAAGCACTGCTCATTCCGCTCTTAGACCGGGTCGTCAGCGTTGCCGGCATGACGACACGACATCGTTTCGAGTACTGGCCGCTCGAGTACTGGCCGCTGATCATGGCCGGCTGCGTTCTGCTGCTGGTCCTGAGTGGCTGCGCAACCGGCAGCAACAAGGCCCAGGTCGCCTCGCTGGCCGACAGCGGTACCGCCTCCGCCACTCCGGCCAGCACCGCTGACCTGGAGAAGGAACTCGACACCTACGTAGAGTGCCTGCGCAAGCAGGGGGTGAACGTGCCCGACCCCACCGTGGACGCCGAAGGCCGGATCTCCTTCGGTCGTGCGACCAACGGGCTGACCTTCGATCGGGACAAGCTCCAGGCCGCGCAGAAGGTGTGCGGCGACCCACCGGCCGGCCTGACCGCCGGGTTTGACGAGCAGGACCAGGCGGCGCTCCAGGACACGGCGCTGAAGTTCACCAAGTGCATGCGCGCCGAGGGGATCGACGTCCCGGATCCGGTCTTCTCCAAGATCGGTCAGGGCGATGCTTCGCCCTTCGGCGACCTTGACCAGGACGACCCGAAGGTGGCGGCCGCAATCGAGGTCTGCCAGAAGGTATGGACCGAGGCAGGCATCATCGGACGTGGGGGCAACTGATGGGCCGGCTGACCCGGACGCTGCTGGTCCGGCGGGTGCGCAAGCGATTCGTGATCGCGATCGTGGCGGCGCTGGTGGTCACCGCGGTCGTGGTCGTCAGCCGGCAGAACCTGGGGGACGACGGGCAGGCCGGCACCGTCGCGGCCGCGACCAGCACGGCCACCGTGACGCGCCGCGACCTGGTTGTCACCGAGGACGTGACCGGCACCCTCGGCTATGCCAACGAGCGTGACCTGGGGGCGCATCGCTCCGGCGTCGTCACCTCGCTCGCCGCGCAGGGCAGCACGGTCCGGCAGGGCAAGACCCTGTACGCCGTGGATCTGGAACCCACCGTGCTGCTGACCGGCGCGGTGCCCGCGTACCGATCGCTCAGCACCGACTCCGCCAACGGCCCCGACGTCCGCCAGCTCGAGAAGGCCCTGGTGGCGCTCGGGTACGGCGACGACCTGACCGTGGACACGCACTTCACCTCGGCGACCGCGGCTGCGGTCAAGGACTGGGAGCAGGACTTGGGACGCGACGACCCGGACGGCACGGTCACGCTCGGGGACGTCGTCTTCGCGCCCGGACCGCTGCGGATCTCCAGCCAGATGGTGTCCGTCGGTACCCAGGTGCAGGACACCACCGCCGTCCTCGCGATCAGCGGAGGCGACAAGGTCGTTGACGTTGACCTCGATGTGGGCAAGTCCGACCTGGTCGCGCCCAAGGACGTGGTCGCCGTGAGGCTGCCGAACGGCAAGGAGACCAAGGGCACGGTCGCCAGCATCGGCACCCAGACGCAGACCGCCTCCGCCGATCCGACCGCCGACCCGACCGTCCCGATGGTCGTGCGGCTGACTCATCCGCAGGACGCGGCCGACTTCGACAGCGGCTCGATCACCGTCACGATCGAACAGTCACGGGACGACGACGTGACGGTCGTGCCGGTCACCGCACTGGTTGCCCTCGCCGAGGGCGGCTACGCGGTCCAGGTCGTTGACCCCGCACAGCCGTCCGGATACCGGCTGATGGCCGCGAAAACCGGCACCATCACCGAGGATTACGCCGCCGTCAGCGGCGATGGCGTGCGCGAGGGGCTCAAGGTCGTGGTGCCGGCATGAGGGCCTTTAACGAACAGATCGACGGATCGGACGACGTCGTCCTCGAGCTTCGGGACGTGGTCAAGGAGTACCCCACCGATCCACCCACCCGGATCCTGCAGGGCGTCAATCTGACGGTACGGCGTGGCGAACTACTGGCCATCGTCGGGCCGTCCGGCTCGGGCAAGTCGACCTTGATGAACATCATCGGATCGCTCGATCGACCGACCAGCGGGCTGGTACGGGTCGCCGGGCACGACGTCTCCACGCTGTCCGATGCGGACCTGTCCGCCCTGCGGGGCAACGCCATCGGGTTCGTCTTCCAGCAGTTCTTCCTGCTGTCCGGGATGAGTTCGCTCGACAACGTGGCGGACGGCCTGCTCTATCGCGGGCTGCCCCGGGCCGAGCGCCGGGCTCGCGCGGTGCAGGCGCTGGACCGGGTCGGCCTGGGACACCGGATGAACCACAACCCGGAGAAGCTCTCCGGCGGCGAACGTCAGCGGGTCGCCATCGCCCGCGCCCTCGTCGGCCGCCCCGCCGTTGTGCTGGCCGACGAACCCACCGGCAACCTCGATTCCGCCTCCAGCGCCTCGATCATGGCGTTGCTGCACGAGTTGCACGCCGACGGCGCGACGATCGCCGTGATCACGCACGACCGGGAGATCGCCGAAACCCTGCCTCGCCAGGTCGCGGTCCGGGACGGGCGGATCCTATGATCGCGTTCACCCTTGAACGCAGCTCCCTGCACCCGGGCGACCTGCTGCGGGTCGGCTCCATCGGCCTGCTCAGCCGCCGCCTGCGGGCAGCTCTGTCCGCGCTCGGAATCGCGATCGGCATTGCCGCGATGGTCGCGGTGCTGGGCATCTCCGACTCCTCCAAGGCCGACCTGCTGGCCTCCCTGGACCGGCTCGGCACCAACCTGCTGACCGTGCAGGCCGGCGGCGGCATCGGCGGTGGCGATGCGACCCTGCCCACCACCACCGAGCAGATGCTGCGCAGGATAGAGCCGGTGGAGCAGGTGTCCTCGGTGACGCCGGTGGACGCGACCGCGCACCGCACCGACCTGGTGCCGCCCACGCACACCGGCGGGATCACGGTGAAGGCCGCCGATCCGGCGTTGCTCAACACCCTCGCCGCCCGGATGGCCGACGGCGAATGGCTCGACACCACCCGCAGTTCGCTGCCCGTTGTGGTGCTCGGATCCATTGCCGCGGAAAGGCTCGGCGTCACTGCGGTCAAGGACGGCGAGCGGATCTGGATCGGCGAGCAGTGGTTCTCCGTGATCGGCATCCTGCAACCGGTGGAACTGGCCCAGGATCTCGACCGCAGCGTGCTGATCGGCCGCGGCATCGCCACCGACCTGCTGGACGCGGACGAAGCGCCGGGCACCGTGTATGTGCGCAGCGACCCGGATGCCATCGATGACGTGCGCAACCTGGTCGCCGCCACCGCCAATCCGGCGAACCCAGACCAGGTCAGCGTTTCCCGGCCGTCCGATGCGATCGCGGCGAAAGCCGATGCCAGCAGCGCTTTCACCAGTCTGTTCCTGGCGCTCGGTGCCGTCGCGCTGCTGGTCGGCGGGGTGGGCATCGCCAACGTGATGGTCATCTCGGTGCTGGAACGCCGCTCCGAGATCGGCCTGCGGCGGGCGCTCGGGGCCACTCGGCGGCACGTGAGTATCCAGTTCCTGGCCGAGGCGCTGCTGTTGTCGGCGATCGGCGGCTTGGCCGGTGCGGTGCTCGGGTCCGCCGTCACCGCGGCCTACGACCTGGTGCGCGGCTGGGACGTGCTGGTTCCCTACGTCGGCGTCGTCGGCGGATTCACCGCGGCGGTGCTGATCGGCGCCGTCGCGGGACTCTACCCGGCGGCTCGCGCGGCCCGGCTCTCACCCACCGACGCCCTGAGGACGGTCTGACATGCACGACACGAATCGTCAACGCCGACGGGCGGTGATCGCTCACTCCGCGCCGGTGGCCGCGCTCCTGATCGGTGCAATGGTCGTCACCGCGGCCTCCGCCTGGTCCGACGATGCGCCATCCAGTTCCTCGCCGCCGACCGCCGAAGCGACGGTCCGGGACCTGGCGGCGAGCCTCACGGCCGACGGGGAAGTGCAGAGCGCCGGTGAATTCGCGGTGATTCATGGACGCGGATCTGCGGTTGCTGTGAGTGGCTCTTCGGTTTCCTCCGAGCTCAGCCAGGGGATCGAGCTTGCCGCCTACACTTTCAGCCCAGCCCCGACGTCCACTCCAGCTCCTACCCAGTCCCCGACACCTACCCAGTCTCCGTCCGCACCACCGACCTCGACCCCGTCACCCTCGACTGCGGCGCCCACTTCCGCGCCGCCCCGACCTCCATCGGCGGTGCCGACGGCGCCTCGGCCGGTCGGTCGTCTGCCTACCGCGCAGCTGCCCGGGGCAAGTGCGGCCGTCAGCCAACCCTCCACGGCTCCACCGGCGACGCTTACCGAAGTGGCCGACCCCGGCGCGACGGTTAGCACAGGCACTGAGCTCTACGCGGTGGACGGGGAACCCGTGGTCGCGATCGTTGCCGGTACGCCGTCCTGGCGTACGCTCAAGACCGGGGTGAGCGACGGTTCGGATGTGCGCATGCTCGAAAAGGCGCTGGTGAAACTCGGTTTCGCGGACGGAATCGAGGTTGACGAGCATTTCACCTCGGGCACTGCGGATGCGGTCGAGCGGTGGGAGAAGTCGCTCGGTCGGGAGGATCCGGACGGCGAGGTTGATCCCGGCGAGACCGTCCTGGTCGGTGCCAACAGTCAGGTGGTCGATCGGTCCCTGGAACTCGGCGACCCGGTTCCGAACGGCGCGCAGGTGCTCACCCTGGCGACTACGGAACGGGTCATCACCGCCAGGGTGGACGCCGACGACATCGCCGCCTGGGGCAAAAACGCGACCGTCGCCGTGCACTGGGACCAGGGGAACGCCATTGCCGGCCGTGTCACCTCGGCCGGCTGGGACATTGAGGACGGAACCGCCGCCGTCACCGTTGTGCCGAAGAGCGGAACCATCACCCGGCACAACGGCACCGCCGCCGAGGTCGAACTCGTGACTCAACATCACGACGACGTCCTCACCGTCCCGGTTGCCGCGTTACGCGATGGCCCCGCCGGTCGCCCGTCCGTCACCGTCATCACGGATGGTGCGGCCGTGGCACGGTCGGTCACGCTCGGGCTGGTCGCCCAGGGCCGGGCGGAGGTGACCTCCGGTCTGCGGGTGGGCGAGCGTGTCCTTTTGCCCGGCAGTTGACGATTTGCCCGCCACTGAAGCACGCATAACCGCGGGAGGCTCGGCCTGGAACCGGTTCAAGGCGAGCTTGTGCGTGTTGGTCTGGCGCCGGATACCGTGGTGGGATGCTTGATCTGAAGGATCTTGACCTGGAAGAGGTCGCTCAAGCTCTTGCCGACCAGACGGACTACGAGCATCGCCATCTGATCAATGCACAGACAGGCGAACTCGTCTATTGGTCATCTGACACGGGGATCGACGGCTACAACCGCATTGACCTGGACGACCTGGACCCGGAGCTGACGCCGATCGACCCGCTCCCGTCCTACATCTGGTACCAGGACATGGCCGACTTCGCAGAACTGGTCAGCGACGAGAAGGCCGGTCGGAGGCTGGCTCGGGCCATCGACGGCAAGGGAGCATTCCGCCGCTTCAAGAATGAGCTGTACGAGGAGTATCCGGAGGACTTGCTGCCCGCCTGGTATGCCTTCCGCGATGCTCGCGCCCGGCGTCGGGCGATCGAGTGGCTCGTCGACCAGTCGCTCATCAGCGATGACGCGGCTCAGCAGTTTCTCGACACCCACCCCGTGCCCGACGTGCCCTGACCGCAGGCAGGATCGTCGATGAAACGGTTCAATGAAATCCGCTGCCCGGCATAAAGAGTTCGCGCGGCCGGTCGTTGCCTCCGTAGGCTGGCCCGATGTATGCGTACGAGTGGCGAGGGGTCGTTGGCAACGTCGAGGTGAATGCCCTGCACGCAGAGAGTTTTGGTGATCCGCCGGCGGACGACGATTGGCTTGGCAGGCTGCAGCGGTACAGCCTCGGCTGGGTCTGCGCCCGCGACGAGGCAGACCTGATCGGGTTTGTGAACGTCGCCTGGGACGGCGGCGTCCATGCCTTTGTCCTGGACACCATGGTTGCCCAGCGGGTCCGCCGACAGGGAGTCGGGACCAGCCTCGTCACCGTGGCCACCGACAACGCCCGGGCAGCCGGATGCGAGTGGCTGCACGTCGATTTCGAGGAGCACCTGCGATCCTTTTATCTCGATGCCGGTGGATTCGCGTCCACTCAGGCCGGCGTCATCGCGCTGCGCAACGGCGGGAAGCAGTCCGGATGAGGATGCATGACGAGGAAGTCGGCATCGACCTGGAACTGGTAGAGCGGTTGGTAGCCGGGCAGTTTCCCTGGCTGGGTGACCTGCCGATCACGGTGGTTCCGTCCACCGGAACAGTGAACGCGATCTACCGCATTGGCGACCAGTTGTACGCGCGACTGCCGCGGCTCGAAGAATGGTCGCGGGACCGGGACAAGGAGTGGCTCTGGCTGCCGACGCTGGCTCCACAGTTGTCGTTGCGGATTCCCGAGCCAGTGGCGAAAGGCCATCCGACGAGCGACTATCCGCTGCCGTGGGCGATCTACGAATGGATCAACGGCGAGCCGTATGCCGATCGGCTGATTGACGACGAACAGCAGGCGGCCAAGGATCTCGCCCAGTTCGTGATTGAGCTGCGCCGAATTGGGCCGGTGGCCGGGGCGCCTCGCGCCGGGCGGCAACCGCTGCGCGAGCTCGACGCCGAGACCCGCGCGGCGATCGAGTCGGCCCGCGGCGTGATCGACAGTGCGGCGGCCCTTGCCGCCTGGCAGCGTGCCCTCGAAGCGCCGGCCTGGACGGGGACGCCGGTCTGGATCCACGCCGACCTGCTCAGGCCCAACCTGCTCGTCCACGGTGGCCGGATCTGCGCCGTCATCGATTTCGGTGGAGTCGGCGTCGGTGATCCAGCCGCCGACGTGATCGCCGCGTGGAGCGTGTTCGGCCAGGTGGGGCGGGGAACGTTCCGCGAGGTTCTCGGCGTCGACAACGACACCTGGAACCGGGCGCGTGGGTTCGCTTTGACCCAGGCTGCCATGATCATCCCGTACTACACCGAGACGAACCCGGAGTTTGTTGAGCTGGCGAAACGTACCGTCGAGCAGATCCTTACCTAAGCTGGTTTCGTGGCTGATTACTACCTGGTCCGACTCGGGCGAGGACCTGCCTGGGACTATGCCCTTCCGCGGCGTGCTCAGGCCGGCTGGGATGAGCATGCGGCGTACATGGAGACCCTGGTCGACGAGGGCGTGATTGTGCTCGGCGGCCCGGTCGGGGAGGGCGACGGCGATGAGGCCCTGCTCGTCGTCCAGGTACCCGATGCGGCGGCGATCCGAGAGCGTCTTGCCGATGATCCCTGGACCGGAGGGGTGCTGACCATCATCAGCATCGAGCCATGGTCGGTCTGGCTGCGGGCCTGAGAGGATCGGGCGTGGCCACTGTATCTCCCGACGCGCGCGAGCCCCTGCCGAAGTCTGTCGATCCGATGCTCGCGACGCTGGGGGCCTTGCCGTTGGCCGGTCGGGACGAGGATTGGGCGTACGAGAAGAAGTGGGACGGCGTGCGAGCCATCGTCCGCTGGGACGGGCGTCGGCTCACCCTCACCTCGCGAAACAACATCGACATGACCGTCGGGTACCCGGAACTGGCCGCTCTCGGTGACCAGCTGGCCGACACTCAGATGCTGTTGGACGGCGAGATCGTCACCCTGGACCGGGACGGCCGGTCCAGTTTCGCCAAGCTGCAGAGGCGGATGCATGTGATCGGCGTCGCCGCCGCGGAGCAACTCGCGGAGGATGATCCTGCCGTCCTGATGATCTTCGACGTCCTGCACCTGGATGGACGATCGGCGCTGAGCCTGCCCTACACCGACCGCCGCTCGATCCTGGAGGGTCTCGAGCTGGCGGGCGCCTCGTGGCAGACGCCCGCGGTCGTCGACGGCACCGCTGAGCAGGCGGTACTGCTCAGCCAGGAGGAGAAGCTGGAGGGCATCGTCGCCAAGCGGCGCAGCTCCCGGTACCAGCCGGGCCGCCGGTCTCCGGACTGGATCAAGCTGAAGAACATCCGCACGCAGGAGGTCGTCATCGGCGGCTGGCGCCCGGGTGCGGGCAATCGCGCGGGCACGATCGGATCACTGCTGCTCGGCCTGCCCGCAGCGGACGGCATGCACTACATCGGCAGGGTCGGCACCGGGTTCACTGCTCAGGTGCTGGTCGACCTGTTCGATCGGCTCCAACGGCTGAGCCGGGCCAGCACCCCGTTCGTCGACGTCCCTGGCGCCGATGCCCGGGATGCCCACTGGGTCACCCCGGATCTGGTCGGGGAGGTGGTCTTCGCCGAATGGACGGGTGATGGCCGACTGCGACACCCGGCCTGGCGCGGGCTGCGCCCGGACAAGACACCCGACCAGGTCACTCGCGAGAGCTGATCGCCCTCGCACCTCAATCCGACGAAGCCGGGTTGCCGTGATCGGCAACCCGGCTTCGTTTTCCTTCGGCTTCGTTCGGTTTGTTCGGGTCAGGCGGGTGCGGTGAAGGTGTAGGAACCACCCGCCAGGGAGAAGACGGCGGCACCACTGTCGTAGCCCATGGCGACCGCCTGGGCAGGTGCGGTGACACCGGCTGCCGAGGCGGCCGGCACCCGAACCGTGGCCGTGCTGTTGGCCGGGATCTGCACCCGCAGCTTCAGCGTGCCGTTGCTGATCGACCAGTCGCTGACCGCTCGCCCGTACGCCGTCTTCAGGTCGGACTTGCCTGCGGTGAGCCCGCCGCCGGGTTTCGGAGCAATCGTGATCCGGTGGTAACCGGGGTCGGCGGCGTCCGGTCCGAGGCCGCCGACGGACCGGTAGAGCCAGTCGCCGACGGATCCGAGTCCGTAGTGGTTGAACGAGTTCATCCCGGGGTCCTGGAGCGAGCCGTCGGGGCGAATACCGTCCCAGCGTTCCCAGATCGTCGTCCCGCCACGGCTGGTCATGTATCCCCAACCGGGGTATCCGGGCTGCAGCAGCACCTGGTAAGCGGTCGCCAGGTGACCGTGGTCGGCCAGCACCGGGAGCAGGTTCTCCACCCCGAGGAAGCCGACGCTGAGGTGACCGTCGCGAGCGGCAACCGCGTCCGCGAGCTTGTCGGCCGCAGCTTGCACCCGGTCCGCAGGAAGCAGACCGAAGGACAGGGCGAGCACGTAGCCGGTCTGGGTGCCGCCGGACACGGTCCCGTCCGCACCGACGAACCTGCTCGTGAACGCCGCCGCCACCTGGTCGGCGAGCGCTCCGTAGGACGCCGCCTCGGCGCTGCGGCCGGTCGCCGCCGCCATCCGGGACACCAACCGTGCGGTGTAGCCGAAGTAGGCGGTGGAGATCAGGTCGTTGGCGGTGTTGTCATCGACATTGAGCCAGTCGCCGAAGGTCCACTGGTTGCGAATGAGATCGCTGCCCGAGGTGGCCCGGGAGTAGTCGACCCAGCGTTTCATCGCGTCGAAATGCTCGTCGATGACGCGCAGGTCGCCGTACCGCTGCCAGATCGTGTAGGGCACGATGACACCGGCGTCACCCCAGCCCGCGGTCCCGGATCCACTGGCGACGAACGGCGCGACGTCCGTGAAGGCGCCGTTGGCCTGTTGCGCGTCGGTCAGGTCGTCGGTGAACTTGTCCAGCAGGCCGTGCACGTTGACGTTGAACGTTCCGGTGGCGACGAAGGCCGCGATGTCGCCGGTCCAGCCGAGCCGCTCATCCCGCTGCGGGCAGTCCGTCGGCACGCTGAGCATGTTGGACCGCTCGCCCCAGACGATGTTTCGCTGCACGTCGTTCAGCAGCGGACTGGAACTGGAGAAGGTTCCGGTGTCACCGCCATCCGTCCAGGTCACCAGGCCGGTGAGGTTCGCGGCCGTCGGGGTGCCCGGGAAGCCGGTCAGCTCCACGTACCGGTAGCCGTGCACGGAGAACCGGGGTTCGTAGACCTCGTCCTTGCCGGTACCGGCGAGGGTGAAATGGTCGGTCTGGCGTGCGGCGCGCAGATTGGCGGTGTAGATCGTGCCGTCCGCATTGAGGATCTCCGCGTGCCGGAGGGTCACCGTGGTGCCCGCCGGACCACGTACCCGCAGCCGGTCCCACCCGCTGTGGTTCTGCCCGAGGTCCAGCACCCAGACGCCGGGTTGGGGCTGGGTGATGGCCACCGGGCGCAGGCTCGCCTGAACGGTCACACCGGGGTCAACCGCCGCCACCAGGTTCGGTTTGGCGCCGGAGTACAGCGACACCGGGCTCCATGCGGCGTCGGCGAAGCCGGGGGAGTCCCAGCCGGCCTGTGCGGCGCGGGCGTCGTAGTCCTCGCCGTGGTAGAGGTCGTCGGCCCGAATCGCGCTCGGCGCGGTTCGCCAGGAGTCGTCGGTGGCCACCGTGGTCGAGGTGCCATCGGCGAACTGGACGACCAACTGTGCCGAGTAGTAGGGCTGGCTCCCGTAGTGCTGGTTGC
>Ga0307513_10002792_pt1 | contig 23966 bp, 27 predicted proteins | sample 15_EM_MG_FD_202174 | JGI IMG/M metagenome (GOLD analysis project Ga0307513, IMG submission 202174) | Populus trichocarpa ectomycorrhiza microbial communities from riparian zone in the Pacific Northwest, United States - 15_EM | ecosystem: Host-associated > Plants > Roots > Unclassified | place...
CAAGTAACGCAAAGTCAGGACGCAACGTCGATCCGACGTTGCGTCCTGATTCGCGATTTGCGTTCCGGCGTCAGGTGCGTCAGACGCACAGGACGCACAGAACGCAGGGTATTATTTTTGCTGATGGACACACCACCGGTGGTATGCATACTCCAGGCAAACCACATCGAAAATGAGTTCTTTGGTCAAGAACATATCAACAACCACCCATGGTTACTACTAGAACAGGTCATGGTTTCTGGTATGACAATTTCAAAGATACAGACTAACCAATTATGAACCAGACCTAATAGACCAAGTAGAACGGGCAGGAAAAGGAGACCAAGAGTGGAGTGAGAAGAAGCTCCAACTTCGTCGAAGGATGGATCAGGGACAGGAAGCTCCAAAGAACTGTTGGTTAAAGGACGGAATGCTATATTTCAAAAACGGCCTTTACATACCCAACGACAACGCACTGAGGTCAGAGATCACGAAGGGATACCATGACTCTCAGGTTGCCGGACATTTTGGAATGGAAAAAAAGGTTGAAATAGTTACCCGGGATTTCTATTAGGACAAGCTGACGCAATGTATGAACAATTACATTGGGTCATGCGACGAATGTCAACACAATAAATCTCGCGACATGCACAATGGGAACTACTTCAGCCCCTACCAACATCCTACGCAGCATAGACATCAATCTCAACCGACTTCATCACACAACTACCTGAATCCCAAGGATACACACAAGTCATGGTGGTCGTAGATCGGTTCACCAAAATGGCAGACTTTATTGGCCTACCTACGGAAGCGCCAGCGAAGGATGTTCCAACTGTCTTCATCCGTGAAGTTTGGAAGCTTCACGGCCAACCTACGGAAATCATATCGGATATGTACGCAAAATTCTCGGAAGAATTTTAGGAATCTCTTTTCGAGGCATTAGGGATTAAACGAAGGATGTCAACAGCATACTACCCTCAAAGGGACGGACAAACCGAAAGAACCAACCAAGTGCTAGAAGGTTACCTATGGAACTATGTCAACTACGACCAAGACGATTAGTATTAGCTGTTGCCACTAGCCGAATTTGCGTACAATAACTCTGCGACAAACACTTACGGACTTACACGCTCCTATGCGAATTATGGTTTCCCTCCACAGGCAGAATGGATGAAGGAGCATGAAGCCCAGAACCTTGGAGCAGGCTTATATAGCCATTGGATGAAAACAGTACACGAGAAAGCACATAAAGCTCTGAATCAAATGAGGGAAGCTATGAAAAAATACCACAATCGAAAAGCAATCAAGCACCCAGACCTGAAAGTCGGAGATCAGGTCATACTAAATGGAAAAAACATTCGTACCAAACACCCCTCAAAGAAACTAAGTCCAAAGCTTTATGGCCCGTTTAAGATACTCGAGAAATAGGGCAACCGGGCTTTCAAACTGGAAATATCTCTACAGTGGAAGATATACCCTGTCTTTCATGTGTCATTACTAGAACTGTATCTAACATCCGTCAGAGACAAAAGAGAACAACCACCTCGCCAGCCCGAAGACATCAATGGCAATTTAGAATGGGAGGTGGTGAGAATTGTAAAAAGCGAAGTCCTCGCTTATACCAGAAAGATTCGCGGATATCATAAGCGGATGGGCGAGCTTAGGTATTTTATTAAGTGAAAAGATTGCTCTAAGGATGAGAACACTTGGGAACCTCCAGAAAGCTTGAATAATGGGCAACAGCTGGTGGAGGAATGTCATAAGGAATATAGGGAAATGCCGGGCAGGGCAGATATTGAATAAGGTGGAAAGGTTTTCCTCGTGTGGACAAGCAAACGCACGAGGTTTTTTAGGCTACAATCTGGAGTTCAAAAACAGAAGTTAATGTATATGGTTTATTTTTGTACCTTGCTACAAAGATTCGAGTACGAAGCTTTCGAGGCAGTAGCTGCTGTTAGGCATATGGGAAAGGGGTAGCTTTTCCACCTATTTTTGTCTGCCTTGGGGTTACCCTACCTTCACCCTGTGAAGCTAACACCCCCTTCTGGCCCTGGCATTGGAACGGCACGACAACACCTGACGGCCTTGTAGTTGCGTCCCAACAGCAAAAGAAACTATCATTGGAACCTTCCTCATAACACCATATATGTTGCGGCCGTCACCCCAACCGGATGCTGTTGGCAGGAAATATGAGACGGGACCTTTAGCGAGCTTATGCAAGTGTCCAGGGCGAAATCGGCCAATGTCGCATAGAGTTACAGAAATAGCGGTATGGCACAGGAAACTATGTCACCAAAGTAATGGGATGTTTTTGTCGTGTCTACTCTGGAATGCAATGAGAGTATGACTGCACCCACACCAATGGTATATTACTATATAGAACTATTCGGTAAGGAAGGACTATGAGAGAATTGTGCCAATGGTACGATCCCAACTCTGAGTCTAACCGAACTTGAAGCCTATATGCAGGAAGCCAGAGTGATATCTGCTACTGCGATAGGTCCGATTATGAGATTGGCCACTTCGTTCGTTCGATGATGAGGATACTGTCTACCATGCAGACAAGTTTCACTTCCTCCTGACCGAAGAAGAATTGTGAACTCTTACTGGGACACGGTGCCACACTAGAGAAATCAAGAGCTTTCCAGTTCAGAAGTAAATGGTGGGACGATTATATTTAGGGTCAAAAGGTGTTCGCACTATGAGGAAATGTTCGGACTGGTAAGCAGGTACTTAGTTAGTATGGTAGATAGTTGTAGGCCGTACACTCTATCGACGCGGGATATCAATATCGAAGTGCCTCCTGAGCTTTGCTGAAATCATCACGCTACGGAGAAGATACCTTATCAATATACTAAGTTATTACTAGAAAAGTCTTTATTACTATTTTACCCACGTTTATATTGAGCCTTGCTAGACACATCTCCGTCTACCGCAAAGTACTCCGGTTTTACCCATATCGCTTGTTCTTAGAGATCTGGTACTACCTAACAGGTATTTCAAGGAACTCAACGAACTGGAACTCAGGGAATTCGAAGGACCAGAAAAAGCAAAAATTGTGCAGAGATCCTTGGAAGACCACACAATACAGGGCATAAGGAAAGCACTTGAAGAAGGGATGAAAGAAATGAAAGGTGTAGCTTTGAGGCTATGTCAGTGGAAGGACGGATATCTCTGGCATCAAGGGGGGGTCTGGATATCCAATAACGAAGAACTCCAGAGCGAACTTATACGACACTATCACGATATCCCCCAAGCGGGACACCGAGGAACCGCAAAAACAACCGAGCTCCTACAATGCAAATACTACATCAGAAAAGATTTATTCCTCTTCCTGGGAGTCAGACGCACAGGACGCCCAGGATGCACAGGACGTAAACTCCGATTCTGGATAGGATGTTGATCCGACGCAGCATCCAGAAGATTTGCTCAACGTCCCTTTGTGTCCTGAAAACCTCCTGAAACTCACCCTACATCCTATGTGTCCTGACGCCTTCCCATGCTAGCCTATCATGTCCTGACGCCTTCCAAGGCTAGGCCATCGTGTCCTGATGCCTTCCAATGCTAGGCCACCCTGTCCTGACCCCATCCTAGCGTCTGTTGTATGCGCCTTCCCCCTCCCGATACCTATACCCTTTCTCTCTTCGTCCTAACCTCTGGACTATTTACCTGATCCTTCCAGATGCCAGTTACTTCTTGTCCCGCCTTCCTGACTCACGATACTCCCATCCTCCATCCGGACGTGGTGATAACATAGCCATTATTCTGAACCTTTGCCCCACATTCTCCCATGTTCTAGATTCAAGTTCGTTTTCCTAAAATTCTCGTGATATTGCTCATAATTTATTGCCGTCATCCCGAAGCCCTATACTACTATATCAACTATGATACTATGTGACTATTGCATTTGACCTTTATTACCCCACCTTCTGCGCGTCCCATCACTAGAAAAGAAATTAAACCTACCTACATGTACCACCTCCCCTTAAGCACTCTCCATAGTATTTGTACCATCTTGCCGGCCACGGGTTTCCTCCCGGGCCCCCGGCGCCCATGCCCCCACTTCTCCACTCTGGGAATCCTCCAGGCTAAGCGATAAGCGATTGCTCATTTCAGATTCGACAGCCCCCCGTGCGCTCTCAAGACTCTCATGATTCGACCTATCCAAATCCAGAAACGTTAGCTCCCAGTCAATCGACGTTTGACTGAGATCCAGTGATGTTTCCGTTTCCTGCAACCAATTTTGACTATCCTCGAGCCCCCCTAGGCCGCCGACGTGGGTGTCCATCGGCATCTATCTCGGTAGGGCATGATCTCCCGGAGTCTGGTTCCCTATCTGAGGCTTTAGTTCGGCCTAAATGGCATCTTTATCATCCGAGGAGCCCTCTCTCTGCTCCTGCCAGATGCTATGCTGTTTCTCGAGCCTCTGTGTGATCCTCTGACAAAGGTTTAATATAAACATGTCCTGCGTTGCCCGGGCAAACCCCCGCCACGTGTTCTTCTGCCGAATAAAAAGTTCATGCGTTTTTCACAATTAATAGACTCTGTTATCAAAAAACAGGCAATAATTCAGACTCTCCCAACTCCAACTACTTCAGGATTGAAGTTGGGGGGTTTCTTATATACCCCCATTTGCAACGCCCATAGTGAATAGCACAGTATTGCACATGTCAGACAGACTATCGTACCATTTATGCACTTCAGAAACTGAGGGTCCAGCATGCCTTGCATTTTGATTCTGTTGAAATACTTGCCCGTATACAGCAGCCGCAATCAGGGGGCCAAGGAACCTGAAAGTTAAGTGCTACGTTCGTTCCGTGATTAGTCATGTCCGCCCAAGTCCAATGGCTGGAACCAACCTCATATGGATATGGTGGGCACATAAACCTGTCCCTTTCTAGCAGATAATCAACCCTGCGTGCCATGGCCGTCGGATTATCTGGCGGCAGATTGTATAGCTGTCTGATATTATGCTTCACATGATAAAAGAATTGCGCTCTTACTGCAGTATGTTTTTGACGTAGCTGTCACAGTCAATGACCGTCTCTACATCGGATCACCTCCGCCTGAGTCAACTTACCTGCTTCACACTCAGATCCGATGGCTCAATATTCCCAGCCTCCGATATCGTCTCCACCGCATTTCCTCATACCATCTATATCTGAGATGTCAAAGCAACCGGTATAACGGGGGCACTCTGTAGGAAGCCAGATCCTAAGATTGCGACCACACCGAAGACTCAAAGCAGAAGTACGGATCAAAATAAAGATAAAGATAATTCAATGTAGAATCAAGCTGTAAAAACTTAAGATCTTTAAGCCTGAAAGCTTGACTCAATAAGTTCTCTCGATGATCATTGGTTATCAGAATAGGGTATCTCTCGCTTTAGTTAAGTACAATAATGTAAAGCCAGAGGACACCCGTCAACCATTCTAGCCTTTCACGAGCACCCTGCTCAGCTCAGGACTGTCCAACTCACCTGCCTAGAGTGAACTAACACTCAGAGGCAGTCGGACCACTCGGATCCTAACTATCTCCACACATAGGAAGTGCTCCCGGTGATGTCTCTCCAACTACATCTCCCTGAGCGAAAACTCTTCCAAGTTCCTATCGGTAGCATCTCAGTAGCCTACCGACATGCCCACTGTAGAGATAATATCCTTTGTGATGTACTGGCCCAGTGGTGGTTTCGTCTATACAAGCTACGCAGTCTATCGGCAAATCTACTTGGCTATACTAAGCTTCTAAACCGGACAGCATGCTGTCACGAGAAGAAATCTCCTGCTGCTTCACTGCATTGGCGCTACCCACAGTCAACCATGCGGGACCCTCTCGAATCGTGACGAGACTCACACCTCTAGAGTCCACTAATAACCCATGGTAATTCTATAGTTCACGGGGTAGCCTGGGACTGGGATTGGGATGGTTGTCCTGGAAGCCTTGCAGCTTCCCCAGTCACCCCCAAGCCCTCTACTGTTAACCATACTACCACCCAGAGGTCAAAGTATGCCCGTAGGTGGTTCCCAGGTGGTATCCAGGTGGTGCCCCAGGAGGCAGTCACCCTCACACCCCTTATATATCGTGCAAACAGCTTCTCGTCGGTTGGACGGCCACAACTCATACAGTGTTGTGGAAGCGTTCCTATGGATCTCACTTTACTAGGAAGCACACAACTACACAGCCGTACAGTGCTGTCACACGGTACCAACACCGGGGCCGCAGGGGGGTGTTAGGAATATCTCCTAAAGGTTATAGGAGGTTCAGACCACTCCTGCGCCGTCAGTAGCCCATTTGGTGTCATACGAAGCGGCCCTATAAACATCTAAGAGTCACACTATAGTGGAATAACTTTCCCCTAAGTCCGCAGACGACTTTGTCGCTGCAGGTAGGGTAACACTTTCGTTTGTATCCTACTTCATTTCTCTTAAATGTTTTGCCTTATAAACCTTTGTGTAACATACATAATAAATAACTCTGCCACCATTGCAAGTTGGACACGTAACCTTCAACAGAAATCACATGACCTGTCTACTATGCTACCATGTCACCAAGTCACTTTGTAGACACTTGCACCAACGCATGTCTACCGCTAGTATACTAAGTATACTGGTCTATCTTCAATCTGGTCACCTCTTGGTATACCATATGGGCTTGAGTCTTGTCCACTGGGGCCACCTATCTATAGGGTTGTTACACCAGGATGTGAGAGGTTGAAGTTAAACGGCGTCCGCAGAAGGGCAGTATGGGAATGTGGATGTTAGGCACGAAGGGAGAAAGCGGCTGGGCGCTGGAGGGAGAGTTTGTAGATGGAAGGATCTAAGGCGTCTGGACATAAAAGGGGCAACATCCAATGCATCCAGACACTGCCAGTGGCGTCCGGACGTATTGGAGGCAGCCCTTTCACTTCCGGATGGAATAAACCTGGGCGGACGCACCCCGAACTCAAGTTTACGTTATAAGCGCTTGGAACCTCAGGCGCTCAGGGTGAGCAGGGAGAGATGGGGTGCAAGATAACCTTTTTGCTGATATATGTTTACACAAACCTCAAGTCACTCAATATTTTGATATTGAAAATGTAAAATATTATTCAACTGATGGATGATGAGCTTTTAGAACCACCTATATTGTCAGAGTATTTTCATAACTAAAATATGATTTGAACATGTATTATATTATGTTACTTGATAACAAGGTTTTTTTTTGGTTTGATATATACAATAATAAATATTGTAATAATACACTGGCAGATCAAAGAGCAAGAATGATTTCCATTATCATATATACATCACCTAGCCAGATACGATTGATCAAATTTAAATCTCTCCATCTTGACCCAGTGCCTCCAAAATCACTACAAGATCACCTTTTCTTGCCTCTCTCTTGAGGTAAGTATCATGAGATCTGCGCTCACTGGATTCACGAATTTCTTCCATAAGCTGAAAAATACCCCGCATGAGATCTTCATGCTTCTGATCCTGATTGGCTTCTAACTCTTTCATCTCCTCTTTATCCTCCTGCACACTTGCAGTAAACTCCTCCAAGACTCATTCAACTGCCTTCATGGCAGAGTTCTTGGGCCTTTTGGTTTGTGCTGTTGCAGTACTACCAGCAGAGCCTTCCGGAGTATCCCCAGCCTCCACCCATCTTCTCACTAATCCCCTCATTGAGTCCTCCCTCACTCGCCTGCTATCTTGCTCCATCCGTTCTGCCTTTTCATGTGCTTACCTCCAAGGCTCAGAGGCACTACTTAAATCCCAGTAAGTGGCGAGCGCAGCTAGGTTGAGCTTGAGCTCAAACTCGCCAAAATGTTCATGCTTCCACTCTTCCGAAGTGAGAGGAGTTCCCCTTTCTATTATCACATATTGTAAGTATTCTCAATTTACAGTTTCATTCGTGGGAAGTTTACTAACCTCATATATCTCAACAAGTTTGTTTACTCTTTGGGAGCAAGACTACTAACTCCACACAATAGGCTGTGGCTCCAATCTCTCAAGCACCTTGGCCACCTTCACCCATTTTGCTACAGTCCTTCCACGCCCACAATTGATTGGATTTGTTGCATGAACCTGGTGGACGAGTGCACAGTCTATGCAATCTGTCCACTTTAGCAGTCTGGCTGAACCAGTACATCAGCAAAAAAACCTTTTTCACCTGATGTAGCAGGCCCGCATATCAAGCCCGTGTCTGGATGAAGCCAGTCCACACATTGCCTCCCGTCCTCCCGGATCTCCCGAGCTCTCTTTGCCTTTCATCTCTTGCGTCTGCTGCACCTGAACACCCCACTTTGCCTGCAAAGCGTCCGATGCACTCCTTGCAACCCTACCCCCTCTGAGCGCCTGCCTGTTGTATCTGCCCCCTTATCTTCTTGTCTATAGCCCTCCTGCCTACTCTTACCAACTGCGCGCATCCAGCAGCCTACCCAGATCTCCTCTCACCTCTAGCGACTTCGATCCGTTCGCTCCGATCTGCTGACATCCTACGTTGCTCTTTTCTTAGCCTGTGCCCTACTGTCACTTCCATAATTCCCTTACTGTTTACAAGAGGACCGGCGTGGCCGCCATGGCGACCCCCTACTTTGGTTGGCTTCGCCACAGGTGAGAATAAATTCGCATGATTAATCATCCACAAAGCTCACGCAGCCGAGTTGAAGCCAGACACTTTCAAAGGGTAATCGCTACATTTAGTTGCCGGTTTCAACGCGGTTGCCTAATCAATTCAACCTATTTAAAATACTCCCTTAAACGCTCGCGGATCGCATATTACTCCCTCGGCCGAGTTGAAGCCAGACACTCAATATGTGAACAGTCATCTTAAGTGTACAGCTTCAACTTCGTAGTATATTTATGCAGAACAATTCAACCGATTTAAAATATTCCCATAAAAGCCCGCGAATCGTGTAGAACTCCCACGCACTACAGTTGAAGCTGGACACTCAATAATCGCACTGCCATCTTAAGTGTACAGCTCCAAGTTGGCCGCATATTCATGCAAAATAATTCAACCTATTTAAAATGTTCCCTTAAACGGCAGTGGATTATGTAGTACTCCCGCAGCCGAGTTGAAGCCGGACACTCAATATGGGAACTGCCACCTTTAGTGCCCAGCCTTAACTCGTATAAAGACTGTACATAATTGGATAGAATAATTTAATATATTTCATTAAAGGTCCTCAGATCCATCCTGGGATTCACTATCCATTACCTCGCCCTGCTAGGGATAACCTGTGCCAGTCAGATCACTGCCCCTATACTGACTATTCGGATGTCACGATGATGGACCCGTCTGGTGACTTGAATATGTCCGCTCGCAATGTGAAATCTGCAACGATTGACCGAATTGAGTATGCAAACCAATGGCAACCAATGAACAGCTCCAGCCTGCCTGAGAATATTTCTTATCTTGAAAAGTGCTAGCAACTGAGCCTCCACCTGTCCTCGTAAATCTTCATAGTTCACTTTCCCACCAGTCTGCACCCTACCCAATCATTTCTGGGGCCACCGTTACGGAATGCCTTTGTTGCAATTCGGCGGGCCCGGTTGATCCGGAACCTGTCAGTTTCCTGAAAGTTAGCGACTTGAATTTCAGGCTGAGCAAATCCTTGTACAGGGAGTAACCCTAGTTCGGTCTGGTCAGCTGGCAACCCCCGGTCATCCGCAGCTGTCTACCTAGTAAAACGTAGTATCTCCTATATCATGTCAGAATAATGGATATTGAGGGTTGCACTTCATTCAGTCAGCATGCTGGTGTGCTTCATACTACCTTTAAGAACCCGGCGAGGCGTACAGTGACCTGAAAAAGCCAGCATTTCCATAGTACTATCTTCAGCCACAATCACATCTTTAACTTGCGAACCTGCATCTATACTCTGTAACCTCATTCCTAGAGCATGCTGGCGGCCATATTCTGACATGAGCTGCCGGGTGGCGTCCTTCTTGTTTGACCTGTGGTATCTATCTTTAATCGAATCCTTATTGGCTAGTTCACCGATCTCTGTGGAATACATCGATATGCATCCAAAACGCCATACGTGGAAGGCAAAGTGAGTCAGGTAGTGCATCTTGATGAAGTTGAAGTGGTTCTCATGCTATATCAAATCCAGCCGCCGATCGAACCTTTGAACTCTCTCTTGATCAGCCTGTCAACTGTGACTAGCGACGGTTTTATCGTGGACTTCTTTAGCATACTGTTCCGCCATCAGTTCCTTTAGCTCCCGATCCTGGCGATCTGCTCGGGTGCAAGTAGCCTTCGAGGTACAGAACTCGAGAAAAATATCCTCTGTTCGGTGAAATGTCTGCTGGTAGCTTTCCATGTAGGAAAGTGTATCTGGTGTATGACTCCAATATTGAGCCATGAGAGAGAAATCAACCAGGGCGCTGCCAAACTCCAAAGCACTCTTGAACTCATAATACTGAGAACTATCCAGATCTCATAATACAGACGCCAATACGGCTAAAATACAATGGCCGTAATTGCACATCTCCTTCCCCTGCCATTGGGTAATTTAACCATAGGCCTTTTTCGGTATGCTGAATCCGCGGTAAGCAGGAATTTCTTTCCCAGCATTGTCAAATGTGAGTTCTCGTTTATGCTTTTTCAGGAATCCTGCCCCCCATCCCATCATATGTTTGAATAAGCCACGCTAGATATTGTGCAAGAGGTGGGGCTTGTGTAGCTCCGTGCTGCTTACTTGATCCAGTCCAATGAATACATTGTTTCGTATTTTGACGCCCAACCACTGAAAGTATTCTGCAATGCCAGCCACTTCCCCCCGCTCATGCCTCAAGGCTTTCTCCCTATATCGCATGTAGTCGCAGGTCTCATATATCTGCTGCGGATCCCCACTGATCACCTCGCACAGAACCTCACACTTTGGATATCACTTACTGCCTATTCCTTGCCAGGCTACATGCTCAGCATGATGCACAATTCAGGCCGACAAAATAAGAAAACAAAGGCATGTTGTGCCATTTGCACACTCTATTACCCTTTCTTCTTGGGCAACCGGCTGTAATGGTGCCAGGACAAGATTAAAGACAGGCCCAGCGGGTATCCGTATTTGTCTGCCCCTGGGCTTCTTTGGCACGGGCTGACTCGTCAGTGAACCTTTGGGGTACTGGAAGCAATGCCAGAAGCAGGATTGGCATCTTGGCAGGGCTGTTTCTCATCTGCGAAAGGATATTGCTGATTGTCATGTATACTGGAGAGGCTTTCTTATCTCCTGAGAAATTGGTAACGTGCGTCTGGTCAGACAATCCGATAATGGCAACCACTATTGACCCACCGGGGAAACTGTTCTACCAAGGAACCGAATGGGCTGTGAGTACTGGAAACACCTCTCCCAAGACCTGTCAGGACCTATCTCATCCCTGTATATCCCACCACCAGTCCGCTCTATGTATCTCTGAATATAATTGGTCCTTACTCGAATCATTTTCTCATATAGATGAGTAAACTATAACCGAGCTATATGTGACCTGGCGGATCAGGTAGCGGACACAGTCAATAATATTTTGATAATAGAAAGTTGTTGCATGTCGACCATCATCAATACTGGCTTCCACCCACACCAGGTATGCACGAAATGGGTCCAGTAGATCGAGGTGTTGTTGCAAGGTATAGGCTGACCAGAATGATCTGCTATCCGTACCACCCAAATCTTTGGCAATGTGCCCATCAATCTGTGACTTGGCTACCTTGCTCCAGACAAACCAGCTCGTCAAATTTAAGATATCTTCAGATGAAACAGGGCTTCAAGGGTTATCAGTGATAGCCATATTGAGCTCTGTATAGCCAGCTACTTCGCCGAGAGGGCTGCCGGCGCTGTGATTAGTTTCTTGACCAGAAAGGCTCACGCAGACCGGTTGGTGGGAGATGTCTTCTGTGTCTGAAGCGTTGTGCATATCATCTATCACACCACACACTGTATGGATATCGGCCATCTCGAGACCTGGATCGGATTCCTAGTCTGAGTCGGTCATGTTTTCAAGGTCATCACGAACCAAGGTAGGTCATGTCATGGAGGAGGCCGCATCCACAATCGCATTGAGGGATAGAACGATATCAAGGTGTATTGTCTGAAGGCGTTTTCGTATGCAGCAGCTTGTTGATAACGTCACCTGCAATATGGACACTTTGTTGTCTTGGAGGTCATCATGTGTGGTGTTTGTTTCTCTTTCAAGTAGTGTGGCAGATGCGTAAGCAGATCGGCAGGCAGACTGCAGCAGACTTAGTATCTTTCAAAGTGAAAGGTAGGTTTCTTTCAATGGGTAAATGGGAAAACTTCAAGTTTATTTGGTCGGATAATGACCGGGTCCGGATATTCAAGCAGTCAACCGGTATTCACTGTTTAACTTGTGAAACTAATTCTTTGTTAAGAGGATACTAACCCTATTGTGGGCAGACTAAAGAGGTGTGAAAGCATCTTGGCTCTCAGGTTGAGGTTCGCATGCAGCTCTGTTGCGGCTCAAAACCTTATCTGAAGCCTATCTAGGGTATGTCTTTGTACCTTGATCACATGACTTTTAAAGACATCAATATACAAGTTTGTACAAGGTACAATCCTACGAACCCCACTAAAACACTCCTCGTGCAGCCTATATAAGGTCTCTCTTCCCCCCACATCCATCTTCTTTCCACAACCCTTTCCCAAATCACAATCACATCTTCGATCCGCCAGTCCATCCTAACAGGACCCATAAAGCTTAGCACAACCTGTCACTCGTCCGCAGCACTACTAGTATGTTCTCAGCTTATTTCAGATTTACCTATCTGCCTTTCCCTAGCTAATAACCTTCCTTCGCGGCCGTTTACCATCAGCAGAACTCCCTTTACCATCCCCTAGGCCCCCTCTATTTTCATTTTCCGCTCTTCCACAATCCTTTATCCTCAAACGTACCAGAATCTGCTAGCACTCATCTTTCATCCGCTCAAGGTCCTTTTTTGTTTAAAAAAAGCCTCTTTCCGATCCAGCAACCAACCCCCGCCCTGACCACTATTACAATAGCAGCCTCGAAAATTGGCCTCACTTTTGAAACATCGGGAGCCTTTAAAAAGGCCCGCAATGTGAACTGGAATAAGCATATTTGGGGCTTCCCCCAACTACAAACCTATGGTCAGCAGTATAATGCCTGGCTGAAGGCTTTGAAACGTAAGATGGAGCAAGACAGGATCCCGGGGTGTAAGCAGAGTACAGCCGCCCAATGGGCAGCCATCCAGGCATATCGTATTACCCTCCAGCCTGTCAGCTGGAGGTCGGGACTCTGGCAAGTGAATAACCTCTGTGGTGAACGTGTTACCAAATGTCTTGATGTTTTGCTAACGGACATAGCAAAAAACCATCAGCGTATCTTAACCAACAGGTTGAAAGTGCAGCCTATTGCCGCTGTTGCAGTTGTGGACCCCGCCCCCGCAAGAAATGATCGTAAGGTAGCCCCAATCGTCTGCAGTAATGTACCAATTATCCGCTTACAGCTCCTGCAGGTCTCGCTTGTTGGCGCTCTGTGCCTCTCAGTGTGGATCACGCATCCAAAGTTAGGCCAAGCAGCCCACTTCCTGCCAGGATGGACAGAGTCCAGTGGAAAACTCACGAACATGTTTACTGGATGGAGATAACTGAGCACACCTTTGCGAACCTGCTTGCCGGCAGTGACTGAATCTTGTCTCGTGGATTCGGATATTGTATGCTCATTAGTGCAACAGGACAGGGCACACGTTTGCTTGGAGACAATCCTGAGGAGCCGCTGGCACTTGCTAAAATGATCCAAATCACAAATCAAAGGCATCTCTGCATATTCTGGAAATCCGCAAAGCGAACAAATTCGTCCGCTCTTGTGTGCCAAACGCAGCAGCAATACGGAAGATAAAATCTCTGCCCCTGGTAACCTCCAGTTTGACTCACGCAATAACCGGGGTACCGTTTCAGTTGAAAAGTGGCCCGGTAGAGATGAGGAGCTGAACTCTGACGGCCACCAGCCAGAGTCGTCCGCTCCGGCCGCAGGGCGACCCACATCATCGAGGACCACCAGGACCGGTCATACCATAAAAAAGACCAGGCGAACACACCGTATCAATTAAGCGGACGTTGGCGAATCAGCGCCAGGGTCTGATGTCGCTGCTCATCGGGCCCTCAATTTGGCAAAAGCGGAGATCCTGGCCCCAGATTCCGGTCCTACATCGTCTCCTGGTAAGCATGCTTCTGTCCCTTGTGCTAACTTGGGCACTCATCTTTTGAGTTCTATTAGACAAAGACTCGAGACTGACCTAAAGAAAGCACCTCAGACGCCAGCAAATAACATTAGTAAACCCAACCTGGCCATCATGCAAGAGGCTCATGAGCCATACAGTACGGATGAAAGTCCGGAACCCCAGCGGAAGGTGGCCCACTAGGTGGTGGCAATTGATGCCAGCATTGAGGTTGAATGGGACAAACTCGATAAGGAGCTTAATCTGAGTGCGCTATCTGCTGACAGGCCTGGTCCCCCAAAGAGTCCTCTGCCGTTGACTGCCAATCCGGGCCATGCGGTGTCCGCTCCCTCTGAACATGCAAATGTCAGAAGGTTAGCCACGCATCTTTTGATGCTGGCCTCAGCAGGTGAGTAGCCTGTCAACACATGGGCGACCCAAGTTCGTACGCCCGGCATAATCTATTCCCCCTCCGATCCATCTGCAAGCGATGTGTCTGCAGATATTCCCGCAGCTGGAGAAGCCAGACGAGAATTAAGCCATGCCCCTAACTCCCCACCTGACCCAAGTGCATACTCTACACCTGGCCAGTTCCAGTCACCACTACCAGGGTTTTCATCAATTCTATTGGCAAGGTCTACCGTAGTACCGCAGGCAGAAACAGGCATTGGGAGCTGGCTCAAGTCCGTTTCTGTTCTGGCTCACTAGGTCTACCAACAAAGCTCTCCTGCTTCAACCAATGTCGCTAATGTCTGGCTAGCAGAGGGTGCAGGTCCATTTCAAGCAATTTACATATTCTAGGCAGCGATGGACCCTTCGTGTTTTCTTTTTAATGTTTTATTTTTGTTATTTTTATTTTTGTTTCCAGAGTTTGTGTTTTTCTCACTGTTTTCTGACTATTTCTGTTTGGATTAGCCTGATACGTATGGGCTGCTTGCCCTGCTCAGTACACTTAATTTAGTCCTGCGACTATCTCCTGCAGACATTTCCTTGCGGTGTTTTTCATATGGAGTTTAGCCTTTAGAGTTTTGCAAGCAATCCTTGCATTTTTTCCCGCACATTTCTTATTTGGATTAGCCTGCTGCGGTTGCCCAAACCCAATCTAGTCAAAGGACACTTTGTTTCACTGCCTATTTTTCATTTACCGTATCAGCTTCTGGAACCTGCTCTTGGAATCTTCGCCGAGGATTCTTGTTCTTTTCAGTATCTTTTTCATCTGGAATATATTTTCTCTTCAGGCTTTACAGATTTGCTCTTTGGATTTGTGTGGATCATTCTCATTCTTTTCTAGCGCGTTTTTTATTCAGGGTTACCCCTTTCATCGCTATTCCTATCCCCGCTTTACACCTTATATCCCATCTGTTGAGCCTTAGTGGCGGCTTTCACTTTTGGAGATGACCGTCCAGGCTCTATCCCCTAGCCTTACCCACATTTGCTACCGTTCGCTTGGCAGACCTACTCAAACTAGATTAGTCCGTCACTACTGATAAACCTTTTTTCATCACCCTCAAGAATATCAAGTACCAAACCCGCATGTTGCCCCAGTTCAATAGCGGCGCGCCCAAGTTGAAGCTGGACTCTTCAAGTGCAAAAATCCTGTATCTGGTATGAAGTTGCAATCTGGACGCACAGGTGTCTGCCAACACCAGCAAACCTAAAAGCGAGTGATGAACTATGAACGTTCTTAGTTCTTAAGACAGCCGGACGGACCATTTCTACCTTCCAAGTTCACATCCCATATTGTGCCCTTAGCTACACACCAACAGAGGCTTCCTGACACCACCTGCTCACCAACATCATACCCAACAATTCTATTTTATCACTATCCACCTGCATACTATGTCACAACAACAGCGGTGGGTTATGAGGGACCGAACACGTTCATCAAAACCCGAAAGGCAAAGGCAACGAGAGGTGCTCCGCAGACTTTCCAGAGCTCTGGGTTCAGGGATAGATTAACAATAGTACCATCACCCAGTGTTGAGTCTGTGATGGCTGGGTCTGCTGTAGGTTGGAGGAGGGATAGTGTGCTGGAGCTGGCTTCTTCACGACTCAAGGTACCAGAGCCTGTCATTAACCACAGGCTGCAGGTTTTGGAGTCGGCGAATGAGAGTCTGTACTCTAATGCTGGGGAATATGAGGGCCATGATGGCCAGACTGAAGAGAGCAAGGAGAGCAAGAATGAGAACGAGTTAAGCCAGCATGCGGACGATACGGATCATCAATCAGACTGCGGAGTGCAGAGACCAATTTGGCGTTAGTTTCTTAGCTCGCAGCGCTCGATACTGACAATCACCACTGGGAACACCTAGAGTTCTAGAAGGAGGATTAGTTACCCTGGATGGAGAATGCCTGCCCCAGTAAGCTTTAGCCAAAACGGTTATACATCTGCAATTCCCCCCCATTCGCCCACAGTCTAAAATCCAGTTGCCACGCAGGCGATAACCCCAAGTCACCCAGATCGAACAATGCCAGAATTGCATAGCTGAGGAGGACAGCAGGCCAGCAGCAGGCGAAAAATGGCCACAGGGCTTCAGTGTATGATTCTGGACAGAGCCCGTGATCTGATGTGGGACGGGACGATCCTTGTCAATCTATTTCTAGACCCAATTACCCTGACCGAAGAAGTCCGCACATGGTCGAGTAAGGCCCAAACCCAACCAGGCCTTCCCCACTTTGCTGATGCTACTCCGGCCTCACATCACCAGGTAAGTTACCCTTAATCGATAACGGGCATCCCATCCCAGACTAAATGGAGTGGCCACTGGTTACTGATTTGCAGATGCTGGCAAAGTACAGCAAATGCAGATCGGAGTATGTGCATACAGTAAACAAGGGTATAACAGAACTCTATAAGCTCAATAGTGAGAATCCTAGAGCCAGCGCATGAAGAGTGGAATACCTACTGGAGGAGGATAGGTTCATTTGCCAACCTGGCAGCTATGAGGTATCTTTTTCACATTTGTCAGGATTGTTTCTAATCGCCATGAGACTAAATCAATCTGATCCAGCAGACAGCCAATGCCTCTTAGATTCGTAGCACCACATATTCACGACGCGATATTTGCTCAATATAACACCAGCCCGAAAAGGAAGGGCATAACAGATGCCGATTTCCTAGGTAAGATGTATGGCCCGTTTATCTCTCTTACAGTGGCCATATTATGTCATTCACTGCGATGTTAGTGGACTGACATCTTCCTCAATAATATGGCTTTCACACGCGCCTGTTCTGGGGGTAAGAAAAACTATGGGTACTATACTGGCAGGTTTCAAAAGTGTTCAGAACCCCCGACAACCCCACCATCCAGATACTTTTGAAAACCGCCTGTACTCGAATTGTGTGACATGTCAGCTAATAGCTAGATAGCCCTTCTTGAACATCAGACACAATCGTGGCGCAAAACAGGAAGAGTTTGGCACAGTCGAATAATCCGGCGGATTAAGACAACATTGGAGCCTAAAATCACGACAGAGCGGGGAAACTGGCTGGAGAGGACGGTGGGATATGACAATGATGAGGTGCATTGAGACTGGACTTTGGCAGTGATACAGAGCTGGAGGAATTAGAGACGGCTGGTGGCCGCGCAGATTCAGGAAAACACAGTCAGCGCGAGCCGCAGTAAGAACATCAGGGGAATCTGGGTGCACTCATTGGTGCAGCGCAGTTCCGAGAACCTGGGGAGATGGAATCGCCGGTTGAAGAAACTGATCGTGAGGATAGAAAGAATGGTTTTATCACCACTCGCTGATCGTATATATATATAATAAAATTAAGTTAGATTACCTGTCCTAAAAGGGTCAGAAATGATCAAATAATAGTAGTGTACGGGCCAGGCTGGTGTGCAGAAAAGGAATGGGAATGCACTGGCCAGCTCGTTATAAGCCGTGCAAGCATGAGTAAGTCATCTAGCGGGCAATTGTAGGTTCAGTAGGTATGGGAATGTGTCAGGGGATGGCTATAAGCTGGGCAGGCTTGGTTAAGTAATCTAGCAGGCAGTTGTGGGTGAAGCGGCACGGGAATATTTCTGGAGGACTGTTACAAGCCAGGCAAGGCGGTAGGAGCCCCTAAGCGGACATCAAGAGTCTGGGGGTGGACAGTGAGAGGAATACATACCGGCGAACAACATAGGATGTACAGAGCTGAGGAAAGAGCCTAGCGAAAGAGCGAGAGGGTGGAGGACATCTGCCAGATATGGGAGAATACAGGGTGGGATCAGAGGGTAGAGAAGCAAGGGCTGAGGGTATTGGGAGGAAATATGGCGAAAAAATGAAGACTGGAAAACATACGCCGGATATGCAAGAAGACTGAGGGAACCCGGAGGTGGGGGAGAAAACAGAGGTGATGTTGGAGGAGTTCTGAGTAAGAAACAGATTCAGAGGGAGGCTAGTGACGAAGTGAAAGAAGAGAGGGTATCATAGGAGAAAAGCTAGCAGCCGGGCGTGTCTGGGAGGGGGCCTGGCTCTGAGAGGTTGCGGTTGAAAGGCCTCCGCAGAACGGCAGTATGGGAACATGGACTTTAGGTGCAAAGGGTGGAAGAGGCTGGGCGCTGCAGGAAGGGTTTCTGGGGGAAGTGGGGTCTAAGGCGTCTGGACGCAAAAGGGCCACGTCCAATTGATCGAGATGCTACCTGTGGCTTCTGGATGCATTGGAGGCGGCCCTTTCACTTCCAGATGGAATAACCCACTGTGGGCGCACCCAGAACTCGAGTTTACATTATAAGACCCTGGAACGTCCAGCCCACAGGGTGAGCGGAGAGAGATGGGGCTCAAGATAACTTTTTTTGCTGATGTACCACTGGCTCCCAAGTGTGCACCCTCACTAGCAACCAACCTTGGCTCACCTGCCAGCCTCCCAGTACTGCCTGGTTGTTCACCTTCCACTATCTCAAGGTCTCTTGTGATTCTTCCTTCCATTGTCATGTCTGAATGCTGACTTGTAAGTACTTTGCACTATTGGTAATGTGTTCAGATCCGATCAGACATTTCTCTTGTTTTGTTCTTTTACGTACATCTTACACTATCTCTCTCTTTTTCTTACTATTTTCAGTATGTTACCCTACAGAATTCTCCAGGTCCTAAAAGCATTGTTTCAGACCTTGACCAGGTGCCTGTTGTCATCCAGGTGTCCAAAACCTTTCACATAACATATATTAACAGATTTAACAGGCACCTAGGTCTCCATGGGCAAACCCTCTATTAGGGCACATATCAACAGTAGTCAATTGTATCAGGGAGTTTCAAGTCACATATTTGAAGCCCCCCAAAAATGGGGTTCGGTAAAGTGATCAAGTTTTGGTATATATCATACTTGCAGAAAAAGAAAAAGTCTGTTCCTGTACTCGTTCCCGGCATGGAGAACCTGAACATTTGGATCCGAATTTAGTATGGGCGCTCAGATACGCACAGACAATTTGCCATACAAAAATTTTATCCCTGTGTTCAGGTTCTACATGCTGTAAACATGTCAGGGCTAAGGGGTGAGTGGGTTTAGAAGATGCATTACTAAAGGTCAGGAACAGACTTTTTCTTTAGGCAAGTATAATACTGTAACAGTAATAAGACGAGATCAACAAATAGGAGGACTTTGTGAACACTACAACAATTTGTATATCGTAGTTGTCAAATTTTCTTCCTACAATTGCTTTGCCTAAGGACTACCTTACTGAACATTTTTGCAATCTTCGACTAAGAAGTTGAGGTATCATACCTTTTACTCATGTGTCTGTGCCAAGAATAGGAATCTCTTTTAGAATAGGTTCTCCAAACCCATATAGAGGATAGCGTTGAGGCCCCTTTTCCAGATGAGAATCATGGGGTAAAGCTTATTTGCATTGATATCCTCATGTGAATCAGATGTTGTTTTCCTTACTCTTATCCACTTATACGTCATGTGTACAGTGTCTTGTAGAATATTCAAAACCAATCTAATTTCTACAAAAGATAATGGCCCCTCTTGTAGCCTTGGAGATGCTTCTCCCTTTGTCATTCTGTTTTTTATATTAATTTAAAGTCTTGGGTTTCTCACAACGCAGAATACTTACTTCCTATGATAAGAATAATCAATGCTGGTCCACCGGAGTTCACAAAATGTCCAACCCTGTGGTTCGTCATGGGGTTGTTTTGGTATGTGGCCTTACCAGCTACCGGAAATTTTCCTCACTTTTTCAAACAGCTCGAACACTATACTTTTTATGGGCTAGTGGGCGCTATTCCAAAAGAGGTGCTTATTCTGGCGCGGAGACATGAGTACTTATTGGCGGTTGATGGTAAGGCTCGGGTGCTTAATCTGCATTGAAGTATTGTCTCCTTACCAAAACTTAAACTGTGATCTTGGCTCGTTACCAACCTCTTGATCTCCGTCTCTACCTGAGAAAAATGTATTGTGTAGTAAGGTAAAGTTACAGTAAATTAACTGTTTTTGTGTAGGCCAAGCTTATCCGAAACGCCACAGTTAGCTACTTTTCGTCAGCTTTTTTAACTTTGAAAACCCCTAGTATGATAGAACATCGCAACAAGTGCACTGTGAATCACATGCTCCGTTATTGCCCTGGGCTACGAGTCAACTCTGGCCACCTCAAGCACGGCACACCTCCACACTTCGCGGACTCTCGTGAGGGCCAGAGTATCGTGAAGGCTCTTTTAGGGAAACCTTCAGTGAATATCAATTCTCAGGATTGCCTTAGGGAGACCCCATTGCATCGGGCAGCTAAGCTGGGGCGCAAGGGGGTGGTGGAGTTCATCGCGAAATGGTATGCAGATTACCGCCTGAAAAATTACGATGGCAATTCCGTGGCAATGTTGCTGGGCCAGCTATCAGGAGGATGATAGAGACATATCTCTTGCAATTCTTTCATACTGTCATGATACTATAGGAGGTCTTCCGTCAATAGCACAGTGCGATTGGCTGGATTTCGAGGATGTTGAGTCCTTTTTTCCTATTTTTCAGAATTTCTGGAAGTAGCTCTTGTGTTGGGGTTGATTGTGGGGGTTTCGGGAGCACAGAGGATTGTTCTGGAGCGATTGTGGCTTACCGGGAGTGTTCTCTGTGCATGTTTTTCTTTTGTCTTCACCGAGGTGTGCTGGGGAATCGGGACATGAGTGGCGGTAAAAGGATGTATGGTGATATATCGAAAGGCTAGAATACATTTGCTATATTTCGTACACCTTCCTATCTCTACCATTAGCTTTAAAAAGAGTGAGATACGGTAGTAAAGTGTGTGACTTTGCCGGTACCTCTCCCACCTCCCCCACCATTTTTCGAAAATGCAAAGTGAATCGACTCATTTTACCACGGAGCTATTGACAATCATCCTTGAGTACACTCAGGCACTCGAACGTGGGGGTGAGGAATGGGCGACATTATCGTTTATTTGGCTGGGATAATTCCACGAAGCTGTATGATCATCTGATCAGAAGTATCATCGTCTAGTAATATTCCGAATTACCCACTCATAGTCATATTCCAGGTTGCTTTTGCCAAGTCCCACAATTCTATGCGTATTATATAAGCCTAATGAATTCACTATGAGAGCTAATTTCAAATACGGCACCATACTAGAAAGCAGATAATAGAACGTGCAGACAAGCCTATAGCTTCAGAATGCGCATCCTCTACAACAATAAACAAGCTCAAATTCCACCGAGGAAGTCAAGATAGAGAAAGAAAAAATGCAAGAAACTGGAAAAAGAGAAAAGAACGAGCAAGAAAACGGCGGGGGAAAAGAGTATGAGAAAAAAGATTATCACATCCCCTACCCCTTAGAGCCCGTTTGACTACAGCTGTTCCTTTCCGTTAGGAGACTGTTTCTGCTGTGAAAATGACCTCTCCGTTTTGAAACGGAAGGAAATGGGTCATTTGTATAGGGAGAACGGAACGGAACTGTTGTAGCCAAACAGGCTCTTATTGTGAATCACCGACGCTTCGATTGATAGCAAGATCTTGACGTCTCAAGGACAACAACTACATATCTGGAATTCATCACTTCTCGCATAAAGGGCAAACACGAATAATCTGGAAAACGGAGAACGAAGTAGGAGCCGGGTGTGAATTGAAGAAGTGAGGAAGAAGAAAAGGGAGGGAAGAAGAAGCGTTAGGAATGGAGAAAGAGAGGTGAAGCGGAGGAAATGGAGGGGACGGACGTGAAGTGGTCAGGGGAGGTTGGACAGAGAGAGAAGAGATGCAGCGAATGTTATCGTGGAGAAAGAGAGTATTGAAAAGGAAGAAGTTAGAATGTAAAAGTTTCCCGAGCTATGTATATAAGGGTGTTTGTTTCCCTCCTCAGTGTGACGACAAGTATCAAGATCAAGACATCCTCTTCCAATATCTACCTCCCTTCCACGCAGATAGTCTTTAGTTTTTTTTTAGCTCCTACCCACACATTTCACCAAGAGACTCCCTCCCCTAAACGCTCACCGCCCTAAACCCCTTTCATAATTCTACCTCCTTGGGGTCATCCTATCGCGCTCGGGGCGGCACGGAAAACAATTCAAACATACTCCCTTTGAGACCCCCAGACTGTTGGGCTCTTGCTTTTAACTTAGAACGAAAAGATTCCTCTTCCTCAGGGCTAAGGGTGGGATGTGCCCCTTGCCAAGAGCCAGGATCACTGATGTACGAGTCTCTATATGCCCGCTCTTTCAGATGTACACAGTATGCCTTATATACCTTGGCTACCAAACCCTCCCGCACACCTCCCACCTCGGGCATCCCCCAAGGCCAGCACCATTTCACCGGCGAGCTTCTTGTATAAAACCCACGTCCGTCTAGTTCGTTGAAGGCCTGTATCCAGTGGTAGCAGGCACTGCAGCTGGGCTTAGAAACCGCTATGTAGTTAAATGGGGGAACATTGTCCCACCTACTACTAGACTTAGTTCCGAGTTGCTGAATTAGTGAACATTCGCTGTGGACTGGGCACATGTCCGGTAGTGGCTGATATATCGTCGAAAGATTCAATGCTACTGTGTCCTGCCATTCAGAGGGCTGAATACATAGAGCATGCAAAACGGACAGCCATTCCCCCTGATCTGGGAAATTCCACGGTACAAGTCTGCGGCACAACCCTAGAAATGGACATGGTGCATTGTAAGGTGAACCGAAGGCGGGGAGAACGAGCAAAAGAAAGTAGCGCACTAATATGACACGAAAGAGAACCGAGCTTTTCTAGCGCACGTCGAAGTGGGAAAGGCCCTTGACCTTTGGGACCAGTATCTAGTAGAGATGTGAACTCAGATCAGCAGCTAGAAATCAAGCCTACGGTAAAAACTAGAATAGGGGCGAAATGTGCTAGGGCGTTGGAATTTTCCTCCTCCACTACTGTAAAAACCGAAATAATTAGGCATGGCACTAGGACATCCAGAATTGCCCTTTTGGATTAGGGGGAGAAAGCACACTGCGAAGATTCTCTTTCAGCCCTCATCTGAGACAGCAGACCTTACTAGGAGAGGCAACTCCAATGTCCTAGTGTGATGCCCAATTATTTCAGTTTTTGCGGTACTCGGAGGGAAAACTCTGCAAACTCAGGCCTCAGTTGAGGCAACTACAACGTCCTAGCATATTATTCCCCAATTCATGCCCGTACGGTAAGATGGAGCAGAAGAGAATACCGTTTAACTCGTAAGCCAAAAGCTCACAGCGGAATTTGTTATTATGAGCCAAGATAGCTTCCAGACCCCAGCAGTGTTCCCAACCGTCCCGTCCGGACGCCAGGGCCCTGGCGTCCTATAGTCCCGTCCGTCCCGGGCAGGGTGGGTAAGGACGGCCGGGCACGGCGTCCGTCTTTTGTAAACACCGCAGGACTGTA
>Ga0307513_10002793_pt1 | contig 23965 bp, 16 predicted proteins | sample 15_EM_MG_FD_202174 | JGI IMG/M metagenome (GOLD analysis project Ga0307513, IMG submission 202174) | Populus trichocarpa ectomycorrhiza microbial communities from riparian zone in the Pacific Northwest, United States - 15_EM | ecosystem: Host-associated > Plants > Roots > Unclassified | place...
CCCCGGCGGTTCGGGTGGTACGACCCGCCGGGGAGCGTGCGCGGATCAGTGAACGCGACTGATGCCCTTGCGCAGGGTCGTCTTCACGGCCGCCCGCGCGGCCGGGTCGGCGCAGACGATCGCCTTGAGGTCGAGATTGCGGCGACGCAGATCATTGAACGTGCGCGACACGCCGGTCAGCGGATCGCCGACGGTCGTCCCGGTGAGAAAGCCCGATAGACCCGCTTCGCTGCCCGGGAACCGCGGCGAGATCTGCAGGAATGGCGTGCCGGTCTCCTGGAGCGAGTGGCAGCCATTGCAGGTGTTGAGCGCGAAGTGGTGGCGCGCCTCGGGGTTGACGCCGGGCGCGAACCAGCTGTTGAGATCGTTGAACACGGCGCCGGCCTGGAAGGGCTGATCCTGGAACACGGTCGGGACCGTATGGGTCTCGGCGATGATCGCGGCCTCGTTGGCATTGATGTAGGCCGCGAGCCTGCTGCTGTTGTCGAAGCTGCGGTCCGGCGTCAGGTCGATCGTCGCGGGCTCGAGCTGACCCGAGCTGGCCGACAGGTGGAACTCGCGGAGCTCCCAGATGCCGTTGGCGCCGAGCGAGATCTCGTCGGTGCGCACCGCGTTGATCGCGTTGCCGTTCGGATGGTCCGGGCGCGCGCCGCGGCGGACGAAGCGCTCGGTGATCGCCTGCAGCGCCGCGTTGTAACCCTCGCCGAACGCGAGCGAACCGAGGCTGTGGAACGAGTTGGCCCAGTCGAGCACCTCGGCGTCGCTCGCGGCCGGCAGCTTGTACTCGAAGATCAACGTGGCCTGGAGCGGGAAGCCGCCGGACTCGAACGCGAACACGAAGCGGCCCTCGCCGGCGTCACCGCGGGAGAGGTTGCGCAGATCGAAGCGATTGACGATCGCCTGCAGCCGCAGCGGCGGCCTGGTGAGGTCGAGCGCGCCGCCCGGCGTGCGCGGCCAGCTGTCGAGAATGATGCCCTGCACGCCGGGTCGCCCGGCGATGGTGAACCCGTTGATCGTCTGATCGGTGACCATGCTGGACAGCATCGCCTCGACCATGGCCGGCGCCGCCTCGGGCGTGGTCGCCATGTTCTCGACGAGGTGCTTGAACGTCCACACGCCGTTGCGCGGATCCGTGGAGCCGGTAGCGAACTGCGTGCGCACCGGATCGTCGACCACCGAGACGTGCTTGATCATGAGCTCGCGCCCGGTGTTGACGTTGCACCCGGTGGGATCGGTGGGCTCGGCGACGTCGACCGAGAAGATATCGGCGCGGAAGAAGCTCGACCGCGGCTCGCTGACCGACACCTGGAACGCGAGGCTGGTTCCGGGGTCGAGACCTTCGTCGGGCGTCGCGGTGATCGTGAAGTGGCCCGTCGCACCGGGGGCCACGGGCGGGCTGCTCGCCGGGGGGAACGGCGGCGGATCGAGCGTGAGCCCGCTGCTGAACGGGAAGGCCGTGACCTCGACGGTCAGCGGCCCGCACGCCGCGAGGTTGTTGTTGGTGATCGACATGTCGAGCGTGGTGGGGACGCCGGCGGGCGTCGGCGCCGGGTTATTCGGCGTGAACGAGATCGACGGTGCCTGCGGCACGCACGTCAGCCCGAACACCTCGCCGGCGGTGAGCGCGTGCGTGGCGAACAGCGTGCTGTCGATTGCGCCGGAGAACCGACGCTCGGATCCGTCATTGCCCATCAGCAGCGGTCCGGCCCCGACCGGTATCGTCCCGGCCACCGCGAGGGTGGTGACCTCCAGGCCATCGACGTACAGCCGGGCCGTGGCGCCGTCGTACGTGCCGGCGACGTGCTGGAACACGCCAACCTTGGCCTTGCTGGGCGAGGTCACGCTGATCGCACGGCCGGCGCCGAGGCTGATGACGAGCTGGAACTTGCCGGCGTTGAGCAGGAGCGCGAACGAGCTGGTGTCCTTGTCGCGCTTGCGGAACAGCGTCTTGGTCCCGCCGATCGCCGTCGGCTTGAACCAACCCGCGACGGTGACGCCGTTCTCGAAGGTGAAGGTCGGCTGGTCGGGGACATAGACGATATCCTCCTTGACCGCGATCGCCACGGCCGGCGTGCCCTGCACACCCGTCGTGCAAGCGACGCCCACCGAGCGAAAGGCCGTGTTGAGCGAGAACGAGTCTGCCAGGTTGGTCCGCGTCGGGCTGCAGTCGTCGAAGCTCCACGCCCCGGTCACGTCGTTACCGGGCGGCGTCGTGCCGCCGTCGATGGGCGGCGGCTCGCCGGCGTCGGGAGGCGCCGTGCCGCCGTCGACGGGCGGCGTCGTGCCCGCGTCGGTCGGCGGCGTCGTGCCGCCATCGATGGGCGGCGGTGGAGGGGGCGGCGGTGGAAGACCGGCGTCGGGCGGCGGCGGCGGCGGACCACCGGCGTCGGGCGGCGGCGGGACACCGGCGTCGGGCGGCGCCGCTGGCGCGGCGGTGAGGCTGCCGGACGAGAGGTGCGTGAGCGGCTCGTCGTGAAGCAGCGCCTGAAGCGCCGCTTGCTCGTCGTCGTCGCCACCTTGTGACGCACAGCCCCCGACGCCGCCCAGCGCCACCAGCGCCATGGAGGCCACCCCGATCGACCATAGATTGAATTTCACAGATACCCTCGCTTGCGATTTGAACCGCGCCTGGAACAACGCCAGGCACTCCCGCAGATCGGCGATCGCCCATTCACGGCATGACCGCGTGAATGAGTCCTCGAGTCGCATGCGACCAACCCATGGAGTGCCCACACATGATCGTGCGCAGCCAGATAACCTCAGCGCGCGGCGGCGATCCACCAACAGCATCTGATCGGGAATTGCCGCGTCATCTTTGCCAGATCACGCGACCGGGTTGGCACACTCCCGAGCCCGGGCGCTTGCCGTCGCGCGCCGCCGCGTGCGCGAGGCCACGCTGTAGGTCGGATGACCGAGTCCGCCACACCTCACTGACCACTCGACGGACAGCCGATCTTCGGCTGGCCCCGAGGAGCAAGGCTCTACAGCTTCTGGGCGCTGGGCGCGAAGTCGGGGAAGTCCATGCACACGCGATGGTCGGCATCGACGTCGTTGCACGCGCGGAAGAAGTGCGGGCCACCACCGGCGTCCACGGCACCGGCGATGCCGTAGCTACCCTGGGCCGGCGCGCCCGCGACGATCGCCGCGTCGAGATCGTAGCCGAGCGTCACGATCACCGAGTCCGCCTCCGCGAGCTCGAGCGGCGGATCGAACGCGAGGCTGCTCCGGCCGCAGTCGCCGGACGCGAACGGCTGTTCGGCCGTCATCCCGGGGCCGCGCCACATCAGCGTCGGATCGGCGGGGACGGTGGCGGCGCCGTAGGCCTTGCACATCTCGATGCGCGCATAGCGGTAGCTGCCGGGGGTGATCACGGCGGCCTGCGAGTTGAGCTCGGCGTTGACCTCGGCGGTGGGGCGCGCGAGATCGAAGTAATCAGTGATGCGCGGGCCGCCCGCCGGCTCGGCGAAGCCAGACACGTTGCAGCCCGAGATATCGCCCTGGCACTGCGGGTTGAGCCAGATCATCTCGGTCGCGCCGACGTTGTTCATCGTCACGGGATCGACGTCCTCGGCGAGGTACGCCGCGATCAGCTTGAGCCTCAGCACGGTGTCGCCGGCGGCCGCGATCGTGCGCGCGGACGCGGTGTCGTTCGACAGCTGCAGGTGCACGCTGGCACCTCCACTACATCCTGCGACCGCGAGCAGCGCTGCGAGCTTCATGTGCATGGCTCGTGGATCGGCCGCGAAGGGCGTGCCGTGTACGTCGCGGCGCGGCCTACATCAGCGCACGCGGCGATCGTCGTCGGGTCAGAACATGTAGCGCGACAGCCACGCACGGCCGGCGCCGGCGGTCACGGGACGGCCGTGAACACCGCCTCGAGGCCGAAATGATCGGAGGTGAACGTGCCGTCGAGCTCGATCGCCGCGGTGCCGACGAGCTCGATCGACCGCGCGCGCCAGCGCGAGCCGCGGGCGAAGATCCGATCGATGCGCTTGTGCGCCGGGTTGCTGTTGACCTGCAGCCGCATGAGGTTGATGTCGGTGTCGACGGTGTAGCCGGGTTCGCCGGGGCGCAGGACCGGCCAGGTATCGACGAAGCCGGGATCGAGCGCGGCGTTCTCGAGCGGGTGGTCGGGCTCGAAGTTCATGTCGCCGGCGAGCAGCACGTCGGCGTAGCGCTGGGCGAGCGCCGGCTGGATGATGCGGAGCTGGCTGGCGCGCGCCTGCGCCTCGTCCCGTGTGCTCTCGAGGTGGACGGTCGCGATCGCGAGGCCGCAGGCCAGCTCGGCGGTGAGCAAGCGGCGCCCCATCCCGCTCGGGAGGTCGATGAGGGTCATCCAGCGGATCGGCAACCGCGACAGGAGGACGACGTCGTAGCGGTGGAGCTGGCGGGTCGAGACCTGGTAGCCGGCGCGGACCCAGGGCTCCTCGAGCAGCGGGACGAGCAACTCCTCCGTGACCTCCTGGAGCGCGATCACGTCGGGCCGGCGGCGCTCGAGCTCCGCGAGCAACGCGGCCCGGCGCTCCTCGAACATGTGGCCGCCGAACCAGACGTTCCAGGTCAGCAGGCGAACGTCGACCGGTGCGGAGCGCTCGACGAGCGGCGCCTCCTCCCAGCGCCCGGCGGTGAACGCGAGCGGCGTGAACGTGAAGCGCTCGATCGTGGGCATGGTCGCCCCAGCTTGCATCGCGTCGCGCCGGCTGGGAAGCAACCCGCGTCCGGTAGCTGGCACCGCCGGGCCGCGCGCCCGCGCTCGTGGCCATGGATCGAGGCAAGACTCGGCCATGGCGCGCGGCGCGGCGAATCGCAGGACCAGCGCGTGAGGCGATCGCGCGCCGTATCGCAGATTCGCGCCCAGGCGATCGCCCGGGCGCCGCCGCGCGCGCCGTGGCTGCCGCCGCTCAACGCGCTGCACACGTTCGAGGCCGCCAAACGTCACGCGAGCTTCAAGAACGCGGCCGCCGAGCTGTGCGTGACGCCGTCCGCGATCAGCCGGCAGATCACGCTGCTCGAGGGCCACCTCGGCGTGGCGCTGTTCGTTCGCGGCGCCGCGCTGCAGCTGACCGCCGTCGGCGCGCGCTACCTCGAGGTCGTCCAGGCGTCGTTCGCGGCGCTCGCCAAGGCCACCGAGGTCGCGCGGACGGCGCGCGGCTCGCCGATCGTGCGGATCACCTGCTGTGGCGACGTGATCCGCGGGGCCGCGACGGTCTGCCACGCCAGCCGTCCGGGCGCGACGCAATACAGCGCTTGCATCATGACGCCAGCCTGCGCGGCGCCGCGCCGCGCGGCCAGGCAAACGACAACGCCGCAGCGCGCGGTGCAGAAAACGCAATCACCGCGCGCCCTGGTTTCTGGGTCAGTCCGGCGGGATCTGGCCATTCTTGGCCACCGGGACGAGCAACGCGACCGCCTCGTCGAGGATGACCGGGATCTGCGCGAGGTTCACGAACAGCGGATTGAGGTGCTGCAGGACGACATTGACCGGCGCGATCTTCACCGACTGCACGGCCGCGAACTTCTCGAGATCGAGCCACTGCACGACGTTGCGCACCGCCGCGGGGATCATCTGGCCATTCTTGCGCACCGGCACGCAGAGCTGGCGCGGCTGCGGCCCGAGCGTCATCGGATGCGGCGCGATGCCGACGAGCTGCGGGTTCAGCTGGGTCAGACCGACCGCGAACTGCGGGTGCTGTTGCGCGTCGAGCTGCCAGCACGCGAGGTCGAAGAACTGCACGAACGCCAGCACCGCCGGGGGCGGCAGCACGCCGTTCTTCGCCACCGGCACGCAGAGCTGCGCCGGCCGCTCCAGCGTCACCTGGTGTTGCGGCAGGTTCGCGAGCACCGGGTTGAGGTGCGAGAGCACGAGCGGCTGCGGGTTCGCCAGCGGCGCCGCGTCGACGCGATAGCACGCGAAGTCGACGTGCTGGATGAACGGCAGCGCCGCCGGTGCGGGCGCGCTGTTGTTCTTGCGCACCGGCACGCAGGTCTGCGCCAGCTCGCGCACGGTCACCTGCTGCGCCGGCAGCCCGAGCGCGATCAATACCGGATTGAGATGCGTCAGATTGACATTGATATTCAGCGCCGGCCCCGGCGTGCGATAGCACTCGAGATCCAGCCCGCGCGCCATCGCGATCGGCGTTGGCAACGCCTGCGCCTGCGCCTCCTGCGCCGCCAACCCTCCCAGTAGTCCGACGAGCCCTGCAACAACTTGCTTGATCATGCGCCACCTTCCTTGTCCCGGGCTTGGTGCCCGTTGCGCACCTCGAGCACGCGCTGTGCCTCGCGCGCGCCCGGCCAACTACCAGATCTTCCGAGCCGCGACCCGCGCCGTCGCCGCGCGCCCGCCGCATCGGCGCGCCGTTTCAGCGCTGCACCCGGGCCAGCTCCCAGCTGGGTTATGCTGGCAACCATCGCCATGCTGCCGAACTGGAACGTGCCGTTCCGCGCGCTGGTCGACGCCGCCCCCGATGGCCTGGTGGTGTGCGACGCGACCGGAGGCATCGTGGTGGCGAACGCCGAGGCCGAGCGCATGTTCGGCTACGGCCACGACGAGCTACTCGGCAAGTCGATCGAGCTGCTGCTGCCCGAGCGTGTCCAGCGCCACCACCACCACCACGTCGCGAGCTACACCGCGGCGCCGCGGCTCCGCCCGATGGGAGGAGACCTCGACCTGCGCGCGCGGCGCAAGGATGGCGCCGAGTTCCCGGTCGAGATCAGCCTGTCGCCGATCACCTCGGATCGCGGGCTCCTGATCATCGCCGGCGTGCGCGACGTCAGCGAGCGACGTCGCCTCGAGCACGAGCACAAGCGCAGCTCGGCGTACCTCGCGTCCGCGGTCGAGGCGGTCCAGGAGGCGTTCCTGCTGTTCGACGAGCACGATCGCCTGATCTTGATGAACAGCGCGGCGCGCGCGCTGACCGGCCAGGCCAGCGATGCGCCAGTGATCGGCCGGCGGTTCGAGGACCTGCTGCGCGACTCGCTCGCCGCCAAGGCCTACGACCTCGGCGCCGAGGATCCGGAGAGGTTCTACGCGCGCCGGCTCGCCTATCATCACGCGCCGTCCGGCGCGATCGATCTGCGGACCGTCGATGGCCGCTACCTGCGGATGACCGATCGCAAGACCGCGGAGCACGGCACGGTCACGATGATCGCCGACGTCACCGGCGACGTCCAGCGCACCGCCGAGCTCGGCGCCGCGCGCGAGCAGGCCGAGGCAGCGAGCGCCGCCAAGAGCGAGTTCCTGTCGTCGATGAGCCACGAGCTCCGCACGCCGCTCAACGCGATCCTCGGGTTCGCCCAGCTGCTCGAGCGCGATCGCAAGCGCCCGCTCGACGACCGCCAGCTCGAGCGCGTCGGCTACGTGCTGCGCGGCGGCGAGCACCTGCTGCGCCTGATCGACGACGTGCTCGACCTCGCGCGCATCGAGGCCGGCCGGATCGCGATGTCGTCGGAGCCGGTCGACGTCGGCGACCTGCTCGCCGAGGTCGCCCACACCCTCGAGCCGATGGCCGCGCGCGCGCAGATCGAGCTGGCGGTCGAGCCCGTGTCGCCGGACGTGCCGTCGGTGGTGGCCGACCGGACCCGGCTCGCCCAGATCCTGATGAACCTCGGGTCCAACGCGATCAAGTACGGCAAGCCGCTCGGCCACGTCACGCTGCGCGCGGAGCTCGGCGCGAGCGCGCTGCGCATCGTCGTGATCGACGATGGCGTCGGCATCCCGGACGACAAGCGCGACGTGATCTTCGAGCCGTTCCAGCGCGCCGGCCAGGAGACCGGGCCGATCGAAGGCACCGGGATCGGGCTCACGATCAGCAGGCGGCTCGCCCACCTGATGCACGGCACGATCGACTTCACGAGCGACATCGGCGCGGGCTCGCGGTTCTGGATCGAGCTGCCCTTGCACCGCGCGACGGTCGCGCCGCGCGGACCGCGCGAGCCCAGCGCGCGGGCCGCCGCGCGGGACGCCGCGAGCGCCGCCCGCCTCGTGATCTACGTCGAGGACAACCCGTCGAACATCGCGTTCATGCGCGACGTGATCGACCAGCTCCCGGGCGTCGAGCTGATGTCCTCGCCGACCGCCGAGATCGGGCTCGATCTGATCCGCCGCCACCTGCCGAAGCTGGTGATCATGGATATCAACCTGCCCGGGATGAACGGGTTCGAGGCGCTGAACCGGCTGCGCGGCTGGCCCGAGACCCGCGAGATTCCGGTCATCGCGCTGTCGGCGGCCGCGCTCGCCAAGGACACGACGCGGGGCGAGTCCGCGGGGTTTCACCGCTACCTGACCAAGCCGGTGAAGCTCGACGAGCTGATGGACGTGCTCGAGGAGCTGCTCGACGGCACGCGCGCCCGCCGCTGACCTCCGATCGCCCCGGACCCTCGAGGCACGGGCCGCGGTGGGTGGGATGTGCGTCGAGGACATACGCCGCCGACCGGCGGCTGACAGCAAGCTTCGCACGGCGCTTTACTGAGTGTCTGGACTACCCGATCCGTACTCCACATCTTCAGCAGAGATGAACTATCGTGTTCCTCAAGCCTCGAATGGGAGTTTCATGACCAGAGCCGCACTTTATCTCGCCGTGATGTGTTCCGCGTGTGTCGCCGCGGACGACTCGTCGGTCACCGTGACCAGCCAGGAAATGATCAGCCTGAACGGGACCAGCCTGACGGGCGTCACGTTCCTCGGGACGACGCCATCCGGTGGCGCGCTGAACAGCAGCACGCTGCTCGGTGTGTCGACCAGCGGCAACGCGCAGACCGGCGCGGCGATCACCACCGGGCCGAGCACCGCGCCGCCGTGGACCGGCGCCGCGCTCGTCGGCTCGACCTGGAGCGCCGTGTCCACGAACAACGTGATGGTCAAGCTTCGCGTCGACAGCGCGCAGGTGGGCAGCGCGCCCAACACCGAGCTGTGGGCCTACGGCGTGTCCTATCAGACCACCTCCGGCTGGCAACCGCTGTGCGGCCTCGACGCCGCGAACCAGCCGATCAAGGCGGTCACCGTCGGAGGCGCGTGGGGCGCGGTGACCGGTGACACCGCGAGCTACGCGACCAACGCGAATCGCTTCACGCTGGCCTGCCGCACGAAGACGGTGGCAAAGTGCCTCGAGCTTGGCTACAAGCCCTACAAGGGATACATCGGCCAGATGGTGGCGTGCGTGCGGATGCTGCGCGCCGACTACTGCGGCACCGGCGTCGCTCATACCGTCGATGGCACCAGCCTGAATATCTATGACAACGTGGGAATCCAGCTCGACACCGCGGCATGGGCCCCCGAGGCAGAGTGGACGGCGAGCGGCGCCCGCTGCGTCAATAGCAATAATGCTCTGCGTTACGAGATGGTGCGCGCCAAGGACCCCGGCTGCACCAAGCCGCAGCAGTCCGCGACGTGCGGCACGACGTTCGCCAACGGCGCGCTGATCATCGACGAGCTCGCGAACTAGCCCGCTTCGCGGCCCCGGGGCCGCGGCCAGCGCCGGCTGATCTCCGGTAGGCTCCGGTGGCCATGGCGGTCGACGAGCACAGCGAGGCGATGGAGGGCAGCCGGGCGTTCCTCGCGCGCGCGAGCGCAGCGATGTCCCCGACGCATACGAGCCGGAGTGCACGAGCACGAAGCCGTGCACGGCGCCCTGGGCGTCTGCGAGTTCGCGTCGATGACCTGCGTGCAGTGCGGGGCCCGAAAGAACGACTGCACCTATCGACGCCGACGTCGATGTTGTTCCCTTCGTCTCTGACGCGTGCGAGCTCGACGACGAGACCCGGCCCGCCGATGATGGCTCCGCGCGAGTCGACTGGCGGATCGGCGTCGGTGCACGTCAATCGTGCACAACAACACAGCCAGCGTGTAGCGCATCGGAGAGAAAGTTCCGCAGCGACACCGCATTGATCATGACCTCACCGAGTGCGTGGGTCTTGCTCTCTTGCGAGCGGTTGGTCGTGAGGTCCATACCGGGGACCTCGCGCGCTAGCTCGTCGAGACGTGCCGGCGGAACTCGCCAGTCGTGATCGACGATGCCGGCCGCGACGATGGCGTCGTCGACGCTGTCGATCAGTTGCACAAGTGTAGCGAGATCGTCGCTAGAGAATCGCGTGTAGTCGTCAGTCGCATCGGAAGCACGGTCCTTGAGCGCGGCGATGGAGTCCCCCCGTGCGGGATCCACTAGTCGCCAAAGAGCGATCGTCTGCTCGAGAAACTCCCAACCGTAGCGTGATTCATCGACGACCTCGGCGTCCTCGAGAGACGTGGAGTCAGGCGGGAATCGAACGGCGTAGAGAGTCATGGCTTCACGGGAGCTGGGGTGCTCTTGAGCAGCTCTTTAGACAAGTTTTCGAGATCGGTCGCAGTTACGCCCAACGAATTGTCGAAGCCCTTGAGGGCCGGACCGCGAGAGGACTTCGAGGCGAAGGCATCGCTGGCGAGATCGAGCTCATCAGCAATGTCGCGCCCGCCGACTTCCAGGCGAAGCTTCTTGGCGCCGCTGGCCCCGTCCTTGAACAGCTCGCTCTGAACATTGAGCTGCGACTGAGCCTTGGCATCGGTGTCGAGGACTCCGGTCTTTATCTCCTCGCGCGAGAGAATCTTGCTTCTGGCACCGTCAGGATTGCGCTCGACCAGCATCATGTCGACCTCGGCGCGCTGCATGTAGAGACCGTCGTCGCGTTCGATTAGACCATCGATCTTCCGCCCGGGGTGCTTGGTCTTCCACTCCGCGAGTGTCTCCTCGGGCAGCTTCTCATAGATCTTCATGCTGTCGATCACCTCCGCGTTGGGACGCATGGCTTGAGCCTCGGCCTTGAGAATCTTGGCCATCAACTTGTCGCGCAGGGCGGAGACTTTGTCCTTGGGTTTCTTGCTTGCGTCGTCGACGATCGCGCGGATCTCCGGATCTCGCATCAGGCCCTTGTCGGCGATCTCCTGCTTCAGCTCCTGGACGCGCACCTTCGATTGCGCCTTGGTCGCGGCGACCTCCTGCTCGGCGCGCACCTCGGCGCGCACCTTGGCGCGCGCCGCTTCAAGGTCGCCGTCGAACATGGAGCGCTGCTCTACTGGCGTCTTGCCGTACTTCATCTTGTTGAGCTTGGCGACCTCGTCTGGGGCGAGGCCCTCCTCAAGCTTCGCCAACCACGCCGCCGGCTCATCCGGCTCATCGAGCGACTTGGCAGCGGCCTTCTCGGCAGCGCTATGGTGCGCCCCCGGCGTTGAGTCATGGTGACCAGCCGCTGGCATTTTGGCACCTGCGCCGGTGCCAGCGATTGCCTCGTCGCCGATGCCTTTGACACCGAGCTCTTCGCCGGCTTTGTTGAGTGCGGCCAGGGCCTCGCGCTCGGCCGCGCTGTTCGCCGTCATCTGACGTAGGGCGGTGGCGCGCTTGAACAGGCTGGCCGCGATCGTGAAGTTGACGCCCGCGCTGACGATGCGCATCAGCAGCGGCGTCAGGCTGGGCTCGGTGTCCGAGAGTGAACGGACCTTGTCGAGATCGGTGTCCGCCGCCGCGGCCCCGAGCTTGAAGTCTTCGTGGTCGTCGAGACCGGCGTAGATGTCGTACGCTAGGCCCGCCAGCGACAGGGCCGCCATCGCCGAGGTGCCCCCGGTAGGGACCAGTGTCAGCATCGTCAGTCCGATCAGCACGGCTTGGAACGCCCAGTGGACGATGCCGCCCTCCTTATCGTGCGCTTGCTCGACCATATCGTGCACGGCACGATCGCGATAGCTGCCCTCGGCGACAAACATCCGCTGCTTGGTGAGCTCGACGACCGGCGCCAGTTGCAACGGATCGAGCGTGCCGCCCTGTCCGAGGAGTGCGGCCTTGGTACGTACGATGTTTCCGAGCTTGGGCAGGACCTGCTTGATGACCGAGCGCGTCGTGCCTTCGTCGGAGCCAATGCCGGCGAGCGTCGACGCATCGGGCGGCTTGCCTGCGCGATATGCGGCGAGCACGGGGTGCGCGCGCTCGGCGTTGATCCACGCCGTTCGAAACTGGTCCTGGCGGGTCTTCAGGGCACCTTGCACGAACGCGAGTTGCTGCTCGGGCGCAGCTGCCGGCTTGGAGATCCGGCGGAACAGCTCGAACGGATCGCTCGCCGGGTTGTTGCCCTTGCCCGCAAAGCCCTCGAGCTTGCTCAGGTTTGGCTGCTTCTTCGGGCGCGGCATGCCTGCGTGCTGCGGGTGCTGAGCTTGCTCGAGCGCGATAAGTCGTTGCTGTTCGCGCGACAGCGCCGCGATGCTGTCTTGCAGGTCGCGCAGATGCTGCGCCTCTTTGGCCAGCGCTTCGCGGTTGCCATGGCCCGCCGCGAGCGCGGCCTGGTTGCTGTCGAGCCGCTGCGACAGTGCGAGCCAGGTTTCAACTTCGGCGTCGAGCGAGTCCGGGTTGGCCGCCACCTTGCGGGCCGCGTCGGTCATCCGGTGAGTGCCGCCGGCGATGCCATAGGACTGGAGGACCGTATCGACCGCGACGCTGCTCGCATCGAGCATCGAGAGCGCGGTCTGCTTGGCCTGGATCCGGAACTCGGCGCGGAACGCTGCCGCGTCGTGATCCATCAGTTGGCCCTGCTCGTCGCCAATCTGGCGTTTGTCGTTGTCGGTCGGCGAGTGCTGCGTCGTCGCGTAGCCGATGCGCATCGCCGCACGGTCTTTCGCGGCGCCGTAGCCCGTGCCCTCGGCCATCTCGCGCTCCAGCATCGCGCGTCCACCTTGCGCGGTATCGGGCGCCCAGAACTTGGTCGGTTTGCCGCCCACGTGCGCTTGCGGTGCGGCTTGCTCGCCCGGATCTTTCGGCAGCGCGAGGTTGCGTTCGCGCGCGACCCATTCGATCGCCTCGTACTCCCGCAGCAGCTTGTCGCGCGCCTTGAGCTCGAGCGTGCGCGACAGCAGGCCCTGCATCTCGACCCGTCGCGCGGCGATCGTCTTGTCGTCCCAGCTGCGCAGCACGATGACGTGCTTGCCGACCTCCGAATCGTAGTTGCCGAGATCAGGCGGGGCGGCGGCCGGAGAAGAATCCGGGGGCTTGCTACTGCCGCCTGCCTTGCCGGAGGCGGGCGCGTTGGCCGAGGACCGGCCACTGCTCGCGATCATGCTTCCGGGCGAGCTGTCGAAGTCGTCGCGCGGACCCGGTTGCGCGGCGGGGCCGGGCGGGCCGTTGCCCAGCAGCTCGACCAGGGTCTCCTTGCCCGGTCCGGCGCCCATCTTGCCGCCGCGCCGGGCTGCCCTCGCGGCAAGCTCATGAAAGTGCGCTCGCGCGCGTGCCGGGTCGCAGTGGCCCCGGCCATCGGTCGTTTCGCGGCGCGCACGCTCCCAGATCTCCGAGGCGATGTCAGCGGGCAGCTGGTATCGTGCACCCTCGGCGATCGAGTCGAACCCGTCGCCGCCATCGCCATCGCGATCACGCTTCCCGCCACTCACCGGCGCACCCTATCGAAGGTCCGCGCCAGTGCACAAGACGCTCTCCCGACAAACCTCGATGACGTCGCGAACCCGACCAGCGAGCCCGCGAGCTTGGCGCTCACGCGGCGCCACATGTTCGGCCAGGTTCGCTGTGGTTCGAGCCGCATGGACCGACCGACCATAACGAGTGCCCATCCGTGATCGGATTCGAGCTCGCCCATCAGAATGTTCTTGATACGGCCGTTGCTCGGCGCCGCCCCAGTGGCCAGCCTGCGCGATCGAGCGGGATACGAGGTCTCCGCTTGCCACGCCGGCGTGACCGTGACCTGCTTCGTGAAGCCAGCGCTCGCCACGGTGATCGCAGCGCTGCCGGCGCCGACGGCCGAGCTCGAGCTCCACATCTTGTCGGCGCAGGACGCACCGAAGGGCGTGCGACGGTCGACGTCGTGATCGGCGACCGCGCGTTCGATGATCAGTTCCACGTCGAAGGTGCCCCGAGCGACGTGGTACGACGCGTCGTCGGGCCCGAGATCCGCCAGCTGATGCTGGCTCATCAGCCCTGCCACCTGCAGCTGATCCGCGGCGAGCTCAACCTCCTCATCGAGGACGTCGCGCGGCTCGACGTCGAGGCCGCGATCGCCGTGATCGCGGCCTGCGCGGCGGCCACGCCCGAGCACGCACGCGAGGCCGCCATCGCGCGGGACCGCGCCACGAGCGACGCACCCGGATATCGCCCCGCGCCGGACCGCGCCCTGGTCGCCGCCCGCCACCGGCTCGCGCACCTCGAGCTCGCGTACCTGCGCCAGGACGCGCACCACGACGACCGGGTGATCACGGCGTGGATGGCGCTCGGCGCGGTCTTGTATGTCGCCGCCGCGTTCGCGCTGCTGCCGCTCGGCCATGCCTTCCTGGCGCTGCTCGGCCTGCCCTTCTCCACCCTCGCCTCGATGCTCGGCTACGTCGCGACGGGCATGGTCGTCGAAGCGAGCGGGCTGGGCGGGGTCCTGCGGCGACGCCGGCACGCGCGGCTGGATCGAGCGCTGGCCGGCGTGCACCGCGAGATCGCGCCCGGGCCGCCGCTCGACGACGAGCCTCGACGCGGTGCGTGACGGGGCAAAACACCGCCGTCGACCTGTCCGGACGGCCAGGCCTCGCGCCGTTCAAACAAATCGTATGAATCTTCGCGGCCGCCGAGCGTTGTCATTGCGACACACCCGCCCTGTCGGAACGACGACGATGTCTGTGGCGGTGAATGTCGAGGATCCCGGCAGGTGGCGCCTCCTCGACGGTGCGGCAGGGGCCATGTGCTCGATCCTGCGCGGCCCTGCCGTTGGCGCGGTCGTTGCTCCAAGCACAAACCACTATGCGAACCTCGCTCGTGCTCGTGCTCGCGCTCATGGTCGGAATCAGCGCGGCCCACGCGGCACCCTCAGATAGGGACCTCGGCATCCGGGTGTTCGAGAGCCGGGACGACAGCGCGATCACGCACGCCGAGACCGTCATCGACATCGACCCCGACGCGGCCTACCAGGCCGTGGCCGACTACGGGCGCTGGTCAACAATTTTTCCAGACATCCGCCGGGTTGTCGTGACCAAGCAGCTGGGCAGCGACGCCCGGGTCACGCTGATCCACGCGGCAGGCAACCGCGACAACGTCCACTTCCGCAATCAGCCGCTCGCGCGGATGGTCTGGTTCGAGGACACCGGTGGCCGCGCCAAGGTCTGGGCTGAGATCGTGTTCGCGCCTGGCGATCGCCCCGGCACGACGCACGTGCGCTCGCGAATCTATGCCGACGTACCCGGGTTCGCGTCTCTGTTTGTCAGCGACGCCAAGCTCCGCCGCCTGCGCCAGCAGCGCATTCGCGATGACCTGTCCAACCTGCGCGCCTACTTCGCGCGCATTCACGACGGCACGCTGACCAACGGACCGGCTGTGATCGAGGCCTCGGCGGTCACGCCTCGGCGCGCTGATCCGAGCTGAGCCGAGTGGGTAGACGCGCCGATGACAGCGCCGTACGTACGCGTCGCTGCCGAGCGCAGCGACTGCCAGCTGTCGGTGGTCGGCACCCGCGCCGCTTCGAGATAAGCTGCGCCAGACGTGCAACGAGACCCCGATTTCACTGCCTCAAGGTGCGCGACGCAACCCGTTCTCGTTGGTTCCGCGGATACCGGAACGTACCAGAACATCCTTCCCTGGGACGGAGCCAATCTTGAGCCCGCCCGACGAGGAGTAGCTCGCCAGCGGGATCAACATACCGGAATCACACCCAAACAGCCTCGAAATCCCCCGCGAGGATCAGGATCGCACCCGCGTTGGTTCCGTCCTATCAAGTAGGACGATCAACGGAGAGCGTCGCGTGGTCGTGGACCGGCGGCCTGGTCCCGCCAGAACAGCGCATGTTACAAGGGGTCACATGCATAGGCTGATGGGTAGGGTCAGGCTCTCGATGGTCGTCGCAGCGGTCGCAGCTTGTAGCTTCCCTCGACCCGCGCTCCTCCCTGAGGACGGAGGCGTTGATGGAGGCGGCGCCGATGGCGGAACCACGAGCGATGCACGCACATGCACGGACACCGAATGCTCGGCTCCGACGCCGGTGTGCGACCAGGCGGGCTCCATGACCTGCGTGCAATGTACTGTCGATCATCTGGATCAGTGTAACGGCACAACTCCAGCGTGCAGCGCCGATCACATGTGCCGTGGCTGTATCAGTCATGAGGAGTGTCCGAATTCCAAGGTTTGTCTGGAAGATGGCTCGTGCGCCAAGACGGAAGACACCGCCTATGTCCAGTCCGATGGAGCGGGCACGTCGTGCACCAAGAGCTCGCCATGCGCGACGCTCGAAAAGGGTCTCGATACGAAACGTCCATATGTGAAGATCGCGATTGGTCTTGTCAAAGACAACAAGACTACGTTGATCAGCGGGCAGAAGGTCACCATCCTTGCAGATCACGAAGCGCATCTCGATAGCGATGGCGATGGCCCCATTCTTCGGATCGACGAAGCGGCCGACGTTCGCATCTTCGATCTGGAGATCGGCGGCGCTACTGGGGTGGTAGACGGCGCGGGTGGCATCCAAGTGAACGGTGTGTCTGCCAACCCTATCGATCCCGCCCGACTCAGCCTGAATCGTGTCAAGGTTACCAACGTGCGGGGCGGGGCTGGAGTCGCTTCCAGCGGAGATCTCATTGTGTCCGATAGCGTTATATCCGAGAATACCGGTACCGGCATTCTCGCTGACGGCGGTTCGCTGTCAATCGCTCGGTCTACAATCTCCAACAATGGAGGACGCGGGATCGAGTGCGCTTGTAACTTCCTCACAATCATAGGCTCTGTAATCTCTGGGAATCACTCTCAAGGAGTAGCTGTTTCGGGAGGCGTTACCTCAATGAGAGCTAATTTTATCCACCACAATGGAAATCTTGCAGATGCAAATCCTGGGGGTGTCAGCTTATCGGGCGTGCCGAAAGAAAGCATAATCGAGTTCAACACGATAGCTGACAACCAGGCAAAGGTTGCAATGAACACTGCGGGGGGCGTGGCCTGCGAAACCTCCCAAGTGAATATTGGCAACAGCATAATATTTCGAAACGTGGGCGGCGTCGATGGCAACAGCCAGGTGATGGGTGGTTGCACCTTTGCGGCATCGATCAGCATCCCTGGCGCAAACGGGCAGAATCCTCTTGGATTCAAGAGCCCTGATACGGCGCCATTCGACTATCACCTCACGGCTAGTAGTCCTCCTTCAGTCATCGATGCCGTGCCGGTATGTACAGGAACCGACTTCGATGGCGATGTCCGTCCTGTCGGCGTGGGATGCGACCTCGGTGCCGATGAGCTCGCCTCGGCGCAATTCAATCTCCAATCGAATTCGTTGCCATAGGCGTGGCTGGCTCGACTCGTACGGCTCGCAGCTCATCGGCATGTCGACGCGATGCACCGCCTGATGTAGATCTCAGCCACCTCCGTCGACCCACGCCGCAGGCGACGTCGAAGTCGCTGTCGCAGACGCCGGGACCGCGAACCTCGCGATCCACCACGACCTGCACAACTACCTCGTGCAGTTCGCGATGGACGTGCCCTGAGCCCGCGCTACTGCAGCTGAATCTTCTGCACGCCCCAGTAGCCGCTCGACAGCAGCAGCGTGTCGCCCTGGCGCGCGAGGCTGTTGACCGACCAGCCGCGGGTGCGGACGGTCTGATCGAACTGCGGCTTCTTGCCGTCGCGTAGCTTGTAGACATCGACCGCCTGATCGCTGCCCCAGCCGGAGGTGACGAGGGCGCGGTCGCCGGCGATGCCGACCAGCCAGCCCCAGCCATCGTCGCTCGCGATGCGATCGCGCGGCCGCTCCGGGTTCGACAGGTCGATGTCGTGCAGATCGACGCGGCTAGCGCCGTAGTCGCCGTTCTGGTTGTAGATCTGCGCGGACATGTACGCGTGATTGCCGCTGATGAACGTCGGGCCGACCCAGCCGGACAGCGTGGTGTGCGACAGCAGCGTCGCCGTCGAGCCGCGCAGCTTCAGCACGTCGAAGTCGTTGATGGCAGTGGTGCCGTTCCAGCGATAGTCCATCGTGTACACGATGCTGGGATCGGCCGGGTCGCCGCCGACGAGAAAGCCGGGCACGTTGACCCGCTTGCCGATGCGCGGGCGGGCGCGATCCGACAGGTCGATCGAGTCGAGGTAGTAGCGGACCCAGCCGTACTGCGTGTTGGGAGCGTCGATCCACTCGTAGTGCGTCGTGTACAGCGTGTCGCCGACGACCTTCAGGTTCCCCCACCACGCCTGCGGATCGACCTGCATCACCACCGAGGACAGGCGCGGCGCGTCGGGGTCCGCGAGGTCGACGATGTAGAGCTGGCTATCGGAGATGGTATAATTGCCATTCGAGTCGTACTTCGGCGCCCAGCGGCGGAGCGCGAGCACGTCCTTGCCGACCTGGACGACCTCGTTGCCGTACCACCAGTCGTACCAGTAGCAGCCCCCCCAGCCCCAGTACGAGCTGGTCCAGGTGTCGACGGGCAGCTGGATCTTGCCGCGCAACGTCGCGGTGCCGTTGGCGGCGTCCACGATCTGGATCTGCTGCGCACGCGCGTAGCAGCTCGCGCCGTTGCCGCCGTTGCCGTTCGGGCACGGCTGGTCGACCCGCACGCTGGTCACCAGGTACGAGTAGTGATCGTTGGTGAACACCTGTGCGTTCACGCCGTCGACGTTGACGGTCGGGACGCCCGTGAGGTCGGCGGCTTCCTCGACGCTGGCGATCGGCAGGACGCGGACCTGCGACGTGCTGGTGTCGTTGTCCCACCAGTCCGACGAGACCTCGGCCACGGCCGAGCCGACCGGGTGCGCGCTGATCACGTTGCGGGCGAGCGTCAGCTCGTTGACCAGGTGCGGCGCCATGGGGTCGGTGTAGTCGACCACCGCGAGCGACAGATCCGACAGCGAGACCAGGCGATTGCCGACGAAGATGCCGCGCTCGACCCAGCCGCGGGTCTGCGCCGCGCCGGCGGTGGTCACGCTGCTCGCCGTGAACTCGATCAGCTGGAGGCCGTTGTTGTAGCCCCGGCCCGAGTAGTCCCAGCCCGAGAACGGCAGCACGACGAGGCCCTTGGTCGCGTCCATCGTGAAGGCCTTGAACGTGCCCGCCGCGGGCGTCCAGGCCCAGCCCGAGCCGAACGTCGAGGTCCCGAGCAGCGCGGGCGCGGCCGGATCGGTCACGTCGACGTAGTGCAGCGACACCGAGCTGCCGTAGCCCGTGCCCTGGTTGCCGTCGTGATAGTCATTGCCGAGGGTGAACACGCGCGAGCCGGGCGCCGGCAGGATGTTCCAGATCGATCCCGGGACCGTGACGGTGCCGGCGAGCTTGGGCGCCGTGGGGCTCGACAGGTCGTAGACCTGGAACGGCGTCGTGTCGAAGCCGTCGTAATAGCCACTCTGCGGCGAGAGGTAGAGTCGGTCGGTCGCGAACCGGGCGGCGGCGCTCCACCCGGTGTTGGGGATCTGCAGCGACGACGCGAGCACCGGCTCGTCCGGCTTCGAGAAGTCGACCGTCGACAGCACGTAGCCGCTGTTGTAGCTCGCGGCCTGGCCGACGACGTGCGCGGTCTTGCCGTCAGCGAAGTCGAGGTTCCAGCGGCCGTTGTCGGCGCCCCAGCCGTTGACCTGGCCAGAGACGGCGATCGAGCCGCGCTGGACGATCTCACCCGCGGGGTCCGAGATGTCGAGGTAGAGCAGCGAGGTCTTGTCGGTCCCGCCGCCGAACCAGCGGCCGTCGGACGACGCGAGCATGATCGCGTTGGGCGTCACGTTGAACACGCCGCTGAAGCCGTCGAACCGGAGCTCGTCGACCTGCTCGATCCTGCCGTTGGCGAAGCTCACGGACGAGACCACGACCGCCGGCTCCCGGGTCTGGCGCGAGTCGTAGCCGTACCACCAGCCGTAGTCCTCGCTGACGGCGTAGATCACGTCGCCGACCACGCGGTCGTCGCGCACCCAGCCGCCCAGCTTGGCCTCACCGAGCACGCGGATCTGGGTCGGGTCGCTGGCGTCGAGGCCGCGCACGATCGAGCCGTGGAACGGCGTGCCGTCGTCCATCGTGCCGAACCAGTCGCCGATGACGACCGTGGCGATGCCGTTGCGAACGATCATATCGACCGGCTGGCCGAAGATCGGCGAGCGCCCGAGCAGCGCCGGCTGATCGGGGTTGGTGACATCGAACACCATCAGCCCGCGATACGAATTGAGGTAGTAGAGCCGGTTGCCCTCGAGCCGATACAGATCGGTCTCCTCGACGGTCCGCGTGGGGTTAACGACGGGCGGCGCCTCCGGGGAGGGCGGCGCCGACACCGGTGGGGCGCCGCCGTCGGCATCCGTCGTGCGCGAGGTGCCGCCCGGTGGCGCGGACTGGAAGCTCGTCTGCCCCGGCGCGCGCTCGTGGTCGACCGTCGAGCTGCACGCGGCGAGGCTCGCGGCGATGAGGAGAGATGGGACTGAGAGACGCATGGAGTGGCCCTACGCAAATCTAGCGCCATCGGTAACCCCGTGGTTTTCCAAACGTGGCGTGAGGTGAGAATTCGGTGGCGCAGATGGCCACGACAATCCGATCATGCCGCCGGAGCTATGACATCCGTGTCGGCGCTCGTGACATCCTCGGAGCGCGGAACGCAAGCGCGTCCAGGAGGGCCATGCGACAGGTACTCGGTGTGCTCGTGGTGCTGGGGATGATCGAAGGACGCGCGGCGGCGCAGTCGGCGTCGAACCCCGCGCGCGCCGAGCAGCGACTCCGGCACGCGCGCGACCTGGCCAAGGCCAACCGGTGGGCCCAGGCGTGCCCCGAGCTCGAGGCGAGCCTGCGCGACGACCCCGCGCTCGACACCCGGCTGACCCTGGCGAGCTGCTACGAGCACCTCGGCAAGCTGGCCAGCGCGTGGGGGCTCTACCGCGAGGCGATCGGGCTCGCGAAGAAGGCCGGCGATCCCACGCGCGCCGACCTCGCCCGGAGCCAGGCCGCTGCGCTCGAGCCGCGGTTGCCCAAGCTCGCGATCGCCGCGCCGGTCCCGCCGCCGTCCGGGCTGATCGTGAAGCGCGATGCCACGGTGGTCAGCGCGACCGAGCTCGGCATCGCGCTGTACGCGGACCCCGGGCCGCACGTCGTGACCGCGTCGGCGCCCGGCCTCGCGACGGTGACGCTGAACGTGACGCTCGTCGAGGGCAAGACCGAGACCGTCGCCCTGCCCGCGCTCACCGCGCAGCCGGCGGAGCCGATACCGGAGGCCACGCCGATCACCGTCGAGGCCCCGCCCCAGCCGGCACCCGCGACGCCGGCGCGCACCTACGTCGCGCTCGGGCTCGGCGCCGCCGGCGTGGTCGCGCTCGGCGTCGGCTTCGTGTTCGGCGCCAAGGCCCGCTCGTCATTCAACGACGCCAAGGCGCTGTGCGGCGATGATCTGCATTGCACGCCGGACCGCTACGCCGAGGACAAGCGGCTGGTCGACGACGCCCACGCGAGCGCGACGATCTCCACGGTGCTCGTCATCGGCGGCGCCGCGACGGTCGCGGCCGGCGCGATCTTGTACCTCACGGCGCCGCGCCCGCACGAGCACGCCACGGCGCGCCTCGTCCCGGTGACCCACGCCGGCGGCGCCGGGCTGGCGCTCACGGGGATGTTCTAGCCATGCGCGCGATGCTGATCGCGATCGTCGCCGCGGGGCTCGTGGCTGGCTGCAGCGAGATCCTCGGCCTCAAGGAGCCCGACATCGTGAGCCCGGCCCCCGGCCTCGACGCGGCGATCGCCGACGCGGCACCGACCGACACGGCGCCGGACGCCGCGCCGATCGACGGCCCGGCCTGCGATCAGGCGGCGTGCCCGTTCGGCTGCGAGCCCGACACCACGACGTGCCGTCCCGCGAGGCTCTGGGTGTTCGCGACGACCAATGCCTATGTCGGCGACGATTTCGGCGGCATGGGCTCGATGCCCGTGGTGCGCAGCGTCGCCGACTTTGTGTGCCACCTCACGGCGGGGACCAAGCACAGCACGCGCGGGTGCACCCTCGATCGGACGCGCGCCGTGCTCCAGGTCAGCGACGCCGATAGCCTCGCGCTGATGGCGACGCAGTACAGCATCCCGACCACGGCGCCGGTGCATCGCGCCGACGACGATCAGCCGGTGTTCGACAGCTGGACCGACCTGATCGACCCGAGCAAGACGCCCGCGGCGCCTGTGGTGAACGCGGCGAGCGAGGATCAGGGCATCGTGTGGAGCGGTGCGATCCCGAGCAGCGGAGGCACGCGCAGCAACTGCAAGGACTGGCGCTCGGCGAGCGCGACCGACGCCGGGCGGCGCGGCCACGCGACGCTGACGTCGCTGGACTGGCTGGCGTTCGACACCGCGGGCTGCGACCAGCCGGCGCGCCTGCTCTGCGTGTGCTGGAGCGGCAGCGACTGATCAGCGCGTGATCAAGCTCGTGCGCGCGGCACGTGCACGAGCTACGGCGTCGCGGGCGGCGCACCGACGAGCGCGCGCACGGCGGCCTCGGGGTGCCGCGCGAAGGCGTCCAGCACCGGGCGGAACGCCGGGTCATCGTGGCCGACGGCGTGGGCCGCGACGATGCGCGCCGCCTCGGGGTCGCTGTCGGTGCGGTGGGCGAAGGCGAGCAGCGCGGTGACCTCGTCGGGCGTGCGGATCGTCGCGTGGTCGAGCGCGTCGAGCAGCAGGCCGCCCGCGATCATCGAGCGCTCGTCCTTGGCGCCGAGCCACGCCTGCACCGTCGACAGATCGTGCTCGCGGCTGCTCAGCCCGCGGATCGCCGAGTGGACCTCGTCGTTGCCGCGGCTCAGGTCGAGCGCCTCGCGCTGGAAGATCGCGCGGGCGTCGGACAGGTACTCGACGAAGCTGTGCGCGGGGACGGCGTTGTCCTGGCGCGCGAGCAGGCGCATGACCTGGGGCCGCAGCACCCGCTCGTCCTCGATCGACATCTTGCCGCGGTCGGGGACGCGGGCCACGACCCACGCCCGCGCGGTGGCCGACGCCATCTTGAACATGCGCTCGAAGGTCTCGATCTTGGGATCGGACATGATGTCGAACGCGACCTCGAGCACGCGGGTCTCGCCCTTGCGCTCGGCGCGCTCCTGCAGCGCGGTCAGCGGCGGGCAGTGGTAGCGATCACCGCAGGCCTCGGCCTGGTCGAACAGCGTGCGGAGCGCCGCGTCGTCGTCAGCGGACGCCACGGCGGGCTCCACGTCTGCGCGCCGCCGCTCGCAGCCGCCTGGAAACACGAGCAACGCGGCGAGCACGATCCATCGTGGCGGGGTGCGGATCATCTCGGGTCATTTCAGATCGCGCTTCTTCCGGGTAGCGTTGCGGCGAAGAATACTCTGGAAGATCGGCTCGGGGTTGCTCGCGACCTGCTTGTCGATGATCGGCTTCCACCACGCGCTCGCGTCCGGGTGCGAGATGAAGAAGTCGACCAGGTTGAGCAGCTGCTCGGCGCCCGGCATCGTCTTGAGCTGGGCCTCCTTGCTCGCCTGCAGGTAGCTGCGGTCCTCCTGGCCGGCGCGCTTGCGCTCCTCGGTGGCGTTCTTGTTGGACTCGTCGAGCACGCCGTCGTGGATGCCCTTGCTGTCGCCGCCGACGCTGCTCTCGAACTGGTAGGCCTTGCCGTCGCCGAACAGCGACTTGTCACCGCTGCCGGCGCGCTTCGACCACACCTCCTGCATCTGCGCATCGCAGTGCTTCACGGCCTCGACCGCGAGCGGGCGCGCCAGCGAGAAGAACGGCGAGCCGGCCTCGTTGCCGGGCTCCTCCTTCTCGGCGTGGTGATGATCGGCCTCGGCGTGCGGCCCGTGGTCCTTCGCGACCTCCGAGTGCGACGGCGGCAGCGGATTGACCGCCTTGTAGTACGTGCGGATCGACTTCTTGCCGTTCTTCTCGGTGATCTCCTCCGACACCGGCGTGACCGGGCCGACCAGCGCCTCGACCTTCGCCTTCGGCATCTTCGACAGGTCGCCATTCTTGAGCCGCGACTCCAGCGAGGTCTCGGCCTCGATGTCCTCGACCGAGTCGTGCAGATAGTCCAGCGCGTCGCCGA